>CAEZSZ010000001.1_pt1 | contig 26832 bp, 24 predicted proteins | sample 7264091 | NCBI WGS metagenome assembly CAEZSZ01 (sample SAMEA6813792, study PRJEB35770) | uncultured Rhodoluna sp. | biome: Freshwater; feature: Freshwater reservoir; material: water | place: Czech Republic | collected 2016-08-15 | depth 0.5m m
CTAAGCCTCAAACTACACGCCGGGCCATTAGAGGTATAGTGCATCGCGAACAGGGCCAGTTGATTTTGGTTGACACGCCTGGACTGCACCGACCTAGAACATTGCTAGGTCAAAGATTGAACGACCTAGTTGCTCAAACGCTGGGAGATGTAGACGTGATTGGATTCTGCATTCCGGCGGATGAAAAAATCGGTCCCGGCGATCAATTCATCAACGAGCAGCTAAATGAATTCAGACGAGCCAAGTTAGTCGCCGTTATAACTAAGTCAGAGTTGGTATCTCCTGAACAGCTTGCCGCACAGCTACTTGCTGTTTCAGAATTGCGAGACTGGGCTGACATAGTTCCAGTTTCAGCGGTAGCCGAGAATCAGCTTGAAATCCTTACCGAGGTACTGATAAAACTCATGCCAGTATCTCCGCCTCTGTATCCTGCTGATGCAGTAACCGATGAATCTATTGAGTCGAGAATTTGTGAACTTATCCGGGAAGCAATTCTTGAGGGTGTGCGAGATGAATTGCCTCACTCGATTGCAGTGACTATCGATGAGATGGCTAAGCGCAAAGGCAAAGACTTAACAGATATTCACGCCAATATTTTTGTTGAACGAGACAGTCAAAAGGGAATCATTATTGGCCACCGAGGCTCTCGGCTAATAGATGTTGGCACCCGAGCAAGGCACGAAATTGAATCTCTGATTGGGCACCGCGTCTTCCTGAGTTTGCGGGTAAAAGTGGCCTCAGACTGGCAGCGTGATCCTAAACAGCTTGGGAAACTTGGTTTTTAGGCACTTCAGGGCGTAGTCTAAAAACGTGTTCTTCGGTCTTCTACTTAGTGGCCGCGGCGAGGCCTAAATAGGCCCTCCTCGTCGCGGAGCCTGACGCTGGCTGACAACCCCACCCACGAAAGACGCTGAAATGAAAAACACTCAATCCCCATCGGGCATGCCGGTACATAAGTACCTGCCCTTCCACGAGCAAATTGAATTTTCTCTTGCCGATAGAACTTGGCCAAGTAAACGAATAACCCAAGCACCACGATGGTGCGCAGTAGATCTGCGCGATGGTAATCAGGCTCTGATTGATCCAATGAGCCCAGAACGCAAGCTAAAGATGTTCAAGCTTCTTGTGAAGATGGGCTACAAAGAGATTGAGGTTGGTTTTCCCTCAGCTAGCCAAACTGATTTTGATTTCGTCAGGCTGCTGATTGAAGAAAATCACATCCCTGCTGATGTCACCATCCAAGTGCTTACTCAAGCCAGAGATTCTCTTATTGAACGAACCTATGAATCCCTGAAGGGTTCAAAGCAAGTAATTGTGCACTTCTATAACTCAACTTCAATCCTGCAGCGAAAAGTTGTATTCAATCAGGATAAAAACGGAATTATGGAAATAGCGCTCAATGGCGCCAGAAAATGTAAAGAGCTTGAGTCAACAATTCCTGAAACTGATGTGTACTACGAGTACTCACCGGAGTCCTACACCGGAACCGAGCTGGAGTATGCGGTTGAGGTTTGCAATGCGGTTATTGAAATAATCAACCCAAGCCCGGATCATAAAATGGTGATAAACCTTCCGGCAACTGTTGAAATGACCACTCCGAACGTCTATGCCGATTCAATTGAATGGATGCATAGAAATATTAATAGACGAGACAGCATTCTTATTTCTCTGCACCCACATAATGACCGAGGCACTGCGGTTGCTGCTGCTGAGCTGGGTTATCTAGCAGGTGCTGATCGAATTGAGGGGTGCCTTTTTGGCAACGGAGAGCGCACCGGAAACGTAGACCTAGTAACTCTTGGGCTAAACCTGTTTAGCCAAGGAATTGATCCACACATTGATTTCAGCGACCTTGATGAAATCAAGCGAACAGTTGAATACTGCAATCAACTTCCGGTGCATGAGCGAAGCCCATACGGCGGCGACTTGGTTTACACCGCTTTTTCTGGTTCGCATCAAGATGCAATCAAAAAAGGCTTTGAGCAGATGGAAAAGGAAGCCTCGGGTAAGGGTGTCTCAGTTGATGATCTAGTCTGGGCTGTACCATACCTTCCGATTGATCCAAAAGATGTTGGTCGTTCCTATGAGGCTGTAATCAGAGTTAATTCACAATCTGGAAAAGGTGGAGTTGCTTATCTGTTGAAGACAGACCATTCTCTTGACTTGCCTCGCAAGCTTCAAATTGAGTTCTCTAGAGTCGTGCAGAACCGCACCGATCAAGAAGGCGGTGAGGTATCCTCGCAAAAACTTTGGGACATCTTTACCGATGAATATCTCCCGGCTCCAATTGAAAAAGCAGATCTAAAGTGGGGACGCTTTGAGCTAAAGAAAATGAGAACTGCAAGTGATCTCGATGGTCTCGTTGACTTGAATCTAGTTCTTCGCGATGGCGCTGGTGAGCTTGAAGCTCACGGTGAAGGCAATGGTCCTATCTCAGCTTTCCTTAACGTTCTCGAGAAACAGGGCGTTTCGGTTCGTCTTTTGGATTATGTGGAGCACACCATGAGTGCCGGTGGAGACGCTCAGGCTGCTGCCTATGTGGAGCTTGAGGTAGATGGCAAAACGCTATGGGGTGTTGGCATTGATGGCGACATTTCAACTGCGTCCCTAAAGGCAGTTATTTCTTCGGTTAATCGAGCAATCCGCACCTAAAGCCCCTGGGTTGAGCGCCAATCGAGTCGGTTGCACCGATACTTAACTGGTGCCGGTATACAAAGATGAAGCAGTGGTTTTGCGCACTCATAAATTGGGTGAGGCAGATCGTATTGTGACGCTTTTATCCCGCTACAACGGGCAGGTGCGGGCGGTGGCCAAAGGCATTAGAAGAACCGCATCCAAATTTGGAGCGCGCCTGGAGCCATTTATGGTCGCCGAGATTCAGTTCTACGAAGGCCGAAACCTAGATGTTGTAAATCAAGTGGAAACAATAAGTTCTTACGGCCGAGAAATTATTGCCGACTACCGCACATACACCGCTGCCACCGCAATGGTTGAAACTGCCGAGAAATTAACCGGTGATGAATCATCTCCTCAGCAGTACCTGTTGCTTGTCGGTGGACTGAGATCTTTGGCGAATAAAGAACACGATGCGTCTCTGGTTCTTGATTCCTATTTACTACGCGCACTTGCAATTGCCGGCTGGGCTCCAAATTTCAGAGATTGCAGTCGCTGTGAGGCAGTAGGTCCTCACCAAGCTTTTGTGTTGCAACTTGGCGGCGTAGTCTGTGGCGACTGTCGCCCCGCCGGAGCTGCGGTAATTGATCCACTTACTGGAGAATTACTAGGTGCCTTGCTCTCCGGGGATTGGCAAATCGCCGATGCAGCACCAGAAAACATTCGGGCTTCGGCATCTGGCATCGTGGCAGCTTATTCTCAGTGGCATATTGAAAGAGGACTAAAGTCACTTCAGCACGTGGAGAGAGAATGACAGGGCTAATTCCATTGAAAAAACCTGGTCTCAAGGTTCCAAAATTCAATCCAGGCGCCGTTCCGGCTCACGTGGCAATTGTGATGGATGGCAACGGAAGATGGGCAAACGCCAGAGGTCTAACCCGGGTTGAAGGACACAAAGCAGGAGAGGCAGCTCTCTTAGATGTTGTGGCAGGAGCCATTGAAGCTGGAGTTAAGAATTTAACTGTCTACGCTTTTTCCACTGAGAACTGGAAAAGATCTCCCGATGAAATCAAGTTTCTAATGGGCTTTAATCGAGAAGTGCTTCGCAATCGAAGGGATCAGCTTCACGCTTGGGGAGTTAGGGTTCGCTGGGCTGGTCGAAAACCCCGTCTGTGGCTATCGGTGATAGACGAGCTTCGAGCGGCTGAGAAGTTAACCTCAAAGAATAAGGTGCTGACGTTAACTATGTGCGTGAACTACGGCTCAAGAGTTGAAATTGTTGATGCCGTAAATGAAATGGCCGCTGATGTGACAAGCAAGAAACTAAAACCCGGATCAATCACCGAGAAAACCCTACAAAAGTATCTCAACACCAGCTACCTCCCAGATGTTGATCTTTTTTTGCGGACCTCGGGAGAACAGAGGGTTTCGAACTTCCTGCTCTGGCAATCTGCTTATGCGGAGTTTGTTTTCGTGGACACTCTATGGCCGGATTTTGACCGCACATCTCTGTGGGATGCCATTTCCAAGTACCAGGCACGCTCCAGAAGGTTTGGGGCTGCAGTGGACCAGCCAAAAGGCAAATCATCAAAGTAGACTAGAAACTTCAAACAGTACCAAGCACCCAGCTTGGGCAAGGAGTAGCAGTGGCACCCCAGAATCGTTTAGATGCAGTCATTTCCCTGGCAAAACGCCGCGGTTTCGTTTTTCAAGCCGGTGAAATCTATGGTGGTAGCCGATCTGCGTGGGACTACGGACCGCTTGGTGTAGAGCTAAAAGAAAACATCAAGCGTCAATGGTGGCGAACAATGGTGCAGAGCCGCGAGGATGTCGTCGGCCTAGATTCCTCAGTAATCCTGCCTCGTAAAGTTTGGGAAGCTTCAGGTCACGTAAAAGAATTTTCAGACCCTTTAATTGAATGCACGTCCTGCCACAAGCGCTTTCGCGCCGACCACCTCGAAGAGGCCTTTGAAGAGAAGAAGGGACGTCCACCAGAATCAATGGCAGATATTTCTTGCCCAAACTGTGGCGGAAAGAACACTTGGACAGAACCAAAAGCCTTTAATGGACTACTGCAAACATTCCTAGGTCCAGTTGCAGCCGAAGAAGGGCTGCACTACCTAAGACCTGAAACTGCTCAGGGTATCTTTGTGAACTTCGCGAACGTACTAGCTGCATCGAGGATGAAACCGCCATTTGGAATTGGTCAGATTGGTAAATCCTTTAGAAACGAAATCACGCCTGGAAACTTCATTTTCAGAACTCGTGAATTTGAACAAATGGAAATGGAATTTTTTGTTGAGCCAGGAACAGATGAACAGTGGCATGACTACTGGATTGAGCAACGACTTAATTGGTACACAGATTTAGGAATTAACCCAGATAATCTTCGAATCTTCGAGCACCCGAAGGAAAAACTCTCTCACTACTCAAAGCGAACCGCTGATATTGAATATCGTTTTGGTTTTCCAGGCAGTGAGTTTGGTGAGCTAGAAGGAATTGCTAACCGTACAGACTTTGATTTAACTACACACTCCAGGGAATCCGGAGCAGATCTAAGTTACTTTGATCAAAATAAAAACGAGCGCTGGACACCGTATGTAATTGAGCCAGCGGCCGGTCTTACTCGCTCGCTGATGGCATTTCTAGTTGATGCCTACGCCGAAGACGAAGCCCCAAACACAAAGGGTGGGGTTGATGTCAGAACAGTACTAAGACTGGACTACCGTTTAGCTCCTATCAAGGCTGCGGTGCTTCCGCTGTCTAGAAATGAAGACCTATCGCCGGTCGCTAGAAACCTGGCTCAAGAACTTCGTGGCTATTGGAATATCGACTTTGACGATTCGGGTGCGATTGGACGTCGCTACCGCAGACAGGATGAAATCGGCACGCCATTTTGCGTCACTGTAGATTTCGAAACTCTTGAAGACCAGGCAGTAACCGTTCGAGAGCGTGACAGCATGGCGCAGGAGAGGGTATCGCTAAGTAAGTTACGTGAGTACCTAGGCGCAAAGTTAGTTTCCTAGTCAGATGATCCCTGCGGTTAAAGACTCAGTAGTGCCTAAAGCTAGGCCCGCTTTAACCTACGGAAAAATTGAGATTGCCACTCCGGTGGTGCTGGCGCCAATGGCTGGAATCACTAACACCGCATTTAGAAGACTATGCCGTGAGTTTGGTGGCGGTCTCTATGTTTCTGAAATGGTCACATCTAGAGCATTGGTTGAGCGCACTGAAGAATCGATGCGCCTAATCGGTCACCACTCTTCGGAAGAGGTTCGCTCTGTTCAGTTGTACGGGGTAGATCCAAAAACAATTTCAGAGGCCATCACAATGTTGATTGCTGAGGATAGAGCCGACCACATTGATCTCAACTTTGGCTGCCCGGTTCCAAAGGTAACCAGAAAGGGTGGCGGCGCAGCTTTACCTTGGAAACAAGACCTCTTCTCATCTATTTTGAACGCCGCCGTAAAAGCGGCAGGGGATATCCCGCTCACAATAAAAATGCGCAAAGGTATTGACGCCGATCACCTTACTTTTCTTGATGCCGGAAAAGCTGCTCGCGATGCTGGAGTAACAGCTGTTGCCCTGCACGCTAGAACAGCAGCGGATTACTACTCCGGTCAAGCCGATTGGAATGCCATAGCCACTCTTCGCGAAGCGCTACCTGATGTTCAGGTTCTAGGCAATGGAGATATCTGGTCGGCAGCTGATGCCATTCGGATGATGCGCGAAACCGGAGTAGATGGAGTGGTGGTTGGTCGAGGTTGCCTAGGTCGACCTTGGCTATTTGGAGACTTGCAAAGAGCTTTTGATGACTATCTGCAAAATCCAAACTCAACTTCTCAGACAGAGACAATTCAGCCAAACCTAGGAGAGGTTGCTGATGCGTTCAAGCGCCATGCTGAACTCTTGGTTGAATTCTTTGACAGCGAGATGCACGCCTGCAGGGATATTCGTAAGCACGTTGCCTGGTATTTCAAGGGCTACCCGGTCGGCGGTGAGTTTAGGGCAGCACTGTCACAGGTTGAATCGCTAGATCAAATGGATTCAATTTTGGCAACCCTGAGCCGTGGTGAACCATACCCGGGTGAGGAAGCTGAAGGACCCAGGGGAAGACTTGGTGGTTCCAAGGTTTGCGCGCTTCCAGAGAATTGGCTGCAATCCAGAGATTTAGTTGGTGACCAGAGATCTGTTTTGCAAGATGCTGAGCTTGGGGTATCCGGTGGATAACAGAAACAACTCTGAGTTGGGCTACACAAACTTGGATCGCGAAAGGTTTCAAACCGAGACCCGAAGTTCCATTACAAAACGCGGTGAATTTGCTCGCGATCGCGCCAGAGTGCTGCATTCCTCAGCACTTAGACGCCTGGGTGCAAAAACTCAGGTGCTTTCTCCAAGCGGAGGGGATTTTGCCAGAACACGCTTGACCCATTCACTTGAGGTAGCCCAAATTGGACGTGAGATGGCGATTGACCTTGGGCTAAACGCCGACATTGTTGACATGGCTTGTTTAGCTCACGATCTAGGTCATCCGCCATTTGGTCACAATGGTGAAAACGGACTCAACGCGTGGGCATTGGATATCGGTGGATTTGAGGGTAATGCACAAACCCTTAGATTGCTTACTCGAATTGAACCAAAAGTATTCAGTTCGGACGGAAGCAGTCGAGGATTGAATCTAACTCGCGCAAGTCTGGATGCAACTTGTAAGTACCCATGGACAAGAAGTGACGCTGGGCAAATGAAAGAGCACTCGGTAAAGTTTGGTGTCTACGAAGATGACCTAGATGTCTACAACTGGATGAGGGAAGGCGCTGCAAGTCGGATAAAGAGTGTCGAAGCTCAGGTTATGGATTTCTCGGATGACGTTGCTTATTCGGTGCACGATTTTGAGGATGCCATTGTTTCTGGATTCGTGAAATTAGATGAGCTAGCTGATGCTTCATCGGAGACTGAACTCCTAGCCAAGATAGAGGAATGGAATTCAGGAGTTTATTCAACTGAAACCTTGGCAGCAGCCCTTACTCGCCTGCGTGCATTGCCAAATTGGCCGACTTCATTTAACCGCGATCAAGCAACTCTTGGTGAATTAAAAAACTTAGCCAGCGATTTAATTGGCAGATTTGTGAGTCTAACCACAACTTCGCGTGCATCAAGTGCAGCCGAAACTGATTTACCTATGGTTAGGTACGGTGCCAATCTAAACGTTCCAGAGGATGTCAGGTCTGAAATTGCGGTGTTGAAAGGAATTGTTTCAGCATTTTTGATGTCTCATGAATCTCGCAGACCTGTTTACCAATGGCAGCGCGAGCTTTTGGTGGAACTTGCCGAAGCGCTACTTGCGTCAAATGGTCAGAACCTAGATGTTTATTGCACCGCTGCTTGGTCGCAGGCAAAAACGGATATACAGAAAAAACGAGTGGTGGTGGACCAAGTGGCGTCACTAACTGATCAAAGCGCCATAACTCTTCACAATCGCCTGGTCGCCAAGAGCCCAAGCTTCTAATCGGCAGAACCCTAGGATAAGAAGCATGGCCGGAAAAATCAGAGCTAGAGACATCGAGGAAGTTAAATCTCGGGTCAATATTGCTGATGTCGTTGGGGAGTACGTTTCGCTGAAAAACTCCAGCGTTGGCTCGCTAAAGGGCTTATGTCCATTTCATGATGAAAAATCCCCATCTTTCAACGTGCGACCAATGCAGGGGTTCTATCACTGCTTCGGATGCGGTGAGGGCGGTGACGCCTATAAGTTCCTCCAGCAGATGGATTCAATTAGCTTTACCGAGGCGGTTGAAAAACTAGCCGCTCGGGTTGGCTATGAGCTCACCTATGAAGAAGGTGGCGCATCCGTAGACCAGGGTCAGAAATCAAGAATTTTAGAAGCTAATAATGCCGCCGCTAAGTTCTATGAATCCCAGCTAATGATCGATGAAGCGACCACCGGTCGCGATTTTTTGAAATCTCGAGGTTTTGATAAGTCAGCGGCTGAAAAGTTTGGCGTTGGCTACGCTCCAAAGGGTTGGAGCAACCTGACCGATCACCTGAAGACCCTCGGTTTTTCAATTGACGAGTTGGTGGTGGCCGGGCTGGCAACAAAGAGCGATCGTGGTGCTTACGACAAATTCCGCGGCCGGCTGATCTGGCCCATTAGGGATACCACCGGTCAGGTAATCGGATTCGGCGCTCGAAAGCTATATGAGGATGACCAGGGTCCAAAGTATCTAAACACTAGTGACACTTTGGTTTATCACAAATCATCAGTGCTTTACGGAATAGATCTTGCCAAGAAAGACATTTCAAAGCGGCAGGTGGTAGTTGTTGTAGAGGGCTACACCGATGTCATGGCTTGTCATCTTGCCGGCGTAACCACTGCGGTTGCAACCTGCGGAACAGCTTTTGGTGATGAGCACATCAGAATAATTAATCGCCTACTCTCAGCTGATAAAGAGTCACCAGCACAGGTAATTTTCACATTTGATCCTGATGCAGCAGGTCAGAAAGCGGCTATGCGTGCTTATGCAGATTCACATAAGTTTTCAGCCCAAACTTTTGTTGCGGTTGGACCAGAGGGACTTGATCCTTGCGATCTGAGATCAGAAAAAGGTGACGCTGCAGTATTGGAAATGATTGAAGCTAAAAAGCCGCTTTTTGAATTCGCCATCAAGCAGAAAATATCTAAGTTCGATCTCTCGACAATTGAGGGAAGGGTTGGCGCAGCCAGAGCTGCGGCCCCGGTGGTAGCTCAAATTCTAGATCCATCAATGAGACCCGCTTACACCAGAGAGCTAGCCGGTTGGGTGAATCTTGAGGGTAACGAGGTGGCCGCACTTGTTGATGCAGCCGCCAAGAGTGCAAAGCAAGATGCGGTGAAAGATTTGAGACGTGACTCAGCTCCCGAAGATTTAGTTGATCTTATGACCAAAGATTCTGATGCGGGAGATCGTTTCTCGCAGCCAAATCTTGCTGATCCAATTTCTAGATTCGAACGCCAGGTTCTAGAGGTTCTAGTTCAGATTCCAGAATCGTTTCAGGCGGATCAGTTAATCAGAATTATCAGAGACGGCTTTAGCGCTCCTGCTCATAACGCGATCTTAGAAGCGATTGGAAACTCGCTGTCGTCTCTTGGTTCTGATGAGTGGATGAACTCGATTGCTCGCTCCTTAGAACCAGAACTTCAATCAATGCTTCGCTCAGTGGCAGCACAGGCGCTACCGGCCAAGAATAAAGAAGAGTTGATTAGATATGGTCAGGGCGTAATTGCTAGGGCACTAATCAACGCTTTAGCTCACGAAAAGGCAAACCTTTTGTCAATGCTTCGTCGCGCTGACGTTGCTGATGACCCTCAGCAGAGTACCCAGATCCAGCAGGATCTCGTCAAGCTGGAAGCAGAGCGTAGAAAACTTCAAGGAATCTGATGATTTCAGTGGCAATGGAGCCAAAACAATTTCCTGAATATGTACAGGCCGTTCAGGATTCTGGCGGTCAGGTAGTTCCGCTTACCAGTGATGTCCAGGCGCTAATCTGGCTTGATTATTCAAACCCCGACGGTCTCGAAAAAATGTTGGATCAGAATCCACAAATTGAATGGGTGCAATTACCATTTGCTGGGGTGGATGCCTTCGCTGAAGTTATAAAGAGACCAATCCGCTTCACTTCGGCAAAGGGCGCCTATCGTGAACCGGTAGCAGAGCACGCACTAGCGCTTTCCTTAGCCATGATGCGGGTAATTCCAGAGCGTGTGAAAGCTAATTCCTGGGGCCGTCAGTTCGCCGATTCTCTTTATGACAGCGAGGTTCTTATCATCGGAGCCGGTGGAATTACCGAGGAGTTGATTAAACTTCTTACACCATTTCGAGCACAGGTAACTGTGCTTAGGAATAAAAAGCAACCAATGCCAAACGCATCAAGAACTTTGTTAATTGAAGAGCTAGATTCGGCACTTGAAAAAGCAGACCTAGTCATCGTTGCCTGTGCTCTAACTAAACAAACCCAAGGTCTATTCAATTCTGCCAAGTTCTCAAAAATGAAAAGAAGTGCTTATTTGGTGAATATTGCGCGCGGTCCAATTGTCAACACAGAAGATTTAGTGCAAGCCTTGAATAATGAAGAAATTGCTGGGGCTGCTGTTGACGTAACTGAACCTGAGCCATTGCCTGACGGCCATCCACTTTGGAGCGCAAAGAACATAATCATTACTCCGCACACTGCCGACACCAGAGCCCAGGTGGTCAGGCTATTTTCCGAGCGAATCAGAGAAAACGTCAAAGCTTTTGGCCAAGACTCTGGATGGGTGGGCGAGGTAGACCCAAACCTGGGCTACTAATCGCTTTTTTTCAACGAAAATCAAGGGCGGCCGTATGGCAGGGCTAATTTTTTGGTAGTCTAGGGCAGTTGCGAAATCAACATTCCTCGGTAGCTCAATTGGCAGAGCAATCGGCTGTTAACCGATAGGTTCTTGGTTCGAGTCCAAGCCGGGGAGCCACTCTTTTTCTAGGATCAGGAGGCCACGTTGATTCGTTGGATCCAGGATCATCCTTGGACTTCCTCGGCAGTTCTAGCTGGCTTTGCGCTACTACTGTTTGGTGGTCTAGATCTCGTTCTCCAGGGCTACCAGGCACTCCTAGTTACGGGCCTACTCGCCGCCGCCATTCTATTTGCCGCAAAAATACCACCTCTGAGCATTGCTCTCATTGTTATTGGCACCAGCCTTGAAATTTTCCTGAGATTATCACCAGTTCTAGGTGGACTCAGTGCTCCGATTGCACTGTTTTTGATTGCAGCCTTTTCTGCTCGCCTTTGGAGTTACATCGGTCTTGCAGTAACGATTGTCTCTGGTCTGGCCGTCTCTTGGGCAAACTCATTTCTACTTCCAGACGGATCAAACCTCTACGGGCTCATCCTTAACACTGATGGTGACAAAGCGGTGGCATTCATCCTCTTTACGCTGGTCGTGGGAACAGGTAATACTCTTTTTTGGCTGCTCGGCAGATTGGCCATTACCTATGAGGTCTATGTCGGAACTGAGTTTGACCGAGTGCTTTCGGCTCAGACTCAGGCACAACTGACCCTTGAGGTAGCTGAGCAAAATGAAAGATTTGATATCGCAAGAGACATAAACGAGCTAACTATTCAAAAAGTTGCTGCCGTTATTTCGCAAGCGGAGGGTGGCAGCTATGCAGCAAAAGCGAACCCGGAATCAGCACTTCGCTCGCTAGAGAGAATCACCAATTCTGCTCGAGCCGCACACTCAGAATTACGACGCCTTTACGACATGCTCAATAAATCGCACGCTGTATCGGCTGCACCCCCGGGGTTGGATGAAATAGAGATTCTCGTAGTCACTTATCGTGAATTTGGTTTTGATGTGTCAATAAACCATGAGGGCAAGCGGTTTGAAATTTCAGAGGGGGCAGCGCTGGCGATTTACCGAATTGTTTTTGACGCCCTAGCCAACGCCAGGAAGCACTGCGTTATTGGAACAAACATTTCTATTGGCTTCTCATGGGTTGAAGAGGGGCTTCAGGTTCTAATCAAAGACAATGGAATTGAAGCTAATCGTCGCAGCGATTCCGGCTTGGAATCTCTAAGTTCCGGTTATACAGCCGAGGATGATGTGCGAGCACTTGTAGAAGTAATTCAAGGTGCCGGTCTGACTGCTATGCGCGAGAGAGCTGCACTCTACGCCGGAACTGTTGAAGCAACTCGAGTACCGGGGGTTGGTTTTACCATTTCTGCGATTTTTCCAAAACTAAGAGCACTGGCAGGAATAGCTTCTCGTGACTAAGACGCTGAGAATAGGAATTATTGATGCTGATGAGGATATTCGATTTGGCCGCAGAATGCTGATTGATTCGCAGGATGATTGCCAAGTGGTTTTTGAAGACGACTCTGCTGAAAGCTCAAAACTTAGAGCCCCAGAGGCAGCACTAGATGTTCTACTAATTGATCACCGAGTACGCGGATTAGATGGAGTATCACTGATCTCAAAACTTATTCCCATTTACCAAGAGAATAAAGTTGAGATGCCTCCCGTGATTATGACCGGCGCCTATTTTAGCTCTGAGCTTTTACTCGCTTCCATAGCCGCCGGCGCAACTGATCTAGTAACTCTGGACTCTCAATCCCAGGATTTACTCAAGGCAATTAGAAGCGCCGCTGGGTCGGAGCAAGAAATAGATTTTCAGTCTCTTAAGTCTCTAATTAACCAACCTGAGCCCTTTAATTATCAGACTCCGAACATTGACACCAGCTTGGCCTTTCTCACCGATAAAGAGGCTGAAGTGCTTGGTTGTTTCATGCAATGCAAGGATGATGATGAGATTTCGAAAGAACTTGATATGCCAAAGTATCGAGTTCGTTCGACCATAAAAGCGATATTAGAAAAATGCTCTCTGGCAACTAGAGCGCAGCTGTTTCTATCTGCACAAAATAAAGTTGTGTCTAATGGCTAAACCAAAAAATCAGCGTGAGTTCTCGGTGCTTTCAATCTCCTTAGGAGTTGGGTTTGCAACGGGCTTGTATGGCATTTCATTCGGTGCGCTTTCAGTTTCCGCCGGTCTTGATATCGTGCAAACTCAGGTTCTTAGCCTTTTGATGTTTAGTGGAGGGTCACAGTTTGCGTTCATTGGCGTTATTGCGGCAGCTGGAGTGGGCGGTATTGGGGTAGGGGCGGCAGTTGTCTCGGCTTGGCTTCTTGGCATCCGAAACGGTTTCTACGCATTAAGAATGGCACCGCTACTAAAACCACTGGGTCTAGGTAAGTTGATTCCAGCTCTCTTGACAATCGATGAGTCAACCGCGGTAGCTACTGCACAAAAAGAGATTGCCGACCAGAAAAAAGGTTTTTGGCTCACCGGAGCCGCGGTCTTTGTCTTTTGGAATCTCATGACATTTATTGGAGCGGTGCTTGGCGACGCTCTAGGTGATCCTAAAAACTTTGGTTTAGATGCCGCCGCGGCCGCTGCATTTCTTGGTTTGATTTGGCCAAGGCTAATGGAGCGCCAAACTTTTGCCGTGGCGGCCTTGGCCATTTTGATTGCTACATTTACCACTCCCTATTTACCGGCTGGCGTTCCGGTTCTAGTTGCTGGGCTTAGCGCCGTGATATTTGGTTTATTCAATTGGCTAAAACCTAAAGAGCAGGTAATCAAATGAGCCTATGGTTTGGAATTGTGGCAGCTAGCCTTGCTGTTTATTCTTGGAAGATTTTCGGCTACTTATTGCCAAGCTCAGTACTAAACAATCCAGTTCTAGCTAGAATCGCAAATCTTCTTACCGTAGCTTTGTTAGCCGCCCTACTTGGTGTTCAAGGCTTTACCAGTGGAACTCAAATTGAATTAGATGCCAGGGGTCCGGCACTTTTGGTTGCGGCGTTGCTTCTTTTTCTTCGCGCGCCGTTTATTGTTATGGTCGCAAGCGCTGCCTTAGTTGCTGCTCTGATTAGACTTTGGCTTGGTTGAGTTAGTCTTCGAGATTATCCAGACCTGGTAGCCAAGTTACACCTGGTTTGCCCCAGCCTCTTTCCAAGATAACCTCAGCTGAAATTTCCTTCCAAGGTTCTGCAAGTCTGTCCACGTAAAGTTTTCCATCTAGATGATCAAACTCATGTTGAAAAACTCTGGCAAACCAACCGGTAGCTTCTATCTCAACAGGCATTTGTTGCAAATCTACGCCACGTATTTTCACACTCTCAGCTCGCTTTAAGGGGAAGCGCTCACCTGGAACAGATAGGCAACCCTCAAGCTCGGTGTCTTCATCGGCCGGTTCGTTAATTATTTCGCCAAGTTCTAAAACTGGATTGATGATAACGCCGCGACGTTCTTGATCCTCATCATCTGGATAGTCATAGGTAAAAACCCTAAGCCCAACACCGATTTGAGGAGCGGCTAAGCCAACCCCGGGAGCCTTATCCATAGTTTCGAACATGTCGTCTACTAGTTCAGCTAGAGATTGGTCGAAAATTCTAACTTCTTCAGCGCGCTGATGCAGCACTGGGGAACCGGTGATGTGAATTGGTCTAATGGCCATGATTCAAATTTACCCTGTGAGTTCCCAATCAAGGGTGGTATCTCAAGGTAACATCATGAAGAAATGATGTTTTCTAACGTTCTTGATGTTTCTGCCACAGGTCCCGGTGTTGACCTGCGTCTGCTTGCAATATTTTTTGCAGTCTTAGCGGCAGTATCTCTCGCATTTGGTGCACAGTTTCAAAACGAGGCGGTAACCGGCTCACGGGAAAAAAAGCCAGGAGTACCGCGAAAAAAACTTAGGGGCTCGCTTTCTCTCAAGCAGCTTTTGTCTTTGGTAAAGAGACCGCAGTGGCTTTCGGGCACCGCTTTCATGGGCCTTGGAATTATTCTTCAACTTGCAGCGCTTTCTCTGGCTCCTCTTATTGTGGTTCAGCCGATAGGCGCTATCGCTTTGGTTATTACATCTCTTCTAAACGCAAGAGTGACAAAGACCAAACTTAATCGCGGAACCATTGTGGCAATCAGTCTTTGCACACTGGGTGTCGGTGCCTTCGTGTCGATGGCTTCTGGAGTTGCTAACGAAACAGTTCTGAATGACGACCGGCTAAGGGAAGTTCTCGGCGTTCTCGGCACAATTCTCATCGTTTTCACAGTTTTGTTTTTCACGGTTGGTAAAAGGGCAAAGGCCCTTGCCTATGTGATTGGCGCCGGAGTGCTCTACGGATTCGTTGCCACCCTAGCCAAAGTGGTAATTCAGAGAATTTACCAAAGCCAGTTTGAATGGTTAACCTTGGCCTGCCTAGTTGCCTTGATTGGCGCGGTAGCACTAGGTAGCTGGTTTGTGCAGAATGCCTATTCCTCAGGACCACCGGATCTTGTGATTGCAGGACTAACTGTGATTGACCCTCTGGTTGCTGTCACCATAGGTATCGTCATCCTCGGCGAGGCGACCGCGGCCAGCGCTGCGGTGGCTACCGGTTTTGGTTTGAGTGCCCTGGTCGCTGTTATCGGTGTTTACCTTCTGTCTAGGGTCCACCCAGAGCTCAATAGAAAGCCACGCAGGGGCTAAAATGGACTTAGCTGAGCGGACTCAGCTAAGACCCCTAAATCGAGGCAAGTAGTTTGACATCTAATAATGAGTCGGTTGCGACCCAACCGCTGACAATTGTTATTGGCTGTGACACATTCCCGCCGCATATCAACGGGGCAGCCCGCTTTGCAGAGCGCCTAGCCTCTGGCCTTGCTCGCCATGGTCACAACGTGCACATCATTACTTCTGCTTTTGATAAGAATTTTGGAAAATTCACTGAGATTCACGATGGACAGTCAATGACCGTGCATCGAATCAAGAGCTACCGAATTCCTCAGCACAAAAGTCTTAGGTATGTTTGGCCATTTACACTCAAGAGCAAAACGGACAAGATCCTCAAAGATTTAAATCCAGATGTGGTTCACATTCAATCTCACCTGATTATGGGCCGCTATTTAATTCAGAGCGCAAAGCAGCAGGGTATTAGGTTGCTCGCCACAAATCACGTAATGCCTGAGAACTTGATCAAGTACACCGTGATCATTCCAAAGTTCTTAGAAAACTTCGTGATGAGGATGGCTTGGCGTGACGCCGGTCGCATCCTTAGCCAGGTAGATTTCATCACTACTCCAACTAGAAGAGCAGCCGACCTACTTGAAAAAGCAGCCGGCTTGAAAGACGTCTTGGCAATTAGCTGCGGAATTGATGCTTCAAAATTTGCTAACGACACTCCAACTACCAACCACGAGCCAAGGATTTTGTTTCTTGGGCGACTGGATTACGAAAAGCACATCCACAACCTTCTAAAGGCCGTGGCACTGCTACCAAAGAGCCTGAATACCCAGGTTGAAATTGTTGGTGACGGTGGCGAAAAGAAAACCCTTGAAGCACTTGCCAAAGAGCTGGGCATCGATCACCAGGTGAAATTCTTAGGCCATATCACTGAGGAAGAGTTGCCGCTAGCTTACGAGCGAGCAACACTTTTTGCTATGCCATCAATTGCTGAGTTACAAAGCATTGCAACCATGGAGGCGATGGCCTCAGGCAGACCAGTTGTAGCAGCAAACGCCATGGCGCTGCCACACCTCGTTCACGACGGCGATAACGGTTATCTCTTTGAGCCTGATAACGTGCAGGAATTTGCCCAAAAGCTAGAACAAGTTCTTACCGCCGATCAAAAGGAGCTCGACCGACTTTCAGAGAATTCGCTCTACCTGATTCAGTCTCACGACATAGAAAGAACCATCATTATTTTTGAGGGTCTTTATCGCGGGGATGCTGAATCAGATAGAACCTCTGATGACAACCAAGCTTCGTACAGCAGAGTCATCGGTGTTTTACCCGAGAGCATGCAAAAGCGAGTGCTTGAGTTCCGCCAGAGAGCAAGGGCTCTACGTGAGGCTGCCTCGGAGCGAAGCGAAGACCTTCGTGAAGAGGTCAGGGATAGGCTAGAGGACCTCAGAGATGAGGTTGTTGAGCGAACAAAAGCGGTGAACACAAAAGTAAAGGAAACTGCTAAAAACACCGCTCAACGCGCCAAAAAAGTTGTTCGAGATGCAACTGATCGTCTCAAGAACGACGAAGAATAGAATTTATGACACTAGGGGAGTTAGCTCAGCTGGTTAGAGCAGCGGACTCATAATCCGTCGGTCACGGGTTCAAGTCCCGTACTCCCCACCATGGTGATTTCGAATATTTCGAAATAATTTCTAGACTCGCGATTAATCACAAAAAACTAATCGAAATTTTGTCTGGGTTGTATGAATCCACAGTTCTCAGTTAGTTAGGCTTGGTGAAACTCCAATGTCGGTGAGCGCCGACTGTGGATTTCACCGAGAGAGTGGTTATGAAAGATCGTCCCTGGCTTGCAAGTTACCCATCAGAAGTTCCTCACGAGGTAGGCGGAGCCCCAGAGACTCTTCCAGCTCTCATTAGAGCGGCTGCAGCTAAGTATTCGAAAACCACAGCCTTCACCCAGGTAATGCCTAATGGCATGAATGGCTCATTGACATATGCTCAGGTGGATAAACTCTCTGACCAGTTCGCCAGTTACCTGAGAGAAACACTAAAACTCTCCGCAGGAGACCGCGTTGCTGTCCAGATGCCGAACTGTTTGAGTTATCCAATCGTGGCTTTTGGAATCCTGAAAGCAGGTTGTGTGCTGGTTAACACAAACCCTCTCTACACAGCCAGTGAAATGATTCACCAGTTTTCTGACTCTGGAGCAAAAGCTCTAGTTGTTATTGATATGTTTGCTGACCGGGTTGCGGCAGTGCTGCCAAAAACTCAAATCAAGAATATCGTCACGGTAAAGATCTCTGGGTACTTCCCAGCAGTTGTTGGGGGAGTAATCCGCGTGACCCAAAAATTCTGGAGTCGCAGCCTTCCAAAAATTGGCTTTACCCACACCACCTTCAAAGATGCACTAGCTCTTGGGGCAAAGACGCAAAAATCAGGATCATTGGATGCCTACCTGAAGGGCTTGGATTCAACTTCGCTAGCTGCGTTGCAGTACACCGGAGGTACTACAGGGGTTTCTAAGGGAGCAATGCTTTCGCACGGGAATCTGTCCACCAACACCTTGCAAATGATTTCGATGTGTGGAGATTACATGCGTCCAGGTAAAGAGATTGTTGTCACCGCCTTGCCGTTGTATCACATCTTTGCTTTCACTGTGAATCTGCTTGGCTTTTTCCACATAGGTGCCAAGAACCTTTTGGTTCCATCACCGCGCCCGCCTAGCAACCTCAAGAGAGTATTTGAGAACTACAAAGTGACCTGGATGACCGGTGTAAATACTCTTTTCAATGCTTTGCTAAATGAGCGCTGGTTTATCGATAGTCCACCAAAGAATTTAAGAGCATCGGCTGCAGGCGGAATGGCATTGCACGCCTCAGTTTCAGAGCGATGGAGAAAAGTTACCGGGACCCCAATTGTTGAGGGTTACGGATTAACTGAGTCAGCACCGGTGCTTACCTTCAATCCACTTGGCGGCAAAGGCAAGGATGGAACTATCGGTATCCCGGTGCCGTCTACTGAAATCAAGCTCGTCACCGAAAAAGGCAAAGACGCTGCAGCTGGTGAGCCTGGTGAAATTCTTGCCAAGGGCCCACAGGTGATGCAGGGTTACTGGAATCAACCAGATGAATCCGCTGCCACATTAAAAGGCGGTTGGCTAAGCACCGGTGACATAGCCACCATGGACACCGATGGGTACTTCACCATTGTTGATCGAAAGAAGGACATGATCTTGGTGTCCGGTTTCAACGTTTATCCAAATGAGGTTGAAGAACAGATTGCCGCAATTGATGGAATTCAAGAAGTTGGCGTCATTGGAGTTCCTGAAAGCCAAGGTGGTGAGAAAGTGAAAGCCTTTGTCGTTGCTGAACTAAACAAGACCAACGAAGCTGCTGTAATTGCACACTGCCGTGAGAACCTTGCGGCCTATAAGGTGCCAAGTTCGGTTGAATTTGTCAGTGAGCTACCAAAGAGCCCAATTGGAAAAATACTGCGTAGAGAACTGCGTGCTCAGGAGATTTCTTCTATCTCGAGAAAGAAGGCCTAATCATGTTTAACCGCGCCATAAACATTCTTGCTGAAACAGCTAACGAACCAACAGTCGTCACCCCGTTCGAAGAGGCACTTTTAGCAGCCCTTGTCTTTGTGATTATGTTTGGTCTAGGCGCAGGCCTTACCCCAAGAGATTTCAAGTTAGCAATTAAGCGCCCCGCTGGATTGGTGATTGGCTGGCTGACTCAATTTGGAATCATGCCGCTGCTAGCCTTTGTGCTTGTCTCGACACTTTTATTCCAAATGTTGCCAGATGATCCAAATGTTCCATTTATTGCTATCGGTGCTCTTTTGATGGGAGCGGTACCGGCTGGAACAACATCTAACATCTTTACTTACTTCTCAAAGGGAAATCTAGCTTTGAGCGTCATGATGACAGCAAACTCAACATTGTGGGCAATCATTATGACCCCGTTGATGCTGACAATCTACGGTGGCATTTTGCTGGCTGATAATCCAGAGGCGCAAATTCCTACCAGAAACATCATTTTGACACTGGTAATTCTCTTGGTGCCGGTTGTGCTTGGAATGCTAATTAGGCGCTACAGCGCCAACGTCGGCGCAATTCTGGAGTTGATGGGCGGTTTCTTTGGTCTGTTCTTCATAGTCTTCCTAATGGCCACCTGGGTACCGAGAAACTGGGCACTTCTTACCAGCACAAACTGGCAGACCTATGTAGTAGCAATTGGGCTTGGGCTTTTTGGAATAACCATTGCCTACCTAATTACCAAGGCGTTGAGGGTTCACCCAGCCAACGCCAGAACTATTTCGCTAGAGACTGGAATTCAAAACGGGCCGCTAGCAATTGCAATCATCATGGTGACCTTCCAGGGAAATGAAAAGATTGACCAAATCCTGCTAATTCCAGCTCTTTACTCACTGTTTATTGTGATTATCTCGACCCTGGTTACCTTCTGGTTTAGACGGGCGAACGTGGCAGATGAGCAGAAGATTCCAAATCTTCTCTAATGGTTTAGATTGAAAGAATGAAGATTAGCCACTACCTAGAAAAGATTCTTTTTCAATCCCGTTGGATTCTTGCGCCGCTTTACTTAGGTTTAGTTGGAGTTTTGGGTCTGGTGCTCTACCGGTTTGTAGCGGAGTTCGTAAATCTTGTTGGCAAAACCGTAAACGGGAACAGCAGTGATTTTATTCTTGAGCTACTAGCTCTACTTGATCTAGTTCTACTAGCAAATCTGATTTTGATTGTTATCTTCGCGGGCTATGAGAATTTTGTTTCGCGAATCGAAGAAGCACATGATTCGGTTGATCGCCCACACTGGATGGGGACCATTGATTTCTCTGGGCTAAAGATGAAGCTAATTGGCTCACTGGTTGCTATCTCAGTCATCGAGCTTCTAAAGGACTTCATTGCGCTTAAGGGTGTTGAGAAAGTGGGCGAGGGGACAATTTATCGAATTGTCATTCACCTAGTCTTCGTGGTTTCTGGAGTTCTCTTTGCGGTGATGGACTACATTGGCGATCTGCACAAATCCGAGGTAAAGCTGCTAAAGAAATTAGCTAAGGCTGAGACTGGTGGTGTAAAGAAGCCTGCGGCAACTAAGAGACCTGTGAGAACTAAATCCTAATTTTTTAGGAATTCATACTTTTCTCTTGGAAATAGCATGACGGGCAAAGTGATTCATAGGTTACGTGAACCCCATCTATAGCAACCTGTTCACCGTCAAAAACAAATTCATTGTCCATCTTGCGCGCATTGAACATAGCTTTTCGGCCACAGCGGCAAATGGTCTTGAGCTCTTCGAGTGAGTGCGCTATTTCTAGAAGTCGCAGCGAACCGGGAAAACCGTTGGTTAGAAAATCGGTGCGAATGCCATAGGCCAAGACTGGAACGTTGTCGAGCACTGCAATTTCTAAAGCCTGGTCAACTTGTTCGCGAGTTAGAAACTGGGCCTCGTCAATTAAAAGGCAGGCAATCGAATTGCCAGTGGCTTTTAGGAACTCATTCACTCGGCGAGCAAACTCCACTCTGAGATTTAGTTCTGGTGTTATTAGAAAGTCAACGTCGCGATCAACGCCCAGTCGGCTAGTTATTGCCTTTTCGCCCTTTACGTCAATTGCTGGTTTGGCCAGTAGAACATGTTGAGCGCGCTCCTCGTAGTTGTGGGCAGCCTGAAGCAAAGCGGTACTTTTACCGCTGTTCATGGCTCCGTGACGGAAGTAGAGCTTGCTCAATTAATCAGCCCTGGTAACTGCGGAAGGCGATAACGGCGTTGTGACCACCGAATCCGAATGATGTGCTGATTGCCAGGATCGAACCATCAGAAAGCTTCCTTGGAGAGGTAACCACATCAAGTGGAATTTCCTCGTCTTGGTTTTCAAGATTAATAGTTGGCGGAGCTAGGCGCTCGTGGATTGCTAGCACCGTGAAGATTGCCTCTATCGCGCCAGCCCCACCAAGCAGGTGTCCGGTGGATGATTTGGTTGCAGAAATTGGAATGTTCGCAAGATGATCACCAAATACTCTAAGCAATGCTTTGTACTCAGCAATGTCGCCAACCGGTGTTGAGGTGGCGTGAGCGTTAATGTGAGCTACGTCCTCTGGCTTTGCATTTGCTTGCTTTAGGGCTGCTATCACAGCACGAGCTGCTCCGGTTCCCTCAGGATCTGGAGCGGTGATGTGATGAGCATCAGAGGTTACGGCACCGCCGGCTAGCTCTGCATAAATTTTTGCTCCGCGAGCTTTGGCATGGGCCTCAGTTTCTAAAACTAGAACTCCAGCACCTTCGCCCATGACAAACCCGTCACGATCTTTGTCATAGGGTCTTGATGCTCCTGCTGGATCATCATTACGTCTTGAGAGCGCGTGCATTGCCGCAAATGCAGCAAGCGGCAGTGGATGTATTCCAGCCTCGCAACCGCCGGCAACCACAACATCAAGCTCTCCGGATTGCAAGCGAGCAATGGCATTAGCAACAGCCTCGGTGCTTGATGCGCAGGCAGAAACTGCAGTTCTAACTCCGCCTCTGGCTGAAATCTCCATACCGATAGCAGCAGCTGGTCCGTTTGGCATCAGCATCGGAATAGTCATTGGTAGAACTCGACGCGGACCTTTTTCTTTGAGTGCATCATAGGCATCCAGCAGTGTCCAAACGCCACCGATGCCGGTTGCAAATTCAACGGCTAAACGCTCGGGCGCAACCTCGGGAGCCCCTGCATCGGCCCAAGCTTCTCTGGCTGCAACAAGTGCAAATTGGCTTGATGGATCAAGACGTTTTACTTCCTGCGGGCTGAGCACCTCGGCGGCTGGGACTTTAGCTTGACCGGCAAAAGTTACTGGCAGCTCGTATTTAGCGAACCAGTCGTGCTGAATGCTTGATATTCCTGACTCACCAGCCAAGAGGGCCGTCCAGGAAGTTTTGGCGTCACCACCGAGTGGGGTGGTGGCCCCAATTCCGGTGACAACGACTTTATGTGACATGGTTTAGGGCTGATTACTGTGCGTTGGTGATGTAGTTAACTGCGTCACCCACGGTAATTAGGTTCTTGACCTCATCGTCTGGAATCTTTACGCCAAATTTGTCTTCGGCATTTACCACGATGGTCATCATTGAAATTGAATCAATATCTAGATCGTCGGTGAATGACTTCTCAAGCTGAACAGCCTCAGCTGCAATACCTGTTTCATCGTTAACGATCTCTGCGAGACCTGCAAGAACTTCGCTCTGTGAAAGTGCCATCGGTGTTTCTCCTTATTTTGGTTTATTTACAATTTTAGGGCAGTACAACTACTTGGGCGCCGAAGGCCAGCCCTGCGCCGAAGCCAATCTGAAGGGCTAAGCCACCAGATTTCACCTCGCCTGATGCCAGCAGGGCATGCATAGCCAGTGGAATCGAGGCCGCCGAGGTGTTTCCGGTATTCACAATGTCTCGGGCGATAACTACGTGCTCGGGCAGATCCAGCTGCTTGGCTAGCTCATCAATAATTCTTATGTTGGCCTGGTGAGTCACCAACGCTGATAGATCCTCGGCTTTGATACCGGCAACCTCTAGAGCCTGACGGGCAACCTTTACCATTTCCCATACCGCCCACTTAAAAACTGTTAGGCCCTCCTGGCGCAATGTCGGCCAACTCTGCTCACCATCTCTAAAGTCAAGCAGCGAGGCGGTCATGCCAACCGAGTCCCAGTGCGAGCCATCCGAACCCCAGACAGATGGACTAATACCTGGCGTATCAGAAGGGCCAACAATTGCTGCCCCTGCTCCGTCACCTAGCAAAAAGGAAATTGTTCTATCGGTTGGGTCAATGAAATCAGAAAGCTTTTCGCCCCCGACAACAAGCACATACTTAGCCACACCAGATCTAATCAGTGCATCAGCTTGTGCGATGCCATAGCAGTAGCCGGCGCATGCTGCCGAAATGTCATAGGCCGGAGCTGGGTTAGCACCAATCTTGTCGGCCAGCATTGTTGCCGCAGATGGCGTTTGGAAAGGATGGGTGATGGTTGAAAAGATAACTGCGCCAATGTCTGAAGGCTTGATTCCTGATTTCTCAATTGCTTCATTGGATGCAGCAACTGCCATGTCCATCAGGGAAAGATTTTCGCTGGCCCGCTTGCGGGTAATTATTCCAGTGCGCTGCCTAATCCACTCATCGCTTGAATCAATTGGACCGGCGATATCATCGTTGGTGACAGTCAAGTCGCCTCGGGCTGCGCCCAAAGAGTAGATCCGTGAATATTTCACCGTCTCGTACTGCTTTAGCGTTGGAACCGACATGAAGCCTTTCTTGCGTCTTTCTCTAAATTTAGCGGGAAAGGGCTATCGATGTTTGTCGATAAGTGACAAAGCCTGCTCTAGATTTTCTGGGGTCTTTACAGCCAGAGTTTCCACTCCCGGCATGGCCCGTTTTGCCAGTCCAACTAGGGTTCCGGCTGGTGAAAGTTCAATCATGGCGCTCACTCCAGCATCGAGCATGGCTTTCATGCAGTAATCCCATCTAACCGGCGAAGATATCTGCGAAACCATTAGCTTTATGAAATCATCTCCGGAAGCCACCACTTGCCCCTGCTGATTGCTCCAAAGCGTCAATTCAGGATCATTAGCCGAGATGCCCTTTGAGTAGTCACTCAGAACCTCAACGGCAGGCTGCATAAATCGGGTGTGGAAAGCGCCAGCCACCTGCAGCGGAATCACTCTGGCGCCGGCTGGGGGATCGGCCTGAAGGTCAGAGATCTTCTGCGCTTGCCCGGCGGCAACAATCTGTCCGGCTCCGTTGTAGTTTGCTGGCTCTAGGTCCAGCGCGGCTAACTTAACTTCAATTTCAGATTGATCGCCGCCGATTATTGCTGCCATTGAAGTCGGCTCAAGAGCTGCCGCCTTAGCCATTGCCTGGCCGCGAGTGTTAACAAAACAAATACCAGTTTCGGCATCAAGGATTCCGGCGCCTACCGCAGCAGTTATTTCTCCAACTGAGTGTCCAGAAATACCAGCTATGCCCAATTCTTTTAAAGTCTTTCCATCAAGAAGTGCACTCATGGTTGCAACACCAGCTGCAACAATCAGTGGCTGAGCAATTGCTGTATCGCGAATAGTTTCAGCGTCACTGATAGTTCCGTGTGTAATCAGATCTACACCGGAAGCATCTTGCATGGCTTCAATAGATTTTCTAAAGCTTGGCAGCTCTAACCACGGTGTAAAAAAGCCGGGAGTTTGTGAGCCTTGACCTGGGCAAACAATCACAATCATTCAGCGGCCTTCTTTCTGTTTTCAGTGTCGCTCATTGATCCCAAAACCATTGCTACTTGCAAAACAAATGCTTCTCTCGAGCCAGTGGCATCCCAACCAATAATCTCGGATATCTTTTTAAGTCGATAGCGAACTGTATTTGGATGAACGAACAACTCGCGAGCGGTAGATTCTAAAGATCTTCCACTTTCTAGATATGCCGAAAGCGTTTCTCGAAGTTCAGGGGAGTTTTTGGCCAGCGGTAGGTATATCCGCTCAACTAATGTTTGCTTGGCAAGCATGTCTCCGGCTAGAGATCTTTCAGCTAAAAGGTCATCAGCAAGAATTGGCCGCGGGGCCTTTAGCCAAGATTTGACCACTGAATAGCCAGCTAAAGCGGCTTTGGCTGAACGATTTGCCATTGCCACACCAGGAACTTCAGGACCTAAAACTATTGGGCCTTCGCCAAAGTGGGAATCAAGCGCTTCTGCAATGTTTAGAAAGCTAATCACCGGCGCCTCTGCCGCAGATGTTTTTTCTATTCGACCAATCACAACGATTAGACGATTACCGTGAACTCCGATGAGAACATCGGCATTGTTTTTTCTAGCGATACGTCTGAGAGAATCTTGATCAACTGGCTCTGTTGCCACCCCAATTAGAGCAACCACAGCACCACCTGCGCGCCAACCTAAAGCTGCAATTCTTGAGGCTAGCTCTTCCTCGTTCTCGCCACTGAGAATTGAATCAACCACCAGTGCTTCAAGTCGCGCATCCCATAGGCCACGAGCTTCTGCAGCTTTTGCATAAACATCAGCAGCCGAAAAAGCAATTTCGCGTGAGTAAAGCAAAACTGCTTCACGTAGCGACTCATCTTCTTGCACAACACGATCTTCAACGACTTGAACGACAACTCGAATTAACTGCAGAGTCTCTTGTAGTGATATGGAACGTAAAAGTTCTCTTGGTGCTACGCCAAAAACATCCGCAGCAACCCATGGCTGTGATTTGGGATCATTGAACCAAGACACAAAAGATGTAATGCCAGCTTGTGCAACTAAACCAATCGAGGATCTTCTAGAAGCAGGCATGTCTCGATACCAGGGCAGCAGTTCATCCAGCCTTTTTAAGGTGGTGGTTGCTAAATCCCCGGAGATCGAATGAAGCCACTCGAGGGTTGCCTCTTTAGTTCTCGCCACCGACTGATCCCGAGCTTCCGGCATTTACATCATGCAATCGATATTTATCGATTGCCTGCTGTGGAGCTTCTTTGTTCATCTCACCTCGGGCAACCAGTTGCTCTAGCACGCGAACAACAATTGACGGACCATCGATCTTAAAGAATCTGCGGGCAGCGGCACGAGTATCCGAGAAACCAAAACCGTCCGCACCTAGGGTTGCATAGTCTCCAGGGACCCAGGCGCGAATTTGATCCTGAACTGCGTGCATGAAGTCACTTACACCCAAGAAAGGACCGGGAGCAGTCTTAAGTTTTGCAGTTAGGTAGGCATCGGGGATTTCGTAGTTTGGATTTAGGAACTTTGCTTCATCACGTAATAATCCATCGCGGCGAAGTTCACTCCATGAAGTAACAGACCAAATATCAGCTGATACTCCCCAGTCCTCAAGTAGAAGTTGCTGAGCTTCGTAGGCCCATGGCACGGCAACTCCGGATGCCAAGATCTGCGCCTTAGTTCCCGGGTTTGCATTATTGCTAACTCGGTGAATTCCTCGAACAATTCCATCAACATCAACGTCGGCAGGCTCTGCCGGTTGAACGTATGGCTCGTTATAAACAGTCAGGTAGTAAATGCAGTTCGGATCTTGATGTGCCCCGCCATACATTCTTTCGATACCGCTTTTTACGATGTGAGCAATTTCATATCCGTAAGCAGGGTCATAGCTGATTACCGCATTATTTGTTGAGGCAATAAGCGGGGAGTGGCCATCAGCGTGCTGCAG
>CAEZSZ010000002.1_pt1 | contig 22842 bp, 19 predicted proteins | sample 7264091 | NCBI WGS metagenome assembly CAEZSZ01 (sample SAMEA6813792, study PRJEB35770) | uncultured Rhodoluna sp. | biome: Freshwater; feature: Freshwater reservoir; material: water | place: Czech Republic | collected 2016-08-15 | depth 0.5m m
TAAGGCGCAGACCAGAAGCGCGTTGGAGGAAAAAAGTCTCCGACGTTTCCGAACTTACTAGGTTGCAGGAACAGCTACTTGAAAGTGCATGGACCTATCTAAAGCCAGGCGGCGTTATTGCATACGTTACCTGTTCGCCGCATGTAGCTGAGACCAACGCGATTGTCGATTGGGCATTAAAGCGGCTTCCTGGCGTCGAGCTCATTGATTCAAATAATGTTTTGAAGGCAATAAATCCAAACCTAGCTCTAAACTCGACGCGTTCAACTAGTCAACTTTGGCCACACCTGCACCAGACTGACGCAATGTTTCTAGCTCTGTTGCGCAAATCAGTAGGCTAGTGGCATGGAAGTGCGAATCAACCCAAGTATTCTTGCTGCGGATTTTGTCAATCTCGAAAGCGAACTCGGAACCATCGCAAATAGTGACTTCATTCATGTTGATGTTATGGATAACCATTTCGTCCCAAACCTCACTTTTGGTACCCAGATGGTTCAGAGGCTTCAGGAAGTAAGTCCTGTCGGGCTAGATGTCCATTTGATGATTTCAAATGTGGACAACTGGGCTATGGACTACGTTCAAATGGGAGTTCATTCCGTCACGTTCCATGCAGAGGCATCAGCTGATTACCTCACCTTGGCAAGGAGAATTAGAGACTCCGGGAGTCGTGCAGGCGTGGCAATTAAGCCCGGAACCGCCTTGGAGCCTTACCTTGAGCACCTAGATGAAATTGATCAACTTCTAATCATGACGGTTGAACCAGGTTTTGGTGGTCAATCCCTGATTGAGACCACCCTGAAGAAAGTTAAAAGGGCAAGAGAAGCAATAGCAGCGGCAGAACTTCCAACCTGGTTGCAGGTTGATGGCGGTATCAACGCCTCGAATATTCAGCGCGTGGCAAGCTTCGGTGCCGACACCTTTGTGGCTGGTAGCGCCGTCTTCTCAAGTCACGATCGAGCGTCGACGATTGCGGATCTAAGAAGGTCCGCTGCTACCGGTCTAGCTGAACATCAAGCAAAGTCCTAGATAGTCTTCGTTTTCAAAACCATCAAAGGGTAACCTTGACCTATGAAGAAGTTCGAGGAATTATTCGCTGAATTAGAAGCCAAGTCTCTAACAATGGACCCAAACTCTCAGACCGTGGCCTGGCTCGAGGCCGGAACTCACAGTATTGGTAAGAAAATCGTTGAAGAGGCTGCGGAGGTCTGGATGGCCGCCGAGCACGAGGGTAAAGAAAGAACAGCTGAGGAGATATCCCAACTGATTTATCACCTTCAGGTTCTTATGATCAAACTGAACATCACGCTTGAAGATTTAGAAAAGAATTTGTAGACGTAAGGATATATACAAGATGCTAAGGGTTGCAGTACCAAACAAGGGGGTTCTCTCGGACTCAGCTATTCTCATGCTCAAGGAAGCTGGCTACGCAGTCAGGCGAGACACCAAAGACTTGCACATTGTTGACCAAAAGCACGACATTGAATTCTTCTATCTTCGCCCAAGAGACATTGCAACCTATGTTGGCTCTGGCTCGTTAGACGTTGGCTTTACCGGTTTAGATCTATTGCTTGATAGTCGATCCAGCGCGCTTTCGGTTTCTAGCCTTGATTTCGGGGAATCAACGTTTCGATTTGCAGGCCCTAAGGGCACGTTCAAATCGGTAGCAGATCTATCTGGAAAAAGAGTAGCCACGGCCTATCCGAATCTCGTTGAAGATTTCCTTAGGAAAGATGGCATCTCTGCAACAATCATTCAACTAGACGGCGCTGTCGAAGTGGCCGTGCAGCTTGGGGTAGCTGATGCCGTGGCTGATGTTGTTTCTAGCGGTAACACCCTTCGTCAGGCCGGGTTGGAAATATTCGGTCCAGTTATTCTTGAAAGCTCCGCTCATCTCATCGTCTCGCCAAAAGTTGACCAGGAGCACCTTCAGCTTCTGCACCGCATGCAGGGAGTCTTGGTTGCTAGAGAGTATGTCATTTTTGATTACGACTGCCCGGTTTCACTAATTGAGCGTGCTTCAAAGATCACACCGGGGATTGAGTCGCCAACAATTTCTCCACTTCAAGATTCCGAGTGGGTTGCAATCAGGGCCCTAGTAAAGGCCACTGAAATGAACGCCAGGATGGATGATCTCTATGCACTTGGTGCAAGAGCAATTCTGGTCTCATCAATACACGCGGCGAGAATTTAGTGACTTTATCCGTGAGGGTTATCCCTTGTTTAGATGTAGCTGATGGACTCGTTGTCAAAGGTGTGAATTTTCAGAACCTTCGCAATGTTGGAGACCCTGTTGAACTGGCAACTAAGTACTATCGCGACGGAGCCGACGAGGTCACGTTCCTTGATGTTAACGCAACGATAGATAACCGCGACACTATGTATGAGCTGGTCTCTCGCTGCGCTGAGAACGTGTTTATACCACTTACTGTTGGCGGCGGAATTAGATCGACGTTAGATGTTTCCAACCTCTTGTCCGCGGGCGCGGACAAAGTGAGCATCGGTTCCGCCGGGATATCTAACCCGAAGCTTTTAGCAGAGATTGCGGAAAAATTTGGAAACCAAGTGCTGGTTGTATCCCTGGATCTAAAGCGTTCCAAGCAGACTGACTCAGGTTTTGTGGTGACTTCCCATGGTGGACGAGTTGAAACGAATTTAGATGCTCTTGAGTGGATCCATGAAGTGATTCAGCTCGGCGCAGGGGAGTTGCTGGTAAACAGCATTGATGCTGACGGAACACTGAGCGGTTTTGACGTAGCAATGCTGTCTGCTGTAAGAGAAATTTCTAGCATCCCAATGATCGCTTCGGGTGGAGCCGGTTCAGCTGCAGATTTTGTCTCCGCGGCAGAGTGTGGTGCTGATGCGATTCTGGCAGCTTCTATCTTTCACGATAATTCAATAACTATCGCCGAGGCCAAAGGTGAGTTAAAATCAGCTGGGTACGAGACGAGGTAAGCATGTCAGCTAAATCACTGAAAGTTGCAGAGCTCAACTTCGACGAGCACGGGCTCATTCCAGCAATAGTGCAGAGCTTCACCACAAATCGCGTCTTGATGATGGCATGGATGAATGCGGAATCAATTGCCCTCTCAATTGAATCTGGCAAGACAGTTTTCTACTCAAGGTCTAGATCGTCAATTTGGCGCAAAGGCGAGACCTCTGGAAACATACAGGTGATTCAATCGATAGAAGTCGACTGCGACAACGACTGCCTGCTGGTTAAAGTAATCGAGTCTGGCCCCGCTTGCCACACCAATTCTGATTCCTGTTTCGATACCGGCTCAATCAGTGCAGGAATAAGTAGCAATGGCTAAAGTTCAAATCAGCCTAAACGAAGCTAAAGCTCTTTCTTCTAGCCGGAGAGTGATTCCATTAGTTGAGACGCTTTTTTCTGGCTCAGAAACGCCGTTATCGGTATTCGAGAAACTTGCCGCTAATCTACCCGGCAGTTTTCTGCTGGAATCAGCGCAGCAAGGCGTATGGGCAAGATATAGCTTTATAGGTGTTTCAAATCGTGGCGCGTTGGTCCAGGAGACCGGTAGCGAAGTTAAATGGGTAAGTGCCGAAGGTAAATCTCCTCTCGCGAATAGCAGCGAGATTCTTCCTAGCCGAACACTCGATGCAGTAGCAGCGATTCAAGCGTCCTGGAACAGCGTTCCACTAGTAGGACTCCCGCCTTTGACCAGTGGTCTTGTTGGAGTGATGGGCTGGGATTTGATTAGAGAGATTGAATCTTTAGAAGCTCCTTCGTCAAAAGATTTTGAGTCGCCGGTCTTGGCTCTGGTGATGCTTCAGGACCTAGTCGTGCTAGATCACGAATCCGGATCATTGCTTCTGATATCAAACATTTACATTGATGACGTAGTCAACCTGGATGATGAATATCAAAGTGCCTGCCAGCGTATCGACCGAATGCGGAAGGGTCTGCTGAAGCCAAGTGAGGCAATGATTTCGGATTTGGATACAAAACAAGAATTCGACTTCGATCACTCTGTTTCTGAAACTGACTATCTACAAGCTGTTGAGTCCGCAAAAAAATACGTAAGGACTGGCGATGTCTTTCAAGTAGTTATTTCTAAGCGTTTTGACATTGAGGTAAAAGCAAGCGCGCTCGACATCTATCGGGTGCTTCGAGCACTTAATCCAAGTCCTTACATGTATTTGCTTAATTTTATTGATTCAGTAGGCGCGTATTCAGTGGTCGGTTCATCTCCGGAGGCGTTAGTGTCTGTTGTTGATGGACGTGCAGTAACTCACCCAATCGCTGGCTCGAGACCGCGTGGGGCTGATGCAGAAAAAGATGCAGAGCTTGAAAAATCACTGCAATTAGACGCAAAGGAAAAATCTGAACACCTGATGCTGGTTGATTTAGCTCGAAATGATCTACTTAAGGTTTGTGAGCCAGAGAGCGTTACAGTGACTGAGTTCATGGCCGTACATAAGTTCAGTCACATTATGCATCTGGTTTCTACGGTTGAAGGATTAGTTTCTCAAGGCGTTTCTCCTGTTGATGTATTCAAAGCAACTTTCCCTGCCGGCACGCTCTCCGGTGCGCCAAAGCCACGCGCTCTGGAGATTATTGATGAGCTAGAGCAAAGTAATCGTGGGATCTTCGGAGGAGTTGTTGGCTACTTCGATTTCGCTGGAAACGCAGATTTAGCGATTGCGATTAGAACGGCATTCATTAGAGGCAATCAAGCTCACGTTCAAGCTGGAGCTGGTATCGTGCTGGATTCAATTCCAGCCAGCGAGCATCAGGAGACTATCGACAAAGCTAGTGCACCACTTCGTGCAATTGCCGCGGCCAATGCGATGGTGAGACGAGTTGACTAACTCAAGAAAAACAAAATCAATAGGACTTGGGCTTAGGCAAACGAGAAGATTGCTAAGCGTGGGTTTTCTACTTGGCGCTCTCGCTTTGATTGCGGCTGGAGCAAACTGGCTGCAAGTTTCCCTCGAAAATGTTGCTGGTCAAGAGAAGGACAGGTACTTCACAGGCTTTGAATCCTTCGGGTACGTTCTACCGCTGATCTTGGTCTATCTAGCTGGTCTATTGTTTGTATCCATTACTCAGGGAAAACTTCGTGGCTTTGGATCGATAATTACATTAGCTGCGGCAGCCGTTTTGTTGACTCTTTGGTCCATTGATTTTTCAAGCCAGGATATTTCAGGCATAACCGCGAGCCTCGAGAAAGCGACTGGAGTTACTGGGTCAGCGATAGAAAATCAGATAGACGTGACTTTTCTCAGCATGGCACTAATCTCCGGAGCTCTTTTTGGATTGATGATTGTGACCGCATTGATTATTACTGTTGAAAGATGTCGGGTAGAGGAATCAAAGCAGAAGAAGTCAAAGCGGGCATCTGCACCTAAGGGTACTCAGAAAGACTCAATTTCCCTCTGGGACAATCAGGGTTAGTGCTCTTTGTCTTGATAGGATAGAGCCAGTCGAGAGGAGCATAATGTCAAACGATGGAAGAGATCCAGGCCACGGTGATTCAATAGCCTCGTGGGTAACTGTCTCAATAATCATGGTCGCCACAGCAATCGGTACGCTGGCGTTCTGGTTTGATCAAGCTGCGATTGTTTGGGCAAGCGCTGTTTTGGCGGTTCTATCTCTTCCGGTTGGGCTGTTTCTAAAACGTTCCGGCTACGGCGTAAACGGCTCGAAGTCTAAGAACTCGCACTAGTGCTAGCTGATCTTTTTGCTGGCTCTAGAGCTGATGCGGAAGAAAGACTAGAAACTCTTTCAATAAAAGACCTAGAGAAAAAAGCATCGGATTCCAAGCCCGCAATTAATGCGCTTGCCGAACTTGCGCCTAGTGACCAGATAAAAATCATCGCTGAAATCAAACGCGCCTCTCCGAGCAAGGGAACTCTGGCCGAGATAGCCAACCCCGAAAGCCTTGCAGTTATCTATCAAGACGGTGGAGCAAGTGCAATAAGTGTGCTGACTGAGCAGCGAAAGTTCAAAGGATCCTTGGGTGATCTAGCAGCCGTAAGGCAAGCGGTTTCTTTGCCTCTGTTGCGTAAAGATTTTATTTCGACCCAGCACCAAATCCTCGAAGCGCGAGCATACGGGGCCGACATTATTCTCCTAATAGTCGCAGGGCTTCCAGAGTCTGCTCTTTCCACACTCAGTACCTTCGCTGTTGAATTAGGCATGACCCCTTTCTTTGAAACGCATTCAAGAGATGAACTGAAGATTGCCGCTGGTCTTGGTGCTCGGTTAATCGGAGTCAACGCCAGAGATCTAGTCACATTTGAAACAGATCGGGACCTTTTTGCACGTCTCTACGATGAGATTCCAGATAACGCAATCAAGGTTGCTGAATCAGCGGTAAGGGATGCTTCCGACGTAGCTCGTTACCGGGAGGCTGGTGCTGATGTCGTGCTCGTCGGCGAAGCACTGGTGACTAATGATCCGGCTGAAACTTTACGCTCTTTTTTCGCATCCTGATAGGCCATAGAATTAAGAGATGACTAATTTACGGGATCAGGTGGGACCGTATTTTGGCGAGTTTGGCGGCAGATTTGTCCCTGAGTCTCTAATCGCAGCCTTGGATGAACTTGACAGCACCTACCAAATCGCAAAAGCAGATCCAAGTTTTGCACTTGAGCTCGCTGAGCTACATCGGACCTACACCGGTCGTCCGTCAATCATTACTGAAGTCAAACGCTTTGCTGAACTAGCCGGTGATGTTCGGGTCTTTCTTAAACGAGAGGACCTAAACCACACTGGTAGCCACAAGATCAACAACGTTCTTGGGCAAGCACTTCTCACAAAGCGCATGGGTAAGAAAAGAATTATTGCTGAGACCGGCGCTGGCCAACATGGTGTCGCAAGTGCTACAGCGGCCGCGCTATTTGGACTTGAGTGTGTTGTTTACATGGGCGAGGTTGACACAAAACGTCAAGCCCTAAACGTTGCCAGAATGCAGCTTCTTGGTGCAACGGTAGTTCCGGTTACAACCGGAAGCAGAACTCTCAAAGATGCCATCAACGAGGCGTTAAGAGACTGGGTAGCAAACGTCGAAGATACCCATTATCTTCTGGGCACCGTTGCTGGACCACACCCTTTCCCAACCATGGTTCGGGACTTTCACAGCGTGATTGGCATTGAGGCACGTGAGCAAATGCTCAATGAGTTTGGTTTCCTTCCTTCTGCTCTTGCCGCTTGCGTTGGTGGTGGCTCAAACGCCATTGGACTTTTTCACGCATTTTTAGATGACAAAGAAGTAGAGCTTTACGGATTCGAAGCTGCGGGCGATGGCATGACTACAAATCGTCATGCAGCTACCTTGAATTTTGGACGTACCGGTGTACTGCACGGAGCAAAGAGCTATCTATTGCAGGACGAAGACGGACAAACTTTGGAGAGTCATTCAATTTCAGCAGGTCTTGACTACCCAGGTGTTGGACCAGAGCATGCTTGGCTTAAAGATCTGGGCCGCGCCCAGTACTGGGGGATTTCAGATGCTGAAGCTATGGATGCGCTGAGGCTACTTAGTCGAACCGAAGGAATTATCCCAGCCATCGAAACCGCCCACGCATTGGCCGGTGTTTTGAAGCTCGGTAAAGTTCTCGCACCTGGATCTAGCATCTTGGTCAATCTTTCCGGCCGCGGAGATAAGGACATGGAAACCGCGGCAAAGTATTTCGGTCTTCTTGATGGTGACACCAGTGTCTAGTCGCACAAAAGACGTTCTAGAGCACAACAAATCTCTGAAGGGTTCCCTAATTGGTTATTTCCCAGCCGGTTACCCTACGGTTTCAGAGTCGGTTGATGCTGCCATTGCTATGTGTCAAAACGGGGTAGATGTTCTAGAACTTGGAGTTCCTTACTCCGATCCAGTGATGGATGGGTTAGTGATTCAAGAGGCCACCGAAACGGCTCTTGAGAATGGATTCAAGTTGTCGCAAATCTTTGATGCGGTCAGAGCTATAACTTCAGCAGTAGATACACCGGTATTGGTTATGACCTACTGGAACCCGGTTTTGAGTTATGGCGTAGAGAAGTTTGCGCGCGAACTAAAGGCAGCGGGTGGCGCCGGACTGATCACTCCAGATCTAATACCCGACGAAGCAAAATCTTGGCTTGAGATAAGTGATGAGCTTGATCTAGACAGAGTGTTTTTAGCAGCTCCTTCATCTACTTCGGAGAGAGTTGCGCGAGCCTGTGAACTGAGTCGAGGTTTTGTGTATTCGGTATCTACTATGGGTATCACTGGAGCTAGGGAATCAGTAGATACACTCTCTAAGGAAGTAGTTGGCAGAGTTAGAGATGCTTCTAAAACACAGAGCACCGCAGTGGGAATTGGCGTCTCAACCGCGGAACAGGTTGTAGAAATTAACACCTATGCTGATGGAGCAATTGTCGGCTCAGCTTTTGTAAAAGCATACGCAGCTGGTGGATTAAGTGCACTGACAAGTAAAGTGCGCGAAATATCATCAGGACTTAAATAAAGGAAGAAATTGAACATTCTGCAAGGTATTCCGAGCCCGGAAATTAGCTACATTGAGCTAGGTCCGTTCCGAATTCACTTCTACGCACTTTTTATTCTGGTTGGTATGGCATTGGCAATCTGGATAGCCGATCGCAGATTGCAGAATCGTGGCGCAAAATCTGGCTTAGCTCTTGATATCTCTCTTTGGACAATTCCATTTGGAATCATTGGTGCGCGCATATTCCACGTCCTAACCCACACTGACGACTACTTCTATGAGGGTGCAGACCTCACAGATGTCTTTAAGATTTGGGAGGGCGGTTTAGCTATTTACGGCGGCTTGATGGCCGGAGCGCTTGGTGCGTACCTAGGTGCCCGCCAAAGCGGCATCAAATTTTGGTCCTTTGCCGATGCGGTGGCACCTGGAATTCTTCTAGCTCAGGCCATTGGACGATGGGGCAACTACTTTAATGAAGAACTTTTTGGCCAGCCAACCACTTTGCCTTGGGGCTTGGATATTTCGCCACTGAATCCAGCTTTTCCTGATGGCCTTCCAGCCGATGTGCTGTTTCATCCAACCTTTCTTTACGAGTCAATCTGGAGTCTTGCTGGCGTGGGTGTCCTGCTACTTCTGGACAGGCGTTTTGAGCTGCGCTGGGGCAAAATGTTTGGTGCCTACCTCATCTACTACTCGATTGGCCGCATCTGGGTTGAAAACCTCAGAATTGACCCAAGCGAGATCCTTTTTGGGCTGCGGATCAACGTCTGGTCTGGAATCCTGGGCATAGTTGCGGGTATTGCCATTATTTACCTGAGTTCACGAAAGCACCCGGAGCCAGAAGAAAGCCCATATCGGGCCGATGCAATAGAATCAAGCTCTAAATAGTCCGTAGTTCTGCTTTTCCACGCAACTGATTAAGGGCCAGCGTTGTCCCTCCACTAGAAAAATGAATGGAGTGAGGCGTACCCATGTTGTCTCCTTTTGAGAAGTTCGGCACCGCACCGGTTGCCCAGGGTCTTTACGACCCTGCCTTCGAAAAAGACGCCTGCGGCTTGGCGATGGTTGCCACTCTAAGAGGAAAACCCGGACACGACATTGTTGACACCGCTCTAACCGCACTTAGAAATCTCGAACACCGCGGGGCGATTGGGTCAGATGCTGGTACCGGTGACGGTGCTGGCATTCTTACTCAAATACCTGACAAATTCTTTCGTGAGGTATGCGATTTCAAACTTCCGGCGAAGGATTTTTACGCAGCCGGCTTAGTCTTCGTAGATAGCGAACAGCGAGCAACCGTTGAGGCATCTTTTGAAGAGCTCGCAAAACAAGAGAAGTTAACGATTCTCGGTTGGCGAGAAGTTCCTGTTAGACCTGATGAACTTGGGGACTTGGCAAGAAACGCAATGCCGGAGATTCTTCAAGTCTTTGTTGGTAGTGCTGACAATGTTTCAGGAATGGATCTAGAGCGTCGTGCCTATCGTCTGCGCAAAAGAGCTGAATCTACTCTTGGTACTTATCACCCGTCACTTTCCTCGAGGACCATCGTCTACAAAGGAATGGTTACCACGTTGCAGTTGGAGCCTTTTTATCCTGACCTAAGCGACGAGAGATTCGAATCCACCCTGGCTTTGGTGCACTCTAGATTCTCTACAAACACTTTCCCATCTTGGCCATTAGCTCACCCGTTCCGAATGATTGCCCACAACGGCGAAATCAACACGGTTAAGGGAAATAGAAACTGGATGCGATCAAGGCAGTCACAGTTGGAATCAGAATTAATCGGAGACTTCTCACAGCTAAAACCAATTATCACCGCAGGCGGATCCGATTCAGCCTCCTTCGATGAAGTAGTCGAGCTTCTTTACTTGTCAGGTCGAAGCCTGCCACACGCAATGATGATGATGATTCCTGAGGCCTGGGAAAAGCACAGTGACATCGATGAAAGCCGTCGAAACTTCTACGAGTATCACTCGATGCTTATGGAGCCGTGGGATGGACCTGCCGCCGTGATTTTCACAGACGGATCTCTGGTTGGCGCAACCCTAGACAGAAATGGACTTCGTCCAGGTCGCTATGTGGTCACCGAGGATGGACTAGTTGTGTTGGCATCAGAAATAGGTGTTGCCCACATTGACCCAAGCAAGATTGTCCGAAAGGGTCGCCTGCAGCCAGGCAAGATGTTCCTCGCAGACACAGTCAACGGCCGACTAATAGATGACGATGAGATCAAAGCAGAGGTTGCCTCGCTTGAGCCATGGGGTAAATGGCTGTCAGAGAATCGAATCAATCTTGAGGACCTACCGGAGCGTGAACATATCGCCCACACAGCGAGTTCGGTAAACAGAAGACAGCGTACCTTCGGCTACACCGAGGAAGAGTTGAGAATTCTACTTGCGCCAATGGCCAAGTTTGGAACTGAACCACTTGGAGCTATGGGCTCAGACACTCCTATAGCTGCAATCTCTCAGCGCCCAAGGCTGCTCTTTGATTACTTTGTGCAGCAGTTTGCTCAAGTGACAAACCCACCACTTGATTCAATCAGAGAGGAAGTAGTCACATCTCTTAGCACTGGCATTGGGCCCGAGCGAAACTTGCTTGCCGCAACCGCATCACATGCCCAGCAGGTGATTCTGAGTTTCCCAGTTATTGACAACGGTGACCTTGCAAAGATTTCACACATCGACGAAAAGCCAGGCGTTGGGCAAGCGTTCACTGTTCGAGGAACCTATCGGGTTGACGATGGAGCCGATGCGCTAGCTGCTAGAATTCGAACCATCTTTGAGGAAATCGAAGCGGCTATAAAAGATGGTTCCACCTATCTGGTGCTTTCCGACAGAGACAGCAATCGGGAAATGGCACCAATTCCGTCGCTGCTTTTGACTTCGGCAGTGCATCACCACCTAATTCGCCAGGGACTGCGAACCAAAGTGGGTCTGGTTGTTGAGGCCGGCGATGTTAGAGAGGTGCACCACGTTGCTGCATTGATTGGATACGGCGCTGCGGCAATTAACCCTTACCTGGCTCTTGAATCAGTCGAGCTAATGGTTAGATCTGGTCAAATTGCTGGTCTAGATGTCGAGCACGCACAGAAGAACCTGATTAAGGCCCTGGGTAAAGGTGTTCTAAAGATTATGTCCAAGATGGGAATCTCAACCGTCTCTTCATACTCGGGCGCCCAGTGTTTCGAGGCAATAGGTATAAGTCAAGAATTTATCGATACATACTTCACTGGAACAACCTCACAACTAGGTGGTATTGGTCTTGAAACGATTGCCAATGAAATAGCAGATCGACACTCAGCCGCTTACCCAATCGACGAGGCCGTTAACCCTCATCAAAACCTTGAAACCGGTGGCGAGTATCAATGGCGACGTTCAGGACCGCCGCATCTGTTTAATCCGGAAACAATTTTCAAGTTGCAGCACTCAACCAAGGTTAAGAGTTACGAGATTTTCCGCGAATACACCAAGACCATTGACGACCAAGCCGAAAACCTTATGACACTTAGGGGTTTGTTTGTTCTCAGAGAAGGTGCGCGTAAGCCCGTTCCGCTGAGTGAGGTTGAGCCCGTTTCCTCCATCGTGAAGCGTTTTTCAACTGGGGCGATGTCCTATGGTTCTATTTCCCCAGAGGCACACGAGACTCTAGCGTTGGCGATGAATCGCTTGGGAGCAAAATCCAATACCGGTGAGGGAGGGGAGTCCAACGAGAGATTACTTGACCCGCTGAGGCGCTCCGCAATCAAACAGGTCGCATCTGGAAGATTTGGTGTCACCAGCATGTACTTGACCCACGCAGATGACATTCAAATCAAAATGGCTCAAGGTGCAAAGCCGGGTGAGGGTGGCCAACTGCCACCTAACAAGGTCTACCCGTGGATTGCAAAGATTCGTCACTCAACTCCTGGAGTTGGCTTAATCTCCCCACCGCCTCACCACGATATTTATTCAATCGAGGATCTAAAGCAGCTCATCTTCGATCTGAAGCGCGCTAACCGTGAGGCAAGGATTCACGTAAAGCTCGTATCCCAAGTTGGCATCGGAACTGTTGCTGCTGGTGTGGCAAAGGCAAAAGCTGATGTGATTTTGGTTTCGGGGCACGACGGTGGCACAGGTGCAAGTCCACTGAACTCTCTAAAGCACGCCGGGACACCATGGGAGCTTGGACTTGCCGAAACACAGCAAACGCTAATGCTCAATGGACTGCGGGATCGAGTATCGGTTCAAGTTGATGGGCAGATGAAGACTGGTCGAGACGTAATCATCGCTGCTCTTCTTGGAGCTGAAGAATTCGGTTTCGCAACAGCACCTCTTGTGGTCCAAGGTTGCATTCTGATGCGCGTCTGTCACCTTGATACCTGCCCAGTAGGTGTGGCTACTCAAAACCCAGTTCTTAGATCTAGATTCACCGGTCAAGCTGATCACGTTGTTAACTTCTTTGAGTTCCTGGCTGAAGAGGTTAGAGAGTATCTAGCAGCACTCGGTTTCAAGACTTTGGATGAGGCTATCGGTCACAGTGAGCTAATTGACGTTAACCGCGCAATCTCTCACTGGAAGGCAGATGGTCTAGATCTAACCCCAATTCTTGCGTCCCCACCGGTGCAGCCTGGTGAATCTAGACGCCGCACCACTTTTCAAAATCACGAGCTCGAGAAACACTTTGATCACAAACTGATTGAAAGATCAACTGCTGCATTAGAAGACGCGCAGCCGGTTGTAATTGAGCTACCTATTTCAAACGTTGATCAAGCTGTGGGAACCATGCTGGGTAACGAACTGACTAGAAGGTACGGCGCCGAGGGCCTGCCAGAATCAACTATCGACATTAGATTGACCGGATCAGCTGGACAATCGTTTGCGGCGTTTGTACCAAATGGCATAAAGCTCACTATCGACGGCGACTCCAACGACTACGTTGGCAAAGGCCTTTCTGGAGGAACTGTTGTAATCCGCCCAGATAAGACAAGTGTTTTTCCAGCAGAAAAGAACATCATTGCTGGAAACGTTATTGGTTATGGAGCAACCTCAGGAAAGCTTTTCCTTCGTGGAATCGTCGGAGAGCGCTTTATGGTTCGAAACTCAGGAGCTATAGCTGTAAGCGAAGGCTGTGGTGATCACGCTCTTGAATACATGACTGGTGGAGTTGCCGTAATTCTCGGACCAACTGGAAGAAATCTTGGAGCCGGTATGTCCGGAGGGGTTGCTTATGTTTATCGACTTCGTGCCGACCACATAAACCAGGAAGCGCTGTTGGCAGGTGAACTGAAGTTGAGTGAACCAAAAGACGCTGACGAGTTAGAACTTATGGCATTACTTGAAGAGCACTTCAGGGAGACGGAATCAGCCCTAGCGGGAGCAATACTCGAGAATTTTGCCGCTGAACTTTCAAACTTCACTAAAGTTCTTCCAAGGGACTATGCCAGTGTTCAACAGATTCTCACCCGCGCCAAGAAAGCCGGCACGGACCCCGATGGCGATGCAGTCTGGAAGGAGATTCTGGAGGTGACCAGTGGTTGATCCAAGAGGTTTTCTAAACAATTCCCAGCGTGAGACAGCACCAAGAAGACCTGTATCTGTTCGCATTATGGACTGGAAAGAGGTCTACGAAAAGCGCGATGCTGGTGTCGTTAAGAATCAAGCCAGTAGGTGCATGGACTGCGGTGTTCCGTTCTGTCACCACGGTTGTCCACTGGGAAACCTAATTCCGGAGTGGAACGATTTAACCTGGCGTGGTGAAGGTGAAAATGCGATTGAACGACTACACGCAACTAACAACTTTCCTGAATTCACCGGAAGGCTTTGCCCCGCTCCTTGTGAGAGCTCCTGTGTGCTGGGGATCAATCAACCTCCGGTCACAATCAAAGAGATTGAAGTTTCCATCATCGATACGGCTTTTGAAAACGGTTGGGTCAAGCCACACATTCCAGAGCGCCTTACTGGAAAAACCGTAGCTGTAGTTGGATCAGGTCCCGCCGGTTTAGCCGCAGCTCAACAGCTCACGCGAGCTGGGCATACTGTGGCGGTTTTTGAACGCGATGACAAAATTGGTGGTTTGCTGCGCTACGGTATTCCGGACTTCAAAATGGAGAAGCAGCACATTGATAGACGCCTTGAGCAGATGAAGGCCGAGGGCACAAGATTCCGAACCGGTGTTGAAATAGGCGTCGACATAACTTGGGACGATCTTCGTTCGCGATATGATGCAGTGTTGATAGCAACTGGCGCCCCTAAGCCAAGAGATCTGAACGTTGCCGGAAGAGACCTAGAAGGCGTGCACTTTGCCATGGAATACCTGGCCGAATCAAACCGCAAGGTCGATGGGCAAGACTTAACGAATCAAATAACCGCTGATGGAAAGCACGTCGTGATCCTCGGAGGCGGCGACACTGGTGCTGACTGCCTAGGAACAGCTACTCGTCAGGGCGCATTATCTGTGACAACTTTTGCAATTGGATATCAGCCACCGGCTGAACGTCCAGCAAATCAACCTTGGCCAACCATGCCAACGCTTTTCGACGTGTCATCAGCGCACGAGGAATTCGGGGAGAGAAGCTACCTGTCTTCAACCGTCGAATTTGTCGGTGAGAATGGAAAACTAACCGGAATCAAGGTTGCCGAAACAGAGTTCGTTGATGGCAAGCGTCTTCCAAAAGCTGGAACTGAAAGAGTAATTCCAACTGAGCTAGTTCTCTTGGCGCTTGGATATACCGGAGCAGAAGAAGAAAGTCTTGCCAAGCAATCCGAAGTTGCTTTTGATGAGCGCGGGAATGTAGCAAGAGATACCTCATGGGCGACGGAAGAGGATGGTGTCTTCGTTGCCGGGGACGCTGGTAGGGGTGCCAGTCTCATTGTTTGGGCAATTGCTGAGGGGCGCTCTGCCGCCGCCAGTATTGATCAATACCTCGAAGGCTCATCAGAACTTCCAAGACCGGTCAAAACCACTGACAAGCCGATTTCCATCTATTCATAAACAACTAAGGAAACAAATGAGACGCGCAAAAATCGTAGCCACACTTGGGCCGGCTTCATCAACATATGATCAGATTCGAGCAATCGTTGAGGCCGGAGTCGATGTCGCGCGCATGAATCTTAGCCACGGTTCACACTCAGTGCATGAGGAAATCTATAACACGGTGAGAAAAGTTGCTAAAGATCTTCAGAAGCCGATTGGTATCTTTGTAGATCTTCAGGGGCCAAAGATTCGTTTAGAAAAATTCGAATCTGGACCTCATTTACTTGAAAAAGGCGAGGTCTTCAAAATCACTATCAAAGACGTTGTTGGCACCAAAGAAATCTGTGGAACAACTTTCAAAGGTCTCTGCGGTGACGTCAAAGTTGGCGACCAGCTTCTGATTGACGATGGCAAAGTTGCACTGAGAGCCACCGAAGTGACTGCTGACACAGTTGTCACCGTGGTTGAGGTTCCAGGATATGTTTCTAACAATAAGGGAATTAATCTTCCAGGGGTTGCTGTAAATGTTCCTGCACTATCTGAGAAAGATGAAGATGACCTACGTTGGGCAATAGGTATCGGTGCTGACATGATTGCACTTTCCTTTGTACGAAACGCATCGGACATAGTTCGTGTCCACGAAATCATGGATGAAGAAGGTAAGCGCTTACCGGTTATTGCCAAGATTGAAAAACCTCAGGCTGTAGAGGCCCTCGAAGAAATCATTGATACCTTCGATGGGATTATGGTTGCTCGTGGAGATCTTGGTGTTGAGCTTCCTTTTGAGCAAGTTCCGCTGGTGCAGAAGAGAGCGATTGAACTTGCCAGGAGATGGGCAAAGCCTGTCATCGTTGCCACTCAAATGCTAGAAACAATGATCGATAATCCAAGACCTACAAGAGCCGAGGCCTCCGACGTGGCCAACGCTATTCTTGATGGCGCAGATGCGGTAATGCTTTCTGGAGAGACCTCTGTAGGAAAGTGGCCGGTAGAAACCGTTCAGGCCATGGCTCGAATTATTGAATCGACTGAGGACAACGGTCTAGAGCGAATCCCAGCATTGGGATCTCGTCCGCACACACACAGTGGTGCGGTTTCACTGGCAGCGGTTGAGATTGCGGAACTGCTTGGCTCTAAGTTTGTCTGCGTCTTCACCGAGTCAGGTGATTCATTGCGAAGAGTCGCGCGTCTGCGATCAGCGGTTCCAACCCTTGCCTTTACGACAAGCGAAACCGTGCGCAATCGACTTTCTTTAGTGTGGGGTTCAAATACCTTCATGGTTGACCCTGTTGAACACACAGATCAGATGATGAATCAGGTTGACCAGCTAATGCTTTCAACCGGCAAGGCTTCAGTTGGTGAAGAAGTAGTCGTTGTTGCTGGTACTCCACCAGGGGTTGCCGGATCTACTAATACTCTTCGAGTTCACCAAGTTGGCTCCTCAAACTAACTGAGAGATTTTTTAGCATAAAAAATGACCCCATCAAGTGGGGTCATTTTTTTGTGCCGAAGGCGGGACTTGAACCCGCACTCCTTTCGGAAAAGCATTTTGAGTGCTCCGCGTCTGCCATTTCGCCACTTCGGCCTATCGAGAATTCTAGCCGATTGGAATTGGTAAAGAAATTCCTGCTGACCTGCACGTGATTGTGGGCTTGAGGTTTAGGCTAAAACCATGGATGAGCAGCAGGTAAAGCGCAGGGTTATTGTTGCCGAGGATGAGTCCATTATTCGAATGGACATTGTCGAAACGCTTCGCGATAACAATTTCGAGGTAGTGGCCGAAGCCTCTGATGGCGAAGAGGCTGTTGAGTTAGTTCGAAAGCACTCACCAGATCTTCTAGTCATGGACATAAAAATGCCGAAGCTAGACGGAATCTCTGCTGCTGAACAACTCATCGGTAGCGGAACCCCGATAGTATTCCTAACTGCATTTAGTCAGAAAGAACTGGTTGAACGAGCGGGCGAAGCCGGCGCTATGGCCTATGTGGTCAAACCTTTTACCCCGAGCGATCTGCTGCCAGCAATAGAGATAGCCCTAAGTAGGCACGCTCAGCTATCGCAGTTAGAAGCAGAAATTGTTGATCTGAACGAGAGATTTGAAACTAGAAAACTCATTGATCGAGCAAAAGGAATCTTGAACGAGAAAATGAACCTGACTGAACCTGAGGCCTTTAGGTGGATTCAAAAAGCTTCGATGGATCGTCGTCTCACCATGCAGGAAGTTGCATTAACGGTGATTGAGCAACTAGGCGCTAAGACAGCGGTCCTAGATAGCAAAGAAAAAAATTAATCCTTCGTCTTCAAGTAGTTCGTAATTCGAACAGTGGAGAGTCTTTTGCCATCCGAATCTGAAACGACTATTTCGTGGACAGTCAGATTCTTTCCAAGGCTGATCGCCGTGCAAACCCCGGTGACAATTCCTTCGCTACAAGCACGAGTGTGCGAGGCGCTGACTTCTATGCCCATAGCAACCTTTTCTGGATGCGCCCATACATTGGCAGCGAAACTACCCAGACTTTCCCCAAGAACTACGTGCGCTCCACCGTGCAAAACTCCAAGGGGTTGCGTGTTTCCAAGCACCGGCATCGTTGCCACTGCTCGCTCAGCGGAAAGTTCGATTAACTCGATTCCCATACGATCAGCCAATGGTCCTAGACCGCGCTCCTTCAGAAGAGCAACCGCGGCCGGTGATAGCTTTGGCTCTGACATGGATCCTCCTCGGGGGAATTCTGGCTGACTTAGATTGCGATTAGGCTTGAATCATGACTGCTGCTAAAAAGCCTACACTTTTGCTTGTTGACGGTCATTCACTTGCCTTTAGAGCTTTCTACGCGCTCAACCCCGATAACTTTCGCACCTCGGATGGTCAGCACACGAACGCTGTGCATGGCTTCATTTCCATGTTGCTCAACATTCTGCAGACTGAGAATCCGACCCATCTTGCTATTGCCTTCGATCTATCGCGTTTTTCGTTTCGGACGGAAGAGTATCCGGATTACAAAGGAACTAGGGGTGAAACACCCGTTGAGTTCATCGGACAAACAGAATTGCTTCAAGAAGCACTATCTGCAATGAACATCAAAACGATTACTCGCGAGAACTACGAAGCCGATGACGTCCTTGCCAGCTTGGCTGACCAAAGTGCGGCACAGGGCTACGAGGTTTTTGTGGTCTCGGGAGACAGGGACACTTTTCAGCTCATCGGGCAGACTACAACTATTCTCTATCCGGTTAAGGGCGTCATGAATCTAGCTCGCATGGATGATACCGCAGTTGTTGAGAAGTATGGAATTCATGCCAAGCAGTATCCAGATCTCGCTGCTCTGGTGGGTGAAACTTCAGATAACCTACCAGGTATTCCAGGGGTTGGGCCAAAAACTGCAGCCAAGTGGTTGCAACTTTATGAAACTCTCGACGGAGTGTTGAATGCTGCTGACCAGATTTCCGGCAAAGTAGGCGAGAGCCTGAGAGAGCATCGAGACCTTGCCGTGAGAAACAGAAGACTCAATCACCTGGTTCGAGATCTCGACTTCGACTTTGAGATTGATTCGCTGAAGTTAGTTGGCGTCAACGAAGCGGCGGTAAGAGCAGTATTCAGCAAGCTGCAATTCAAAACCTTAACAGAGCGGGTTTTACGCTTGAGGGGAGTGCAGGAAGGTCAGGCAAAACCAAAGGAAACTGCTGCCAGCAATGAAAGTGAATCGATAGAGCCTGAGCAGGTCTTTGGCGAAGTGAAAGTTCCAGAACCAGAAGTGTTGAGCTCCAAGGATTTGCAAAAGTTCATTTCTGGAAAAAAGCAGGCAATCGGTGTTGCTTTTTCTTTCAGCGAAGACGCTGTTATCGAGGTGGGACTTGCCACCGAAACTCAAAGAGTTTCATGGTCCCCGAAGAGCAACTCAGAGCTAAAGCAAGAGCTTGGAGCTTGGTTGGCAGACGCTCAAAAGATCAAAGCAATTCACCAGTCAAAAGATGTCATGAAGCAACTGCTCGATCAGGACATAGTTCTTCTTGGAGTCGATTACGACACCGCCCTTCTCGGTTATTTGCTTGATCCAACGCAGAAGGATTTTTCAATAGATTCTCTCGCTCTGAGATATCTTGGTTTCGCTGTTACTCGAGAAGATCCGAATCAACTAATTCAAAGCGCTGAGGGTGCCGCTTCGCTGAACGCTTGGCTGACTCTAGGCCTTGTCGAAAGACTGCATAGCGAGGTTGCTAAAAAAGATCAGATTCGCGTTTATTCAGAGGTTGAAATGCCAACGAACTCAGCTCTTGCGCAGATGGAGCACTACGGCATAGCTATTGATGTTAAAAAGCTAGATGACCTTTTTGAAAGACTTTCTGGTGAAGTCAACTCCGTTGCAAAAAAAGCATTCAAGATTATTGGTCACGAAATCAACCTTGCCTCTCCTAAGCAGCTTCAAACAGTTTTGTTCGATGAACTTGGAATGACTGGAACAAAAGCTTTGAAGACTGGATTTTCAACAAACGCTGCGGCGCTTCGTGAGCTTTACGAACAGAACGAACATCCATTCTTGGCTCTTCTACTTGAACACAGAGAGGTAACCAAGATCAGGCAGATCGTCGAGACCTTGCTCAAGGCTGTCGCCTCTGATGGACGCATCCACACAAACTATGTGCAAACAGGTACTTCCACCGGCAGGCTGTCTTCAGAGAACCCAAACTTACAGAACATTCCAATACGAAGCGAACGCGGCAGAGAGATCAGGGACGCTTTCGTGGTCGGTGAGGGGTTTGAAACCCTTCTAAGCGCAGACTATTCGCAGATTGAAATGCGCATCATGGCTCATCTTTCAGAGGATGCCGGGGTGATTGAAGCTTTTAGGACAGGTGAGGATCTACATAGATTTGTTGGTGCTCGACTATTTGGAGTGGCCCCAGCGGATGTCACATCGGACATGAGATCAACAGTAAAAGCCATGAGCTATGGTCTGGTCTATGGCCTAAGCGAGTATGGGCTGGCAAAGCAGTTACGAATAAGTAATTCGGAAGCAAAGCAACTGATGGCTGATTACTTCAGTCGTTTTGGGGGAGTAAGAAAGTATCTCGCTGAGGTGGTCGAAGAAGCCAAGGCCAAGGGCTTCACGCAGACTATTTTTGGTCGGCGCAGACCCTTTGAGGATTTAAACAGCCGGGTGTTCCAAATCCGAGAAAATGCCAGAAGAGCTGCCCTCAACGCTCCTATTCAAGGCACTGCTGCGGACATCATGAAACTAGCAATGACCTCGATTCACCAAGAAATTCAGGCCCTAGGGCTTAAGAGCCGCATGCTTCTTCAGGTTCACGATGAGCTGGTTTTTGAGGTCTATAAAGGCGAACTCGAGCAACTTAAGGCGATGGTCGTAGAGAAAATGAGCAAAGTTGTTGAGCTTTCCGTGCCTCTTGAGGTTCAATTGGGCGTCGGCCCTAGCTGGGACCAGGCTGGTCATTAGCGGACCAAAAAGGGTAGAATTGGGCAGCAATCTAAAGATTGCAATCCCTATCCATTGCCAAACTGGAACGTCGCTCTGCGATGTTTTTTGCCCGGCCCGAGAATATCCCGATAAGAGTAAAACTAAATATGATCACCAACACAACCAAACAAATCGCTGTCAATGACATCGGATCTGCTGAAGACTTTCTAGCAGCAGTAGAAGCCACACTTAAATTCTTTAACGACGGCGACCTAATCTCAGGAATCGTTGTAAAGATTGACCGCGATGAGGTCCTACTAGACGTTGGCTATAAAACAGAGGGTGTAATTCCTTCTCGCGAACTTTCAATCCGCCATGATGCGGACCCTTCAGAGATTGTCTCTGTTGGAGACACTGTCGAAGCCCTTGTCCTTCAGAAAGAAGACAAAGAGGGACGCCTTATTCTTTCCAAGAAGCGCGCACAGTACGAGCGTGCCTGGGGTGATGTTGAAAAGGTAAAGGAAGCAGACGGCGTTGTAAACGGAGTTGTGATTGAGGTTGTAAAGGGTGGACTTATCGTAGACATCGGTCTTCGTGGTTTCTTGCCAGCTTCGCTAATCGAACTTCGTCGCGTGCGCGACCTAGCGCCATACCTTGGTCAAAAGGTTGAGGCTAAAATTCTTGAGCTCGATAAGGCTCGAAACAACGTAGTACTTTCTCGACGAGCACTGCTTGAGGAATCACAGTCCGCTTCAAGAAGCACATTCCTTGCTGACCTTGCGAAGGGTCAAATCCGTACCGGTGTTGTTTCATCCATCGTAAACTTTGGCGCCTTTATCGACCTCGGTGGCGTTGACGGTTTGGTCCACGTATCAGAGCTTTCATGGAAGCACATCGAGCACGCTTCAGAAGTCGTTGAAATTGGCCAGGAGGTAACCGTTGAAGTTCTTGAGGTAGATCAAGAGCGTGAGCGCGTTTCTCTCTCACTTAAGGCCACTCAAGAAGACCCATGGCAGGTATTCGCAAGAACTCACGCCATCGGACAGTACGCCGCTGGAAAGGTCACCAAGCTTGTTCCATTTGGTGCGTTTGTTCGCGTCGCTGATGGCATCGAGGGTCTTGTCCACATCTCTGAACTTTCCTCTAAGCACATTGAACTTGCCGAGCAGGTTGTAACTGTGAATCAAGATGTGTTTGTTAAGCTCATCGACATTGACCTTGACCGTCGTAGAATCTCTCTTTCATTGAAGCAAGCTACTGAAGAAGTTAATCCTGAGGGCACCGAATTCAACCCGGCACTCTATGGAATGGCAGCTGATTACGACGAGACCGGTACCTACAAGTACCCAGATGGTTTTGATCCTAAAACTAACGAGTGGAAAGCTGGCTTCGAAGAGGCTCGTGGTAAATGGGAGAAGGAATACGCTGAGGCCCAGACTCGTTGGGAAGAGCACAAGAAGCAGGTTAAGGTTGCCAACGAACTCGCGGCTAAGTTGCCAGACGCCCCAGCAGCGCCGGCCGAAGAGCCAGCCGCTTCTAGCTCGAGTTACTCATCTGAATCTGCCGATGCCGGCACCCTTTCAGCAGATGAGTCGCTGACCGCCCTTCGTGACAAACTAAATAGCGAAGAGTAAATCCAATAAAACTCATAAAAGGAGGTCAACCAAAATGGTTGGCCTTCTTTTTTGTCTAGGCTGGTATGCATGTATCTAATTGGTCTCACGGGTGGCATCGCGGCCGGTAAATCCACCGTTGCCAAAGAATGGGCAAGCCTCGGTGGGATTGAAATTGATGCTGACGAATTGGCTAGGGAAGCCCTGGCTGACAATTCCGAAGAATTGTCTAAGGTCAAAGAGATCTTCGGGGATGAGGTCTTTGACGGAAAAACCTTAGATAGAAAAGCTTTGGCTCAGGTTATCTTCGGTGATCCCGAAAAGCGTTTTGCGCTTGAGTCAATAGTTCATCCAAGGGTGAAGCAGCTGGCCAAGCAAAGAATCTCCGAGCTTCCTGCAGATTCAATAGTGATCTATAA
>CAEZSZ010000003.1_pt1 | contig 21324 bp, 17 predicted proteins | sample 7264091 | NCBI WGS metagenome assembly CAEZSZ01 (sample SAMEA6813792, study PRJEB35770) | uncultured Rhodoluna sp. | biome: Freshwater; feature: Freshwater reservoir; material: water | place: Czech Republic | collected 2016-08-15 | depth 0.5m m
AGCAGGTAGCCGGGAACAATCCAAGCGTTGCCAGAAAGATCCCAAATCATCATCGGTGTTGCAACTGATTTATTGACGGTCACAGTCACAACGGTTGGCGTTGGTTCAGGCTCAGTTGGTTCGCCTTCGCGAACCATCGGGGAGTCGTAGGCAATTGCTGGAGTTTGCACATTGGTTTGGTATTTGGCCCAGAGTGATTGCGAGATTGAGCCTGAGTAGCGCCAGTCACTAATTCGGGCAACAGCATCTTTAGCAGAGATTGTTTTGAAGTCACCTTTGTCAACCAAGCTAACCGAGTGACCTGAGGCCGAAGCCAAAGTTCCATTTGCGGCCCAGTAGAGACTCCATTCAATCGGAGAGTCTTGGCCATCAATCTGCAGCGAGGCAAAGGCAGACGATCCCCACTCATTGCTACTGGTTGAAATATCAGCGGCCGAAACCTTCAAACCGGTGGCCGAGAAGATCTTCAAAGCCTGAGAAATCATTTCAGCTTTAGTTGGCTGTAGTTCAGGGGTTGGCTTCTGCTCTTGGTATCGGTTGCAGTATTCGCTACCGTCTTCAGCTTTTACAAACTCATCACAAACAGGTGCCGGATAGGCTGCTGGATTGTTGTACCACCAGTTACCGGTGCCAACCCAGGTCACTGCAACAGACTGTGTGGTGCCATCGTTTGCGCCAATTTGAAAGGTAGGAAATTCAGCAGTTGAATACTCTGGTTCAAAAACTTCTCCAGAAAGACCAAGTGCCTTAGCCGCTTGAGACAAAACCGATTTTGCAGAGCCAGTCAAGGCCAGCTGATACACGCCACCTCTAGATTGTTCAGAGGATAAATCTGGGCCGGCCGCATAAATGTAGCTAAACGGGTTAGGCATCATCATCTTGCCGCCGATTTCATCCTGAGCACTCGAAAGCATTCCAGGAGCTGACTTTGAGCCAGCAGCACCTTGCTGGGCAGTTCCTCCCAATTGGATTAATCCGGTGGTGCTGCCAGAAATATTCAACATTGGCACAGCAATAAAAATTGCTGTAGCACCAGCTAAGACTCCAAGTGAAAGTCTTAGATTCGGCAGCTTGAATCTTGAACTGGTCTTACCTTCAGCGGCTGAGATTAGTAGGGACTCGCTTAGAGAAACCGGCTTAGCCGGATCTGCGGCCTTGAGGCGTTTGTCGATATTTTTTTCAGTCATATTAGGTTTATGTCCTTAGGGGAGTTAATCTTGCACCTGCAATTTGGCAGCTAGTTTTTTCCGCGCTCGATGCAGTCTGGTGCTGGCAGTGTTTGCACTAATACCGGTTGCTATCGCAGCATCCTGAACGCTTAGTCCCTCAAAGGCAACCAGAGCTAACAGAGACTGTTCGCTACTAGACAGGCTTTTCCAGGCAGCGGCTAGGTCAAGATCGAAGGTAGCCAGATCTTCGGCAGCAGGTGCAGAACTTGGCATCAGTGTTGTGGAAAGAAAATTCGCGAAGGTTGCCTGTCGGCGACGAAAGTTAGCCACCTGAAAAGCAGCAATCCTGTATAGCCAGGGCAGTTCTTCACCGGGAGTTACCTGGGAGCGCTTTTGCCAAGCCACTTCAAATACCAAGGATGCAATGTCCTCAACCTCATCAAGGGGAACTCTTCGAGACAGGTATTGGCCAATTTTTGGCAGCAGTTCGCGATATACGCTCACAAAGTCAGCCTGATTCATAGTTCCTCTAGTCCCAAGAATTTATCTCTACCTAAAGGTTATGTCGCCAGCGAACTAATTCTTACAACGCCCTGAGCATTGATTCAACGGCGAGCTGAGGCCTTCTCCAAATCAATGAATTGTTGCTGAGTCTCAACGCCCTCGCCGGCAAAGTATCCAGTGAGTTTATTTCCCGAGGCAACAACCCGATGGCAAGGTACCAAAATAGGCAGTGGGTTTGAACCTACCGCTGTTCCAACGGCTCGGGCTGCTCCCGGATTACCGAGCTTCTCGGCAATTTCTGAGTAGGTGATTGTTCGACCGTATTTCACCTTGCAAACTTCTTTCCAGACAGACTCCTGAAAGGGGGTGCCTTGATAGTGAAACTTGAAGGTGAACTTACTTGTTTTGCCATCGATGAAATCGAGAATTTGTTTTTTTGCCTCAGTTAGCACATTTGCTTTTCCATAATTAGGAATCACCCGGTTTCCGCATGGCCCTTTGTTATTTGATCCAATTATTTCAATTTGGACCAGAGTTTCATTCAGCGAGAATATCGTGAGCCACCCCATAGGGGTCTTAAAAGAAAGGTTCGCGTCGAAATCAATATTCTTCATGATTGGAAACTATCTTTCCATGAAGTTTGAAATCGACGCGAACCTAATTCTGTGAATAACTACTACATCGCCTTATAAGCGTGATCTAGACCATCTCGCAAAATTGCTGTGATCTCATCAAACTCATTTGGTCCAATGGTTAGCGGTGGTGCCAACTGCACTACCGGGTCGCCACGGTCATCAGAGCGGCAGTAGAGACCTTCTTGGAAAAGACGCTGCGAAAGAATTCCTCTTAGCAGCTTCTCTGACTCTTTATCGTTGAAGGTTTCCTTGGTGGTCTTATCCTTAACCAATTCAATGGCCCAGAAATAACCCTTACCTCGAACATCTCCAACAATTGGAAGGTCCTTCAGGCTATCTAGCGATGCCTTGAAAGCGTCCTGGTTTCTAACCACGTTGCCGACTAGATCCTCTTCGTCAAAGATGTCGAGGTTTTCTAGAGCAACTGCTGCTGATACCGGGTGGCCTCCATAGGTGTAGCCGTGCGGGAAGATAGCGGTACCTTCCTTGAACGGCTCAAATAGTTTCTCGGCTACCAATAGAGCACCGATAGGCGCGTATGCAGAAGTCATACCCTTGGCTAGAACCATCATGTCTGGTTCAAAGCCGTAGAAGTTTGATGCGTACATGGAGCCGGTGCGACCAAAGCCATCGATTGTTTCGTCGGCCACGATAAGTACGTCGTACTTATTGCAGATCTCACGAACGCGATCAAAGTAGATCTTCGGTGCGGTGAAGCAACCACCTGAGTTCTGGATTGGCTCGAAGATAAACGCCGCTACGGTGTCTGGGTCTTCGAAAACAATCATCTCTTCAACGCGGTTGGCCGCCCACAGAGCAAATTCCTCTTCCGTTTCAAAGTCATCCTGTGCTCGATACCAGTTGGTATTTGGCACTCGGAATGTCGAAGGAACCAAAGGCTCAAACATCTTCTTCATTGAAGGGATGCCAGTGAGCGAGAGTGCTCCGTGTGAAGTACCGTGATACGCAACCGCGCGGGTCAGTACCTTGTGCTTCATCGGCTTACCCATCATCTTGAAATATTGCTTTGCAAGCTTCCAAGCGGTTTCGTTTGCCTCACCACCACCGGTAGTGAAAAACACCCGAGACAGGTTCTTTGGTGCGTAGGAGAGTAGGCGCTCAGATAGTTCGATGCCTGGTTTGTGCGCGTGCGACCAAAGCGGGAAGTAATCCAGCTCTTTCATCTGCTTCGCTGCAGCTTCTGCTAGTCGTGCGCGACCGTGGCCAGCATTTACTGAGAACAAACTTGAAATACCGTCAAAGTACTTCTTACCGTTCTGATCCCAGAAGTGGTGACCACTTGCCTTGGTGATGATTGGAATCTCACCTTTGGCGGTGTAATAAGGGCTGTGGCGAGTGAAGTGAAGAAACATTGTTTCTTTCGCTACTTGCTGCAGCATTGCTGGTGTTGCTTCTTGTCCTGCTCTACGAGCATCTAGAAGCGGGGTGGCGCGGTCTGCCATCGCTGCGGCCGGTTTTTTACCCGGAGCCTTGATCAGAGTTTTTATCTTCTGAACAAGCTTTCTTGCTGTGCTTGCCGTGGTTGCCATGAAATATCACTCTTTACTGTTTGTTGTTTTCGGGGGAATCATCTGGTTCCCCAGTTGTAAACCTGCTTCGCTACCTTCAAATACACGAACGATTCGGTAGAGGTAACTCCGGGCAGAGTCCGGATTCTTGAATTCAGCAGTGCGATGAGTTCATCATCGTTCTCACACACCACCTCAGCCAAAATATCGAAGCTACCAGCGGTTAGGACTACATAGTCCACCTCTGGCATCGCAGATAACTTCTCTGCGAGTTCACGAGTATCGCCGCCACAGCGGACACCGATCATCGCCTGGCGGGTAAAGCCAAGCTGAGTTGGGTCAGTTACAGCAACAACCTGCATCACACCGGAGTCGGTGAGTTTCTGCACTCGCTGCCTTACAGCGGCCTCACTGAGGCCAACCTGCTTTCCCATTTCGGAATATGAGCGACGACCATCGGCCTGCAACTGTTCAATGATCGACTTCGATACATCGTCCAGTTGGCTGGCTTTGGTGCGCAACACTCGTGACATGTGACGATTTTGGCAGTGAAATGGCCTTTTAGCAAACGAATCCGTAGGTGATTGGCAATTATGCTACTGATTTGATAGCAAATCGTGATAATTGCCTTCGATTTCGTGATATTTGGCCCCAAAAAACCTGATTAGAATCTCATTTATGCGCGAACTCAAGAACTTCATCAATGGTGAATACGTAGCCTCAAAGTCAGGCGAAACCAGTCAGGTAATCAATCCGGCTAACGGTAAGGCTTATGCCACCGCTCCAGTATCAAGTGCTGCCGATGTCGATGCAGCCTATAAGGCAGCCGAAAAAAGTTTTGAGGAGTGGAGTCAATTCACTCCTGGCGAAAGACAGCTGGCACTCTTTAGAATTGCCGACGCTCTTGAAGCCCGTGCCGAGGAAGCAGCTGATGTTGAATCAGAAAACACCGGTAAACCACGTAGCACTCTGGTCGAATACGAGATGGGTCCATCGGTTGATCAAATTCGTTTCTTCGCTGGAGCGGCAAGAAATCTTGAGGGCAAGGCAACAGCTGAATACGCTCGTGATCACACATCTTCTATTCGCCGCGAACCTATCGGTGTAATCGGTCAGGTAACTCCTTGGAACTATCCGCTAAACATGGCGGTGTGGAAGTTTGCTCCTGCTATTGCAGCTGGAAACACTGTGGTGATTAAGCCTTCGGACACCACTCCTGCATCGACTTTGCTTCTTGCTGAAATCGCAGCGGAGTTTTTGCCAAAGGGAGTTTTCAACGTTGTTGCTGGAAACCGTGATACCGGTAGAGCGATGATTGAAAATGAAATTCCACAGATGGTTTCAATCACCGGTTCGGTAAGAGCCGGTATGGAGGTTGCTAAATCTGCAGCCACTGATTTGAAGCGCGTTCACCTGGAACTCGGTGGCAAGGCTCCAGTAATTGTTTGCGCCGATGCAGATTTGCAAAAGGCAGCGGCACAGATTGCTATTGCAGGATTCTTTAACGCAGGCCAAGACTGCACCGCAGCAACTCGAATCTTGGTGCACGAATCAGTACACGATGACTTCTTGGCACTACTGGTTGCCGAGGTAAAGACCACAGCTATTACTGGAGATCCAAAGCGTGATGACATTCTTTATGGACCAGTCAATAACGCCAACCAGCTCGAGCGAGTGCAGGGCTTTATTGATCGCCTGCCAAACCACGCCAACCTGGAAACCGGAGGCGTGCGCATTGGCACAGAAGGCTACTACCTAGAGGCTGCAGTGCTGTCAGGACTCAAGCAAAATGACGAGCACATCCAAAGTGAAATCTTTGGTCCAGTTGTCACCGTGCAAAAGTTCAGCACCGATGAAGAGGCACTGCGCTGGGCTAATGATGTCAAGTACGGGCTAGCTTCATCGGTTTGGACTCAGAACCACACCAGGGCGATGCGTTTTTCAAAGGGCTTGAACTTTGGATGCGTTTGGATCAACACTCACATTCCACTTGCTGCTGAGATGCCGCACGGTGGTTTCCGTCACTCAGGATATGGCAAAGACCTTTCTCAGTATGGCTTCGAGGACTACACCCGCATCAAGCACGTAATGAGCTACATCGGCGATTAGTTCACAGATTTCAAAGTTTTGGGCCTTGGCTAATGAGCTGGGGCCCAAACTCTTTTAATGCAGCTTGCCTGGATGATTCCATCAATACTTTTTGGCCTTTACCTAGGCACCACAACTGGCACCTGGTTCCTGCTGGCCATGAGCCTAATCACGGCGCTTGTGATGGTTGGGTTTCGGCGCTTCAATGAATCAAGAACCCCAGATCTTTCCGAAGAGGTTACTTTTTCTGGGGGTGAAATATGGATTGGTGACTATCAACTTCCTAACTATGAAATTTTCTGGAAGAAAGAATGGCATGCATTAGTTTTTGCCGCTCACAACAGCAAGAAACATCAGCCGGTTTTTGACCTGGAGCTAAATCTAGAAACGGATCTTGGCCACTGTTTGATTATCGGCCCAACCGGATCAGGTAAAAGTGAGCTAATCAAGCTCCTGCTGCAACAGGTGGTTTCCAAAGACCCAAACTGCGAACTGATCCTGATTGATTTCAAGGGAGGAGCCACACTCAGTCAATTTGCTCAGTTACCCCAAGCCAAGTTATTGGTCACCGATATCGATGGACATAGCCCAGATGATTTATGGCAGCAGGTCAAAGCCGAACTCGGTCGCCGCGAGCTTCGACTAGCCGCCTGTCGAGTTGCCAGAATCGAAGACATTCTCGAACTGGGGCAGCAGCTGCCGAGGCGATACATTTTTATCGATGAGCTGGCCGCGACGCTGGCCGAGTCACCCATGGCTCAGGCAGCACTGACCGCCGTTGCCGCCAGGGGCAGAACCCTGGGAGTTCACCTAGTGTTGGCAACCCAATCGGCCCAAGCCGTTCCCAGAGCACTGATTACAAATCTTCGAGCAAGAGTTGCCTTGGCTGATGCTGATCCGATTGAGCTGGCGCAACTGAACATAAAGCGGATAGCCGAGCCCCAGCTAATTCCAACCGGCTGGGCTAGAGGAATTTTTCAGAAATCCAGCGAGGTTCCGAGGCAATTTATTTTTCCGCTCGGTGCCAAGTTTTGAGCTTTTTGACCAAGATTTTATGGCAGGATTTCCTTGGGTCCACAATGTAGCGGGCCCGGTTATGTTGATAGGGCTTAAAGCCCCATATAGCTAAGGAGTCATGGTGATGAATAAGCCACTTCCAGAAGATCCAATGATGCGCGAGTTAGTACAAATGGCTCGTCGTCACCAAATGACTAGACGCACAGCTCTTGCTGGTGCCGGTGCAACAGCTGCAGCTCTTGCGCTCGCCGCGTGTGCACCTGCAGGTTCGCAGGGTCCAGCACTTACACCAGCTACAGATCTTTCTGATTCAGAAAAAGTATTGATCTGGGACAACTGGCCTGACTACATGGATGTTGACGATGCTGGCAACTACCCAACTTTGAATCGCTTCCAGGAACAGTCCGGAATTAAAGTTGAATACAAAATTCGCATCGATGACAACAACACCTACTGGGCGATTGTCAAAGACCAACTAAAGCTCGGTGCTGACATCGGTGCCGACGTAGCATGTCCAACCGAGTGGTTGGTCGCAAGAATGGTTGCACTTGGTTACCTTCAGGATCTTGATGCGGCAAACATTCCAAACAAGAAAAACTTGAACCCTGCATATCTTGGTGCATCATTTGATCCTGACCGTAACAAGTCAATGCCTTGGCAGGGAATCTTTGGTGGTATTGGTTACAACAAGAAGGCTTATAAAGAAGCAACTGGTAAAGAAGCACCAGAGACTCTGGATGATCTATGGGCAGACTCACTTAAGGGCCGTGTTGTAGTTCTCTCTGAAATGCGCGACACCCTTGGACTAATTCTGTTGGCCAGCGGCGTGGACATCACTAGCGCATCTTCTCTAAATGAAGACGCATTCATGAGTGCGGTTGACTTCTTCCGAGCTAAGGTTTCTGATGGCAACATCTCAATTAAGGGAAACAGCTACTCACAAGATCTAGCTTCTGGTGCAGCTATTGCTGGAATCACCTGGCAGGGAGACATTGCAATTCTGAACTCCGAGATTGGAACCGATGCAGACCCAGAGCCTTTTGGATTCATCTTGCCTTCATCTGGAGCAACAATTTCTGCTGACACCTTTGTGGTACCAATGGGTGCAACCCACAAGAAGAATGTTGAAAAGCTAATTGACTTCTACTACGAGCCAGCAAATGCTGCCGAGCTTGCCGCCTATGTGAACTACATCACACCGGTGCTTGGTGCTCAAGAAGAGATGGCAAAAACTGACGCATCTCTTGCTGAGAACCAACTTATTTTCCCAAACGAAAAGACTTTGTCTAACGCCTTTGCATTCCGGGCATTGACCGGTGCTGAGGAACTTTCATTTGCCCAGGCATTTGAAAAAGTTCTATTGGGCTCGTAGTGGCAACTGAGTTTGTTGCGCGCGGTGCCGACCTTGAATTAGTAGGAATCAGAAAAGAGTTTCCTGGTTTCACCGCAATTGAAGATCTGGATCTAAAGATTCCAGCTGGTGAATTCTTTGCGCTACTTGGACCTTCTGGCTGCGGCAAAACTACAACCCTGAGACTAGTTGCCGGGCTCGATGAGCCAACCAAGGGCAAGATTCTCATTGGTGGAAAAGATGTCACTGCAACTAGGGCACATGAGCGTCCAGTAAACACGGTCTTTCAGAGCTATGCACTATTCCCACACATGACAGTTCTTGAAAATGTTGCCTTTGGTTTGAGACAGCGCAAAATCGAAGATCCAATTACAAAAGCTCAAGCGTCCTTGGATTTGGTTGAACTTGGCCACCTAGGCGAGCGCAAACCGCAACAGCTTTCAGGTGGTCAGCAACAGCGTGTTGCTCTTGCTCGAGCACTTGTCAATCGTCCTTCACTACTTTTGCTTGATGAGCCACTGGGTGCGCTTGATCTAAAGCTTCGTCGTCAGATGCAGATTGAACTTAAGGCAATTCAAATGGAAGTTGGCCTTACTTTCCTTCACGTAACTCACGACCAGGAAGAAGCCATGGACATGGCTGACACGGTTGCTGTTATGAATAAGGGTCGAATCGAGCAAATGGGTTCACCTGAGAAACTTTATGATCGCCCAAAAACCGTGTTTGTTTCAAAGTTCCTTGGTCAATCAAATCTCTTTGTTGGCAAAGTTGAAGAAGAAAACGCTAGCTCAGTGAGCATCAACATAGCCGGCAATAAAATCACTGTGCCTAAAGACCGAGCAGAGAACCACAAGGGAATGATTGCTGTTGGCGTGAGACCAGAGAAGGCTTTCTTCCACGAGGAAAAGCCAAATCTTGGTTCAGACCACAACCTGATTGGTCCTGGCGAAATAATTGACATTCGTTTTACCGGTGTGAGCAACCAGTACCTAATTGAAATTCCAAATGTTGGCAACGTCACAGTATTCGCGCAGAACATCGGCAAGAGTCCAGTAACTGAACTTGGTGCTCAGGTGTGGGTCAGCTGGAAAGTTGAGCATGCGTTTGGGCTTTCAGATCTTCCAACCAACGGCGCTAATGAGTCTGTGACTCAATCAATTACGGTTCAGTAATGGCGTTTGCAGCGTTTGGTCATGGGGGAGGTGGCACAAAAACCTCCGCAGCTCCGTCAGGAAAAAAGAACAGCAAAGTTGCTTGGCTGCTTTTGGCTCCCGGAATCGCTTACCTAGCGCTGTTCTTTCTTACCCCTTTTGTCTCACTGATAATTACATCGCTTCAGGTGCCTTCTGCCGCCGGAGTAATTGGCATGTACGAATACGGATTTGCAATCGGAAATTACCCAGAGGCAATAATTGGGTACTTTCCGCAAATCATGCGTTCTTTCACCTACGCCTTGCTGGCTACAATTCTGGCTTTATTGATTAGCTATCCGCTGGCTTACTTCATCGGTGTTAAGGCACGCCCGTGGCCATTGCTTCAAGGCTTGATGCTTACCTTGGTAATCGCACCATTCTTTATTTCATTTCTACTTCGCACCTTTGCCTGGAAGCAAATCTTCTCTAACGAATCGTGGATTGTGCAATTCCTTCAGGGTGTAGGTGTCCTTGACTTCAATCAATATCTAGTCGGTACAGACTTCATGGTGATTTTTGGTCTTACTTATAACTTCATTCCCTTTATGACCCTGCCGCTTTACTCGGCGCTAGAGAGACTCGACATTAGATTAATTGAGGCGGGCTCTGATCTCTATGCCAAGCCAAGCAGGACCTTTAGAAAGATCACCCTGCCGCTTTCTATGCCAGGTGTGATTTCTGGAACGCTACTGACATTTATTCCAATGGCCGGTGACTACATTAATGCCAGCCGAGATTTCCTTGGTAGTACAGAAACGACGATGCTCGGAAACGTTGTTGAGTCAAATTTCTTGCAATCAAATAACTACCCTTCAGCCTCGGCTCTTTCGGTGTTCTTGATGGCGTTTATCTTGCTACTGGTCACTTTCTATGTCCGCAGAAGTGGAACGCAGGATCTGATATGAAGAATTTTTCCTTCGGTAAGTACGCGCTTCCAATTTATGCGGTGCTGGCATTTGTCTACCTGCTAATTCCAATTGGCTACACTTTTGTATTTTCATTCAATGACTACGTCAAAACCAATATTGCGTGGCGAGGCTTCACCTTTGACAACTGGCTCTACGTTTGCAACGAGCAGGGCGTCTGTGAGGCTTTCGCCAATTCAATTTTGATTGGTGTTATTTCAACCGTGGTTGCAACGGTTCTGGGCACAATGATTGCAATTGCGCTTGTGAGATATCAGTTCAAGTTCAGATCAGGAATAAGCCTGATGTTGTTCCTACCAATGGCAACTCCTGAAATTGTTCTTGGGGCCGGCCTTGCGGCACAGTTCCTTTCAACTGGAACTCCAAAAGGTCTAGTCACCATAATCCTGGCTCACATTATGTTCTGCCTGAGCTTTGTTGTGGTTACGGTTAAAGCGAGGGTCATGAGCCTCGACGCATCACTTGAAGAGGCTGGCCGGGACCTTTACGCATCTCCGGCACAGGTGTTTAGAAAGATCACTCTGCCACTGCTCATGCCAGGCATTGCAGCAGCGGCGCTTTTGGCATTCGCACTGAGCTTCGATGATTTCATCATTACCGTTTTCAATGCCGGTCCGGAAAACACCTTCCCTAGATTCGTCTACACAGCTGCTGCTCGAGGAATTCCGGCAGAGGCAAACGTAATAGGCATGAGCGTATTCTTCTTAGCCATTGCGCTGGTTTTGACTTTTCAAATCAGGGGATCTCTTCGTCAAAAACGGCTAGCAAAAATCAAATAGAGCTTAAAGAAGAATCCCCCGCCAGATTATTGGCGGGGGATTTCTTTTGAAGGTTTTACAGTTTTGAGATGCCTTCTTCAATGACGTCAAGTGCTTCATGTAGCAGCTCGTCAGTAATTGCAAGTGGTGGCAAGAATCTAATCACGTTGTAGTAGGTGCCAGCAGTCAAAACCAAAACAGCATTTGAGTGTGCGTGCTTTACCACTGCATCAACAGCTGGCTTATTTGGGTTTCTGGTTCCTGGCTCAACAAATTCAATTGCCATCATGGCCCCGCGTCCGCGAACATCGCCAACTACTGGGTACTTGGCCTTCATTGCGTTTAGGCGAGAAGAAAGAATTGCTTCAATCTGCATTGCGCGTTCATTTACGCCGCCGTATTCAATTTGCTTTAGTACTGCAACTGCTGCAGCTGCTGAGACTGGGTTACCACCAAAGGTTCCACCAAGTCCACCCGGGTGAGAAGCATCCATAATCTCAGCGCGGCCGGTCACCGCAGAAATTGGCATACCGCCGGCGATACCCTTAGCAATTGTGAAAAGATCTGGCTCAAAGCCCTCTTCCCACTCGCTGGCAAACCATTTACCAGTTCTAGCAATACCGCACTGAACTTCATCGGCAACAACAATTACTCCGTTGGCGTGAGCCCAGTCACTCAAAGTTTTCAAGAAGCCAGGCGCTGGAACAATAAATCCACCCTCACCTTGAATTGGTTCAATCACAATTGCCGCTAGGTCTTCAACGCCGACTCGCTTTTCAATGTAGGTGATGGCGCGTTGCGCAGCTTCTGGTCCGGTCATTCCCTCTGGGTCACGGTATGGGTAAGACATTGGCACATGCTGAATGCTGGCTGCGGTTGGTCCAAAACCATTTCCGTAGGGAGCTGATTTGAAGTTCATTGAGAAAGTCAAGTTGGTTCGGCCGTGGTAGGCGTGATCAAAAACCACGATGCCATTTTTGCGAGTTGCCTTACGAGCAATCTTGACGGCATTTTCTACTGCTTCAGCACCTGAATTAAATAGCGCTGATTTCTTTTTGAAGGCACCTGGGGTGTAGCGGTTTAGAAATTCACAAACCTCAACGTAGTTTTCATAAGGGGTTAGTGCAAAAAGTGTGTGAGTCAGCTTGGCAACCTGCTCTTGAACCGCAGCGACAACCTGCTCATTGGTGTGACCGATTGACATAACGCCGATACCAGCGCCTAGATCAATGATTTGGTTTCCATCGGCGTCAATCAGGATTGCCCCGTGAGCTGCCTCTATATAAACCGGAAGAGTGGCCCCAACTCCGCCAGAAACCGCAGATAGACGGCGCTTATGAAGGGCTTGGGAGTTTGGACCTGGGATAGCGGTGACAATTTTGCGCTCTTGCGCTATTAGCGTCTCAATCATGCCTTAAGTCTAAGCCTTTCAATGGTGGCAAGATAGATTTATGCGCCGCGTTATCATCCTTGGTTCCACCGGTTCCATTGGCACCCAAGCCCTTGAGGTGATTGCGGCAAACCCTGACCGATTTGAATTGGTTGGCTTGGCCGCCGGTAAAAACACTGAACTTTTAGAGACACAAAAAGCACAGTTCAAAGTCACCAATGCCGTGCTTGGTGCTGCGGATGCAACCAAATTAGTTGAAAACACCGATGCTGATGTGGTCATTAACGGCATCACCGGATCCATTGGTTTAGCTCCAACCCTGGCCACACTTCGAACTGGTAAAACTCTGGCGCTAGCCAATAAAGAGTCTCTAATTGTTGGTGGACGACTAGTAACCCAAGCTGCTGCTGCCGGACAGATAATCCCGGTTGATAGTGAGCACTCGGCTTTAGCCCAGTGTCTACTCGGTGGAAAAAAAGAAGAGGTAGCCAAGCTAATTTTGACTGCATCCGGTGGACCGTTCAGAGGCTGGTCAAAAAAGCAACTTGAATCAGTAACTCCAGAGCAGGCCCTGGCCCACCCAACCTGGGTAATGGGAAAGGTGGTCACCACAAACTCGGCCACCATGGTAAATAAAGGTCTCGAGCTTATTGAAGCCCACCTACTCTTTGACATTCCATTTGAGCGCATTGAAGTAACCGTGCACCCACAATCGGTGGTTCACTCAATGGTTGAATTTGTCGATGGGTCAGTGCTAGCTCAGTGTTCGCCACCTGATATGAAATTGCCAATTGCCCTTGGCATGTCTTGGCCAGATCGAGTGCAAAATGTTGCTCCTGCTTGCGATTGGAGCAAAGCGGCGACTTGGAGCTTTGAGCCACTGGATGAAACAGTTTTTGATGCTGTAAAACTTGCTAGACAAGTTGGCCAGGCCGGACTTACATATCCAGCTGTTTATAACGCAGCCAATGAGCAAGCCGTCGAGGCTTTTCACGCCGGTCTCTTAAAGTTTGATCAGATTGTTGATTTGATTAGAAAAGTTGTTGATGCGCACAACCCAGAAAAAGAGCTGTCGCTTGATTCTGTTTTGGCGGCTGAGCGCTGGGCTAGAGAGCAAGCGGATGCGCACTTTGCTAGGGCGTGTTAGTAATGTTCAGGCTTCTGTCAGGTATCGGGGTTAGGTTCTAGCGGTGGTAGAAACTCTTTGGTATTTAGGCGGCATCGTATTTGTAGCGATTGGAATCGCAGTTTCAATCGGGCTTCACGAAATCGGACACCTATGGCCAGCTAAAAAGTTTGGGGTCAAGGTACCAAACTACGCAATTGGTTTTGGTCCAACCCTATATAAGTTCACCCGGGGTGAAACTACTTACTCACTAAAGCTAATTCCGCTTGGTGGCTACATAACCATGATTGGCATGTACCCGCCGGCGAAAGTAAAAGTTGGCAGCAAGGTAAAGGCCGGCAAGTCACTTGATGTTGATGGCAACCAAAAGAAGAAAAGTTTCTTTGCCGACATGATTCTTTCCGCCCGTGAAGCCCACAGTGAACACGTAACTCCAGCCGATAAGAATCGCATGTTCTATCAGTTGCCGGTTTGGAAGCGCATGATTGTCATGCTCGGCGGCCCACTGATGAATTTGCTTTTGGGAACCGCAATCATGGTTGCTGTCTTAGTTGGCTTTGGCACTAATCAACAGTCCAATCGAATCGCTGAGGTAAGCCCCTGCGTTGTGAGTGACGTGTCTAGCCAGCGCCAGTGTGTTGAGTCAGATCCGCCGTCACCAGCTGTTACTGCTGGACTTGAGAAGAACGATCGAATTGAAGCAATCAACGGCGTAAAGTTTGAAAACTGGAATAGCCTCAGCCAGCTACTATCTGTCGGCAGCATCGCAAACCTAAGTGTGCTTCGCGGTGAAGAGCTAATTGATATTCAAGTCACTCCGGTTGCCGCCCTGCGTGCCAAGACAGATGAAAACGGGCAACTGGTGCTTGATTCAAATTCTCAGCCGGTAATGGTTGAAAGGCCTGTGCTTGGAATCATTTTTGATGTGGAAAGAAAGCCAGACACGGTCATTGGCGCATTACAAAAATCTGGCGAGAGTGTGGCTTTGGTTGGTCAAATGATTATGACCCTGCCTCAGCAATTAACTGATGTAGCAATAGCCACGGTAACCAGTCAGCCAAGAAATCCAAACGGTGCAGTGTCAATTGTTGGCATTGCCCAAATTTCAGGAACGGTTGCTGCAACCGATGAGGTTGATGCTGCTGACAAAATTGCTACCGGATTATTGATTATTGGTTCTCTAAATTTTGCACTTTTTGCTTTCAACATGCTTCCGCTGCTGCCGCTAGATGGTGGCCACATTGCCGGTGGAATTTACGAAACTGCAAAACGTGGAATCTACAAATTGAGGCGTAAACCTGATCCAGGTCCAGCCGACACGGCTCTACTGATGCCAATCACCTGGTTTGTCTTCATTGCCCTAATGGCCATGAGTGCGCTGCTGATTATTGCCGACTTGGTCAACCCAATCAGCATTTAAATCGCTTAAGATTAAGACATCTCTGAAAGGGAGCAAAAGTGGCTGCAACTAACCTAGGTCTTCCTAAATCACCACCACCAACCATCTCTCCACGCCGTAAAACGCGTCAAATTATGGTTGGCAAGGTTGCCGTTGGTGGCGACGCACCAATTTCGGTTCAGTCGATGTGCACCACCCAAACCACCGATGTCAACGCCACCCTGCAGCAAATTGCTGAGCTAACCGCTTCTGGTTGTGACATTGTTCGTGTTGCTGTTCCTACTCAAGAAGATGCTGACCGCTTAGAGCTGATTGCTCGTAAGTCGCAGATTCCGGTTGTTGCTGATATTCACTTTCAACCAAAGTATGTCTTCCAGGCAATTGATGCCGGTTGTGGTGCAGTTCGGGTAAACCCAGGAAACATCAAGCAGTTTGATGACAAGGTTGGTGAAATCGCAAAGGCTGCAAAAGCCGCCGGTGTATCACTTCGAATTGGAGTCAATGCCGGATCTCTCGATCCAAGACTTTTGCAAAAGTACGGCAAGGCAACAGCTGAGGCTTTAGTTGAATCAGCGGTTTGGGAAGCCAGTCTTTTTGAAGAGCACGATTTCCACGACTTTAAAATTTCGGTAAAGCACAATGACCCGGTGGTTATGGTCAAGGCCTATGAAATGCTCTCTGAACGCGGTGACTGGCCACTGCACCTTGGTGTTACTGAAGCTGGACCTGCCTTCCAGGGGACAATTAAATCATCAGTTGCATTTGGTGCTTTGCTCTCACGTGGAATCGGAGACACAATCCGCGTTTCACTATCAGCACCGCCGGTTGAAGAAATCAAAGTTGGCTCGCAGATTCTTGAGTCTTTGAATCTTCGTCCGCGCAAACTTGAGATTGTTAGTTGCCCATCCTGTGGTCGTGCACAGGTAGATGTTTACACCTTGGCAAATGATGTAACCGCAGGTCTTGAAAAACTAACTGTCCCTCTGAGAGTCGCAGTAATGGGCTGTGTGGTTAATGGACCGGGTGAAGCCCGCGAGGCAGATCTTGGTGTTGCCTCAGGAAACGGCAAGGGACAGATTTTCGTAAAGGGCGAAGTTATAAAGACTGTGCCAGAAAGCGAAATTGTTGCCACCCTTATTGAGGAAGCCAATCGACTTGCTGCACAGATGGACCCAGCCTTGGTTGGTTCCCCGCAGGTTGTCGTTGCCCAAAAAGACTAAGGGGTAACATTGTCAGCATGCCTATGCGTCTATCGAGCCTCTTCCTTCGAACTCTTCGCGAAGACCCTTCCGACGCTGACGTAGCAGGTCACCGCCTCTTACTTAGAGCTGGTTATATCCGCCGGGCTGGATCTGGTCTCTACACCTGGCTACCGCTGGGGCTTGCCGTCAAGGCAAAAATCGAGCAGGTTATCCGCGAAGAAATGGCCGCTGCCGGAGCACAGGAAGTTTTCTTTCCGGCACTTTTGCCAAGGGAGCCGTTTGAGGTCACCGGTCGCTGGAGCGAGTACGGCGATAATCTCTTTCGCTTGCAGGATAGAAAAAAAGCCGATTACCTTCTAGCTCCAACCCACGAAGAAATGTTTACCCTGTTGGTGAAAGATCTTTACTCTAGTTACAAAGATTTACCACTTTGCATCTACCAAATTCAAAACAAGTACCGCGACGAAGCAAGGCCTCGTGCCGGACTTCTAAGAGGCCGTGAATTTGTAATGAAGGATGCCTACAGTTTTGACATCAGCGACGAGGGTCTAAAGGACGCTTACCAAGCACAGCGCGATGCTTACGAAAGAATCTTCACTCGCCTTGGCGTGGACTACGTGATTGTAAAAGCAGACGCCGGTGCCATGGGTGGCTCGGCTTCCGAGGAATTCCTCTCACCTTCACCAATCGGTGAAGACACCTTTGTTAGATCACCTGGCGGTTATGCAGCAAACGTAGAAGCAGTAACAACAGTTGCGCCACCAAAGATTTCTATCTCCTCGCAACCAGCGGCTGAAGTTGTTACCACACCTGAGTGCTCAAATATTAAGCGCATTGTTGCTTGGTCAAATGAAAACCGTAAGCGAACTGACGATAATCAGTGGAGCGCAGAGCACACTTTGAAAAACAACGTGATGGCATTAATCTCTCCTGAGGGAAAGCGCGAGCTTGTTGTAATTGGTTTACCGGGAGATCGAGACGTTGATCTAAAGCGTGCCGAGGCAGCTTTTTCTCCGAATGAAATTGAACAGGCTAATGAAGAAGACTTTGCCAAGCATCCAGAACTAATCAAGGGCTACATCGGTCCGGTAAAAGGTAGTCAGGCTCTGCTGGGCCTCAAGGGCTCAAGCAAAATTAGATATCTACTAGATCCAAGAGTTGTTGAGGGTTCTGCCTGGGTTACCGGTGCCAACGAAAAAGAGAAGCACGTTTTTGATCTTGTGGCTGGTCGAGACTTTAGCGGTGATGGCGTGATTGATGTCGCTGAGGTGCGCGCTGGAGATCAGGCACCAGATGGCAGCGGCGCACTGGAGCTTGCTAGAGGTATCGAAATTGGTCACGTTTTCCAGCTTGGCCGCAAGTATGCCGAAGCCCTTGGCCTTCAGGTTCTTGATGAAAATGGAAAGCTCATCACCGTGACTATGGGTTCATATGGAATTGGTGTCACCAGACTGGTGGCAGTTTTGGCTGAGGCTAATCACGATGCCAATGGCTTAATTTGGCCAGCAGCTGTTTCACCGGCCGATGTCTACATCGTCGCTGCCGGAAAAGACGATGAGATTTATCAGGCCGCGGAAAAGCTTGCTCTTGAAATTGAGGCAAAGGGAAAAACTGTAATTCTTGATGACCGTCCAAAGGTGAGCCCTGGGGTGAAGTTTGGCGATGCAGAACTTATCGGCGTTCCAAGCATTGTGATTGTTGGTAAGGGTCTTGAAAACGGTCAGGTTGATTTATGGAATCGCCGTTCGGGGGAGCGTGTCCCAGTAGCACTAGAATCGGCAGTAGCGGAAATTATTAAAGCTAAAAACTAAAGTAACGGCCAGGGAGGCAACCAATGGACATTGATCTAGGTGTTCTAAGAGTCCTCGAGCGCGAAGCTGAGATTCCGTTTAATGATTTAGTAAGTGTTATTGAGGCCGCCATTCTGGCTGCCTATCACAAGCATGTTGACAACACCGATGAAGCCCGCGCAGAACTAAACAAGCAAACCGGTCACGTCACAATTCACATTCCAACTCTTGATGAAGAGGGAAACAAGACTGGCGAAACAGAAGCAACTCCAGAAAACTTTGGCCGCGTTGCAGCTGGTGCTGCAAAGCAAGTTATTGCCCAGCGTTTGAGGTCAATAAATGATGCAACCCTGATGGGTGAATTCAAGGGTAAAGAAGGTGACATCGTCGCCGGGATAATTCAGCAAGGTCAAAAGCCATACATGGTTTATGTTGACCTCGGCACGATTGAGGCAATTATGCCGCCGGAGGAGCAGGTTGCCGGTGAGGATTACTCACACGGAAAACGAATTCGTGCTTATGTCACCGCAGTAAATCAGGGCAGCAAGGGCGGCCCAATGGTGACTGTTTCGCGCACCCACCCGTCATTGGTGAGAAAACTTTTTGCTATGGAAGTTCCAGAAATTGCCAGCGGTGTAGTGGAGATTGTTTCCTTGGCTCGCGAGGCTGGCCACCGAACCAAAATTGCAGTGCGCGCTCATGAGCCAGGAGTAAATGCCAAGGGGTCTTGCATCGGTGAGTTGGGTCAGCGTGTTCGGGCAGTCCAGACTGAGCTAAATGACGAAAAAATTGACATCGTGGACTACTCCGAGGATTTGCCAACATTTGTGGCTCAGGCTCTCTCGCCTGCCAAGGTCTCCAGTTCATTCATGTTAGATGCGGCCACAAAATCAGTTCGAGTTCTAGTTCCAGACTTCCAACTCTCCCTGGCTATTGGCAAAGAGGGGCAGAATGCTCGATTGGCCGCCAAACTTACCGGTGCCAAGATAGACATCCAGCCGGACAGCATCCTCGAGGACGAATAGCCCCTATCAAATAGGACTATTCAGGGGTTAGAATGGGAAGAACCTGCGTTGGCTGTCGCCAGCGCCTAGAGCGAGCAGATTCACTGCGAATTGTTTCAAAATCCGCAGTTTTGGTAATTGATCCGAAAAAGAATTTGCCTGGTAGAGGCGCATGGATTCATCCAAGTTCAGACTGTTTAGCACTAGCAATTCAACGCAACGCCTTTGGTCGAGCATTGAAACTTAACGGACAGCCTGATTCATCAGGACTAGTAATTTCTAAAGAACAGGCAGAAACGATGTTGGAAAACAAATGAGTAACTCGAAATGAGTAACCAACAGCTTTAACGGCCTGCCCTGTCTAGGGAAGGCCCCAGACAGGAGAAATAAGTGGCGCTTCCACGCGTATACGACATTGCTAAGGAACTTGGAATTGATTCCAAGGTTGCTCTAGCCAAACTCGCAGAACTCGGAGAGTTCGTAAAAAGCGGTTCATCAACGATTGCCCCACCGGTGGCTAAGAAGCTGCGCGAGGCGTTTCCAGATGCCAAGCCTAAAGAAGAGGCTCCTAAAAAAGCTGCTGCCAAGAAAACCGCAGCCAAGGTAGAGGCCCCGGTTGAAGAAGTAGCTGCAGCAGCTCCTGTCAAGAAAACTGCCGCCAAGAAAACCGATAATCCTTTTGACGCAACTATTGCTATTGATCCAATGGCACCGGCAGCAGAAAAATCTGCTGATACAAAGTCACCGGCTGAGCCTAAAAAAGCTGCGGCCGCAAAATCACCGGCCGCCCCATCAGCCACACCGGGAATTCCACGTCCTGGAAATAATCCTTTTGCTTCATCACAGGGCATGGGAATTCCACGTCCGGTTTCACGTCCTGGAAATAATCCTTTCTCTCCTTCACAGGGAATGGGTCGCACAAATGCACCTCGACCAACCGGTGCTGCCGGTCCCGGTGGAACACGAGCAGCTGGAACCGGTGGACCTTCAAGACCAGGTGCACCAAGACCTGCCGGTGCAGGTGCCGGACGTCCAGGCGGTTTTTCAGGCGGTCCATCTCGTTCAGGTTTTGGCGGTGGAGCTCCAGGTGGTGCTCCGGGTGCCGGTGGCTTTAGTCGCCCAGGTGGCGGTCCAGGTGCTGGTCGCGGTCGCGGAGTTGGCGGCGGAACTGCTGGTGCGTTTGGTAAGGGTGGAGCTCGCGGTCAGAGTAAAGCTCGTAAATCAAAGCGTGCCAAGCGTGAAGAATTTGAACAGCGCACCAATGCGCCATCTCTAGGTGGAGCAATCGTCCCACGTGGTGATGGCACCACGGTACTTAGACTTCGTCGCGGATCTTCAATTCAAGATTTTGCCGACAAGATTGACACCACAGCTGGTCAACTCATCACAGTGCTTTTTGCGCTTGGTCAGATGGCAACAGCAACTGCATCGCTTGATGAGGAAACTTTCCAGATTCTTGGCGAGGAGCTGGGCTACAAGATTGAAATAGTTTCTCCTGAAGATGAGGAGCGCGAGCTGTTTGACAGCTTCGGTCTTGATGTTTCAACTGATTACGATGACGATGAAGCAGACCTAGTTGTTCGCCCACCGGTAGTTACAGTGATGGGTCACGTTGACCACGGTAAGACCAGACTCTTGGACAGCATCCGAAACTCAAACGTCATTGCTGGCGAAGCCGGTGGAATTACTCAGCACATCGGTGCCTACCAGGTGCATGTTGAACACGAAGGCATCGATCGCGCAATTACATTTATTGATACTCCAGGTCACGAGGCGTTTACCGCCATGCGTGCTCGTGGAGCGCAGGTTACTGACGTAGCAATTTTGGTTGTTGCGGCCGATGACGGTGTTATGCCACAGACCATTGAGGCACTAAACCACGCGCAATCAGCCGGCGTGCCAATTGTTGTTGCCGTGAACAAAACTGATAAAGAAGGTGCCAACCCCGCCAAGATTCGTCAGCAGCTAACCGAGTTCAACCTGGTTGCTGAAGAATACGGTGGCGATGTTATGTTCGTTGACGTTTCGGCTCTTACCGGAAACGGAATCAAGGCGCTTCTTGATGCGGTACTACTAACCGCAGATGCAGCGCTCGACATGAATGCCAATCCAAATAAAGACGCTCGTGGAGTAGCCATTGAAGCCAACCTTGACAAGGGTCGTGGTTCGGTTGCAACTGTTTTGATTCAATCTGGAACTCTAAGAGTTGGAGATTCAATCGTTGCCGGTGCCGCCCATGGCCG
>CAEZSZ010000004.1_pt1 | contig 18064 bp, 17 predicted proteins | sample 7264091 | NCBI WGS metagenome assembly CAEZSZ01 (sample SAMEA6813792, study PRJEB35770) | uncultured Rhodoluna sp. | biome: Freshwater; feature: Freshwater reservoir; material: water | place: Czech Republic | collected 2016-08-15 | depth 0.5m m
CACTATGAGGGCAGCTACGCGCCTCTCAAGGGTGCTGAGATGTCGATTGCATACGCATCGAGCTTGGACATTAGCTTTGATATTCGCGGTGGCCTACTGATGCGTCAGGTTCACCACTGGGCTGCCTTGTTGTTTGTGGCTGCCGCTGGATTGCACATGCTTCGCGTGTTCTTTACCGGTGCCTTCCGCAAGCCTCGCGAAATCAACTGGCTAGTTGGTTTCATGCTTTTCATCCTTGGCATGGCAGCTGGATTCACCGGCTACTCCCTTCCAGATGACCTACTTTCTGGAAACGGTCTTCGCATCATCGATGGAATGATCAAGGGTATTCCGGTTATCGGCGCCTACGGATCATCCCTGCTGTTTGGTGGAGAGTTCCCTGGCGAATACATTGTTGCCAGACTTTACGGTCTGCACATTCTCTTGGTGCCGGCACTGATTTTGATTTTCATTGCAATTCACTTGTTTATGGTTGTGATTCATAAGCACACTCACTACTCAGGTCCTGGTCGCACTGACTCAAACGTTGTTGGTTACCCACTAATGCCTGTTTATGTTGCAAAAGCTGGTGGCTTCTTCTTCATCGTCTTCGGTGTGATCATGTTGATTTCGGCAACCTTCACCATCAACCCGATTTGGAACTATGGTCCTTATGACCCGTCCCCGGTTTCAGCTGGTACGCAGCCGGACTGGTACATCGGCTGGCTTGATGGCGCGCTGAGGCTTGCTCCTTCGCACTGGGAGTTTGTTGCCTTTGGTGGTACCTGGTCAATGAACATATTGATACCGATGATTGTTGGAATCGGGTTCCTAGTTATTGTTGCCGCTTATCCGTTCATCGAGGCATGGGTTACTCAGGACAAGCGTGAGCACCACGTTCTTGACCGCCCGAGAAATGCTCCTACTCGCACCGGAATCGGTGCTGCCGGAGTTACTTTCTATGCCGTACTTTGGGCTGGAGCTGCTACAGATCTAATTGCCACAAACTTTAAGGTCTCTTTGAACCAGGTTCTAACCTCAATGCAGATCTTGCTGATTGTTGGTCCGATTGTGGCTTACATCATCACAAAGCGGGCATGTCTCGCACTGCAGCGTAAAGATCGTGAGATTGTGCTGCACGGTCGTGAAACCGGTCGCATTGTTCGACTGCCGCACGGTGAGTACGTTGAGGTTCACGAGCCGCTTGGTGAGTTTGAGCAGTGGAAGCTGATTGACTTCAAGGACTACCAGCCAACCCTGGCTCGTCCGAACTCAAAGGGAAAAATCACCATCAACGCTCGTATTCGTGCAGCTGTTTCCAGAATCTATTTCGAGGACAGGATCATTCCAGTTACTCAAACAGAGCTCGATGCAGCCAGACACGATCACCCAGAGGCAATTGAAGCTCCGGTTGAGCAAGAGGCAAAGCAAATTACTCAGTAGGTTCTAAACTGAAAACCTCGGCATTCATAGCCGGGGTTTTCTTTTTTTGAAAGGTAATTATGTTGGTCGCGACTTTTATCTTTAAACAACATTCGACTAATCAAGATTTCAAAGAACTTGACGATGAGATTATGCGCCGAGCTGAGGCTAATTCTGGCTTCAAGGGTAAAGAGAAGTGGCTATCCCCCGACGGTTCACAGATTCGAGTCATTTACTATTTCGAAACTAAAGAATCGCTAAATGAGTTTTCCAGGGACGAAATTCACCGCGAAGCCAAGGCGCGCTATAGAGAGTGGTACGAAGGCTACCGGGTTGAGATAAGTGAAATCACCGGCACTTGGGGTGACGGCAATTTAGATAGCACTATTTTGTGACTTTAGTGAGCGTATTGTCCCCGGCTGTGCTCGAATACGAAACCAATTAGTGCAACCAGTGCCAGTGGAACAGCAATGAAGAACAGCCACCAACCTACAGCTAGAGCTGCAAAAGCAATTGAACAGAACAAACCTAGAAATAGCGGCCACCAGCTCCATGGTGCAAAGAAACCAATTTCAGATTCGCCATCTTCAATTCGGGCATCTTCACGATCCTCGGCAACCGGACCCTGTCTCTTAGCGGTGTTCTTTAAGTAGAAAGCCAAGAAAAGAGACATCAACGCAGTCATTGTTAGTGCTGCAATGCCAATTGGTTCAAACTTTTGGTAGCTGATGTAAAACCAGATTGCGTATCCGGCTGCGACCAAAAAATAGAAAAATGTCAATAGGTAAAAAAGGCTGCCATTCCACTTCATTTAATTAGCTCTTTTTCTCTAATGCTGCTTTTGCCTCAGCAGATGCATATTCGGGGTGGTTCATGTCAAATGCTGGTGACTCGGAGCGAACAATTGGAATCGATGTGAAGTTGTGACGCGGGAACGGAGTTCCGGTTGCCCACTCAAGAGATCTACCAAAGCCCCATGGGTCATTCAGGGTTGTCTTCTCGCCCTTTCTTGCGGTGATGTAAATGTTCCAAAGGAACGGAATCATCGATAGGGCAAGTAGCACTGAACCAAGAGTTGAAACCTGGTTCATCCAGGTGAAGCCATCTTCTGGCAGGTAAGTAGCGTAGCGACGCGGCATACCAATGACACCCAACCAGTGCTGAATTAGGAATGTGATGTGGAAACCGAAGAACAAAAGCCAGAACTGAATGTGCCCAAGGCGCTCATTCAGCATCTTGCCGGTCATCTTTGGGTACCAGAAATAGATACCGGCAAACATGGCGAACACAACTGTTCCGAAGACTACGTAGTGGAAGTGAGCTACCACAAAGTAGCTATCGGACAGGTGGAAGTCCAAAGCCGGAGAGGCAAGGATTACTCCGGTTAGACCACCAAAAATAAATGTTGTTAGGAATCCAAGTGCGTAGAGCATCGGTGTTTCAAAAGTTACCGAGCCCTTCCACATTGTTCCAATCCAGTTAAATATTTTCACACCGGTTGGAACTGCTATGAGTAGCGTCGTAAAGGCAAAGAATGGCAGAAGCACAGATCCAGTGACGTACATGTGGTGAGCCCATACTGTCATCGAAAGAGCGGCAATTGCGATAGTTGCGTAAACCAAAGTCTTGTAACCAAAGATTGGCTTACGGCTAAAGACCGGGAAAATTTCTGAAACGATTCCAAAGAATGGAAGAGCCAGAATGTAAACCTCAGGGTGGCCGAAGAACCAGAACAGGTGTTGCCAGAGCATGGCTCCGCCGTTTTCCGGGTCAAAGATGTGAGCGCCAAATCTGCGGTCCGCACCCAGTGCGAATAATGCAGCGGCAAACGGCGGGAAGGCCATGATCACCAAAATGGAAGTGACCAGGGTGTTCCAGGTAAAGATTGGCATGCGGAACATTGTCATTCCAGGAGCGCGCATGGTCAAAATTGTGGTGATGAAGTTAACTCCACCAAGGATGGTTCCAAAACCACTAAGCGCCAGGCCGAAGACCCAAAGGTCTCCACCGATACCCGGCGAGAACGTTGTGTTAGACAGCGGAGCGTAGGCAAACCAACCAAAGCTAGCTGCTCCCTGCGGAGTAAAGAATCCAGCAACTGCTACCAGAGAACCAAAGAAGTAGAACCAATATGCAATTGCATTCAATCTTGGAAATGCAACATCGGGTGCACCGATTTGAACCGGCATCAAAATATTTGCGAAGGCAGCAAAAAGCGGAGTTGCAAACATCAGCAGCATGATGGTGCCGTGCATTGTAAATAGCTGGTTGTATTGCTCTTTGGTCTGAACAATTTCAAGACCAGGAGCCGCTAGCTGGGCACGAATGACCAATGCCATAACGCCGGCAATCATGAAGTACAAGAATGATGTGATCAGGTATAGATAACCAATTTTTTTGTGATCGGTTGTGGTCAACCACTCAACAATTACCTGCCCCTTTGGTTTTTTATAACCACGGCCGCTAGTTTTCTGTGCGTATCCGGTAGACATTGCTTATCCTCTGATCTCTGGGTTTGAACCAGGAAGGTTTTGATTTCTGTCGTAGCGGCCATCAAGTTGACCAACGTTACCTGCTGCCGCTAAGGCAGCCATTTGGGCATCGTACTCAGCCTGAGAAACTACTTTTACATTGAAGAGCATCATCGAGTGGAACTCGCCGCATAGCTCGGCGCATTTACCTTTGTAGGTGCCCTCTACCTGCGGAGTGAAGTACATGTAGTTGGTTTTACCTGGGAACATGTCTTTCTTGTAAAGAAAATCAATGACCCAGAAGGAGTGAATTACATCGCGAGAGGAAAGCTCAACCTTGATGCTTTTTCCAACCGGAAGGTAAAGGGTAGGCAGTGCTGCTTCTGAACCTTCTTCGCCTTCAAATTGCGATTGAATTCCGGAATAGTAAACATTTGAGTCAACGTAGTTGAAGTCCCAGCTCCACTGCTTGGCGATAATGCTGATTTCAACATCGGAGTTTGCCACCGGTGCTTCAATAGCCGCAGTATCCCTAGCGGTGAAGGCAAAAAATCCAATGGTGATAATTAGCGGCACCACGGTGAACATAACTTCGATTGGGTTGTTGTAGCGAAGCTGGACAGGCATTCCGGTTTCACCGCGACGGCGGCGGTAAACAATGATTGCCCAGAACATAAGGGCCCAAGCGATGATTCCAACAATCCAAAGGACTATCCAGGCGGTATTCCAGAGCCCAACAATGCGATCTGTGTGGTTGGTGACCCCTGGGACTCCAGGTAGGTAACCTCGGGAAAACTGCTCAGCCGAACAGCCAGATAGCACTAAAACAGCGGCAATTGAGCTGAAAAACGCAATCAACCTGGATCTAAACCTTTTTTGCAACTTGACCCTTCAATTGAAATCTCGGTGTTTCCAGTCTAAGCACTGAAAATTCAAAATGTGGCTAAACACCGCGAATTTATTGACTTTTTTGCCGTAAAAAGGCCACCCGGATTGCTCCAAATGGCCTTTTTTTAGAAATTTATTCGAATTTAGCTAAATGAGTCCCCACAGGCACATGAACCGGCCGCATTCGGGTTGTCAATAGTAAAGCCCTGCTTTTGAATGGTGTCCTCAAAATCTATAGACGAGCCATCAAGGTACGGAACGCTCATCTTGTCAACAACGACCTCAACACCGTCAAAGCTCTTGACTACATCGTCATCGGCCAATTGCTCATCGAAATAGAGCTGGTAGATCAAACCTGAACAGCCACCTGGCTGAACCGAAACGCGCAGTCGCAGGTCATCTCGGCCTTCGGCTTCAATCAAGGTCTTGACCTTCATCTTGGCCTGATCAGTCAGTGTTATGCCGTTTTCTAGGGTTTGGGTCATTTTGACTACCTTTCTGCTGGCTTAAGAATAACTCATCGATGAAGCTTTCAACCTAATGATCTTGCCTGGCATTCCCCTGAAGTAAAACAAGAGTTTCGGCAACCATGGCTTTTTTGAGCATTTCTAGGTGAACCGACTCATTTGGGCTGTGGGCCCGGGAATCCGAGTCCTCTACCCCGGTAACTAAGATCTGGGCCTTTGGGAAAACCTCGGTTAGCTCAGCAATAAATGGAATTGAGCCGCCAATGCCGATATTCACCGACTCAGTGCCCCAAGCTGCCGAAAGAGCTTTGGTAGCAGCCTCTGCAGCCCATCCCGAGGAATCAGCCGAGAAGGGCCTGCCAAGCTCAACATCTTGAAAACTGATTTCAGCGCCGAATGGAACGTGCTCAAGCAGGTGTTTTCTAAGTAGTTCCAGTGCTCTCTCCGGCTCTTCCCCGGGCGCTATGCGAAGGCTTATCTTGGCTTTGGCCCGTGGAAGAAGGGTGTTTGAGGACAACGCCACGGATTGAGCATCAAGCCCGATAACAGTGATAGCTGGCTTGGTCCAAATCCGATCAAGGATGCTGTCTGTGCCAATTTCGGTCGTATTTGGCAATAATCCAGCATCCTTGCGTAACTGCTCCTTGGTGTATGGCAATTCCTGAGACTTTGCCTGCTGAAGTCCTGCTACCGCGACATTTCCCTGTTCATCATGCAGGCTTGCCAGCAGCCTAATCAGCGCCATGGTCGCATCCGGTACTGCCCCGCCGTACATTCCTGAGTGGAGGGCGTGATCCAGAGTCGCCACCTCGATAACCTGCGATACCAGCCCTCGAAGCGAGGTGGTCAACGCTGGAACATCTACCGTCCAGTTGCCAGAATCGGCAACTACTATTACATCTGCCTCAAGCTCGGCTTTGTATTTATCTAGAAAAGCTCTAAAGGTCGGTGATCCTGCCTCTTCTTCACCCTCGATAAATATCGTCAATCCCAGATCAAAATCATTTCCAGCTAATTCAGACAGGGTTCTAACTGCTGCCAAGTGGGTCACAATGCCGGCTTTGTCATCGGCGGCACCGCGGCCATAAAGTCTTCCATCGCGTTCGGTCGGCTGGAATGGTTCAGTCAGCCACTCCTGTTCGTCCCCTGGTGGCTGAACATCGTGATGGGCGTAGAGCATTATTTGCGGTCGGCCATTTTTAGCTGCTCTTCTAGCAATAACTGCCGGCGCTCCATTTTTGCCGTGAACCTGCGCCCGAAGAATCTTGACCGTATCAAAAACATTTGTATCAGAAAATAGTTTTGATACGGCTTCGGCACTTTCTTCAAGCTTCGCAGAGTCAAAGGCTTCCCAAGCGATTCCGGGAATTTTTGCCAGGCTAACCAACTCAGTAATGCGATCATCAAAAGTCGATTCAATCAGGCATTGCACATTCGACAAATGCTGCTTCGCCAGATTCTCAGGTGTCATGAGAGTAATCTAATAGAAAGAAGGACAACTGAAGGAAATAAATGACGAACCAAGAACCAAAACCGACCGGTAAGGGTCGTGCTACGCCATCTCGCAAAACTCAAGAAAAAGCTAATCTCAGGCCAGTGGTTGGCAACAAGTCTCCAGAAGCTAAAAAAGCCGAAAAGATTAGACTTCGCGAGGAGCGTCTAAAGGTTCGCACAGGTATCGCCAACGGCGAAGAGCGATTCCTTGGAGTTCGAGACCGCGGCCCGCAGAGAAAGTTTGTCAGGGACTACGTAGATTCAAAATTCACACTTGGCGAGCTAGTTATGCCAGTGCTGATAATTGTGATATTGGTTTCAGCTATTGATTCATACACAGTGCAGCTAATTACACTTCTATCGATGTGGTGCCTATTTTTGGGCGTTGGAATCAATGCTTGGCTAATTGGAAGAAACTCATCTAAGGCACTTGCCCAAAAATACGGCGAGAGCAAAGTTGAGCCAGGTGTCAAGTGGTACGCGGCGATGCGATCAATTCAAATGAGACCGATGCGTCTACCAAAGCCTCAGGTTAAGCGCGGCACCAAGATTTCTAGCTAAAAGCTTTAGAGAAATCCCGTCCAATCATTTGGACGGGATTTTTTTCATTTAGTCAGGAACTTATTTATACTTCTTGCCCAGAGCGGACCTTGATAGATCCAGCCGGTGTAACCCTGAATCAAAGTTGCGCCATTTTCCATTCTCAGTGCTGCATCAGCAGGAGTTTCAATTCCACCCACGGAAATAATGGCAGCTCGATTATTCATTCTGGCCTGTAGAAGTTGCAAAATCTCAATTGATCGCTTGGCCACCGGTGGGCCTGACAACCCGCCGGCTCCAATTGAATCTACGACGGCGGGCTCTGTGGTTAATGAATTGCGCCCCACGGTGGTATTGGTGGCAATCACACCCGCCAGACCAAGATGCAAGCAAAGATCGGCAACCGCCAGTACATCTTCATCAACTAGGTCAGGAGCAATCTTCACCAAGACTGGCTTACCCTGCGATTGCTCGAGAACTGCCTGAAGAATGGGCTTCAGAGCATCGATAGATTGCAAGGACCTGAGACCTGGTGTATTCGGTGAAGATACATTGACGGCTAGGTAATCGGCATGCGGCGCAAGCAGTTGGGCACTTAGCCGGTAATCCTTGATAGCATCTTCTACCGCAACGATTCTGGATTTTCCGATGTTGACACCAATAATCGGTAATTTAGAGCCGTGCTTTTGACGAAGCCTCTTCAGCCGCGCGGCAATTTTTTCCGCACCTTGATTATTGAAACCCATTCGATTAATCAATGCGCGATCTTGGATCAATCTGAACAACCTAGGTTTTTCGTTTCCGCTTTGCGGAACTGCTGTTACGGTGCCAATCTCCACATGCGAGAAACCCAACTCCCCCAACGCTTTTACGGCAACAGCGTTTTTATCGAAACCAGCAGCAAGTCCAAAGGGAGAATCAAAGTGCAAACCAAATGCCTGCACAGAACCTCTACCAGTTGGTCGAAGTTTCAAGATTCTTGTCAAGCCAATCAATCCGGCAAATCTAATTCCAGCCATTACTAGGTGGTGGGCAAGCTCTGGATTCAGTCTTGCAAACACCAGATTGAAAATTAGTTTGTATATCAAATCAGTGACTTCTGTTGCCTTGACTTAGGTGTTTGATTCTTGGCTGGCAGTTTCTTCTCGGTTTATTTTAAGAAGTGAGATAGCAGTTTCGAAGTCTTCTAGCGATTCCCAGCCCTGGTAGACGCTGGCAAAGCGCATGAACGCTACTTCATCTAAATTGCGAAGCGGCTCTAAAATTGCCAAACCGATTTCATTTGATTCAATTTGCGCAACGCCGGTGGCACGCACTGATTCTTCAACAGTCTGAGCAAGAACAGCGAGGTCGGCTTCAGAGACGGGTCTTCCTTGGCAAGCCTTACGCACACCGGCCACGATGCGGTCTCGACTAAATGGCTGAGTAACACCGCTTCGTTTTACAACTGTCAAGCTTGCGGTCTCAGTTGTACTAAAGCGCATGTTGCACTCTGGGCATTGTCGTCTGCGGCGAATAGAAGAGCCGTCATCAGATGTTCTAGAGTCGGTAACTCTGGAATCTGGAAAGCGGCAGAAAGGGCAAAACATTTTGGATTCACTCCTAGATGTTGATTGTTTGTAAATTCTAACCGCTAGGGCTTGGGTATTTGGGAGAAAAAACCGCTTTTCCTACTGTTCAAAGCGAGCAGTTATGGCCTGGCCATGAGCCGGTAGCCCTTCTGCCTCTGAAAAATCAACTGCGTGATCGGCAACTTGCTCAAGGCCGGAACGACTGTATTCAACAACTTGCTGGGCCCTTAGAAAAGTGTGCACGCCTAAACCGGCGCCAAACTTAGCCTGCTGACCGGTTGGTAGCACGTGATTTGAGCCAGCAAGATAATCACCCAAACTGACTGGCGAAAACTCACCAAGAAAAATGGCTCCAGCGTTAGATATTTTCTCTAGCACTTTTTCATTTTCACGGGTGTGTATTTCTAAGTGCTCAGTGGCGTAGAAATTAGCAAATCGCACTGCACTTTGAATGTCGTCAACCAGAACAAGTGCCGACTGCTGTGAACCCAAGGCAATAGCTGCTCGAGCAGAGTTTTGAGTTTTGGGCAGCATAACTTCCAACTCGGCACGAACAGAATCGGCTAGCGAAATTGAATCAGTAACCAGCACGGCAGCGGCGGCTTCATCATGCTCAGCCTGACTTATCAGATCAGCCGCGACAAATTTTGGATTTGCCGAAGAATCCGCAATTATGAGAATTTCCGTAGTGCCAGCCTCGGAATCAATTCCCACGGTTCCACGAAGCACTCGTTTAGCAGCAGCCACATATATGTTTCCAGGACCAGTTATAACGCTCACTGGTTCAAGATTTATTGCAGGTACCCCGTAGGCAAAAGCCGCGATTGCTGAAGGGCCACCCATGCAGTAAACGTCTTCAACTCCAAGCAGAGCTGCGGTGGCAAGCACTGTTGGGTGCGGCCTCCCAGAAAAATGTTTTTGGGGTGGTGTAGCTAGTGCCAGTTGCTTCACTCCAGCAATCTGCGCCGGAACAACATTCATAATTACGCTGGATGGGTAAACCGCTTTTCCACCTGGTACGTATAGACCGACAGAATCAACTGGTTGCCACCTCAAGCGCACTTCAGCACCTTCACCAAGGTCTACTTGGTTACCAGCAGGCAGACTCGCCAAAGAGACTTTTTGAACCCTCAAGATTGATTCTTCGATTGCAGCACGCAGTTTTGGCTCTAGTTTCGCTAAAGCATTCTCAAGCTCCTCAGCGGAAACTCGAATTGGATTTGGGTCTACTTGATCGAATTTTAAGGCTGACCGGGTGATGGCTTGTTCCCCGTTTTGCTGAACGTCTTCCAGAATTGGAAGAATTTCGACCATGGCCTGCGAAATGTCTAGCTGCGCTCTTGGCACTAGTTTGTTGATGCTCAGGGAATCAAAAGACAGACCTCGAAGATCTACGGTCCGGATTGGGCCAACCTGCGCCATCGCGACCCCCTTGAAATTGATTAGACTTCCAGTCTAAACGCGTCCGCGGTAGCGTGTAGCCTGTACTTTTAGGTAAATAGAAAAAGAGTAATGAATAATTTTGAACCAGTAACAGAATCCACCGAAGCACTTCGGGCCGTATTCAGAAGGCACGCCTCGGGTGTATCGGTTATCACCCTGACTGACCAAAGTGGAAAACCTGCCGGCTTTACGGCAACCTCGATGACTTCGCTTGGCGCCAATCCTCCGCTGGCTACTTTTAACATCTCTACCGGCTCAAGCACCTGGTCGGCGCTCAACAACGCAAAGCACGTTGCCATCCACACCCTCGGTGAGAAAAACTTAGAGCTTGCTCAAAGAATGGCCGCTGATCACACCCTGAGATTTGCTAAAGATGATTGGTTTACGGGCCCTCAAGAGCTGCCGGTGTTTAGCGATGCAACCGCGGTTTTGATTTGCGAGATTAGACAGATTCTCCAAGTTGAGAACAACGCGGTTGTGGTCTTGAACGTTCTAGAAGGCATGCTGGGCCAAGAAGACCCAGCTTTGCTTTACTACCAGCGTCACTACATGACTCAGGGAAAAAGCCTTACTTAGTATCTACTGCCTAAGGCAGCTGGCTCCAAGCAAAACCTTTAGTTCACCCGTTAAATCACTGGTGATATTCACTCGTGGTTGCAAAGTGAATAACCTGTCTGCTGCCTCACCGGTCAGTCTCACTTGAACCTCTTCAGTACCCGCGTGGGCTCTGAGAATTCGATCTAGTTCTTCAAGCAGGTTTCTGGTTGCTTCAGCCTCTGGAACTTTGACAATCAAAGGCCCTCTGATTGTGTCCGCTGATCCCTCGATTGTTTCCACCGACTGAGCTCGCAAACTATTTCCATCATCACGCTGAGAAATGTTGCCCCTAATCACGACTAGCTGATCAGCTTCTAGATTCTTGGCATACTGCAGATAAGTTTTGCCCATCAGCATTACCTGCATCTCCCCCTCAAAATCTTCAACGGTGATGCTGGCGTAGGCATTTCCAGATTGCCTTGCAACCTTGTGCTGCACCTGGGTGATTAGGCCGGCGATGGTAACACTCTCACCGTCGCTAAGACTTTCACTTGATGAAATCTCTCCTATGGTTATCTGCGCGTATCTGGCTAACTGCGCTTCTCTTCCGGACAGCGGGTGGTCACTGACATAGAGGCCAAGCATCTCTCTTTCGTATGAAAGTTTTTCTTTCTTCGGCCACTCAGGTCGATCAGGGACCGAGCCGGCGAAGGAGTTATCGGCCATCGCATCGTCAAACATAGAACCGAAAAGGTCAACTTGGCCGACAGCCTCATTCTTTTTAAGTGATGCCTGAGAGTCGACTGCCTCATCAGAGATCTCGGCCAGTGATCTTCGAGTATGGCCCAGCGAGTCAAATGCCCCAGCTTTAACTAGCGACTCGACTACTCTTTTTGAGCAAACAATTCCCGGTACTTTTCTTAAGAAATCATGGAAAGAGGTAAATGCCGATTTTTCCTCACGTGTTTTTCGAATTGCCTCAACGACGTTGAGGCCCACGTTTCTGACCGCGCCTAAACCAAATCGAATGTCTTCGCCAACGGCGCTAAATTCTGCTATCGACTCATTTACATCCGGAGCGAGAACTTTAATTCCCATTCGACGACATTCACTTAGATAAATGCCAAGTTTGTCCTTTGAATCTCCAACCGAGGTCAAAAGTGCAGCCATGTACTCCGCCGGGAAATTTGCCTTTAGATATGCAGTCCAATAAGACAAAACTCCATAGGCGGCAGAGTGCGCTCGGTTAAAGGCATAATCGGCAAAAGGAAGCAGGGTGTCCCAAAGTGCTTTGACTGCAGCCTCTGAGTAGCCGTTGGCGGTCATACCCTCGCTGAAACTCTGATACTGACGATCAAGTTCTTTCTTGTCCTTTTTTCCCATCGCTCTTCTGAGCAGATCTGCTTTACCAAGTGTGAATCCGGCAGCTTTTTGAGCCGCCGCCATAACCTGCTCCTGATAAACAATTAGTCCATAGGTGGGATCCAGAACTTCAGATAGCGATTCAGATAGCTCCGGATGGACCGAGTCAACAACCTGCTGTCCGTTTTTTCTTAGTGCGTAGTTAGTATGCGAATTCATTCCCATTGGACCTGGTCGATAAAGTGCAATTACCGCAGAGATATGCTCAAACACAGTTGGCTTTAGCAGCCTAAGCAGTGATCTCATGGCACTGCCATCGAGCTGGAAGACTCCCAGGGTGTCTCCTCGAGATAGAAGCTCAAAGGTTGGTTGATCGGAATCTAAATCCAAATCTTCAAGCACAACATCAATACCGCGATTCAATTTAATGTTGGCGATTGTGTCGTCCAAGACGGTGAGGTTTCTAAGACCCAAGAAGTCCATTTTTAAAAGGCCTAGCTTTTCACAGGGAGGCTGATCAAACTGGGTAATGATTGCTCCGTCGTCGTCACGGCGCATAATCGGAATCACATCGATCAGCGGTTCAGCGGACATAATTACCCCGGCTGCGTGCACTCCCCATTGACGCTTTAGAGATTCAAGACCTTGAGCTAGTTTGAAAACTGTCATCGAATCCGAATCGTTTTCAATCAACTCTCGAAAATCGCCGGCTTCCTTGTATCGCTCAGATTTTTTGTCAATCAAATCACCGAGAGCGATGTCGCGACCAAGGACCATTGGTGGCATTGCCTTGGTTAGCTTCTCGCCAACTGAATATGGCATGGCAAGAACGCGACCGGCATCCTTCAGAGCTTGCTTGGCTTTAATAGTTCCGAATGTAACAATCTGCGCTACGCGGTCGTCGCCATACTTATCGGAGACATAACGTATTACTTCCCCGCGGCGCCGATCATCAAAGTCAACGTCAATATCAGGCATCGAGACACGCTCAGGGTTTAGAAAGCGCTCGAAAATCAACCCATGCTTCAAAGGATCAAGTTCAGTTATGCCAAGTGCATAAGAAACAATAGATCCAGCGGCCGATCCGCGACCTGGCCCAACTCTAATTCCCTGAGACCTTGCCCAGGCGATGAAGTCGGCAACCACCAGAAAGTAACCTGGGTAGCCCATCTGCTTAATGACCTCAATCTCGTAAATCACCTGTTTAGCTTGGGCGTCTGGCACCTGTCCGCGATAACGACGCTGCATACCTGCGGCCACCTCTTGCTCAAACCATGTTGCCTCGGTGTGATTTTCAGGTACCGGAAAACGCGGCATCAGTTCGCGCTCTTTGAATTCAACATTGCACCGCTCGGCAACTAATAGTGTGTTGTCGCATGATTCTGGATGATCAGAGAAAAGTTCTCTCATCTGCGCTGGGCTTTTTAGGTAGAACTCTTGGGAGTCGAATTTAAACCTTGTTGGATCAGTTAGCGTAGATCCGGATTGGACGCAGAGTAAAGCTTCGTGAGCAGCCGCATCCCCGGCGTGTGTGTAATGCAAATCATTTGTTGCTAGAAGTGGCATCCCTAACTCTTTAGCAAGTTTTATGAGATCTGCCATTGACCTTCGTTCAATGTCTAAACCGTGATCCATAATCTCAGCAAAAAAGTTGTCCTTACCAAAAATTTCTTGGAATTCTCCAGCTGCTTTTTTTGCCTCTTCGTACTGGCCAAGTCTTAATCTGGTTTGAATTTCTCCAGATGCGCATCCGGTAGTCGCAATAATGCCCTTACCGTAGGTTTGTAAAAGTTCTCTATCCATTCGAGGTTTGAAATAAAAACCATCCAGCCAAGCCTTGGAAGACATTCGAAACAGGTTGTACATTCCATCAGTGTTTTCCGCAAGCATGGTCATGTGAGTGAAGGCACCACCACCAGAAATATCATCCTCACCGCCACTGCCCCACCTGATCCGACTGCGATCTTGCCTCGGTGTGCCAGGAGTTAGATAGGCCTCAATACCAATAATTGGTTTAATGCCCGCGGCTTTTGCGGTTTTATAGAAATCAAATGCTCCAAAATTGTTTCCGTGATCGGTGATACCGATTGCACCCATGCCCTGTTCAACAGCCGCATCAATTAGTGGCTTTACTCTGGCGGCTCCATCGAGCATTGAATACTCAGTGTGGACGTGAAGGTGGACAAAAGAATCGTTGCCTGACATGAGGCCACCTTCCGGCTAGAGCGTTGGGACCGAACCTAAGAATCAGATTGGGCGAGACTCCAGACTACCCCCGCAGCAGATCAAGCGCGTGCACCAACTCGCTCGGGTACTCGCTGGTAAAGGCAACTGGCTCACCGGTGGTTGGGTGTTCAAAACTCAACCGCATGGCATGAAGCCATTGTCTGCTTAGCCCGGCCTTTGCAGCCAGGGTTGGGTCAGCGCCATACATAGTGTCCCCGACCAGAGGATGCCGAAAAGCTGAAAAGTGAACACGAATCTGATGCGTACGACCAGTTTCTAAAACAATCTCCACCAGCGATGCGGATCTAAACGCCTCTAATGTTTCGTAGTGCGTTACCGAATGCTTGCCATCGTTCATGACGGCAAACTTAAATTCAGCCTTAGGGTGTCTGCCGATTGGTGCATCAAATGTTCCAGCCAGCGGGTCTGCGATTCCTTGAATCACCGCGTGATAGACCTTGTGTACCGCTCTATCGCGAAAAGCTTGCTTTAGTCTCGAGTAGGCAATTTCTGATTTAGCTAATGTCATCAGCCCGCTGGTGCCAACATCAAGCCGCTGTACGATCCCCTGACGCTCTTGGGCTCCAGAGGTTGCGATTTGAATTCCCAGGGCAAGCAAACATCCTGGAACTGTAGGCCCGTCCCACCCAACTGAAGGGTGGGCCGCTACTCCAGCGGGTTTATCGACAACAATAATGTCTTCGTCTTGGTACACAACTTTGAATCCGTCAACTAGTGAGGGAATGATCTCAAGCGAGTTAACCTGTTCCGGCATTACTACCTCAAGAACGGCACTTTCAATTAGTCGATCTGATTTAGTAATTGGCTTGGAGTTCTGGAGCACTAGGTTTGCCGAAAGGATGTCCGCTGCTGCAGATCGTGATAATCCTAAAAGTTTTGCAAGTCCAGCATCTGCTCTTTCTCCGGCCAACGATTCTGGTACCGGTAGGAGCTTCACCTCACCTGCTGAATTCATGATTTTTTTGGAGTTTCTTTTCCTATTTCGTGACCCAGCATGATGCGAATCACAGACAACGAGCAAATTGTCACAATTGCCATGTCTGCAATATTGAAGATAGGGAAATTGAATGGGATTTGTATGTAGTCGATGACGTGGCCCACCCCAAAACTTGGCGGCCTGAAAAGTCGATCAATGAGATTGCCTAGAATTCCACCAAGCAGAAACCCGCCCATTATTGACCAGCTAATTGACTTACTTCTTAAGCTGTAGCCAACTAGCGCAACAGCAGCAAGCGAAGAGATAACAGTAAAAATCCAAGTTTGCCCGGAGCCGAGTGAAAATGCGGCTCCGTCGTTGAATACCAAGGTGAATCTGATTATTGAGCCGAGAAAATCTATCGGTTGCCCCGGTTTTAGCGTTTGAAGAAAAAACTCTTTGAGGAATTGATCTACGGCAAGAATGCCAAGACCGATGCCAATAAAAAGTAACTGGCGAGTAGTTAGAGAATTTCGGGCAGGCAAATCTAACGCGATCTGAAATTAGTTACTTGGCGTAAAGCCGTTTGAGTTAAATCCAGAGTTTCCAAAACCACCCTCGAGTGCAATCCCTGGCCTGTCTGGAGTTGAGTTTGACTCTTCAAGATCGGCTAGCTGGTTCTCGATATAGGCAGTCAGCTTTACTCGGTACTCACGTTCAAAACTTCTAAGTTCTTGGATGCGGTGCTCAATCAGAGCCTTCTCTTGACCAAGTCGACTTAGGTCGGCGCGCTGCTGCGCTTCTGCTTCCCTAACAATACGAGCTGCAGTTGCGTGCCCTTCGGCAATCAGACTGTCGCGCTTGGTAAGGCCTTCGCGGACATGCTCCTCGTGCAACTTTCTCGCCAATTGCAACAGGTTGTTTGTATTGCTGGTGTCGAGTGTTGAAGGATCAGCGGTGGCCTCTGGGAAGTTGCTTGCCGCCGGTTGAGCGATGGATGTGGCAAGGGCGCTCTCTGAGGTGTTAGCGCTGTTGATTTCAGCAACTAGACCGGCACCACTTCGTTGCAGCTCTGCAATTCTTGACTCTGAGGCAAGCAGTCGCTGTCTTAGGTCTTCGTTTTCCTGTGTGAAGCGACGAAGTTCAATTACGATCTCATCGAGAAAATCGTCAACCTCGTCCTGGTCATATCCCTCGCGAAACTTAGTTGGCTGGAATCTCTTATTGACTACGTCTTCTGGAGTCAATGGCATATTCGTACCTCATTTGTGGTCTTGGAGTTTGAAATTTGGTCTCAGCGTAAAAGGTTACCCTAGTTATCTGAATGGTGGAATTTGGAGCTGGAAAACTGGTAAATCAAGCAAACTGCGCCGATTTAACGCCAATGGCGCTGCCTAGCGAAGCAAGGATTGAAGAAAAAAGATTGCAAAAACAAGCACAGTCCAGGCTAGATCAAAGGATATCGCGCCAAGTCTTATCGGTGGAATAAAGCGTCTTAGGAATTTCAAAGGCGGGTCGGTAACTGTCATGACAATCTCGACAATCGGAAGCATTAGGCCTTTAGGTCTCCAGCCGCGATTGAATGACAGTGCAAGATCTATGAATAATCTGGCAACCAGCAGTAGGAAAAAAACCTGTAGCGCCCACCAGAGTAAAAGCATCATGTGTTCTATGCCTTGCGAAAGAAACTATGGACGAACAATTAGGTCGTCAGATGATTCGGTTTCGTCGTCCTCATTATTTACGGCCACGTGATTTGGGGTAAGCAGAAATACTTTGGGAGTTACTCGCTTAAGGTGACCTTCAAGGCCCTCTTTGAGCCCGAGCATGAAGTCCAACATTCTTCTTGAGTCAAGCTCGGACATGTCTCCCATGTTTACAATTACTGGAATTCCAAGTCTGAAGTTTGCCGCAACTTCTGGGGCCTCAGAGTAGCTGCGAGGTTCAATTGTGTAAATCTCATTGACTTCGGAAACGCCACGGCGAGGACGAAGTGGCGCTACACGTGCCATTGGTCGAGCCTCGCTTGAGCCAGCCGCTGCTGGTCTCGGTGGAAGTGACTCATTCTCGTCAGCTAAACCTAGCCAACCAGATACCTGTGAAATTAGACCTGCCATTTGTTTATCCTCCTGAGGATTAGTTCTATGTCCAGAATATGGCTAAATCATTGGTTTCCCGGTGATTGCACCGCCAATGCGCAAGTGTGTCGCTCCGTAGGCGATTGCTGCCTCGAAGTCCTCTGACATACCTGCTGAAATAAAGCTTGCTTTGGGAGCTAGGTCACGGAGGGCTTCGCTGGCAAGTCGAATGGTTTCAAAGTCCTCCTCAGGAGCCCGGTCCAAAGATGCAATCCCCATGACGCCAAGAAGATTGAGTTTTGAGCAAGCTAAAACCGATTCTGCAAATTTAAGTAGGTTTATCGGCTCAATTCCACCTCGTGCTGGGTCTTCGGTGAGATTGAGCTGGATAAAGACATCCACTGGTTCGGCTCGCTCACTGGTTGCGCTAATCATTGAATCCAAGAGGGATTGACGATCAAGCGAGTGAAAAACTGATGCGTAGCTCAGTGCCGAGCGAAATTTATTGCTTTGAAGTTGGCCGATAAAGTGCCACTTATAGTCAAGGTTCTTGCCCATGCAAAGCTGCTCAAGCTCAAGGGCTTTTGGCTTGGCATCTTGATCCCGGTTCTCGCCAAAGTTCAGGATTCCAAGATCAATCAATTCTAAA
>CAEZSZ010000005.1_pt1 | contig 17804 bp, 14 predicted proteins | sample 7264091 | NCBI WGS metagenome assembly CAEZSZ01 (sample SAMEA6813792, study PRJEB35770) | uncultured Rhodoluna sp. | biome: Freshwater; feature: Freshwater reservoir; material: water | place: Czech Republic | collected 2016-08-15 | depth 0.5m m
CTGGCTCTGGTAAAACAATTGCCTTCACCGTGCCACTGGTTATGAAATTGGTAGCTGCCGGTTCAGTTCCTCGTAAGCCTGGTAAGCCTCGTGCACTAATTCTTGCGCCTACTCGTGAGCTTGCCGATCAGATTGATCGCACAGTAAACGGAATTGCCCGCGCAGTTGGTTTCTACACAACCTGTATCTACGGTGGTGTTCCTCAGCGTAAGCAAGAGAACGCAATGAGTCGCGGTGTTGACATTGTTGTAGCAACACCTGGTCGTTTAGAAGACTTGATTTCTCAGCGCATCGTCGATCTAAGCGAAGTTGAGACCTTGGTTGTCGATGAAGCCGATCACATGTGTGACCTAGGTTTCATCGAAGGTGTTCGCCGAATTATGCGCGCTACCGGAGATAGCCAAAAGCTTTTGTTCTCGGCAACGCTTGATCGCGAAGTTGATGCACTGGTTAAGGAATTCCTTCCTGACCCTTACGTTTACGAAGTGCCGAACGAAGAGAATGACACAGCCAACATCACACACCGTGTAATGACTGTTGACCCAGAAGATCGCTCACAGGTTCTTCTTCGTCTAGTTCAGGGCCATGGAAAATCAATCATCTTTACTCGTACCAAGATGACCGCAGAGCGTCTAAGCGAATCGCTAACCGCAGCTGGTGTTCCAGCAGCGCGTCTTCACGGTGATCTAAACCAGAACCAGCGAAACCGTAACCTTGAGCGTTTCATCAAGGGTGGCTGCCGAGTTCTAGTTGCAACCGATGTTGCTGCTCGTGGAATTCACGTTGACGATGTGGCTTTTGTTATCCAGGTAGATCCACCTGAGGAATACAAAACCTATCTACACCGTTCAGGTCGTACCGGCCGTGCAAACGCAGAGGGAACAGTTATCACCTTGATTCCTCGCAGCCGCCGTCGCCGTATGGAAGATCTACTTCGTCGCGCAGAGCGCGATGGAATCTTCTCTGAGGTTCGTCCAGCCAGCGAATTGCTAGTTGAACTTGCTGGTCCAATTGCACCGATTCCGGCTCCAGAGTCCTTGGACTTTGGTGACAGCCGCGGCGGATCATCTCGTGAGGGTGGTCGTGGTGGCTCAGGCCGTTCAGGTGGTGGTCGCTCCGGTGGCTCAGGCGGTCGTGGCAACTACGGTGGCCAGGGCAAGGGCCGTTGGTCAGATAAGCCAAAGGGCGAGGGTCGTCCTCGTGCCAAGAAGTACGCAAACTAATTAGCTTCAGAAGAACCCCCGTCGGCCAGTGCTGACGGGGGTTCTTTCATTTGCGGGGTTGCGCCAGCCCCCTGGCCTGGCTTAGACTAGGGGAAGCCAAAGACCGTCGGTTTTGCCTTTTACGAGGCAACGAAGGATACGAAAGTGTCAACCCACGCAGGTGTATTTAGAAGTAACTATCGGTGTTTTCACTGATTCCTTTACTGCTCTATGCGTCTGCATGGAGCATTTTTTATTTCCCGGGGCTACCGACATAAACAATCAAGGAGCGCCATGGCGAACAAGGTCGAAAAGGTAGCTGAGCTAACTGGTTTATTCCAGAACTCAAACGCCGTTTTTCTTACCGAGTACCGCGGACTCACTGTTAGCCAGCTAAAAGAGCTGCGCCGCAACATCAGTGCTGACGCAACCTACGCCGTAGCAAAGAACACCCTTATTGAGATCGCTGCAAAGAACGCTGGAGTCAATGCTTTTGACGGCCAGCTGTTTGGACCAACGGCTCTTGCTTTTGCAACCGGAGACGCTGTCTCAGTTGCTAAGGCACTGCGTGACTTTGCGAAGGCAAATCCTCTACTAGTTGTAAAGAGCGGTGTCCTAGACGGCATCACACTTTCAGCTGCAGAGGTGCAGAAGCTTGCAGACCTCGAAACCCGCGAAGTTCTATTGGCCAAGGCCGCTGGAATGTTCAAGGCAACGATGTACAAGGCTGCTTACACAATCCAGGCACCGCTTTCTCAGGCAGTTCGCACTGTCGATGCGCTACGCGCAAAGCAAGCAGCCTAAACCCAAGCTTCATAATCAATTTCAAAAACAAGGAGAAACATCATGGCAAAGTTGACAACCGATCAGTTGATCGAGGGATTCAAGGAACTAACCCTTATCGAGCTTTCAGAGTTCGTTAAGACCTTCGAAGAAGTATTCGAAGTAACTGCTGCTGCACCTGTTGCAGCTGCTGCACCTGCTGCTGCAGGTGGCGGCGCTGCTGCTGCTGAAGAGAAGGACTCATTCGATGTAGTTCTTGACGCAGCTGGCGACCAGAAGATTGCAGTTATCAAGGAAGTTCGCGCATTGACCAACCTAGGTCTAGGCGAGGCAAAGGCTCTAGTTGATGGTGCACCTGCAACCATCCTTGAGGGCGCAAACAAAGACACTGCTGAGAAGGCAAAGGCAGCCCTTGAGGGTGCTGGCGCAAAGGTTACCCTTAAGTAATCTTGCTTCTTTAGTTTCAAAAAATCCCCTGGACTTAGGTTCGGGGGATTTTTCTTTATTCGTAACAAATACTTATCGCAGCAAGAGAAGTAATAGTCTTTTGCTATGGCTCGAGTATTGATACTGCACGGTTGGAATAACCGCAGGCAAGAGGGCAACTGGCATCGCCGTCTAGCTTCTGCACTTAGGCATCAAGGTCATCAGGTTATCTATCCGCAGTTTCCAAACACAGATAATCCCACCGTTGAAAATTGGCAGGAATTGCTGCTGGCCGAAATTGAACTACTTCAAGAATCAGGTGAAGGTGAAACTATTGCCGTTAGTCACTCACTTGGTTGTGTGAATTTCATTCACGCTGCAGTCGAGGGAAAGATAAATAATAGTTTTGACAGACTTTTGATGGTGGCACCAGCCGATCCTGCACTTCTTGCAGAAATCAAAGGCTTAAATGCAGACCTTTCAAAACCTGAAACCGGTAAGGCTCTAAAAAAAGCAGCAAAGTCAATTACCCTGGTGGGTTCAGATGAAGACCCCTGGCTTCCAAATGGAATAGAAAAAACTTATGCCAAGCCGCTGGATTTACCATGGGTGCTCATGGAGGGGGCCGGCCACTTCAATCTAGCCAGTGGCTTCAGCCAGTGGCAAGGGGTTATTGACTGGATTAATGACCCAGCTGCAGATATCACGCTTCGCTAGGTAGGCTATTGAGGTGCTCCCGATTTGCCCCAGGGACAAACTTCTAATTTAGGAATTAACGATGCGTATTTTGCTCGTTGGTGCTGGTGGTGTTGGCGATGCAATTGCCAAAATCGCGGCTACCCGAAACTTTTACGAACAAATAGTTGTAACTGACTACGACCAGTCGCGCGCAGAGCGCACGATTGAATGGATTGAAAAGCGCCACGGCGCCGAGGTGGCCAGTAAGTTCTTAGCCGCCAAGATAGACGCCTCAAGCGCTGCCAACGTCACAGAAATGTGCCGTACTCACAAAATTGATTTTGTGCTCAATGCTGTTGAGCCAAAATTTCTACCAACAATTTTCTCTGGTGCCTACACCGCAGGTGTGAACTACATGGATATGGCCATGAGCCTTTCAGAGCCACACGAGAAGGACCCATTCCACCAGGCAGGTATCAAGCTCGGCGATGCTCAGTACGCTCTGCACGACCAGTGGGAGCGAGCTGGAAAGCTTGCTTTGGTTGGTATGGGAGTAGAGCCAGGGCTATCAAATGTCTTTGCTCGCTACGCTCAAGATCACCTCTTCAGTGAGATTGATATTCTCAGCGTGAAGGACGGTGGAAACCTAGCTGTCTTTGATGAGGATGGAAATGAAGTCTTCGCACCGTCATTCTCAATCTGGACAACCATCGAAGAATGTCTAAACCCACCAATTATTTTTGAGAAAGCAAAGGGTTTCTACACCACTCAGCCTTTCAGCGAACCAGAAATTTTTGAGTTTCCAGAAGGCATTGGCGCGGTTGAATGCGTAAACGTTGAGCACGAAGAAATTCCGATGCTAGCAAGAACCATTAAGGCCAACCGAATCACCTTCAAGTATGGACTTGGAAGCGAATTCATATCAGTACTAAAAACTCTTCACAAACTAGGGCTCGATAGCACCAAACCAAAGCGAGTTCGCTCAGCTCAGGGTCCAGTTGATGTCGCACCGCGTGACATGGTGGCAGCGGTCTTGCCAGATCCAGCAACCATCGGCCCCCGTATGACCGGTAAAACCTGCGCCGGACTGCTGGTTACCGGTAAAGACAAAGAGGGTAAAGATAGAGCGACGTATTTGTATCACGTTGCCGATAACGCAGAAACAATGGCGGACATAGAGGCACAGTGTGTGGTTGCGCAGACTGCTTTCAATCCCTTGATTGCACTTGAACTAATTGCAACTGGCGTTTGGTCAGGATCTGGAGTTGTTGGACCAGAAGTATTTGATGCCAAGCCATTTCTTGATCTAATGAGCTCATCAATTGGCTACAACATCAAGTGGGAAGCTCAGGAGAGACTGCCAGCTAGTCCGCTGCGTCACCCATAGAAATTTCCTAGTGGCCGCTTAGCTCCACGCCCCAACTAGCTTTGAAGATCTCGCCTGGTTTTAGCCAGGTGAGATCTTCATTTGTATTGAAGGCATTTGCTGGACCGCTCTGCGGTTCAATAGCAATCGCGTAGCGCCTATTTTCATCAAGCAGGTTGTTGAAGAAACTTGGCGTGAAGATAAAGGCATACTTGAGCTCCTTTGACTGCCAGATGTCCAGCATTAAGCCATTAGGCGCTCGTAGGTAGTGGTGGGCATAGCCATCAGCAGAGAAGTTCATGTCAAAAAAGCCGTTGTCGAAATCACAATCAGAGACTTTTCTCCAGTTCGAAATATCAAACTCAGTACCGGCAATTGCAATTGTCTCGGTTGGAATTTTTCGCTCGTCGGCTAAGACAACTCGGGTTCCAGCAGTTTTTACTTCAAGCTCACCGGAATCGGTATCGCCAATTTGAAAATACGGGTGGCCACCGATAATAAAAGGCGCCACTGAATCTGAAAGATTTTTAGCTTCAAAATTTATCTCTAAGCCAGCATCAGTCAAGCGATAGTTGACCTGAACCAAAATCTCAAATGGATATCCTGCCGATGGCATAATCACTGTTTCGAGAGTTACCTCGGAATCGCTCTGCTTCTTGATGTCGAATAGTTGCTGCTTGATTAGACCATGTGTGGCGTTGCCAAATTCGGTATCGGTAATTTCAAGCTGAAGTTTTTCACCGTTTAGTTCCCAAATACCGCGGTCAATGCGATTTGCCCAGGGAGCCATGACAATGCCGTCGGCATAGGGGTTTAGTTCGTGACCAATAGTTGGTGTAATCATGTCGATGCCATTTACAGACAAAGATTTAATGGCCGCTCCGCAGGTCGAGACTTGAGCCTTGATGATTGAGTTCTGAATAGTTTTGGTGAGATTTATGAACTCAAAGTTTTTAGCCATTACTAGAGAATACTTGCTGCAACTGCTTTGTACTGACTTAGGGCTGGACCCTGTTTCTGAGCCGGCCAGGTTGCTAGTGTCTCAATTTTCCAATCAGGAGCACTTCCTAATAACAGCGATGCAGCCTGGCGAGCGGCACCGTTAGCCACGTATTCACCTGGGGCTGGAACAATTACCTCTTTACCAAAGACATCAGCAGCAATTTCCTGAACCGCTTGGTTTGCCGCAGCCCCACCAACCAAAATAATGCGCGAGGTTTTCACTTGAGCCACTTCCAATGCTTCAAGGCCTGCGGCCAGTCCGCAGAGCATTCCCTCAATGGCAGCTCGCGAAAGGTTTTCACGGGTGTTATTGGCAAGAGTTAGGCCGTGAATAGAAGCCTTTGCATCCGGCAGGTTCGGAGTTCGCTCCCCCTCAAAGTAGGGAATTAGAACAACCCCGTCGGCACCTGCTGGTGCCTGCAAAGCAAGTTCTCCCAGCTTGGTGTGATCAACATCTAGCAGGTTTGCCACGCTGTCCATCACCCGGGCTGCATTGAGCGTGCAAACCAAAGGTAAAAACTCACCGGAAGCGCTGGCAAAGCCGGCGATGGTTCCAGTTGAATCATGGGTTGCTGTATCTGAAACTGCAAAAACTGTTCCGCTGGTTCCAAGGGAGACAACTACATCGCCAGCTTTTGCCAGAACTCCAAATGCTGCAGCAGCATTATCGCCAGCACCAGCACCAATTTTTATTCCAGCTGATGTTGTTTGCGCAGTTTCGGTCGCAGCAACAATTCTTGGAACTATTGGAAGATGCCCTAGACAGTATTCCAATACTTCGTTTACATACTTACCGGTGCTTGGGTTAAAGTATCCGGTGCCACTGGCATCTGATGCGTCAGTAGTTAGCGCTGATAGATCTGGTCCAAGTTCACTATCGCTCTTTGGTCCAAATCCAGCTAGTCGCCAACTCAACCAATCATGTGGCAGGCAAACTGCGGCAACCTTGGCAGCGTTAGCTGGTTCATTTTGTTTTAGCCAAAGAAGCTTCGTTGATGTAAAAGATGCAACCGGAAGCGAACCGGTTAGTTTTGCAATTCCTTCGGCGCCAAATTTGTTAACAATTTCAGTTGCTTGATCTGCGCTTCTAGTGTCATTCCAAAGCAGTGCATCGCGAATTACATTTCCATCGGCATCTAAGACCACCATGCCATGCTGCTGGCCACCAATTGCAATTGCTGAAACATCATCCAGTCCGCCAGCTGCAGTAATTGCCTCATTCAGGGCCGCCCACCAAAACTTTGGGTTTACCTCGGTACCGTTTGGGTGACTGGCTCGCCCCTCGCGAACCAGCGCTCCGGTTTCGGCATCACGAATGACGACCTTGCAGCTTTGAGTAGATGAATCTACTCCGGCAACTAGGGTCATGCTACCTAGCGCCCAATAGGTGCTCTAGAGCCAGTTGGTTTAGACGCACAAAGTTGAAGCCCTTGGCGTTGAAGTAGGAGTCAGCGTCAAAGTCCTCATAGGCAGAGCGATCAGCCAATAAATCCGCGTAAGTCTCGCCCGGGTTCAAGGTTGCAGTGCGGATCTCGTGCACGCGAGCAGCCTTCTTGGCTTCTTTTACTGCAGGATCTGCATTGAAAGACTTAGCTCGCTCCTTGAGTAGTAGGTAGGTCTGCATGTTAGCTTTCGCTGATTCCCAAACGCCATTCATGTCCTCGGTGCGACTTGGCTTGTAGTCAAAGTGGCGAGGCCCATCGTATGAGCGACCGCCGTTAGGACCACCAAACTCAAGAAGATCAACCAGGCTGAATGCATTGAAGATATCGCCATGACCAAAAACTAGGTCCTGGTCAAACTTCACACCGCGTTGACCATTTAGATCAATGTGGAAAAGCTTGCCGTGCTCAATGGCCTGTGCAATTCCTGAGGTGAAGTTCAAACCAGCCATTTGCTCGTGACCGGTTTCTGGATTTAGGCCAACCATGTCTGGATGTTCCAAGGTGTTGATAAATGCCATGGCGTGACCAAGTGTCGGCAGAAGAATATCTCCACGTGGCTCGTTTGGCTTTGGCTCAATGGCAAATCTAATGTCGTAGCCTTTATCAACCACATACTGACAAAGAAGGTTTACTCCCTCGCGGTAGCGCTCCATGGCGCCACCAACATCTTTGGCGTGGTCATACTCCAGACCTTCGCGGCCACCCCACATTACAAATGTCTTGGCGCCAAACTCTGCAGCAAGATCAAGATTGCGAAGAGTCTTGCGAAGTGCAAAGCGGCGAACATCACGATCATTACTTGTAAAGGCACCGTCTTTAAAGACTGGGTGGCTAAACAAGTTTGTTGTAATCATTGGAACAACAACACCGGTTTCATCCAAAGCTTTCTTAGTTCGGTCAATTTCATGTCTGCGCTCGGCATCGGTGCTTTCAAAAGCAAACAGATCATCATCGTGGAAGGTCAGGCCGTAGGCACCGATCTCGGAAAGCTTGTGAATGGCATCCACCACATCAAGGGGAGCTCTGGTAGGTCCGCCAAATTGATCCTGGGCAGCCCAGCCGATGGTCCAAAGACCAAAAGAGAATTTGTCATCGCGTGAAGGGGTCAGGGCCATTAGCTAATCCTTAAAATTGAGGGTTTTGTTGCCTGTGACAACATACTGGGTTATCACCGACCTACCTGTCAAATCTACAAGCCCCAAAAGCTCTCACAATTTCGTTACGACCCTCTAATCAGGGAATGTAGATTTATAGGCATGTCTAACCCAATCAGTCACGGCGCAAATATGCTGGGCCAAAACCGTGACGATGTAAGACAACACAACCTTTCAGCACTGCTGCGAATGATCCACCAGGCCGGCACTCTCTCCCGCTCACAGCTCACTGCCAGTTCCGGTTTGAACCGCTCGACTATTTCAGATCTAGTAACCGAGCTTCAGGAACTGGGTCTAGTTTTTGAAACCGAAGCCTCGGCCGCCGGAGTGGGACGTCCAAGTCTTCAGGTATCGGCCTCTGATCAAGTTGTGGCATTTTCAGTCAACACCGATGTCGATGCGGTCACAGTTGGTGTTGTCACTTTAGCTGGTGAAGTAATTGCCAAGCGCAGAGAACCAACCAATCAACCAACCGCAGAGAAAGCAGCAGCGATTGCTGCAAAAGTAATTGCCTCCTTGAGAGCAGAACTAAAACCTGGCACAAGAATTGTTGGAATTGGCGTTGCTGTTCCCGGTCAGGTTCGAGTTGCCGATGGTGTTATTCGATTAGCTCCGCACCTAGGTTGGGTCGAGGTGCCATTTGGACCAATGCTTTCACAGTTGACTGGCTTGCCGGTTTTTTGTGACAACGATGCCTCGCTTGGTTGCGTAGCTGAAATCATTTATGGAAATGCTAAAGGTTTTTCTGATGTTGTATTTCTATTTGCCGGTTCCGGAGGAATTGGTGGCGGAGTAGTAATCAACGGACTGCAACTTCGTGGCACGGCAGGTTATGCCGGCGAACTTGGACACGTAAGAATTGCCTCAAGCAAAGAAAAAGACTACTCAGGTCTTGAGGGAACGCTAGAAAGTCTTGTTCGCAGAAATGACTTCTTAGAGACATTCAAGTTATTTGCTGCAACAGATGAAGAATTGCTTTTGGAAATAAGCAGAAGTAATAATGCAAAAGCCCAAAAGTTAATTGAAAACCAAACCGATAGCCTGGCTGCCGCACTTGGAACTTTTGTTAATATCTTTAATCCTCAGGTGATTATCTTGGGTGGTTTCATTACCGGCCTCTTTGCTAAAGAACAGCAGCGCCTACTAGCTGGTCTCAAGTACAACTCCTTAGCTGCAGCCAATGAGCGAGTGCTGATTAGAGAAAGCGGCTTGGGTTCAAACATGCTCATGATTGGAGCAGCTGAGCTGCCTTTTAATGAGCTAATTACCAGGCCCTCAACCACAGCCCTTGTTTCAGCAAAGGTAAAGGCGCCTAAGGCCTAGCTCTATGAGGTAATCCGCTGCGCTCTGGCTCGGCCCTCGATACCCAAGCCCCAGTAGCAGGCGGCCACAATAACTGCGCCACCAATCCAGCCGAAAAAGCCCATTAGCTCTCCACCAATGACAACGGCAATTACCACTGCCCAAATGGGTTCAGTTCCTTGCAATAGAGCAACTCTTGAAGCCGAAGTTTTTCTAATTGCCCAGAGCATCACAATAAATCCATAAACCGTGCAGAAAACAACTAGCACGCCCATCAGTAGCCACTCGCGAACTCCATAGGTAATCGCTGCGTTGTAGGTGCCGATTGGATCAATCAGTAAAAAGAAGCTACCGGCAAAAATCAATTGCAAGATTGTGATGTTAGTGGTGTCTACTTTTTTACCCTTGGTAAAAAAGCCCTGTGCCACAGTGTGCACCGCGCGCAGAACGGCTGCAGCAATCATCAGTAGATCACCAAGATTTGGTTCAGTAAAACCATTTCCACTAATCAAAATTCCAACACCCATGATTGCTCCAAGAGCGGCAAGGTAAAACATTCTTGGCATCCAAAACTTAGAAACTAATCCCTCAATAATTGGCGTGAACAAAATGCTCAACGAAATAATCAAACCTGAATTAGTTGCCGAGGTTAGATATATTCCAGTTGTTTCAACTGTCATAACAGTTGCCAGGGTTACAGCAATACCTAATGATGCAAGTACCTCAGCTTTAGTAAATTTTGAAGGTCTTAGAAATCTAATTAGGTACAGCATTACGCCAGCCAAGATAAATCTGATGGCCATCATGCCCCAGAGGCTGGCAAATGTAGTGAGCTCTTTTGAGGCAAGATAACTCGCCCCCCAAACAAAAGCCGCACCAAGTATTGCGATATCTACAGTTGAAATTCCTCTTCTAGATTCAGTTGTCATTTTTTCTTACTGAACCTTCCCTGGGCAACAGCTGCTCCAAAGAGCAACACCGCAGCGCCGACTGGTTCGTACCAGTGCAGCTCCTCGTTCAAAATGATGACCCCAAGAATCACGCCAACCACCGGTGAAAAATAAGTGACCGCGCTACCAATAGCGCTACCCACCTGGGCCAAGAGTTGATAAAAGACTACGTAGGCCACGCCAGTGCCCAAGATACCTAAAGCCAAAATCCCACCAATAGATTCAAGGTTCAGTGGCGCAATTGTCAGTGATCCAAACGCGTACAGGGGCAAAAGACTAAACGCGCTGGTCAGGGTCTGCCCAAATACCGCCGCCTCAGGTCGAACTCCAAGTGGTTCAACATACTTTCGAATGTAGGGGCCACCAATTCCATAGCAAGAAACAGCAAGCAGCATGGCAATAATGGCAAGTGGATCACTCTTCCCTAATCCCTGCCAAATGCCAAGCACAATCAGTACTCCAGCTAAACCAATAATCAGTCCAAAAATCACGCGAGGTTTTGGTTTTTCTGCTCGAAAAGCAATCAATATTGCTAGCACTGTGAAAATTGGTGTTGATGCATTGATGATCGAAGCAAGTGCTGAACTTACGTCCTGCATTGCATAGCTAAAGAGCACCGCTGGGATAGCAGACATAAACAGACCGGCTATCCAAAGGTGTAGCCAGGTTTTAGCGCCTCGCACAAAACTGACCCGAGCGATAAACATAAAAACCAAAAGGGTCAGCGCGCCAATTGCTGTGCGCCAAAATGCAACACCAACTGGCGGAAGTGATTGAAGACTAAATGAGATGAATAGAAAGCTGGAACCCCAAACCAGACCCAAAAATAAAAAGCGATAGATCCAGCTTGAGGTTTTTGTAGTCGGCATTTGTGACTAGTGAGTAGATGGAGCTTGCTCAACCTCTGAGCGGTCACCGGACCAAAGGGTATGGAAGGTCCCATCCATATCTACTCGCTTATATGTGTGAGCACCGAAGAAGTCGCGTTGTCCTTGAACCAGCGCGGCCGATAGGCGAGGAGAGCGAAGACCGTCGTAGTAAGAAAGCGATGAGCCAAAAGCGGGAACTGGAATTCCTGCAAGTGCAGCGCTAGCAACTACCTTGCGCCAAGAGGAAACTGAGTTGGCAACAGCTTGCTTAAAGAATGGGTCGAAAATAAGTGACTCAAGTTTTGCGTTCTTTTCGTAGGCATCGGCAATGCGGTTTAGGAACTGGGCACGAATAATGCAACCACCGCGCCAGATCTTAGAAACAGCGCCCAGATTGATATTCCAGTTGTATTGCTTGGCTCCGGCTCGAATGGCATCAAAGCCTTGAGAGTAAGCCACCAGCTTGGATGCGTAGAGAGCCAGGCGAACATCCTCAACAAAGGCAGCCTTATCGGTCACACTCCAGTTGTTTGACTCAGCCGGTAGACCATCAACCGCCTTTCGCTGGCTTGCCTGAGAAGAAAGAGATCTAGCAAAAACTGCTTCGGCAATTCCAGATACCGGAGTACCAAGATCAAGAGCTGTTTGCACAGTCCAGACACCGGTTCCCTTGGAACCAGCTTGATCAAGAATTACATCAACTAGTGGCTTGCCGGTTTTTTGATCTACTTGTTTCAAAACTTCAGCGGTGATTTCAATCAAGAAAGATTCAAGGTCACCCTTGTTCCACTCAATAAAGATGTCTGCAATTTCAGCAGGTGAGTAACCACCAGCCTGTCGAAGAATGTCATAGGCCTCAGCAATAAGTTGCATGTCAGCGTATTCAATTCCGTTGTGAATCATCTTTACAAAGTGCCCGGCTCCATCGGTTCCCACGTGAGTGACACATGGTTCGCCTTCGGCAATAGCAGCAATTGAAGAAAGAATTGGGCCAAGAGTTTTATAAGCTTCAGCTGATCCACCAGGCATGATGGATGGACCCTTCAGGGCACCTTCCTCACCACCAGAGATTCCAGCGCCAACAAAGTTGATGCCTTTGGCAGATACTTCTTTTTCACGTCGGATGGTGTCGGTGAATAGAGCGTTACCACCGTCAACAATGATGTCGCCTGCTTCAAATCTTTCAGTTAGCTGAGAGATCACTGCATCAGTTCCAGCTCCGGCTTGCACCATGATTATTGCGGTGCGCGGTTTTGCCAGCGAGGCTACAAAATCATCAATTGTTTCTGAGGCAACAAAGCCAGCCTCAGGGTGCTCGGTGATTAGAAGATTGGTGCGCTCGTAGGAGCGGTTATAAACAGCCACGGTGTTGCCCTCGCGACTAGCCAAATTCCTTGCCAGGTTAGAGCCCATTACAGCCAGTCCAATTACCCCGATGTTTGCCTTTGACATGATTCATTCCTTATTAGTTTGGAAAAGGTTGGCCAAGGCAGCGCTGCGTGGACCTAACCCCAAGGATATCGTAGTTTTGGCCCCAGATTAGGCCACAGGACTGGCCGGGCGGGTTTGTTGCCCAAGGGAACTTATTTATAACGATTAGATAGCGTTATCTAAGCGTTAGGTAAAAAATAGCGTTTTGATTTGCCTCAGTTTGTTGTTTTTGCCAACATATACCCAAGCCCGTGCAATCATTGGCTATCCATGTTAAGCAGAAGTTTGGCATGGCACTTCAACCAAATTAGAAAGGGTAGAAATGAAGAAATCTTCATTGATCACCATGACCGCTTTTGCAGCGGTTGCAGTTCTAGGACTTTCAGGTTGTGCAGCTGATTCAGCTCCTGCTGGTTCAACTCGCGCATGTGTAATTCTTCCTGATGCAGACAGCGGTACCCGCTGGGAGCCAAGCGACCGTCCAGCTCTTGAAAAGGGTTTGACTGCAGCAGGTTTCGAAGCTGACATTCAGAACGCTCAGAACGACCCAGCTAAGTACGCAACCATTTCAGACGCACAGCTAACTAAGGGCTGTGGAGTTATGTTGCTAGTTGACCTACAGGGTGCCGGTGTTGCAGTTGCTGAGAAGGCAAAAGCACAGGGTGTTCCAGTAATCGCTTACGACCGTCCAATCGCGGGCGCTGACTACTACGTATCATTCGACAACGAGACCGTTGGTGCACTTCAGGGCCAGATGGTTGTTGATGGTCTAAAGGCAGCTGGCAAGGACGTAACAACTGCAAGCATCATCTACGGTTCAGGTGACCCAACAGACGGTAACGCAAAGATGTTCCTTGACGGAGCTCTTGGTGTTCTTGATGCAGCTGGCGCAAAGGCAGCCTTCACAATGGAAGGTACCTGGGATGGCGTAAAGGCTGGAACCCTATTCGAGCAGGCATTCACTGCTGTAAACGGTAAGGTCGACGCAGTTCTTGCACCAAACGACAACAACGCAGCATCAATCATTGCAATCCTTGACAAGAACGGCCTAAAGGTTCCAGTTTCAGGTCAGGACGCATCTGTTGCTGGTCTTCAGAACGTACTTCTAGGAAAGCAGTACGGAACTGTATGGAAGCCATTCAGCCTTCAGGTTGAAGCAGCTCTAAAGGTAATCACCGCGATCCTTAACGGTGAGACCTACCCAACCACCAAGTCAAACGATGGCGTTCCTTTCGTCACCATCGACCCAGTACTAACCACAGCTGACACCGTCAAGGACGTAGTAGCAGCTGGAGATGCAACAGTTGAGAAGCTATGTACTCCAGAAGTTGCAGCAGCATGTGAGAAGTACGGCGTTAAGTAATAACTAAGTAGTCTGAATGTGGGTGCCAGTCTTTGGCTGGCACCCACATTTTTCACCAGTTAAAAAAGGAAATCGGAAATGAGCAATCCAATCATCGAACTCTCCGGGGTCAAGAAAAGTTTTGGCCCTGTGGATGTGCTCAAGGGCACTGACCTCAAAATTTATCCCGGTCGCGTCACCGCTCTGGTAGGCGACAACGGAGCAGGAAAGTCAACCCTTATTAAAGGACTTGCCGGCGTGCAGTGGTACGACGAAGGAAGCGTAAAGTTTGACGGCAAAGAAGTTGCCATGACTACGCCTCGAATTGCAGCAGCCCTAGGAATTGAAGTGGTCTACCAAGACCTAGCCCTTTGCGAAAACCTAGACATTGTTCAAAACATGTTTTTAGGTCGCGAAGAAATGTCTCAACTAACCATGGATGAATCTGCCATGGAGTTTGCTGCAGCGAAGGCGCTACAGTCACTTTCGGTTAAGACTGTGAAATCTGTTCGTCAAAAAGTTTCATCACTTTCGGGTGGTCAGCGTCAGACCGTTGCCATCGCTAGATCAGTTCTAAGAGATGCAAAAGTTGTAATTCTTGATGAGCCAACTGCGGCTCTTGGTGTTGCGCAGACAGAACAGGTTTTGAACCTTGTTCGTCGTCTAGCCGATAAAGGTATTGCGGTAATCATGATCAGCCACAACCTGCAGGATGTTTTCCAGGTCGCTGACGATATTGCAGTTCTTTACCTTGGCAACATGGTTGCCCAACTCGAGACTAAGAAAACCAACCACAACGAAATTATTGGTTACATCACCGGCATCAAGACTCAAAAGGAAATCGCATAATGTCCGATAACATCACCATCAAAACTGGTCAAGAGGGAACCGCCGCTGACCAATTCCGGGCTTATGGTTCAAGGTTAAAAAACGGCGAGATGGGTGCCCTACCTGCGGTAGGTGCGTTAGTACTTCTGATTGTGCTATTTAGCTCACTGTCACCGTTTTTCCTAACCAACATCAACATCGCCAACCTCTTTACTCAGGCGGCAACATTGACCATGTTGGCTGCAGCACTGGTATTTGTTTTGATGCTTGGCGAGATTGATCTATCTGCTGGTGTTACCGCCGGAACCGGTATGGCACTTTTTGTTAAGTTCAACAGCGTAGACGGTTGGCCTTGGCCAATTAGCTTCGCGATGGCCTTTGCCCTAGCTTTTGTTATCGGTTCATTCCTTGGCTTCTTTGTGGCAAAGGTGGGTGTGCCTTCCTTTGTTATGTCACTGGCTGTTTATCTAGCCCTGCCTGGAGTAATGCTTTTGATTCTTGGCGACGGTGGACTTCTTCGCCTTGAGGTTCCAGAGATCAAGGCCATCATGAACACCAACCTTCCTGACTGGGGCGGTTGGCTAACACTTATTGTTTCTTTGATACTTACCTTTGCGATTGGCTTCTGGGATAGAACCAGAAGACTGAAGGCAAAGCTACCGGCTCGTCCGCTTTCGCTGCTGCTACTGAAGGTTGGCTCAATTGCCGTAATTGGCAGCATCGGGGTTTACTTCCTAAACATGCAGCGCAGCTTGGTAGCAACTAACCCAATTCAGGGTGTGCCAACGGTAATCCCAATTGTGCTGTTCATTCTTTTTGTTGGAACATTTGTTCTTGATAGAACTAAGTTTGGTCGCCACATGTACGCAGTTGGTGGAAACCCAGAAGCTGCCAGACGTGCTGGTATCAAGGTTGACAAGATCCGCATCAGCGCATTTATCATCTGTTCATTCCTTGCCATGATCTCTGGAGTATTAAACGTGAGCCGTATCGGAAACGTTGAGTCTTCAGCTGGGCGAGCCATTGTTCTTTCCGGTGTTGCCGCTGCAGTTGTTGGTGGCGTAAGCCTCTTTGGTGGTCGTGGACGTCTAGCTCACGCAGCTATCGGCGCCATGGTTATTGCTGTGATTGACAACGGCCTAGGCCTTCTTGGAATGCCTGCTGGAATTGCATTCATTATTACCGGAACAGTGCTTTTGATTGCTGCAACCGCTGATGCGCTGGCTAGAAAGCGCAGTGGTGGCCCACTGATTCGAACCTAGGAATTTCAGGTGGTATTGACCTACCGCCCAGACAATTCCCAGAAAATTCGTTTAGTCTTGAGGTTGCAAGCTCGCCGATGGGCTTGAAATCCCAAGAAAGTTGCTTGCCTGCATGGCCTCACTGCTATACAAACTCGGTCTTTTTTCTGCTCGACGTGCCTGGGTAGTTCTCGTTGCCTGGATTTTGCTACTTGGTGTGGCTGCGACTCTGGCCCTAACCAATGGCGGCAAGCTAACCACCAGCATTTCAATTAACGGTGTTCCAGCTCAGGTAGTAATTGACCAGCTGAAGAAAAACTTTCCAGAGGCCTCACGTGGCTCCGGCCAAGCAGTATTACAAAAAGCTGACGGTTCAAAGTTCAATGACGCCGATATTGCAGCTGTCACAGCAGCACTGGCCGAGGTTGAAAAACTTGAGGGAATCTCGGGAACCCTGAACCCGTTCACGATTCAAACTGAGATTGAAGATCGCCGAAAAGAAGTAAAAGATGGTGAAGCAGATCTAACCAAGGGTGAGCAGGATCTGGTCAGCGGTCAAGCTGAGATTGTCACCAATCGCAAGAAACTAGCTGATGGTAAAAAATCCCTTGATGACGCAGAAGCAAAATTAAAGGCTCAGTCAACCCAGCTTGAAGCTGGCATTGCCCAAGCAACTGCTGCCGGCGCTCCGCAGGCGCAGCTCGATGCTCTAATTGCAAACCGTGCTCAAATTTCAGGCGGCCTTGCCGAGATAAAGAAACAACGCGCCGCTTTAGTTTCTGGCCAGGAGCAACTTGTTGCAGCCCAAGTAAAGGTTGATTCAGGTAAAACAGATATTGAAGATGCAAAAACAGAACTTGCTTTAGCCAAGCAAATTCTAGAAGCCAGTGCAAACTTCAGCACCGTTTCTAAAGATGGCACTGTTGCGTTGGCAACTGTACAGTTCACCGTGCCGGGAGCTGATATTGAAGAGCCAATTCGTGAGTCCGTAGTTGCATCTCTAAAGGCTGCAGATTTGCCAGGCATCAACATCGAGTTTTCACAGGACCTAACCCGTTCCATTTCTGGAATCCTTGGGATTGGTGAAATTATTGGCCTAGCAATTGCAGCAATTGTTTTGTTTGTCATGCTGGGAACATTTATTGGTGCAGGACTTCCGGTGATTCTTGCAATTCTTGGAGTTGGTATTTCAGCCAGCATCACAATTGCACTTTCTTCAGTTGTTGAAATGTCTTCAACGACACCGGTGCTGGGCGTGATGCTTGGACTTGCCGTGGGTATTGACTACGCACTATTTATTCTCAATCGCCACCGCAGACAAATGAAGTCCGGAGTTGCGCTAAAGGAATCAATCGCACTGGCTACCGGAACCTCAGGAAACGCAGTTCTCTTTGCCGGCATCACCGTAATCATTGCGCTTGCGGCACTCAACCTAACCGGAATTGAATTTGTCGGCCTAATGGGAACCATGGGATCAATTGCTATTGCCCTGGCGGTAGCAATTTCGATTACGGCAACCCCGGCTGCCCTTTCGCTAATTGGCGATCGAATCCTTTCTAAGAAGGAACGTGAGGCGCTTGGCAAGAAGCCAAAGACCTCCAAGAAGAAGGCTGCTGAGCCACTTCGAAAGCCACTTTGGTCAACCAGACACCCATGGATTTCAGTATTGGCAACAGTGACAGTTTTGGTAATCGCAGCTATTCCATTTAGCAGCATGAGACTTGGGCTACCAGATGGCTCGGCCGAAGAGAAGGACTCTTCTCCTTATCGAGCACACATGATTAC
>CAEZSZ010000006.1_pt1 | contig 17311 bp, 15 predicted proteins | sample 7264091 | NCBI WGS metagenome assembly CAEZSZ01 (sample SAMEA6813792, study PRJEB35770) | uncultured Rhodoluna sp. | biome: Freshwater; feature: Freshwater reservoir; material: water | place: Czech Republic | collected 2016-08-15 | depth 0.5m m
TCGAGGTCTTACCATTGGTACCGGTAGTTGCAAAGAGCTTAGGAATATTGCCCGCGTTGTTTCCATATACGAAAGCTGCTAGATCGCCTAGGTGAGTGCGTGGATCCTCTAACGCCAAGACTGGGATGTCCTGGTGATCAAAGCTTTGGTTCCTCAGTTCTTCAAGACCGGCTGAGTCTGTAATCACAGCAACTGCACCGAGCTCAATTGCCCGGGCTATAAAATTTGCGCCGTGGGTTTTCTTGCCCGGCATTGCAACAAACAAATCTCCAGGGCGCAAATCTGCTGTGTTCATACTTATCCCAGTCAGCAGAGGATTATGCTCACGGGCTGGCGTCTCTAATTTAAATTGCTCCGCTAAATTTTGCAGGCTGACTCCGGTGACGTTGTCTGGTCGAAGAATTGGAGGAATGTTTTCGGTCATCACTATTTCCAATTCAAAGGGAGGTCGGAGGTTTTTGTGTTGGAAGGTGCAACTCGATACGCGCGAAGAACCTGCTGCATTATTTTCTTGAATGGTGCTGCCACACCCAGCGAAGAACTCACCGTGCGGGATTTATATGCGGTCACAGCTACTACAAACTGCGGGTTGTCAATCGGGGCAACGCCAAAGTATGAAATTGCGTATGGTCCGGCATACTTTCCAGTATTTGGATCTCTAATTTCAGCGGTTCCAGTTTTTGCCCCGACTCGATAGCCGGGAATGGCGCCGTATCGTCCGATGGCACCAGATTCAACAACTCGTTCCATCATTTCTAGAACCTGTCGGTTTGATTCCTCTGAAATAACCCTCACTCCACCAGCGGTTTCTGGAATTCTGAAGTTATTAACATCGCTCTCGCAGCCATCGACCAAAACTGGATCTAGCCTGACCCCTCCGTTTCCAAATGTTTGATACATCATCGCTGATTGAATGGGCGTGACTGAAATTCCTTGGCCGAACATTGAAGTGAACTTCTTAACACCGTCCCAGTCTTTCAATTCATTCAATTGGCCAGATCCCTCACCCGGGAAAGATAATGCAGTTTTTGATCCCAATCCAAACTTCTCTAAATACCGATAGCGGGTTTTGTAGTCAACGTCCTTTCCGATGTCCAGAATTCCAGTGTTTGAAGACTCTGCTAGAACTCCAGTGAGGGTTAGGTATTCAGTTGGATGAAAGTGACTATCAGTAACTGTGTAGCCGCCGGTGTTCGGAAGTGAATAGCTATAGGTAGCAACAGCTTGAGAATTTGGTGATCCAAGTCCAGTATCAATAACAGTGGCCGCAGTGACGGTCTTCAAAGTCGAACCTGGCTCAAAGGCAAACTGAAAAACACGTGCTCGTCTATCGTCAGCAGAAAGTTTTCCAGGATCGTTTGGGTCAACTGATGGCGCTTCGGCAGCAGCCAGGATGCGACCAGTTTTTGTCTCAATAATTACAGCACTTGCCCAATCAGCCCGAAGCCTGGAAACTGTGCTGGCTAAAACCTGCTGAGTGAAGTACTGAAGATCAGAGTCAATGGAAAGGCGAATATTTCTTCCTGGCACTGCTTTTTTAGTTGAAATTACACTCGATGGAATCTTGATGCCGTCTACACCTTTTTCGAAGGTTTCTTCTCCGGGAACTCCCGCAAGGCATTTGTCATACAGCTGCTCAAGTCCTTCCATCAATCCAGACTCGGTGATAAAACCAAGCAGGTTTCCGGCGACCGCTCCATTTGGATAAATTCTTTCAGCTATTGGATCTTCGTATAGCCAAGGAATGTCCAGGTCCTTTAGCTTTCTATAGGATGCCGCATCGACTCTTTTCTTGATCTGTGCATACTCCCCCGTCCCAGTGATTTTGGCCGTTACGTCGGCTGGGCTCATTTCCAAAATTGCACCTATTTCGGAAACTAGTTGCTCAACGGTTACTACAACCGGAACACCGTTAACGGTTCGAGTAATCGGGGCTACTTTGCTGGGTGCTGCATTTATGTCGTACCTAAAAACAGTTTTAGCCAAGACTTTGCCATTGGCGTCAATAATTTGACCACGAAGCGCTGGAATAATTCGGGTGACGGCGCGTTTTTCGTAGGACTTTTCGTTTATCGCATTGGCCTGAATTATCTGAAGGTCAACCAGTCGGATAGTAAAAATGACAGCGGCGATCAGAATGAAGGCGATGATTTTCTGCAGGCGTTTAGATGGGTTGCCCGGCGTCAGATATGTCATCTGCCGACCTGCCTATCTAGTGAGTTGGTGATGCTGGAATAGCGCCACCATTTGAAATTACTTGAACAGCGTCAATTTTTGGGTTAGCGACATCTCCACTCACAGCGCTGCCCGCGCTTGCCACCGAGGTGTTGAGATTGCCGGAGGTCTGAGTTAGCACCGAATTAGGAATCAGGTTTCTGGCAATTCGGCCATCGGTGTTCAGTGCTGCCTGCGGTTTTCCATAAACTTTTTGATTCTCAATACTCAAGAAGACCGGATTGGCATTGGCGATCATGCCAAGGCTTTGAGCGGAATTTGAAAGATTTTGCTGTGAGGATAGCGAATCAACCTCTTCGGCCAAAATTTGACTTGTGGTGGCAAGCTCTCTCTTGTCCTGCTGAATTCCAGCTAATTCGTAGACAGCCGTCGAGGTAAGGATGTGAAGAAATAGATTTAGTAGCGCAATAGCTAGAGCGCCGATGGTCAAAATGCCTACCAACTTAGTCCCAGTGCGAGCCGAGGTGGGCATCGAAGCGGGCACTACCCGAAGCGAAGGCCTGGCTGGGACACTTCGAGAGTTTATTGACGTAGCTCTTGCCAAACTCATGCTGCCCTCCGAATTTTCTCGGCAGCACGTAAACGAACTGATGCAGCTCGTGGATTACGACTAATTTCCTCAGCTCCGGCTGACTCTGCACCCTTAACTAAAAGTTTCAGCGTTGGCGCATGCTCTGGTAGTTCAATCGGTAACTCCAAAGGAGCTGATGAGTTGGCCGCAGAAACCAAAGCCTGCTTGGAAATTCGATCCTCTAGCGAGTGATAGGCCATAACTACGATGCGGCCACCTAGGGCAAGGGCTGAAATTGCCGCCGGCATAGTTCTTTCTAAAACCGCCAACTCTTGATTGACTTCGATTCTTAGGGCTTGAAAAACTCGCTTAGCAGGGTGTCCGCTGCTTTTACCTGGTATGAAAGGGATGATTTTGGTAATCAGAGATGCTAATTGCTGACTCGATTCAAAGAGTTGAGTTTTTCTAATTGAAGAAATTTCGCGAGCAACTGCTTTTGCATATCTTTCTTCACCGAATTCTTTGAAGATTCTTGCTAATTCCGTCTCTGGATACTTGTTTAAGATATCGGCAGCTGTCTGGCCGCTGGTTGAGTCCATTCGCATATCTAGTGGCGCATCGTAAGAGTAGGCAAAGCCACGTTCACGCTGATCCAACTGCATCGAAGAAACTCCAAGATCCAGCAAGATTCCGTGGACCTGTGTAATGCCCAGTTCTTCTAAAACAATTTCAATCTGGTCATAGACCGCGTGGATCAAGTGGACTCGGTCACCAAAACGAGCGAGTCTCTGGCCGGCAATAGCAAGGGCCGATTCGTCTCTATCGATTCCTATCAAGGTTAGGTTTGGAAACTTCTCCAGAAATGCCTCGCTGTGGCCAGCCAGTCCAAGTGTGCAGTCGACAAATATTGGATTCTCAACTTCAAACGCTGGAGCTAAAAGTTCGATAGCTCTTTCAAGCAGTACCGGTTCGTGAAGGTCGGAGATGTTTTTCTGCATAACTTGCCGAATGTTCATTTACCTTGATTGCGCTTTTGAATTCGCATAACCAGAGTTAGAACAGACCCGGAATCACCTCCGTCGCCACAGTTGCGAAAGATGTTTCCTGCTTACTCAGATACTGAGCCCAAGCCTTTGAATTCCAGATTTCTGCTCTAGAGCCAACGCCGATAACAACAAGATCTTTTTCCAAGCCGGCGTATTCACGAAGTGCTGCTGGAACGGTAACTCGGCCCTGCTTATCTGGAAGCTCGTCGGATGCGCCAGATAAAAATACTCGGAGGTAGTTTCGGGCATCAATGCTGGTCAGCGGTGCCTGGCGAATTTTGTCGTGAACGGATGAGAATTCTGCAGCGCTAAAAACAAATAGGCAGTTTTCTTGGCCTCTGGTGATTACTAAGCCACCTTGGAGTTCTTCTCGGAACCGTGCCGGAAGAATGATCCGGCCCTTCTCGTCGAGTTTTGGTGTGTGCGTGCCCAGAAGCATCCTGCACCACCTTCCCAAAAGTCGCCGTTGAATCTATCTCCACTTTACACCACTTTGCTCCCCAAAGTGTAGATATATCGCAATAATTTAGCACGGCGTGTCATATATAGCAATGTTTTACTGACTTCAAGAGGTGGAGGGAAACTATGAATTGTCCCTAACATGAAAAAATCCCACCTGTATTCAGATGGGATTAGTGACTCGTTTTTAGCTATGAACCTTGGCGTTTGTCCCAGCGATCATCAAAAAAGCCTTTGCCAGGAAGGGTTGGAGCTGGCTTTTGAGCAGAGCCCTGCTTTGGAGTCGGCGACTTGGCTCCAAGAGATTTCCCAGAGGTTGCCAAAATTAGGCCAGCCAGCATGGTTAGGAAACCGGCTACCCCAAAAATCGCGAATTGGAGGGTTACTGCAACAACTAACAGGGATAAACCCATGACCGCCAATAGGGCTCCGGCAATAAGAATCTTTGGCGAGCGCGATCCAGGCTTTCCCAATTTGTGGGCCAGGGCTGAATCCGAGGCGTAAAGGCCGCGCTCGAGCTCATCAAGTAGCTTCTGCTCTCTTTCGGAGAGTGCCATGCATATCCCCTTTCCTAGAGGTCTAAATCTAGCGAAAAAATGATTTCAAAACCTATTTTCTCACTAAAGTCTAAGCTCCTGATGGCGGTTAGGCTATAGCGGTGAGTGAAACAAAAGTTCTCCTTGATTTGATTCAAGATCGCTTAGACGAGTTTTGCGCTACTCAAAAAAGTGATTTTGAGCAGATTTCCCCCGATTTAGCTCCGGTGGTTGATTACTCAAGGGACTTACTACGTGGAGGTAAACGTTTCAGGGCTCTTTTTTGCTACTGGTCTTGGGTTGGCGCTCTTTCGGTAGCTGAGATTCGGCAGTCAGAACAACAGCGCGAAGCCTCAGCCGAGGCAATGGTCGGTATAGCTGCAGCCCTAGAAATGTTTCAGGGCGCAGCGCTTGTTCACGATGATTTGATTGATCAATCAGATACCAGAAGAGGCGCACCATCAGTTCACAAAAGATTTGAAAGTTTGCACCAGGCTTCTGGCTGGGCTGGAAGCCCCGAAAGATTCGGAACCGCTGGTTCGGTATTGGTTGGTGATCTAATGCTGGGCTGGAGCAGCGAAATATTTGGAAGCGCCTTGCTTCAGGCCCCAGCGCCTGAAATCGAAAGTGCCTGCCGCAATGAATTTAGCAAAATGCGCGTTGAGGTTATGGCTGGCCAGTATCTCGATGTTCTTGAAGAAAATGCCGCAAATACCAGACCGGTTGAAGAAGCTGTGGGACGCGCGAACCGGGTAATTCTTTATAAATCAGCCAAATACAGCATCGAAGCACCAATTCTAATTGGTGCTGCTTTTGCTGGGGCTTCCCCTGATTTACTTCGTGGACTGTCGGCTTTTGGTATTCCTTTGGGGATGGCCTTTCAGCTGAGAGATGACATCCTTGGAGTTTTTGGTGATCCATCAGTTACCGGAAAGCCAGCTGGTGATGATCTGCGCGAAGGAAAGCGAACCGTGCTTGTTGGCCTAACTCGTGAATCACTAAGCCCTTCAATTGGTGCCATCTTTGATGAAATGCTGGCCAGTAGAAGTCTGACTAATGAGCAAATTGGTTTTCTTCAGCAAACAATTTCGGGTTCTGGGGCCTTGGCAAAAACTGAGCGCATGATTGAAGAGCTTGCCAATGAAAGCATGAATGCACTTTCATCAATCAACATTGACCCGAGGGCGAAGCAAGAGCTCGAAGCGCTCGCAGAAAAAGTAATCAACCGCCAGGCTTAGAGACCTTTTTTCTAAAGTGCCAACAGCATGGCAGCGCGACGAACGGCCGATTTGTGGCCCTTCAGTAAAAACTCCATAGGGGTTCCTGGCAAACTATCCTCCACGGTGAATAGCCATTCAAAAGCGTCTTGGTACTTGAGTCCTGAATCAAGCAAGACAATCATGGTTCCAGGCAGGCTAGGCAGAGGCTCGCCCTCAATAATGATTTCGCTGGGGATGCTCAAGATGCCTTCGCGCTTGATGGCAATTAAATGATGTTCCTCGATCAAACGACGAACTCTACCCAACGGAACATTTAGCAGTTCCGCAGCCTCAGGTACGGTTATCCAGCCCGAAACTTTATCCAACACATTGCTCACCAGACAAGATTGCCACACCTTTGAGCCTCACGGGTAAAAAACCTGCCCCGTGCGATGATAATGGCTGGCTTGACCTTTTGGAATGTAGGCAACATGGATGAGAAACGAGACTCGAAGGCCCTGGGTGTAGCCCTGGTCACAGTCCCGATTACCATCATTAGCGCCATCGGGGCTGCTTCAACAATTCCAATTGAAGAAGCAGATAACAAAGAGTTAGATCCTAAAAACCCAAGCCAGAGCGCTGACGGGGACACCCTTCCGGCCTCCAACACTTCCGGCGCCAACGCCGTCAGCCCCAGCGCCGCCATCAGCACAGCAAATCAATTGACCTACACCGTTCGTGCCGGTGACACGGTGACTGGAATTGCCAGAAAATTTCAAATGTCAACTCGTCAGCTATTGCAACTTAACGAGATTGCACGAAACTCACTAATTGTTCCAGGTCAAAAACTAAAACTGATTTCTGATGTTGTTGCCCCACCTAGTGTTGAGAAAGCGGCAGCTGCCACGGTGCACGTTGTCAAACGCGGTGAAACCATTGCTTCGATTGCCAAGCAGCACGGTATTTCAATTTCTACTGTTCTCAGCATGAATGCTCTCTCGGCTAAGGCAATCATCTTCCCCGGTCAAAGGTTGACAATCGGATCAGTAATTCCAAAAAAACCAGCATCAGTTCTACCTGCTGAGCACACTGTTGCCGCCGGCGAGACTCTGGCCAGTATCGCAAACCTCTACGGTTTGAAGCTGAGTAATCTGCTGGAGGCAAACTCGCTCACCGAATCTTCTCTGATTTACTTCGGCCAGAAAATTCAGCTCCAGCCGAACCGATTAGCCGCCAAGGCTCCGGCTGGAAAATCAAAACCTACGGCAGCACCACTAAGCGGAGCACTTAGCTCAACGGATCCTAGGCGACCGAGCAATGTTTGTGAGATTCACGGTTTTCACACTGTTAGATCCGGCGAAACAATTAGTCGAATTGCTGCTGCCCATGGCGTCTCTACTCAGGCAATCCTTTCCAGCAACAACCTGACCTGGTCAACCATGATTTTCATTGGTCAGAAATTGGTAATCCCCGGCGTGCACGAAATAAAATTCTGCCCAGAAATTACACAGATGACCAAAGAGATGCGCTCTAACGCGCAAGTTATTTATCGGATTGGAAAATCTCTTGGCGTCTCGGATTATGGAATCGTAATTGCTTTGGCAACAGCCATGCAGGAATCAGGAATTCGCAACATCAATTATGGAGACCGTGACTCGGTTGGAATTTTTCAACAGCGGCCAAGTGCTCACTGGGGCACAGTGGCTGAAATAATGAATCCGGAATATTCGGCAAGAGCATTCTTTGGTGGTCCAAAAAGCCCAACTGCGGGTGCTGCAAAGGGTTTGCTCGACATAAAGGATTGGTCAACTAAAACTCTTACCCAGGCTGCGCAAGCCGTGCAGATATCAGCATTTCCAAATGCCTACGCAAAGTGGGAACTTTCTGCTTGGGTTTGGTTTGATCAACTAAGTGAAGACAACGGATCGGGAACTGGTGCCTGAATTAGTCGGAAGATTAATTGGTGAGCGCTACCGGATTGAAAAACTAGTTGCGCGCGGTGGGATGGCCACTGTTTACCTCGCCACCGATAATCGTCTTGAGCGTCAGGTTGCGCTAAAAATTATTCACCCCCACCTAGCCAGCGATGTTTCTTTTAGGGAAAAATTCATTCGCGAGGCCCGAATTGCGGCAAAACTTTCACATCCAAACCTGGTGAATGTCTTTGATCAGGGACAAGACGGCGAGCTGGCGTTCATGGCGATGGAATATGTCTCAGGGATAAACATGAGGGACGCCCTCAAGGATTTTGGTGCCCTTGAAGCTAACCGCGCGTTGGATCTTTTCGAACCAATGCTGGCAGGGCTTGCCGCAGCTCACCGAGCAGGGATTTTACATCGAGACCTAAAGCCGGAAAATGTCCTTTTGGCAGACGATGGCAGAATCAAGCTAGGCGATTTTGGGTTAGCCAGAGACATAGACAATCACACCGGCAGTGGCTCACTGATTGGAACAGTGGCCTACCTGTCCCCTGAGCTGGTACTTCGTGGAGTTGCTGATGCAAGAAGTGATGTTTACGCAGCTGGAATCATGCTTTTTGAGATGCTCACTGGAAGGCAGCCCTTTGAGGGCGAGCAAGCGGTTCAAGTTGCCTATCAGCATGCCAATGACAATGTTCCGGCACCGTCCAGTCTGAATCAAAACGTGCCGGCGCTGTTAGATGAGTTAGTTCTTTGGGCAAGCGCCCGAGAGCCTGCACATCGACCAAGTGACGCAGTTGAATTGCTTTCCGTGGTGCAAAGAGCAAGAGCCGATCTAAAAGCTGGTAGAAAAAACACCACGCTGCGTGTCCCAGAGGTTGATAGAACAGTTAGGCTAACCGATCAGGATTTGAAGCAGGATCCAAACCAGACGCAGGTTATTGATGGCCAAGTAGATTTTGCGCAGACTCAAAGTTTTGATAATTGGGATTTAGGCACCGAGGAACCAAGTCGCTTGGAAAACCTTGGCAAAAGAAGAGTTGGCGCTAAGTTTTTTATTGCAAGCTTTTTAGCTGTGCTGTTAGGCAGCGGTGCCGGTTGGTTTTTTAGCAGCGGACCAGGTGGACTTGCGGCAATACCAAACCTAGTAAGTCGAACTGTTGATCAAGCCCAACTTTCACTGGCTCCACTTAATGCTGAAATAGCAATTGTTGAAGAGAATTCTTTGACCGTAGCCAAAGGTCTGGTTATTAGAACTGAACCAGCTGCCGGCTCACTATTTTTCGGCGGAGCTATAAAAATCTATGCTTCAAGTGGGCCAAGACTTATTGCCGCTCCGACTCTCAACGGCAAGAACCTTTCCGAAGCAACCGAGGCGTTGTTGGCTGCAGGATTCTCGCTTGGTGAGGTTCAATCTTTTTTTGATCCAGCAAGCGTTGGAAGAGTTTTCGATCACCTAGGTGCAGATGGCACCAAGATTCCGGAGGGCAGCAGAATCAATCTCTCGCTCTCGCTTGGGCCTGTCCCGGCTGTGGCCGGAATGACTCAAGCTGCAGCAATTGGGGTAATAGAAACTTCTGGCTTAGTTATCAAGGAAATCAGAGAAGAATTCAACGACTCGGTTCCAGCTGGGCAAGTTATAAAACTAGTGCCGCTCGTTGAACCTCTCACTAAAAGTTCCGAGGTTACGCTTTTAGCTTCCAAGGGACCGAATTTAGTCGCAGTTCCAAACATGATTGGCCAAACAGTCCTCGCCGCTAAAACTGCTTTGGAAGCGCTTGGACTGCAGGTTGTGGTGAACACCGATCAACTAACTAGCCGCTGGGGAATAGTCAAAGTAAAGAAACAGAGCGTTGCCGCCAACACCCAACTTCGCGTGGGTGATTCGGTAACAATTTCGACGAAGTAGTTTTAGCGCTTTGCTAACTGCTCTGCTACCAAGAATGCCAATTCCAAAGATTGCATGTGGTTTAGCCTTGGGTCGCAAAGAGATTCATATCTGGACTCTAGACTAGCCTCGTCAATCTGCTCGGATCCACCTAGGCACTCTGTAACATCGTCCCCGGTTAGCTCTACGTGGACTCCCCCTGGGAAAGTTCCGGCGGCACGGTGTACTTCAAAGAATCCTTGAACCTCATCCATGACATCATCAAAGCGGCGAGATTTGTAACCATTTTTTGTCGTGATGCCATTGCCGTGCATTGGGTCAGTCACCCAAAGTGGATTGGCATCTGAATCTCTAACCGCTTCAACCAACTTAGGCAATTCATTGCGAATCTTTCCTGCACCCATGCGAGTGATGAAAGTTAGGCGTCCTGGCTCACGTTCTGGATCAAGTTTTTCAATTAGCTCAATTACATCCTGCACTTGAGTTGTTGGACCAAGCTTTACGCCAATTGGATTTCGGACCCTGGATAGGTAATCAATGTGGGCGTGATCCATTTGCCTGGTTCGCTCGCCCACCCAAATAAAGTGCCCTGAAGTGATGTAGGGGTTTCCGGTGCGAGAGTCGATTCTGGTTAGTGGTCGCTCGTAATCCATCAACAATCCCTCGTGGCTTACGTAGAACTCTGTGGTACGAAGTTCGTTGAAATCAGCACCACAGGCAGCCATGAACTTTATGGCGCGATCGATCTCTTGAGCCAGAGATAGGTAGCGCTCGTTAGCCGGATTGTTTGCAAAACCACGATTCCACTCGTGCACTGATCTAAGGTCAGCAAAACCACCCTGGGTAAATGCTCGAATTAGGTTCAGAGTTGATGCCGATGTGTTGTAAGCCTTGAGTAAGCGCTTTGGATCTGGAGTGCGTGCCTGCTCAGTGAAGTCATATCCATTTACGATGTCTCCTCGGTATGCCGGCAGAGTCACATCACCGCGTGTTTCAGTGTCGCTGGATCGAGGTTTTGCAAATTGCCCGGCCATACGACCCATTTTTATAACCGGAAGTGAAGCGCCGTAAGTTAAAACAACTGCCATTTGTAACAATGTTTTTACCCGAGAGCGAATACGATCTGCGGTTGCATCGGCAAAAGTTTCCGCACAATCGCCGCCTTGAAGTAAGAATGCTTTACCAGATGCAGCAGCAGCCAATCTAGTTCTTAGAATATCTACCTCACCGGCAAAAACTAGTGGAGGAAGTGTGGCAAGCTCTTCACGCACTGACTTTACAGCCGCTGCATCAGGCCAACTAGGCTGCTGTGCCGCAGGCATGTTTAGGTAGTTATCGAGTCCGCTGATGACCTTTGGGTCTGCAATTACAACTGGATCATTCATTTTCTATCTTTCTACCTGACTAGCCGAGCTTGTTTTTCTTTAACTGTTGAAGCATACGCATCAACATATTCTTGTCCGCTTAGCTTTCGAAGTTCGTACATGATTTCATCGGTGACCGCGCGCAAAACTATGCGATCTCCCTCCATGCCGTCAAAACGCGAAAAATCAAGCGGGGTTCCAACCACGATTCCAATTCGCAGAATTCTTGGTAGGCGCTTTCCAATTGGCTGAACTTTCTCAGTGTCAATCATTGCAACCGGTACCACCGGGGCTTTTGACTCAAGAACCATGCGGGCAATTCCAGTTCTCCCACGGTAAAGTCGGCCGTCGGGGCTTCTGGTGCCCTCTGGGTAAATACCAAGGACTTGTCCTTGGCCAAGAACTTTTAGCCCGGTGTTCAATGATGCCTCCGAGGCTTTGCCACCGCTTCGATCAATAGGTAGCTGTCCGGTGGCCTTGAAGAACCACCTGGTCAGCGCGCCCTTGAGACCACGCCCAGTGAAGTATTCACTCTTAGCTAAAAAAACTACCGGCCGACGTGATTGCAGCGGCAGAAAAATTGAGTCTGAAAAAGAAAGGTGGTTGCTGGCCAAAATAACTGGACCTGTGCTCGGGATGTTTTCTAGGCCACGAACCCAAGGACGAAAAAGTACCCTCAGCAGTGGTCCAAGCACAAAGGTTTTCAAAATGAAGTACGCCATTGGGCACCCCTTTCAAAACCTCAAACTGCACAATTGCCACAATTGAGCAATAAGGTCTCAGTTTACCTTTGGAGCCAAAGATACGCGAGCGAGGTCTGCTGCCCCAACCACTCCAGCATTATTGACAAATTCGGCAGCGATAATCTTCAATTCGGGCCTAAAGCCCCTTGCCGGCAGGTGCTCTAGGTATGCGGATCTAATTGGATCGAGCAGTAAATCACCGGCAACACTTACTCCTCCGCCAATCACCACAATTTCTGGATCCAATACAGCTGTCAGCGACGCAACTGCCTGACCCAACCAACTGCCCATTTCCTGAAGCAGGCCAAGCGCACCGGGATCTCCCTCTTGAATTGCCGAATAAACCTCTTGCCCAGAAAGCTCCTGACCTCCAGATTGCAATTCCCTGAGCCTTTGGCCGGCTGGATCACTAGAGGAAGCCAGTGCTTTTGCAGCCTTCAAAAGTGCAGTTCCCGAGGCGTAGGCTTCCAGGCAGCCGTTCTGTCCGCAGCCACAGAGTAAACCATTAGGCACCATCCTTAGGTGACCGAGCTCTCCAGCAATTCCAAAACCACCTCTGAGCATTTTGCTATCGGTGATTACCGCACCACCTACCCCGGTGCCGATGGTCAGCATCACCATGTGCCTAAACCCGACTCCGGCGCCAAAACGATACTCGGCCCAGGCTGCCGCGTTGGCATCGTTTTCAATTACAACTGGAAGCGATAGCTTCGCCTCAAGCTTGGATTTGAATGGCTCGTTGCGCCAACTAAGGTTAGGCGCATAAATGATGTTTGCCTGCTGAGCATCAATAAAGCCGGCCGCGGCAACGCCAACGCCAAGCACTTCCTCACCCTCGGCTAGTTCTTCGATTAGTCCAATGACCGCGTCAATTAGGGCATCTGGATCATTGGCCGGGGTTGGCAGGCGTTGCTGCCTAATCACCGAGCCGCCAGCATCAACCAGCGCCCCGGCTATCTTGGTGCCACCGATGTCAATGCCGATGCAGTGCATGAATCCCTCTTTATTGGTAAAAAAATCTAAATAATCTACTTAACCCCCTGAAGTTTAGCCGCTGCGCAAGTAGAGTTAGCGCAAGAACTTGACCCTTGAGAGGCCCCATGCAGACCTACGACGTCGCTCCGCTGGTAGTCAGCGATGCATCCGAGAACATCACCCATCTGCTTCGCAATCGCGTGAAATCAACTCCAGAGCTAAACCTGTTCGCAATAGAAAAAACCCCGGGTGTCTGGGTGGATGTCACCGCAAAGGCATTTGAACAGGAAGTTGTCTCGGTAGCAAAGGGGCTTATCGCTTCAGGGGTTCAACCAGGTCAAGCCGTTGGAATCATGAGCCGTACTAGATATGAGTGGGCACTGATCGACTTTGCTATCTGGTACGCCGGCGCGGTGTCGGTTCCAATTTATGAAACCTCAGCACCATCGCAAATTGAATGGATTCTTTCAGATGCCGACTGTGTGGCTCTTTTCGTTGAGAACGATGAGCACGTATCAAGATTTGAGCAGATAAAGTCGAGCGCTCCGCTTTGTCGTCAGGTGTTCACTATTGACTCCGGCGCGATAGAGAATCTAAAAAAACTTGGTCGTGACGTTACAAATGAAAACTTGGAAACCCGCAGAAAAACATCTGGTCTTTTTGATCTCGCAACCATCATCTACACCTCCGGAACCACAGGAAAACCAAAGGGTTGCGAGCTGTTGCACCGAGGATTTGTTGAATTGAGCAAAAATGCAACCCTTGAACTTCCTGATGTGGTTAATTCAAAGCACACCACATTGCTGTTCTTGCCGCTGGCTCACGTTTTCGCAAGATTTGTCTCAGTTCTTGCTGTCCACGGTGGCGTGAAGGTTGGTCACCAGCCAGATACAAAAACAATTGCAGCAGCTATGCAAAGCTTTAAGCCGCACTTCTTGTTGGCAGTGCCGCGAGTTTTCGAAAAGGTTTATAACTCTGCAGAGCAACGCGCAGAATCTGGCGGCAAGGGGAAAATTTTTAGGAAGGCCGCTTACACAGCGATTGCCTACTCAAAGGCGCTAGATACCAAGCAGGGTCCATCGCTAGGGCTGAAAATTCAGTTCGCCATTTTTGATCGGTTGGTTTACAAAAAACTTCGCGCTGCCATGGGTGGCCGAGTCAAGTTCGCTATATCTGGGGGTGGCCCACTCGGCACCAGGCTTGGGCACTTTTACCGGGCAATCGGCTTGACTGTGCTCGAGGGTTATGGGCTAACCGAAACCACCGCCCCTGCCTCGATTGGCCGGGCCAAGAATCTAAGGATTGGAAAAGTTGGGCTGATGCTGCCAGGTACTGGTATCAAAATTGCCCCAGACGGAGAAATCCTGCTTCGCGGAAACAACACACTTCGTGGCTATTGGAAAAATCCTGAAGCCACAAAGGCGGCGTTTGAAGGTGAATGGTTTAAGTCCGGAGACATTGGCGAAATTGATGAAGAGGGCTTCATCAGCATCACAGGACGCAAAAAGGAATTGATTGTCACTGCCGGAGGAAAAAATGTTGCCCCAGCCGCGCTGGAGGATCCACTGCGTGGAAATTCACTAGTGGCTCAAGCTGTTGTTATTGGTGACCAGCGCCCATTTGTCTCGGCTCTTATATCACTTGACGGTGAGATGCTGCCTATTTGGCTAGAGAATAATGGACTAAGTAAATCGCTAACCCTCGCCCAGGCAGCCAAGGAGCCAAAGGTTCTGGCGGCCCTGCAGATAGCGGTAGATAGAGTGAATAAAAATTTCTCTAGAGCAGAATCAATTAGAAAATTTGCGGTACTCGGTCAAGAGCTCAGTGAAGAAAGTGGCCACCTAACTCCATCGCTAAAAATCAAGCGAGAAGTTGTCATGCGCGACTTTGCACCGACGATTGAAGAGATCTACAGTTCTGGTCCAGCGACAAATGAGATTGAAGCGCAGTAGTCAGCAAAACTAGGCCTGATTAAACCAGTCAGAAGCTCGCAGTATTTTTAGCGCATCCTTTCGCTCCTGCCCCTCGAGCCGGTCAAGGTAGACCAAACCATCTAGGTGATCGCACTCGTGCTGCAGGGCCTGTGCCATTAATCCGGTTCCAGTAATCTCTACATGCTCACCGGCTAAGTTCACTCCCGTTGCAGTTGCTTTTTCATACCTTGGGGTTTTGTGCCATAGTCCAGGAAGCGATAGGCAGCCCTCTTCAGTATCAACAATGGCACCGCCGAGTTCTTTGATGATTGGATTAATTAGGTAGCCAACCTGATTGCCAACGTTAAAGCTAAAAACCCTAAGGTTGACTCCGATTTGAGGCGCTGCCACGCCAGCTCGGCCGGGCACTTTAGTCGTATCCAGCAGGTCTTCGACCAAGCTTTTTATTCTGTCGTCAATTTCAATAACTGGATCTGAAACAGTTTTTAGAACTGGGTCGCCAAAAAGACGAATTTCCCTGACTGGCATTTTGGTTTGACGTTAGAAGCTAGACCGGATTGTTTAATCCGTCGACTACGAGCGCTGCTAGCTCGCGGGCAGCTTGCCTAGTTCCCGGCTTGAGGTCACTGAACTTAATAACTGATCCAGCGGCAAGTGCTGGGTCATACGGCACGCGAACAACGTGACGGACACGCGTTTTGAAGTGCTGTTCTATTTCATCAAGCTTTACTAAGCGTGTTGCCTGGGTTGCGGTATTTAGAGCAACCACAGAGTTTCTGACAAGGTCTCCGTAGCCGTTTGCCTCTAGCCAGGTAAGCGTCTCCGAGGCAAGCCTTGCTTCATCAACGGAACCGCCGGAGACAATTACTAATCCTGATGCTCGCTGCAGAGTTGGGCGCATTACGGAGTGAACAATTCCAGTTCCGCAGTCGGTAAGAACGATTGAGTAGTACCTAGCGGTCATATCTGCAACAACGTTGTAGTCACCCTCGTCGAATGCTTCAGAAAGCATTGGGTCTGAATCAGAAGCTAAGACATCTAGACGGGTTTCATCTCGAGAAACCATGGTTGAGAAATCTGTAAAACCATCAATTGCAGCAGCGCGATTAACTACATCTCGAACCGTAAAGCGTGTTGATTTACTGACTCGCTCTGCCAAAGTTCCACGGTCCGGGTTTGCATCAATTGCAATTACACGGTCTTCGCGTGAAATAGCCATTGCCATTCCCAAAAGTGTCGTGATGGTAGTTTTACCAACACCGCCTTTTCGAGTAAGTACTGGAACAAACTTTGCGCCGCCGGTTACAGGTGCACCGATTCGAGCATCAAGAGCTTTGCGTTCTCTTACTTTCAAAGAGTCGCCGAGGTTGACCAATTTCAAAGTTGCAAAATACAAAATTCGGCGAAGTGCGGAATCTGGGGCTGGTCTATTTCTTGGACTTACATCCAGAAGACGATCGGCGGTAAGCATTGCAGCTGGTTCAGGCTGATCAAAGATCTCACCACGAAGACTGTCTCTTCTCGAGTAGTTCGAGCGACGCAATTCTTGAACCTCTGGAGCCTGCTCTCTCAGGCTCAGTGATTCCTCGGTGACAACTTGAATAGAAGAGGTGCCAGGAGTTAGATCTATCGAGCCAGCTTCGATTGCAACCTCGGCCATGGAGAATGAGTTATCGGAGTTGCGCTCAGAATTTTCCAGCTCAGAACTCTCAGGCGCAGACGAGACTGAATCAAACTTATCGGCCGAATTATCAGACAAAAAATCTACTTTGTCGGCTTTTGAGTTTTTATCCTTTTTGGCCACGACTTACTCCTAGTTAGCAATTTTCTTCGGGGGTTGCGCTCCACCGAACTTTCCAAGTTTACCCACAGTGGGAGCTATGCAAAACGCCCTATGCCGGCTTGATACTAAGGATTAGATCTCCGGCTTCAACCGACTGGGTCTTGGAAACCGCTAGGCGAGAGACAATTCCGGCCGCGGAGGCAGTTATGGTGGCCTCCATCTTCATTGCCTCAATTGTTGCTACCGGCTGGCCAATTTCCACCTGAGCCCCCTCTACGGTCTGAAGGGTTACCACTCCAGAGAATGGGGCAGCAACATGGCCAAGGTTTGCCGGATCGGCCTTTTCGGCCTGAACGGTGTCGATAGCAATCTTTCGATCACGAACGTTTATCGGTCTCAGTTGACCGTTTAGCGTTGCCATGACGGTACGAAGGCCCTTAGCGTCTGGTGATCCAATAGCCTCCAAGCCCACAAAGAGTTGCACGCCCTTTGACAGGGTAATCACGTGCTCTACCCCCTGCTCTAGACCGTACAGATAGTCAACAGTGTCTATTTGATCGAGATTTCCAAAGCTCTCTTGTGACTTTAGGAAATCAGCGGTTGGGCCTGGGAAAAGTAGGCGGTTGAGTGTTGCTCGGCGAAGATCTGAATCTTTTCCCTGCAAACTCTCTAGGTCTTCTGCGTTTACCGGAGTAATGCCAAACTTTATATTTTTTCCA
>CAEZSZ010000007.1_pt1 | contig 17267 bp, 19 predicted proteins | sample 7264091 | NCBI WGS metagenome assembly CAEZSZ01 (sample SAMEA6813792, study PRJEB35770) | uncultured Rhodoluna sp. | biome: Freshwater; feature: Freshwater reservoir; material: water | place: Czech Republic | collected 2016-08-15 | depth 0.5m m
ATTTGCAGAAATAGTGCCACAGCTAATGCCAGCAGGCTTAGCAGCAAGTCAAACTTTTGAACTGATGCTGCAGCCCCAGCTCCAATTGCAATTGGAGAAACGGCCAGTGGTAACGTGCGAAGACGCGCGCCTTCTACCCAGAGCTTGATCTTTGACTTTTTCAATTTATTTCCTCAAATAGTTTTGCTACAGCTTCAAGATTATTCTTTGAGCTTGAAGTCTTTGGAATTTTATCTACTCGGAGCAAGCGAATTGGTTTTCCGGCTGGACCCAAATCATTAGCCAGTGCTTTTGCAATATCATCAGCCACCTCAGGGCTTCCAAGATAAGCAATACCTACTCGCTGGCCCCATTCAACATCATTAATTGCAGTTGCTGCCACATCAACCACACCGGTAACCCTGGCTGCAAGTTGCTCGACTCGATCTAGCGAAACCTTTATGCCGCCTGAATTAATCACTCGGTCAATTCTTCCCAGTATTGCTAATCTGCCAGACTCATCAACAAGGCCGGCGTCCTGAGTTGCAAAAAATCCATCGGCGTCTGTTTCAACATTGGCAAGGACCGAGCCCTTGATGCTTACTCGATCATCAAAAAGCTTGAACTGGGTATCACCTATTGGAATGCCGTTATAAACACAGCCCCCCGAGGTTTCAGTTAGACCATAGGTGGTCACAACGTTGATGCCCAGCGCTTCTAGGCGGCCCAGGAGTTGATAGTCAACGGCTTGGCCACCGACCAAGATGGCGTCAAAGCGGCGCATTTGCTCAAGCAGAAACTCATCTTGGTCAATTGCTTGGGCCAGTCTGCCAAGTTGAGTTGGCACCAGTGAGGTGAACCGTTTCTCGGCTTTCATTTGACTTGCCATCCTGGCAAAAGCCTCTGCGGTAAATGGCAATGAAGTATTCATAATTACCGGTTGGCTGCCGGCCATCATTGAACGAATAAGCACGTTCGCTCCAGCTATGTAATTAATTGGCAATGCCAATAACCACTGCGAAGAAGTTTCATCTGCATCAAGAGCAAAACTAGAAGCTTTTGCGCTTGCTATTAGTGCCTCTCGAGAAATTGATATTCTCTTTGGTGTTCCAGTTGATCCAGATGTTTCTAAAATCAGTGCGGTGTCATCCGAAACGGTATCTGGTAATTCTGCAATTTCAGGTTTGACTCCATTTACTTCAGGACCTGAAATAAACAAAGCCGATTTACCATCAAGCACATCGGCAAAAGCAATTAGCGCAGCAAAGGTGTCATTCGCTGGAACTATCTTTAGCGCTCTGGTCATAAAAAATATTTAGTACTGCCAAGGATAAGGTGACCAGTCTGGATCACGCTTTTCTAAAAACGCATCGCGGCCCTCGACCGCTTCATCAGTTCCGTAGGCAAAACGAGTTGCCTCACCGGCAAAAAGTTGTTGGCCAATTAGACCATCGTCAACCATGTTGAATGCGTACTTCAACATGCGAATTGACTGAGGCGACTTGCGCAAAATTTCTGTTGCCCAAGCAACACCGTGCTGCTCAAGTTCTTTATGTGGCACAACTTTATTGACAACGCCTAGTTCATAGGCGCGCTGAGCTGAATACTCTTCACCAATAAAGAAAATTTCTCTGGCAAACTTTTGGCCAACCTGTCGGGCTAGGTAGGCACTTCCGAAACCGGCATCAAATGATCCAACATCGGCATCGGTTTGTTTGAATTTTGCGTGCTCAGCTGAAGCAATAGAAAGATCAGCCACCACATTGAGTGAGTGTCCGCCGCCAGCAGCCCAACCAGGCACCAGTGCAATAACTACCTTCGGTATAAACCTAATTAGTCGCTGCACCTCAAGGATGTGAAGTCTGCCAGTTTTACCGGCATCAATAGTTTCGGCAGTCTCGCCATCGGCATATTTGTAGCCATCACGACCGCGAACTCGCTGATCGCCACCTGAGCTAAACGCCCAACCACCGTCTTTTGCTGATGGGCCGTTACCGGTAAGCAGAACAACGCCCACCTTTGATTCCATACGAGCGTGATCTAAAGCGCGGTAAAGCTCATCAACTGTTTGTGGCCTAAATGCATTTCTAACCTCTGGGCGATTAAACGCCACCCGCACGATGCCAAGGGTTGTGTGACGGTGATAGGTCACATCCTCGAGGTCTTCAAACCCCGATACCTCTTGCCAGATCCGCTCGTCAAAGAGCTCCGATACCTTGTGCGTCATGAATCTAGACTAACAATGTGAAGCAAACCCCTATTCCCTCCTTGGCAGAGCTGACCCAGACCGCCCGGGTGGTTTCGCTGCCGCTGCGCAATAAATTCAGAGGACTGACCCAGCGGGAAGTACTTATTTTTGAAGGGCCTGAAGGCTGGGCTGAGTGGGCTCCTTTTATTGAATACCCAGATGAAGAAGCCGCCGCCTGGCTAACTGCAGCAATTGAGTTTGGCTACAGCAATTTACCTGATGTGGCTCGTCAGAAAATTCCGGTGAATGCGACCCTGCCGGCGGTAGCCCCAGATCAGGTGGCTGCAATCTTGGCAAGGTTTGGCAGCTTTGGCACCGTGAAAATAAAAGTTGCTGAAGCAGGTCAAAGCCAGGCAGAAGATATTCAAAGAATCAAAGAGGTTAGAGCCCTCTACCCAAATGCAAAACTGCGACTTGATGCAAATGGAAATTTAAGTGTTGAGCAGGCGCTAGAGCTAATTCGAGATTTAGATTCTCAAGAAATACCACTTGATTATTTTGAGCAGCCGGTAGAAACTATCGCCGAGCTTGCCGAGGTGAAACTAACTTTGGCCAAAGATCAAATACCGGTGAAGATAGCCGCTGACGAATCAGTTAGAAAAGTAACTGACCCGCTTGCAGTGGCCCAGGCAAACGCTGCCGATATTTTGGTTCTGAAAGTTGCTCCGCTTGGTGGAATTTCTCGCAGCCTTGAAATTGCCAAGGATGCGGGACTACCGGTTGTTATTTCCTCTGCGCTGGATTCTTCAATTGGAATTTCTATGGGAGCTCATTTGGCAGCTCTGCTTCCAGAACTAAATTTTGATTGCGGTCTTGGCACCGCGGCACTTCTTGCTGGCGATGTTACTCGTGAGCCTTTGATGCCGGTTGATGGACAGATTGATGCTAGGCGCGTAAATGTGGATCAGGAAAAATTACAAATTTTCCAAGCTGATGATCACCGAGTTGATTGGTGGCTGGAGCGACTAGAGCGGGTTTATAAACTTTTGTAGTTTGTTTATAAACCGCTGTAAACGTGAAGGCCTTTGAAGAACAGGTTCACCACGGTGAAGTTAAAGATAACGGCAGCAAAACCAACCAAGCTCAACCAGGCTGAACGCTTACCGGTCCAACCTCGAGTGGCATTGGCGTGTAGATAGCCTGCGTATATAACCCAAATAATAAAGGTCCAAACCTCTTTGGTATCCCAACCCCAGTAGCGGTGCCAAGCTCGTTCTGCCCAGATTGCTCCAGCAATAAGCGTGAAGCTCCAAAGAATAAATCCGATGATGTTGAATCGATAGGCCAAGCGCTCAAGATTCTCTGCTGCCGGAAATAATGCGAAGACTCGCTTCAAGGTTCCAATTGATTTCTTCTTTGAGCTGTTTACCCAGTTGGCAGTTTTCAAAAGGTAAGAAGTTGAAAGCGCAGCTGCGATGTTAAAGAATGCAACAGCCAAAACGGCTACTACAACGTGAATCACCAACCAGTAACTTTGTAGCGCCGGCATCAGTGACTGAACCTCAACGTAGAAGGCTGAGGTGGCTGCACCAAGAATAAGAATTACAAAACCGGTAACAAAAGTCGCAATGAATCTAACGTCCTTGATACTTAGCGCGGTTAGGTAAACCAGAACTACAAAGAGTGCTCCGGTTATGGAGAACTCATACATGTTAGCCCAGGGCACTCGGCTAGCGGCAATGCCTCGAAGAACGACACCAACAGTGTGCAAAAGAGCGGCAATGATTAGCAGCACAATGGCGATACTTTCAAAGCGGCTGGCCTGGGTGCGGACCTTTTTCTTATCGGAGGCTAGACGAGCTAGGTGATTGGCAAAGGTAAGAAAGGCAGCGGTGTAGATGGCCATAGAGGCATAAATGAAAAGAAGTGAAATCTGTGAAAGACCTACGTTCAAGGCAATGCCCACGACTATTTACTTCCTTTTCGATTGATTTGCTGACCCTTTAATTCTCCGACAATATTCTGAACAATATCTGTTAGTGCTGGATCGTCTCCACGAGCCAGAGCTGCCACTTCAAAACCACCACTGGTTTGGCGAACCCAAACTCTTCTTCTCGGTGTCAAGAGCGATGTTGTCACTCCAGCAAGTGCCAGCAGAGAAAACACCAGCACCCAAATGCCACCTGGGTTATAGGCAAAATCAAGTGAGGCAAACCTTCTAATTTCCTCAAAGGTGACGCTACCGAGGCCATTTGGTAGCTGAACGGTTTCACCGAGTTTTAGTTGCAGACCGCGAACTTCAGCCTTGCCGCCGGCAACCTGGGTCATCTCAGAAGTGTCTAGTGCGTAGACATTTCTTGAAATACCCGCATCGAGTCCTAGGTCACCCTCGTAAACATTTAGCGTCAGAAGTGGTTCAACCGGTGCTGGGTAAATAGATGTGAATGCACCGTTTTCCAGTGCTTGTGCAGTTGGGTAAAAGAAAGCGATGATTCCAAATTGCCGATCAACATCTGGCACCTTGATAATGCCAAGCGAAGTGTAATTAGAGTCCTGCGGTAAGAATGCGTTAGCACCTGCAAAAACTAGATTTCCCTTGGCGTCTCGAATTGTTATGTAGGGTGCATAACCGTTTCCGGTCAGGAATACGTTTGCATCCGGCATTTCCAAAGGCTCATTAACCCTAATTAGCCCAGGCTTTGGAGTGTCTGTAGGTGTGAGCTTGGATGAAACAAAAGCCCTAAAGTCAAGCGGGGTGCCAACGTTGGTTCGGTTTCTTATATCAAAGTCGACTTCAAAGTTATCTAGGGTCATGCTGAAAGGAACCAGCATGTCTTCTCTAAAGAAAGTTCCGGGTGAGAAAGAGTCGTACCCAGCTAAGTTGTTTACAAAAGTTTCACCCTCAACCAGCACTCTTTGACCGTTGTGACTTAGTCCGCCACCAATTCCAACGGCAATCAAAACTCCAATTAGTGAGAAGTGAAAAACCAGGTTTCCGGTTTCACGAACATAGCCGCGCTCAGCAGCAACTGATTTACCGGTTCTAACCACCCGATAGCCCTGCTTGCGCAAAAGCTTTTCAGCGCGTGCAGCAACATCTGAATTCTTCGCCCAGGTGACTGATTGACTAGCCGGCATGCGGGAGAAGATTTTTGGTGCTACCGGCGGCTGAGCTCTGAGTGCTTTGTAGTGCACTCCGGTGCGCGGCACCACACAACCAATAAGTGAAATAAACAGAAGTATATAAATAGCGGAAAACCAAACTGAGGTGTACACATCAAACAGCTGAATTCCATCAAGTATTGGTGCAAGCTCTGGGTTGGCATCGAAGTATGCGATTACTCCATTTGGATCAGCTGAGCGCTGCGGCCAAATTGAACCTGGCACCGATGCAATTGCTAGAAGTAGTAGCAGGAAGAGCGCAATGCGCATTGAGGTGAGTTGTTTCCAAATCCATCTTGCCCAACCGGCCAGCGATAGTTCCGGTGATGCAATCTCTTTATCAAAGCGGGAGCTGGACATAACCAATCACCTCCAGCTGCAGCCAATATGCGAACTGAGTCCAAAGCCCAGTAACCAGAAGCAAACCAAGCACCATCAACATAATTCCGCCGGCGATATTGATTGCTCTGATGTGACGCTTTATAAAGCTGACCGATTTAGTCGCCCAGCCAAAGCCAGCGGCAATGGCGATAAATGGAAGGCCGATACCCAGTGAGTAAACCAGAGCCAACATCGAGCCCTTTAGCGGGTCACCGGTATTTGAAGCCAGCGCCAGAACTGCAGCCAGGGTTGGGCCAATGCAGGGCGTCCAGCCTAGGCCAAAGGTAATTCCTAGAATTGGTGCGCCGACAAGACCAAACTTCTTTGAAGCTTGAAATTTGAATGTGCGCTGTAGAAATTTGAATTGTCCAATCATTACAAAGCCTAAGACGAAAACAAAGACTCCCAGGATTCTCTGCAACCACTGCAGACCACTGGCAAAAATCACTGCCCCAAGTCCTCCAAAGAGCGCGCCGAAGGAAACAAAAACCAGTGAAAAACCAAGCACGAATAAAACCGCACCAAGCAAAATTCTTTTGCGACTAGCTGCAGCAGCTGAATCACCCATGCCAGAAATGAAACCTAGGTAACCCGGAATTAGAGGTAGTACGCAGGGGCTCAGGAAAGATACCAACCCAGCAAGAAATGAAAGTGGAATCGCAGCTAGCAGCGATCCATTGAGAATTATTTCGCCCGGGTTCACGATTATTCCTTGACCGCGGTTTTGATCAATGTTCCTAAAATTGACTTGTCAATTTTTCCAAGGACTCTGGCGGTTACTTTTCCATCTTTACCTATTACTAAGGTGGTTGGCACTGCCTGCGGAGTAACAATTCCGGTGAAGGCTAGCAGCACAGAACCACTGTTTGAATCAATAATTGATGGCCAAGTGATATTGAAATTGCGCTCGAAGGCGTTTGCAGTTACCGCACTGTCTCTAACATTCACGCCAATAAATTGAACGTCTTTGTTTTCATTTTGCAAGGCAACCAAATCCGGCGCCTCAGCTCGACAAGGAGCACAGGCAGCAAACCAAAAATTCATTACAACTACTACTCCGGCTAAGTCTTTGCTGGAAATAGTTTCTCCGGTGACCGTAGTTCCAGACCAAGCAACCGCAGCTTTGCGATTTTCTTTAGAGAACTCAGTTACTGTTCCATCTCCGGCGATGTAGTTTTTGTTATCGCCAGCACGATACTGATCGGCCAATGAATCATTTGAACTGCAACCGGTTAATGCCAGCGATAGCGAGCCAATAATTGCAATTAAAAGAATTAGAGCGATGGTGCGGTATCTAAATTTCAAACCGCTCCCTTATCGGTGGCTTTCAGCGAGGCACCAGGATCTTGATAACCAACCTCTACCCACTGATCACCGTTTCGTTCATACGAGGTCACGCTGGATAGCGCGGTTCTACGCTTACGAGGATTGTGCGGCAATTTCTTTCCACTTATCTTTCGGTGCACCATTTCAATTGGCAGTTGGTGACTGACAAGTACAACATCGGTATCAATAGCTTCATTCCAGGCATGATCCATTGATTCCAGCATTCTTGAGGCGATCTCCTCGAATGGTTCTCCCCAGCTTGGTCGTTTTGGTTTACGAAGGTAGTAAAAGAGGTGCGGCCTGAGAATAATGTGAGTGGCGCCAAGCTTTCTTCCCTCAAAGTGATTCCATGGTTCAATTAGGCGCTCGTCAGTCTTGGCATCTACCCCAAATGCTTTTTCCACGTGCTGAGCTGATTCTTGGGTGCGAAGCAGTGGACTTGCAAAAATCTTGCCCACCTGACGCTCTTGTTTCTTCAATTCAGCTGCTGCGGCAGCGGCCATCTGGTGGCCACGCTCACTTAGTTTGAAGTGTGGCAGTCGCCCGTATATCACCGAGCCAGGGTTATGAACTTCACCGTGGCGAATAAGGTGGAGGCGTTTGGCGGGCATAGACCCTAGTCTACCCTCGGCTAAACTTGGGCTTATGAGAGCCCGTGCAAAAGTAAAAGAACTTTCCGCTTTACCTGATGGTCCAGTCACCGTTGGCGGTTGGGTAGAGAAATTACGCGATCAAAAGCGAATTCAGTTCATCATCATTCGTGATGAAACCGGAGATGTTCAAGTCACCTATCCTCGTCCGGTGGTCAACGACCAGCCGGTTGAAGACGACGCACTGGCAGCTAAGGTTTCAACTCTTACCAACGGCTCCTTTGTGTGGATCACCGGCTCTTTGGTACATGACGAGCGAGTCAAGCTTGGCGGTCTTGAAATCCAGCTGGCTGACATAGAAGTAGTCACCATGGCGGATCCAGAAACCCCGATTGCCGATGACACCTCTATAGATAAGCGAATGGACTGGAGATTCCTAGATCTTCGTCGCCCAGAGATGAACCTGGTGATGCGTGTTCAAACCACCATCGAAAACGCCTGGCGCCAGTACTGGGCAGAGAATGACTTTGTTGAAATTCACTCGCCGAAACTGATGGCCTCGGCCTCAGAATCAAATGCCGAGCTATTCAAGCTTGAGTACTTTGAAACCCACGCCTACCTAGCCCAATCGCCGCAGTTCTATAAGCAGATGGCCATGGCCTCCGGCCTTGGTCGTATTTTTGAGATTGGGCCAGTATTCCGTGCCGACCCTTCATTTACCTCAAGGCATGCCACCGAGTTTGTCTCTGTTGACATTGAGGTTTCTTGGATTGAATCTCACGAAGACATCATGCAGATTCAAGAGCAGTTAATGCACCGCGCAATCAGTGCAGTCAAAGAAAAGCACGGCGAAGAAATCAAGAAACACTTTGACATCGACATCGTTGTTCCATCCATTCCTTTCCCGCGGGTGCCACTGCTTGAAGCTATTGAAATCATTAAGCAGCGCGGCCACACCGTTGAGCGCGGTGGCGATCTAGATCCAGAGGGTGAGCGTCAGATTGCTGCTTGGGCTGAAGAAACTCACGGCCACGAATTTGTCTTTGTCACCGATTACCCAATCGGTGTTCGTCCGTTCTATCACATGCGTCACGAGGACAACGAAGCACTGACTAAGAGCTATGACCTAATCTGGCGCGGAACTGAAATTACAACCGGTGCTCAGCGCGAGCACCGAATTGAAAAACTAATTGATCAGGTTAAGCAAAAAGGTCTAGAGCCTGAAGGTTTGCAAACCTATCTGGACTTCTTTAAGTACGGAGCACCAGCGCACGGTGGTTTTGGAATGGGACTACTTCGAGTTGTAATGCTGCTGCTTCACCAGCCAAACATCCGAGAAGTTGGTTTCTTGTTCCGCGGACCTAACCGCCTAGAACCTTAATTTCTTAATTGCCCGATAAGCCTTAGCCGCCCAAGGATAGGTCTTACTCAGTTTCTTTAGGATGAAGAGCAAAATTGGAAACCAAAATGTTTTCAATACCCAGCGAATCAACAACTTATGCTCCCTGCGTTTTCAATTTTGCATAGAGAGCCCGCATTAGGCGCTCTTCATCAATTCGCCAGTAGTTGTGCATCTTGCCATCGATAAGTAGCACTGGAATCTCTTCAGCGTATTTCAACTGCAGAGCTGCATCTTCAAGAATGTTCTGTTCCTGAATTACAACGCTTGCCTCTGGGTTTGCTGCTCTAAATTCAAATAACACCGCTTCGATGGTTTCGCGTGCTGTATCGCAAAGGTGACAGCCAGGTTTGCCAATCAGCGTCAACTCAATACTCATAAGTTCAGCCTAGCCAATCCAGAGCAGAGAACATTAGAACTGCTCTGCACGCTCTAAACTTGCAGAGTGCCGAAAACCTCAAAGACTCCTCGCAAGATAGAAGCTGCATTCTTTGACGTTGACAACACCATTTTGCGTGGTTCATCAAGTTTTCTTTTTGGCAAAGCTGCTTTTAAAAAAGGTTTCTTCAAACGCAAAGACTTTTGGCGGATGGCCTGGGAGCAGGCGAGATTTATTTCACGCGGTGAAAAGCTAAATTCTCTTGATGTCATCAAAGACAAAGCGTTGAGCCTAGTTGCCGGTCACCGGGCGGTAGATCTAACTGACTTAACAGACTTGGTTTATAACGACTACATCAGCCCCAAGCTTTGGCCAGAAACAGTGCGCATTGCACAAGAGCACATGAAGGCCGGTCGTGAGGTTTGGTTGGTTACAGCAACACCAAAAGAGATTGCCGAAGTAATTGCCCACCGACTAGGACTAACCGGTGGTCTTGGCACATTGGTTGAAGTTGGTGCCGATGGAGTCCTAACCGGAAAACTTGTTGGTCAGACTCTGCATGGAAAAGCTAAGCGCAAGGCAGTGAAGGCGCTTGCTCTTGAGCGCAACATTAGCTTGAAGCGCTCCTATGCCTACTCAGACAGCGTCAATGATTTGCCGATGCTAAATGCGGTTGGTAATCCGCACTGCGTGAACCCAGATGTGGCTCTTCGCTACTACGCCAAGGAAGCCAGTTGGCCAATTCTTGATTTCAAAAAGCGCGAGCTTCGCGCTAATAAGAAGTAAGACTCGTTAACGCAAAAACCCGCCTGGCATAAATGCCGGCGGGCTAGACGGATAAGAAGGTCTACTTCTTATTACGACGCTGGTGACGAGTCTTACGAAGTAGCTTGCGGTGCTTCTTCTTTGACATACGCTTGCGGCGCTTCTTAATTACTGAACCCATTGAAACCTCACAGTTTTGTTGCTCCTGGGCCCCAATGGATCCGTAAGCAAAACGATTTCCCTAATTCTAGCCCGAAAGAGGCGTACGCTTCTACCGTGACCGAACAGCAGAAATACAAGGTGCTAAAGCGCCTAGATGAAATCGAAATACGCGAGTATGAGCCCTGCGTGCTGATGCAGGTGAGTGTTCGGGGTGACTTTATGCAGGCCGGCAGTATGGGTTTTGGCCCACTAGTTCGCTTTATTAGTGGCGCGAACCAAGCCGGTCAAAAAATAGCTATGACGGCACCGGTTATTCAAGAGCCAAAATCAACGAGCCAGCATCTAATTAGCTTTGTCCTGCCAGCGGGCATGAATCCCAATAACGTCCCAACACCAACGGACTCGAAAGTAGAGATGGTTCCCACACCAAGGCATTTCGCTGCAGTTAGACGCTTTGGTGGTGGTTGGAACGAACATCGCTTTGAAACAGAGGGAGCGATCTTGCTAAACGCCGTTGCCGCTCAGGGACTTACTTCAATCGGAGCCATATACTGGGCTAGGTTCGATCCTCCGTGGAAGCCTGGCTTTCTAAAGAGAAACGAAGCTCTCATCAAAATTGAAAGGCCTATGGCTCTATGAATGCAACTCTAAAAAAGGTACTAGCCGAATTTCTAGGAACCTTTATCTTCCTACTGGCAATTGCCGGTGCATCAGCTTCTCAATCATCTCTAAAGCAGCTTTCACTCGCTTTAGCTCTTGGTTTAGCCATCCTCACTTTGGGCGGCATCAGCGGTGGTCACTTTAACCCAGCTGTTTCAATTTACTTCTTTGCTCGCAAAGAACTTTCTTTCCCTGAACTTCTTGCCTATGTTGCAGCGCAACTAACCGCAGCATTCTTTGGTGTTGTATCAGGTCTTGGTCTTTGGGGTGGCGCAATTGCTCCACTGTCATCAGGAAACGCAGTTAACTCACCGGTATTCCTAGGTGAAGTTGTAGCTACCGCCGGTTTGGTATTCATCATCGGAACCTTGGTAAACAATAAGCAGGCTCACCTAATCTGGATTGCAGTTGCAACCTGGGTTTTCGCAGCCGGTACCTTCACCGTAACCGGAGCGATGGCTAACCCAGCTGTTGCATTTGGTTTGATGTTCAACGGAATTTCAACCGGCAGTGTTGCGAGTATCGTTGTCGCTCAGCTTGTTGGTCTTGCTGCTGCAATTTTGGTGCTTATGATCACCGGTGCTGCTGTTGCAAAAAAGGCGCCGGCTAAGAAAGCCAGCATCAAGTTCGCACCAGCCCCGATTGTCACAACTACTGCGGCTAAGAAGCCAGCAGCAAAGAAGCCTGCCGCTAAAAAGCCAGCGGCTAAGAAAGCTCCGGTCAAGAAGACCGCAGCCAAAACGCCAGCTGCTAAGAAGCCAGCAGTAAAGAAATAATTCACAGTCTGTTTACCAAAAGGCGTCGGGCAACCGGCGCCTTTTGGCTAACCTGAAACTATGACTATCAAGGCATCGGTTCTATTTGTTTGTGTTCACAATGCTGGCCGCTCTCAAATGGCCGCCGGTTACCTAAGACACCTAGCCGGTGATCGCGTTGAGGTTCGTTCAGCTGGAACCGAACCTGGTGAACAAGTAAACCCAGCTGCAGTTGAGGCAATGGCCGAAGAGGGCATTGATATCTCAGCAAACTTTCCAAAAAAACTTACCGATGAGGCAGTCAAAGAATCTGACTACGTAATCACCATGGGTTGTGGGGATACCTGCCCATTCTTCCCAGGCAAGATTTACCTGGACTGGCCACTGGATGATCCAGCCGGCCAAGGCGTTGCTGCGGTTCGCCCAATTCGCGATGCAGTACGCGCCAAAGTTGAGGCGCTAATCGCCGAAATCGATGCCAAAGCCTAGAACTAGGGCTTAAAAACCCAGCCCTAGAGATCAGTGTTAAAACACTGCTAAATCCATGTGAATAGGGCTTTATGGGATTTTGGCTAGAAAATTCCTGCGAGACTTTCTAGAACAAACAGCCAGGGGGTTCTAGTGCCAAACAGTCAAAAGCCTGCACCGATGCCAAAACAGCTTCGTGCCCAGGACACAATCGACCTTGTTCTAGCCGAAGCTAGAGCTGCAATAAAGCAGGGCGGTGAGGCGGCTGTTCGAGTGCAGGACATCTCGGCCAAATCAAAGGTTTCTATCGGTTCTATCTATCATCACTTCGGTGATCGCGATGGACTAGTTCGCGCAGCCTATGTTTCAACTTTCCGAAACGCCATCCAGGGTGACATTGATCGAGTCAAGAAGTTTATGGAGCGGATGAGCAGTGCAACAGAAATGGCTGAGCACTACGACGAAATGTATGCCTTTCTAAATCACCACTTTGAAAAGTTTCCCGCTCGCGATCGAGCGACAACCGTTGGTAGCACCGTTGGACGACCACTTCTTAAAGATGCCTTGGTTGCAGTGCAAACGGAAGTTATCAGTGGTCTAACCGAGGTAATGCAGTTGCTAAAAGATCGCGGAATTTTGAAGCCGCATCTTGATCCAAGAGGAACAGCAGTAATGACCCTAGGTATGCTGCACGGCCGAGTAATTGCAGAACTTGATGACACACCAGTGCAAGATCAAAACTGGAATGCGACTATGTTGACTGCATTCAGTGGATTCTTTGTTGGCGCTGGCGATGTGCCGTTTCTAAAAACTCTAAATAAGTAATACGTTATTCGCCGGCTAGTTCTTTGGCCCTAGCCAATGCTGCTGCGGTTGCCTCAGTAAACATAGCCTCGAGCTTCGCATCACTCATAACTGTTATTGCTTTTTCAGTTGTGCCATTTGGTGAGGTCACTTGCTTTCGCAGTTCCTGCGGTGACTTGCCAGATTCAATCAGCAACTGAGCTGAGCCTAGGAAAGTTTCATTTACCAACTGAGTAGCCTCTGCGTCAGAGAATCCCATTTTCTTAGCAACCAAAGTAAGTTGCTCGATTAGGTAGAAAACATAGGCAGGTCCTGAACCTGAAATAGTGCTCAGCGCGTCAATCTTGGCTTCGTCTAAAACTATTGATGTGCCCACGGTTTGAAATAGTTGCACCGCGGTTTCAATTGCTGATTTACCAGCTCTTGAACCTGCAGCAATTCCAGTTACAGCACTACCAACAATCGCCGGGGTATTTGGCATTGCCCGAACTACCGCAACATCATCAGGCAAAGTCTTTTCCATGGCCTTGGTGGTAATTCCAGCCGCTACAGAAATTACTAGCGCGTCGTCATCTAGCGAGTCGGCAACATCGGCAAGGGTTTGAATGACGTAGGCAGGTTTGACCGCAATCACAACTACATCGGCACCGGCGACCGCCATTTGGTTTGCATCTTCGCCATTTTCCATGGCAAAGGAAAGTACGCCCAGTTCATCGGCCAAGCGTTCGGCGCTAGCTGTTGACTTAGTGCTGACCGAGACGTTATCTGGGTTGAAGCCAGATTTCAGTAGGCCGCCAAGAATTGCACTGCCCATGGAGCCAGTGCCAATTATTGCGATCCGCTTGATATTCACCTGTTCAGTTTAGGGTTTGTGGCTCAACAACACTCGAGCTACTAGTTATTCAGGCGTGGCGTGATGCTGTCTGCTCCAGTTGGTAGTTTTGTAGCATGTCTGTTGCCAAAAGTTTGTTCACCTGCTCTGAGTGCGGTTGGAACACCCCAAAGTGGGTTGGTCGCTGCGGCGAATGCCAAGCCTGGGACACTATGCAGGAGGGCAAGGCTGGCGGCAACAGAGGCCTGGGCACAGTTCGCTCCATAAAGCCAGTAGCCATCGTTGGCTCCTCAGCGGCCAAGCCAATTACCCAAATCAGCATCGAAAACGTGGCCAGCTGGTCCACCCAGGTTGGCGAATTTGATCGTGTGCTTGGTGGTGGTTTAGTGCCAGGTGCGGTGGTGCTACTTTCTGGAGAACCTGGAGTAGGTAAGAGCACGCTGCTTCTTGAAGTTGCAGCTAAAGCTGCCCAGTCTGGCAAAAAAGTTTTGTATGTCTCTGGTGAAGAATCAGTTGGACAAATTCGTCTTCGTGCTGAGCGCACCAATTCAATGAGCGACAATTTGTTTATTGCTTCAGAAACTGATCTCTCGACTGTTCTTGGTCAAATTGATGCAGTGCAACCACAATTACTGGTTGTTGACTCTGTTCAAACTGTTGCCGCAGCAGAAATTGATGGCGCTGCTGGAATGCCATCGCAAATTCGTGAGGTTGCGGCAAATCTAATCCGCGTTGCCAAAGAACGCTCACTGCCGGTAATTCTGGTTGGCCACGTCACTAAAGATGGCAACATTGCTGGTCCACGCGCTCTTGAGCACCTAGTAGATGTGGTTTGCCACTTTGAGGGTGATCGTCAAACCAGTTTGCGCTTTGTGCGCAGTATGAAAAACCGCTACGGCCCAACCGATGAGGTTGGTTGCTTTGAGATGACCGGTGAGGGTATTAACGAGGTTCCAGATCCAAGCGGAATGTTTTTATCTCGAGGTGATGCGCCAGTATCGGGAACCTGCGTAACTGTCACGGTTGAGGGTAAGCGGCCACTGATAGCTGAGGTGCAGGCCCTGGTTGTGAAGTCCTCTTCGCCGCAACCTCGCCGAGTAACTAACGGGGTTGACTCAGCAAGAGTTGCCATGTTGCTTGCAGTACTTGAGCGCCGAGCAGGACTAAGAGTAGGCGACATGGATGTTTACGTTTCAACCGTGGGCGGGGTGAAGTTAACTGAGCCAGCTTCAGATCTTGCAATAGCTCTGGCTATTGCATCAGCGGTTCAAGATAAGCCAATTGCCCACAACCTGGTGGCCTTTGGTGAGATATCACTTGCTGGAGAAATTCGTAAAGTTTCCAATGGAAAGATTCGTGCCAGTGAAGCTAACCGCTTAGGTTTTGTCAGGAGCGTTGACTCAGGAGTTGGCGATCTGAAAGCGGCTCTGGCGCTTGGGTTGAACTGGTAGCCAAAAAGTTAATTAGCTGTTTGGCTGCACGATGATTTTCATCGAGCCGGGAAGCTTTCCAGCGTTAAGTGCTTCCTCAACCTGGGCTAAGCCAAATTTATGAGTCACTAAAACATCTAGATTTACTTTGCCTGAAGCAACTAACTCAATTCCAGTTGGCCAAGTGTTTGCATATCTAAAAACTCCGGTGACCCAGATTTCTTTGTTCTGAATGTGAGAGACCGGAAGCGTAATGTCATCACTTCCAAGTCCAACTAACAAAACGTGACCTGCTGGACCAACTGCTTTAATTCCTGAGTAGACAGCTTCAGCAACTCCGGAGGCATCAACAAACGCATCCACCCCCAAGTTTTCAACACTGTCAACTTTTGGATCTAGTGCTTGGGTCGCTCCAAACTTCAGAGCAAACTCTCTGCGGTCTTTTGAAATGTCGGTGATGAAAACTTCTGTTGCGCCAAATGCCTTTGCTACCTGAGCCATAATTACACCGATAGGACCAGCTCCAGCAATTAGAACTCGACTACCTTCTTTAATCTCGGCACGCTGAGCGGCCCATACACAAACCGATAGTGGCTCAATCAAAGCTGCTGCTTCGAATGAGACATGATCTGGTATTTCAAACGCGAATTTAGATTGAATCTTTACGTATTCGGAAAATGCTCCATCAATAGGTGGTGTTGCAAAGAATTCCATATCAGGGCAGAGGTTGTAGCGACCTGCTAAGCACTGCTCACATTTAGCACATGGGCGCTGTGGTTCAACCGCAACCCGTTGACCAACTCGAGAAGAATCTATAGCCGAACCAACCGCGGCGATGGTGCCAGAAAGTTCGTGCCCCAAAATTAGCGGTTGCTCAACAACAAAGGGGCCAATTTTTCCATGCTGGTAATAGTGCACATCGCTGCCGCAAACCCCTACTGCTTCAACTCTTACCAGTACCTCATCTAGTTCGAGTGTTGGCATGACAGCATCCTGAACGGCAATTTTTCCTTTGGCAAGCAGGTAGGAGGCCTTCATTGATGTTGAAATTGCGCTCGCGCTCATTGTTGCTACGCTCGCCTAGCTTTTAGCTACCAGTGCGGCAACGGTTGCCTTCGCGCCGATTTTATGAAGTGAATCTAGGGCTTTGAGATAGGGCTTAGTGAATCTCTGGTCGTCAATCAGATTGCCAAAAAGTTTGCGGTTACCGATGAAAGCCAAAGGGTTAGTTTTCTGGCTTTGAGCAAGAGGAATCAGTTCGTCTTTCAGTTGATCAACAATGTTGATTGGGCTTCCTTGTTCATCAGTGCCCTCGGCGTATCTTGCCCAACTTGCAACAATAGCGGCCGAGAGGGTGACGTCACCGCCTTGCTCGAGTCGACGCTTAATTACCGGTACCAACCACTTTGGAATTCGATCAGAAGAATCAGCACACAGCCTTGTTAGGGTGTCTTTCACCTCGGGGTTCGAGAATCTTTCGATCAATGTGTTTTGGTAAAGATTCAGATCCACTCCAGGAACCGGCAGCAATGTTGGCGTGGCTTCTTCTTTCATGTATCGCAGCAATAGTGTTGAGATGTCAGGGTCACCAGTAGCTTCGTGTGCGTAGCGATAACCACCTAGATATCCGAAATAGGTAAGCCCTTGGTGGCTGGCATTTAGCAGTCTCAGTTTCATCAGCTCGTATGGCATGACATCTTCAACCATTTGCACATCGGCTTGCTCCAGTGGCGGTCTGCCAAGTGTAAATTCGTCATCAATGACCCATTGAAAAAAAGGTTCAGCCACAACGGGCCACTTATCCTCCAGGCCTGTTAGCGCAGCAACCTCGGCTATGTCCTCCTTGGTTGTCACCGGCGTAATTCGATCGACCATGGAGTTTGGGAAGGAAACATTAGCTGACATCCAGTTGCTAAATTCCGCATCAACTAGCTGTGCGTAGGCGGTAAACATTTTTCGAGCTACATCGCCGTTTGCTTGAATGTTG
>CAEZSZ010000008.1_pt1 | contig 15961 bp, 13 predicted proteins | sample 7264091 | NCBI WGS metagenome assembly CAEZSZ01 (sample SAMEA6813792, study PRJEB35770) | uncultured Rhodoluna sp. | biome: Freshwater; feature: Freshwater reservoir; material: water | place: Czech Republic | collected 2016-08-15 | depth 0.5m m
CCTTCAACCTTCAGTTTTATTGCTCGATGAGCCATTTGGTGCTTTAGACGACATGACGCGCCAAAGATTGAATCTAGAACTCTTGCGAATCTGGACAGAGAAACCTGCCACTACTTTGATGGTTACTCACGCGATTAGCGAAGCAATTTTTCTAAGTGACCAGGTGGCTGTGATGAGCGCAAGGCCCGGTCGAATCAAAGAAGTAATCGATGTTAATTTACCTCGCCCCCGGACCATCGAGATGATGCGTACCAATGAGTTTCATGCCTTACACGACCGAGCGTCAGAACTTCTTTTTGGTGCTCACGGCGAGAACATACTCGAAGAAGCCTAGTGATCCAGCATGATTGACAGAAAATGGATCGCTGGAACAATTGGAACTTTTGCCATTATCGGCACCTGGTGGCTCGTGGCGGCAACTATGTTCAGAAACACTCCCAGCAATGGCGCAGAGTCGATTGGCGCAATCCCTACTCCTCTTGAAGTTCTAAACCAATTTGCCATTGACGGCTTTGATTTTTTCGCTCGTAACGCTGCTGTGACGATAGCTGAAGCTAGCCTGGGGTTCCTTTGGGGAAACCTTGCAGCGCTTGCACTTGCTGCTGTTGCACTAATGATTCCAAGGCTTGAAAACCTTGCTATGCAAGTTGCTCTAATCACTTACTGCATTCCGATTGTGGCAATTGGGCCAATAGTTCGGCTCGTAGTTGGTGCCCCTGGTCCTGGGGAACCAGCAGAAACTGCGATCGCCCTAGCGGCACTAAGTGTGTTTTTCACAACGATGGTTGGCGCAATGACTGGCGTGAAATCCGCCGACAAAGCCGCACTTGATGTGGTGACTGTTTTTGGTGGAGGCGCTTGGCACCGCTTGGTAAAGGTGCAGCTCTTGTCAGCTCTGCCCTCAATTCTGGCAGCACTTCGAATAGCGGCGCCTGCAGCCTTCCTGGGTGCAATTCTCGGTGAATACGTTGGCGGCCCAGATGTCGGCTTTGGTCCTGCGATGGTAAACGCTCAGCAGTCACTTGAAGTTGCACGAGTGTGGGCTCTAGCTCTGGTTTCTGGAGCTATCGCCGGAGGTGCCTACGCACTAGTAGGCCTGATTTCAAGATTTGTCACACCTTGGGCCAAGGGTTCGGTGGTTGTATGAGTACTCTCGGCAAAAGGATTGCTCGATTCTTTCTTAAGACTCTTGCAGCACTGGCAACAGTTATTGCGCTTTGGTTTATTTCTTTATGGGTTTTCAACGTTAACTCGTTCATCGGGAAAAACCCCCTTGACGTTTTGGCATTTCTAGTTGAAGTCCCTAAAGCAAGTGAAAACCGTGAGCTCGTAATCACTGCGCTTGGGCAAACCATGCTTGATGCTTCTATCGGCTTTGTCGTTGGAATGTTTCTTGCGACATTGATTGCTTTCCTTTTCACCCTGTCAAAAGGGGTCGAGCAGGCACTTATGCCACTTGCGATTCTTCTGCGTTCCGTTCCCCTAATTGCAATGGCACCGATAATTATCTTGATATTTGGCCGTGAACAGCTTTCTGTAGCTGTTATGGGTGCGATTGTCGTGCTTTTCCCAGCTCTGGTCAACATCGTTTTTGGACTTCGAAGCGCACCTCCAGCCATGTTTGATCTGGTGTCAGTATATGGAGGCAACAAAATCGACGCACTTAGAACAGTTGCTTTTCCGTCATCGCTACCCTCATTCTTTGCAGCATTGAAGATTTCTGTTCCTGGAGCAATCACGGGTGCACTTCTGGTTGAGTGGCTTGCTACCGGCCAAGGCATTGGCTACGCAATTGTTTCAGCGATAGGGCGTGCTCGTCCAAGTGAGGTTTGGACCTACGTAGCCCTAATCACCGTTGTCTCAATAGTGCTTTACAACATTCTGGCTATGTTGGAAGAGTCCGTGCTTGCTAAGTACGGGCATCAAACCAGTAAATAAGTAATCAATTAGCGCTGAATTAAGAATTCAGCGAAGGTGTCCCTGTTACTTCTCGTTCTCTGTTCTGGAGAGCCGCTGGGACACATAGACCGGGATCAGTGACAAAACAATGACGACTGCTGCCACAACGTTCACAACTGATGCCTGGTTTGGCCTTGACATCTCCTTAAGGATCCAAAGTGGAATCGTATCTACCCCTGGTGGAGATGTGAAAATAGTGACCACTACCTCATCAAAACTAAGAGCAAACGCTAGAAGAGCACCGGCTGCAAACGCAGTTCTGAATTGCGGGAAGGTGATAAGTCTGAAGGTCCCCCAAAGCCCCTGTCCTAGATCCATTGAGGCTTCCTGCAATGACGGATTCATTCTCTTCAGTCTTGCAAAAACATTATTGAAGACCATAACTATACAAAAAGTAGCGTGCGCCACAATCATGCCAAAATAGCCAATTTCAAAACCAGCTGGACCAAGAAAGTTACTGTAGGTGTTGCTAAAGGCAACTCCTGTGACAACCCCAGGAAGTGCGATTGGCAAAACTACTAGCAGGTTTACGGTCCCCTTGCCAAAGAAGTCATACTTACTTAGCGCAAACGCCACCAGTGAACCAAGAATCATGGCAATTACCATTGCGCCGAATGCTACAAGCACTGAGTTGAGAAGTGCTGCACGAATCTCCTGTGACTCATAGGCAACTGCCCACCACTTTAAGGAGAAGCCCTCGATAGGCCAAGCGGAAATCTGACCTTCGTTGAATGCATTCAGAATTAGAACTAGCAGGGGTGCGTAGATAAAGACAAGAACCGCAATTACAACAGCCTGCAAAGAAATTTTGGACATTCTGGAAAATCTGAGCATTAGCTAGATCCTTTCCAGTGAACCGGTGCGTCTAGCAACCATGAGGTACATAACCACAAAAGCAATTGGAACCATGGAGAAGGCTGCCGCCACCGGCGGATTTAGGCTGATGTTCGAAGCGATAATCGAACCAATCATTTGCGTTGTACCGCCAACAAACCTGGCAGCCAGGTAATCTCCAAGGCTAAGTGAAAATGTAAACACGCTTCCGGCAATAATCGCCGGGGTAATTAGCGGCAAAACCATCCTAAAAACAGTTGCCCAGCCCTTTGCTCCCAGATCAGCTGACGCATCGAAGAGATTATTTGGCAGTTGTCTGATCGCAGTGAAAACCGGAAGGGCCATGTACGGAAACCAAAGGTAGGCAAGGGTCAGTATTGTGACCGGGATTCCAAATCCTGGCCCGCTAATACCAAAGGGCTCCATCAGCCAATTAAACAAACCTTGCTCGGTAAAAGTTAGACGCATTGCAAGCAGCTTTACAAGATAGCCAGCCCAAAGTGGAAGAGTGATGGCAACTGCTAAGAAATTCCTAAGCCAAGGGCTTGCGATTTTGGCCATAAATATTCCAAGTGGAATCGCAAAAAGAATTGTTAGTACTGTGACAGCAAGGGCGATGCCCAGTGTTCGCATTGAGGTGGCGAAATAAGCAGGAACTGTGATCAGGTTGACAAAGTTATCCAGAGTGAATCCAGGTCTAACTTTTGATGTAAACGGGTCAATGAACCAGAATGCAGTGATCAAAAGTAGAAACAAGGAAATTATGTAAACCCCGATAAGCCAGGTCAGCGGCAATGCCAACAGCCCTGCAAGTCGTGCTTTGGGGTTTCTGTAAAGATACGACGAGATTGCTCTTGCGGGCGCCTTCTCTATTACTCGCATTTGCTTCACCGCCTCTTCTCTGCTCTAAATTCTTGGGGTTGAATTTGCCGGGTGAAGAAAGCTCTTCACCCGGCAAATTCGGCTTTGTTAACCCTTAACGGTTACCCAAGCGTTAGTCCAATCTTGGAAGCTGGTGCACTTTACATTTGTGCGTCCATCAACGCACTCCTCAATAGGAGTGGTCCATGGCCAGATTCTTGAGAAGAACTCTTCATCCTCAGCAGCAAACTGGTCACAGTGTGCCTGTGCTTCAGGGCTGGTTGAGCAGAATGCGATATTAGCTGGCGCCATACCAAAGTTCATGGCGATTGCGCCATTTACAGAAGCCTGGCTGGTGTAGTTCATCCACGCATACGCACAGTTTGAGTTTGGAGATGTTGTTGATAGAAGCCATGCGTCGTACCAACCTGTTGAGCCCTCAATAGGAAGGGTGGTCTTTAGGTTTTCTTTAGCAGCAAACTTCTTTAGAACTTCCCAAGAGGTTCCAACAACGGTGTTTCCACCAACAAAAGAGGTGATCTGTGCCACTGGGTCTGACCAGTACTCACCAACGATTTTGTTCTGCTGCTGAAGAAGCTCAACCGCTGCTGCTAGCTGGGTCTCGTCAAGCGCATATGGGTTCGTGATGTTTAGCTCTGGCTTGTGGTACATCAAGTACACAGCAGCATCTGCAATATAAATCGGTGCATCGTAAGCAGTGATTTTGCCAGCATATGGACTGTCTGCTTCCCAAACTACGTCCCAGCTCTTTGGAGCTTCGCCGGTTACATCTGAGTTGTACTGGAGCAAGTTAGCGCCACGGCCGATTGGTACTCCGTATGGCTTGCCGTTTACAGTGTCATAGATTTGACCCTTCATTCCCGCAGCAATTTCGTCACTGAAGTTAGGGATTAGCTCTAGGTTTAGCGGGGCAACATCGCCACCAACAATTAGACGAAGAGCTGCGTCACCTGAGGCAGAAACTATGTCATAGTCGCCTGTTCTCATGAGAGTCACCATCTCGTCGCTTGTGCCAGCAACCTTTGGCTTTACTACACAACCTGTGTCAGCAGTAAATTTGTCAGTCCAAGCCGGCTCAACGAAGCCAGACCAGTTAACGATGTTTAGTTCGCCTTCGAACTCACCCAGGGCAGTCTTCATTGGTACATCTGGAACGGTTAGCTTTAGCTCCCCACTGTCAGTTGCACAGCCGGAAAGAACCAAAACACCTGCAGCAAGTAGCGCAGGAATTGTTAACTTCTTTCTATTCATTTTGTTTCCTCTCATTATTGATTGGGAATCTTGGCAACATGTTCCTTGCGGAACGAAGCCAATACCTTGTTACCCACTTCGAGGCCTAGATCCTGCCCCTGTAACTCTTCATTTAGCTTGGTTGCGATAATTCGCAATCCTTCATCTGTTTCTAAAACAAAAAGTGTGTTTGCGCCTGTATAGGCAACGTCTGTGATTGTTGCCGCAACAGCAATTTCACCAGCAGGAGCCTTTGCACTCGTCGCGATTAATCTGATTCGCTCTGGCCTAATGTTGACCAAATCAGTTGAGCCGAACAGTTTTTCTGCGTGAGTGCCCGATATGAGGTTTGACACCCCAAGGAAACTAGCCACAAAAGCTGAGGATGGGTTTTCATAAACTTCTCTAGGGCTACCAATTTGCTCAATTTTTCCAGCGTTGAATACGGCAATACGATCACTCATTCGCATTGCTTCTTCCTGGTCATGGGTTACGAAAATAAAGGTGATGCCTGCTTCGCGCTGAATGCGCTTTAGCTCAACTTGCATTTCTTCACGTAGTTGCTTGTCTAAAGCACCCAGAGGCTCGTCAAGTAAAAGAACGCGTGGGCGAAGGACTAACGCGCGAGCAAGCGCAATTCGCTGCCTTTGACCACCTGATAGCTGGTGAGGTAGTCGATCGGCCAAGTGAGTCAATCGAACAGATTCAATAGCCTCGGACGCAAGTTTTGCGCGCTCAGCTTTGCCCATTTTTCTGGCCTTGAGGCCGTACTCAACATTTTGCTGAATGCTCAGGTGTGGGAACAGTGCGTAATCCTGAAAAACAGTGTTTACGTCTCTGTCAAAGGGCGCGAGCTCAGTTACATCTGCGCCTTCGAGCATGACTTTTCCGCTAGAGGCTGTTTCAAAACCAGCAATGATTCGAAGAACCGTTGTCTTACCCGAGCCTGAAGGTCCGAGCATAGAAAAGAACTCTCCCTGAGGAATGTCAAGGTCTAGGTTTACAACTGCAGCTACATTTCCAAAGGATTTGTTTAGAGATCTCAGGCTGACCGCCGTTACTCCGGAAGCGCCAACTGACTTGTCTTGAGCGCTGTGTATCAAAATATCACCTAAGTAGTCCCGATCAGATACACCGAATCTCGGGTCTGACATCTGGTTTAGCCTAGCGTTGGAAACTAGAAAAACGTTTTCTAAAATAGCAATCAAAAGTTTCAATTTGATAAAGGTTTCTGTAGCCCCTGAATACGGGCTCGCCTACGATATAAAGGTGAATCAAACTAACGGCGGGATTGAGATAAGTTCACCTCCAAGTGCTGCTCAAGCATTAGCTGACGGCCACCTGGTGGTTTTCCCTACCGAAACTGTCTACGGTCTAGGTGCTGATGCTGAAAACGCCTTGGCCGTAGCGCGCATTTATCAAGTCAAGAATCGCCCAGAAAATCACCCACTTATTATTCACATCTCTAACGCAGCGCTAGTTGATTACTGGGCCAAGGAAGTGCCGAACTATGCCCATAAATTAATGGCAGATTTCTGGCCAGGGCCAATGACGCTGATTCTTCAAAGAAGTCAAGCCGCTAAAGACTTTATTACTGGAGCACAGGATTCGGTTGGTCTTCGAGTTCCGAATAATGAAACCGCGCTGTTATTGCTGAGTGAGTTTGAGGAATTAGGCGGGCACGGAGTAGCGGCGCCTAGTGCGAATCGCTACGGAGCTGTTTCACCGACATCGACCTCTGCGGTAAGAGAAGAATTGGGTCAATACCTTTCTATAGATGACCAGATTCTTGAAGGTGAAACCTGCGAGGTAGGCATTGAATCAACAATCATTGACTGCACCAAGGAACAGCCGCGAATCCTGCGACCGGGTGCTATCACTGCCGCCATGATTGAGAAATCAACCGGCATCAAGCTTTCAGATTCTGACGAGAATGTGCCAAGAGTTTCGGGTTCTGACCGGGTTCACTATTCACCAAAGGCAAAGGTAGTAATTGGCGGTCAAAGCACTGCTGGTGAGGGCTTGATTGCCGGTGCACAGGAACCAACTCCTAACGGGGTGATCAGGCTGGCAGCACCAAGAACTGATATTGAATTTGCCAATCAGCTGTATGCAGCTCTTCGAGAAGCAGACAAAAGGGGTTTATCGGTGGTCCGAGTTCTTCTACCAGCTGGGGCTGGGATTGCCGCAGCGATAAGAGATCGGATTACTCGCTCAGCTGCAAAATAATTCTAGAAAATACAAATAGAATCAAAGCACTATGAGCCAATCCCCCTACGCCCTGTTTGAAATCATTTCAATGATTGTCATTACGGCTATTTTGCTAGCAGATCTCCTAATTATCTTTAAGCGCCCCCACATCCCAAGCCCGAAAGAATCTGCACTTTGGATTGCCTTCTACTCATTTTTGGCCTTGGTATTTGCCGGGCTGTTGGCGATGTTCTTTGATGGCAATAAGGCCAGTGAATTTATTGCTGGTTGGCTAACTGAATACAGCCTCTCGATTGACAATCTGTTTGTTTTTGTAATTCTGATGACTCGATTCAACGTGCCAAAGAAGTACCAGCAAGAAGTTTTGATGGTGGGAATCATCATGGCTCTGGTGCTTCGTGGAATATTCATATTGATTGGAGCGGCTCTAATTGAGCAGTTCAGTGGAATTTTCTACCTTTTCGGCGCCTTCCTGCTTTACACCGCCTACCACCAGGCATTCAGAAACCACAAGGATGACGAGGAAACCGAGAACAAGCTCATTACTTTGCTTCGTAAGAGAATTCACGTTTCCGAAAACTTTGACGGTGCAAAAATCCGCACCGTGGTAAACGGTAAAAAAGTACTAACCCCAATGATTGTTGTTTTTGCCGCAATTGCCCTCACCGACGTGATGTTTGCTTTTGACTCGATCCCGGCAATTTTCGGTATCACCACCGACCCATTTATCGTGTTCACTGCAAACGTATTTGCCCTGATGGGTCTTCGTCAGCTTTACTTCCTGCTGGGTGGACTGCTGGACAAGCTGGAATACCTAAAGTATGGGATTTCATTTATTTTGGCTTTCATCGGCTTCAAGCTGATTACCCATGCCATGCACGAAAACCAGTTGCCGTTTATTAACGGTGGCGAGCACATTGAGTGGGCCCCAGATATCAGTAGCAACGTCTCACTGGCGGTAATCCTGGCTTCAATTGCTGTTTCGGCTGCGGTAAGCCTCATTTCAGCAAAGCGCAAAGACGTGAAGGCCCCCACAGCCTGATAGTTTGCTGAATAGGCTCAGGCTCCCCTTAGGAAACCTAGCTTTTGAGGCATTACCCTAGAGGTTGAGCCCTGAAAGAGGTATTCGTTTGTTTGGTTTAGCAAAACTTAGTGTTGCCAATAGATCCGTAGTTGCACTTGTCACAGTAATCACCGCCATTTTTGGATTCATCTCCCTTGGCTCTCTGAAGCAGGAGCTGATTCCCTCATTTGAATTCCCTCAGGCGGCAATTGTTACCTCTTACCCTGGTGCCTCACCTGAAGTTGTTGATGCTCAGGTTAGTCAGGTAATCGAAGATGCTGTTCGTCAAATAGACGGTCTAGCGAATTCCTCCTCAACTTCACAGAGCAATCTTTCCCTCGTGAGAGTTGAATTTGAGTTTGGCACCACCTCTGCTCAGGTAACTGAAGATGTAGCTGCCGCTATTGCCAGAATCAAGTCAAATTTGCCAGCAGATGTCGAACCAAACATTATTTCTGGAAGTTTTGATTCTGTTCCGATCATTGCCCTTGGAGTATCGGCCAACAACGGAGATAACGAAACCATCGCTCAGGCTTTAGCAGATGTTGCTGGGCCCCTATTTGCGCAAGTTCCTGGAGTTCGCGATGTCAACATCAGCGGAACAATTGAAAAGCGAATCAACCTTGAGCTAAAAACTGCTGTCTTAGCAGCTAACGGACTGTCTCAGCAGTCCATCGTTTCAGCTCTTCAGGCCAATGGTTTTGTTTTACCGGCCGGATCTATCGATGACGATAAAGGCTCAATTTCAATTGAGGTTGGAAGCGCTGTCACAACTTTGGAAGATTTCAAGAAGCTTCCGCTAATTGGAGCGAGAACTGTTTCAGCTCTGCCTACTGCACAAACACCGGCTTTCCCAACCAGACCAACAGCTGGAGCAACTCCAACAAATCCTGGAGCACCTGGTGCGGTTAGCGCAAACCAAGTTTTAACTGTTGAAGAGGTAGCAACCGTTACCTATGAGAATGCACCGGTAACCAGCATCGCGAGAACAAACGGTAAGCCGGCTCTATCTGTTTCGATCATCAAAACTCAAGATGGAAACACCGTTGCAGTTTCTAACGGTGTTGAAGAAAAAATTGCCGAACTAAAGGAAAAACTCGGCGATGTCACCGTGGTCACGATTTTTGACCAGGCGCCATTCGTTGAAAAATCTCTTGAGAACCTGACCATCGAAGGACTGCTAGGTCTTGGCTTTGCAATTCTGATTATTCTGGTCTTCCTATTGTCAATTCGCTCTACCATTGTTACTGCGATCTCAATTCCAACCTCGGTGTTGGTGACATTTATTGGACTAAACCAGTTTGGCTTCTCGCTAAACATTCTGACCCTGAGCGCGCTGACAATTGCCATCGGCCGCGTGGTGGATGACTCAATTGTTGTAATTGAAAACATCAATAGACACCTTTCCTACGGCGAGCCAAAGAAAGACGCGATTCTCAACGCGGTAAAAGAAGTATCTGGCGCTATTACTGCGGCAACTATTACAACCGTTGCAGTATTCCTGCCAATTGCGCTGGTAACCGGTTTGATTGGTGAAATCTTTAGACCATTCGCCTTTACCTTCACCATCGCGCTGGTCGCATCACTATTTGTCTCGCTAACCATCGTGCCAGTATTGGCCTACTGGTTCCTGAAGAGCCCGGCCGAGAAGGCAATGGAGCAAGGTCAAAGCCTTGAGGTTTTTGCCGCCGAAGCAAGACAGGCAGAGGAAGCAAAGGAGCGCAAGAGTTGGTTGCAGCGCGGATACCTACCGATTCTTACCTGGACCCAAAAGCGTCCAGTAATCACCGTCACCGCATCATTCTTGGTTCTAGTTTTCACCTTTGGATTGGTGCCATTTCTCAAGACCGACTTTATTGGTAGCTCTGGAAATAATGGTTTCACCATAAATCAAACACTTCCTGCTGGCTCGACCTTTGAGCAGCGAGATAAAGCTGCTTCATCAGTTGAATCATTGCTGTTGGCTAATAAAGAGGTAAAGGTGGTTCAAACCACAATTGGTTTGGCTGCCGATGGCCGGGTTGCCTTTGGTGCCTCTGCCGGTGGAACTGCAATCCAGGTAACACTGATTGAGGACGCCGACGTTGCAGCCGTGCAAGCAGATCTTGAAGCCAAGTTCGCAGCAAATTCTGCTCTGGGTGAGGTAAAGATTAACTCTGGTGGTGGACCTGGATTTGGTTCCTCAAGCACAATCGATATCAAGGTGCTAGCTCCAACCGAAGAAAAGCTTCTGGCTGCAATTAGCTCGGTTGAAAATGCCATGCGCGGCACCCCGGATGTTTCAGAAATTACAAACTCACTAGCTAAGAAACAGCGCACCCTTCAGGTGACCGTAGATAGGGTTGCCGCAGCAGAGAAGGGACTCACTGAAATTGCAGTAAGTGGAATTGTTGCATCCCAGCTTCGCCCTAGCAGTATTGGCAAGCTAAACATTGAAAACACTGAAACTCCGATATATGTGCTGCAGAGTGACGTTCCAGACACGGTAGAAAAAGTCAAGGCCATTTCAATTCCAACTGCTACCGGACTGGTTGCGCTTTCCAGCATTGCAAAAATTGAAGAGGTTGAAGTACCGGTATCAATTACCAGCGAAAAGGGAGATAGAACCGCACAGGTTTCATTGACTCCATCTGGAGATAACCTAGGTGCAATTTCTGCAGAGGTTACCGAGCGTCTGGGTAAGGTATCTCTGCCACTTGGAACCACAGCCACTATCGGTGGAATTAGTTCAGATCAGGCTGAGTCCTTCAGTCAACTTGGTTTGGCACTTCTTGCTGCAATCGCGATTGTGTTTATTGTCATGGTTGCCACATTCTCAAGTTTGATTCAGCCTTTGATTCTGCTGATTTCGATTCCGTTTGCTGCCACCGGTGCACTTGGGCTACTTCTTTTGTCTGACACACCACTGGGTGTTCCGGCACTGATAGGTATGTTGCTTTTGGTTGGTGTGGTTGTGACAAATGCAATTGTGCTTATTGACTTGATTAATCAATATCGCAAGCAGGGTCGCCCTCTTCAAGAGGCAATTATGGATGGTGCCCGACAAAGACTTCGTCCAATCTTGATGACAGCTCTGGCAACGATATTTGCGCTTACCCCAATGGCTCTTGGGTTTACCGGTGGTGGTGGATTCATTTCACAGCCGCTAGCTGTTGTTGTGGTCGGCGGTTTGTTCTCTTCAACTATTTTGACCCTAGTGATTGTGCCAGTTCTTTACTGGTTGGTCGAAGGTCGTAAAGAGCGTCGAATGAATAAATCCCGCGGAAAAGCACCGAGGATGCGTAAATCATCAAGGCGAGCAGCTCGTAAAGCTGCCGCTAAACTCGGCTAGCCTGCCGAGGTTTAGACTTGAACTGTTCGCGGCAATTGTCGTGCACCTCCCCTAGTTTTGGATTGTGATTGAAATTTCTGAGAACTTAGTCTGGATCGACTGCGAGATGACGGGGCTGAACCCAGAAATTGACTGTCTGGTGGAGGTTGCTGTGGTAATCACGAACTCCGAGCTCGAGATTCTGGATGCCGGTCTTGATTTAGTCATCAAACCAAGGGCAGAGTCATGGTCGCAGATGAATGATTTTGTTAGGCAGATGCATACCCAATCAGGACTAGTTGACGATATTAAAAATGGCGTTGAGCTTGAAGTGGCCGAGCAGCTGATTTTGGATTACATCAAAAAGTTCGTGCCGAATGAAAAAGATGCCCCACTGGCCGGAAACTCAATTGGCACAGACCGCATGTTTCTAAACCGCTACATGCCTAATCTTGATAAATACCTTCACTACCGAAACATCGATGTGTCCTCTATCAAAGAGCTGACACGTCGTTGGTACCCAAGGGTTTACTTTCAGCTGCCTAAGAAAGATGGCGGGCACCGCGCCCTTGCTGACATTCTTGAATCCATTCAAGAACTGCGCTACTACAGAGAAACAGTGATGGTGGCCGCACCCGGACCTACTACCGAACAGGCAAAGGCAGCGGCCGATAACCTAAATTCCTAATTACCGGCAACTCTCAAATGCTAGACTTTTGAAGTTGTAAAAGCATGGTGGGTATAGCTCAGCTGGTAGAGCACCTGGTTGTGGTCCAGGGGGCCGCGGGTTCAAGCCCCGTTACTCACCCCAAGTAAAAATGGTTCTGGATAATTCCAGAACCATTTTTTTACTTCTTATTTGCCATCTCGATTAGCAACTCACGAACTCTTCCAGCATCGGCAGAGCCCTTCATCGCCTGCATGACAGCACCGATAACTGCTCCGGCTGCCTGCATACGACCTTCGGCGATGGCGTCTAGTACATCTGGTTGTTTGGCAAGAGCAGCTTCAATTGCAGCAATAAGTGCGCCGTCGTCAGAAACAACTTCTAGGCCCCGCTTGGCAACAATTTCAGCTGGACTTCCTTCACCTTCTAGAACGTAGGTGAGCACTTCGCGAGCTAGTCGATCGTTCAGTTTTCCTGCATCGACAAGGCTGGCTAGTTCAGCCACGTGCTGGCCGGAGATTTCAAGTTCAAAGATATCTTTTTCTTGGCTGTTGGCAATCCTGGAAATCTCTCCAGTCCACCACTTACGCGCGGCCTGCGGTTTTGCGCCAGCCTTTACTGTTTCTTCGATTTGATCTAGAAGTCCTGCGTTGACAACGTCTCTGAATTCAAGATCAGCAAATCCCCACTCGGATTGAACTCTCTTTCGGCGCTCTGCCGGCTGCTCAGGAAGAGAAGACCTCAGTTCTTCAATCCAAGTTTTTGAAGGTTGGACAGGAACTAGATCTGGCTCTGGGAAGAAGCGGTAGTCATCGGTGTCTGATTTAGGTCTACCGGCAGAGGTCGCGCCCTTATCCTCGTGCCAGTGGCGAGTTTCTTGGACGATCGATGTTCCCTTTGCCAAGAGTGCTGCTTGTCGCTGGATTTCATATCTAACCGCACGCTCAATAGAGCGAAGCGAGTTCACGTTCTTGGTCTCAGTTCTGGTGCCTAGTTTTTCTTGCCCGTGAGGACGAAGTGAAACGTTGGCATCGCAGCGAACGTTGCCGCGTTCCATTTTGGCCTCGGAAACACCAAGACCCTTAACGATTTCGCGAATTAGACGAACGTAGGCTGCGGCTAGTTCTGGTGCTTCGGCACCGGCTCCGTAAATCGGTTTGGTAACTATTTCAACCAGTGGAACTCCAGCGCGGTTGTAATCAACCAGTGAGTACTCTGCTCCCTGAATTCTGCCGGTGGTGCCACCGACGTGGGTTAGCTTGCCAGCATCTTCTTCCATATGCGCTCTTTCGATTTGCACCTTGAAAGAATTACCAGATGGCACCTCAACATCCAATGCTCCCTCGAAAGCGATTGGCTCGTCGTACTGTGAGGTCTGAAAGTTTTTGGCCAGATCAGGATAGAAATAGTTCTTCCTAGCAAAGCGGCCGTTGGCGGCAATTTCACAGCCCAGAGCAAGTCCAATCTTGATGCTGGACTCAACCGCACTCTTGTTTACTGCCGGCAGTGTTCCCGGTAGGCCTATGCATATTGGGCAAACATTGGTGTTTGGCTCATCGCCAAATTCGTTTCGGCAGCCACAAAACATTTTTGTGTTGGTGTTTAGCTCAACGTGAACCTCAAGACCGATAACTACCTCAAACTGCTCTAGAGCTTTTTCGTAGTTCATTAGTTCGTCTTTAGCCATTAGTTGCTCACCTCTAACTCAGGAGCAAAAGCCATCATGTTCTTCCCCCACAGGTCTTCGTGCATCTTTTCGAGCGCTGAACCTACTCGATAGAGACGTGCATCCTCTCGTGCAGGTGCCAAGAATTGAATTCCCGATGGCATGTTGTTTTCTGCAATTCCGTTTGGAATGCTGATGCCTGGGATACCTGCCAAGTTTGCAGGAATTGTGGCAATGTCATTTAGGTACATAGCCAAGGGGTCCGAAACCTTCTCGCCGAATCTAAAGGCGGTTGCCGGTGCGGTAGGTGAAACCAAAACGTCTGCTTTTTCAAAGGCTGCATTGAAGTCGCGCTGAATTAGGGTTCTAACCTTTTGGGCAGCTCCGTAGTAAGCCTCGTAGTGGCCACTGGAAAGCGCATAGGTTCCAAGAATGATTCTGCGCTTTACTTCAGGTCCAAATCCAGCTTCTCTGGTAGCAGCCATTACTCGCTCAATAGTTGGCGTGCCCTCAGGAGTTACCCGAAGCCCGAATCTCACTGAATCAAACTTGGCTAGGTTCGAAGATGCCTCAGCTGGAAGAATTAGATAGTAAGCAGCGATTGCGTATTCAAAACTTGGGCAAGAAACTTCAACAATTTCTGCGCCAGCATTTTTGAGTAGCTCAAGACTTTCGCTGAAGCGCGCTGATACCTCTGGCTGAAATCCCTCGCCGGTTAATTGCTTGATAACACCAATGCGCATGCCCTTTACATCCGCGTTTTGTGCTGCATTTGTCATCGAACCAAGAGATTCAGGAAGCGAGGTGCTGTCATGAGGATCGTGTCCGGCAATTACATCCTGAAGCAAGGCTGCATCTAAAACATTTCTAGCCACTGGTCCAATTTGATCCAATGAGCTAGCTAGTGCAATCAAGCCGTATCTAGAGATTGCTCCGTAGGTTGGCTTGATGCCAACTGTTCCGGTCACAAAAGCTGGATAACGAATTGAACCACCGGTGTCAGATCCGATTGCAAGAGGTGCTTGGAAAGAAGAAACTGCTGAACTCGAACCACCACCAGAACCACCCGGAATGCGATTTAGATCCCAAGGGTTCTTACTTGGCCCATAGGCGGAAAATTCTGTTGATGAACCCATGGCAAATTCATCGAGGTTAGTTTTACCCAGGATTGGCATTCCGGCTGCGCGAAGTTTCTTGACCACGGTCGCGTCATACTGAGGCATCCAGCCTTCAAGAATTTTTGATCCAGATGTAGTCGGGGCATCGGTGGTGGTCAGGTTATCTTTGACCGCAATTGGAACTCCAGCCAAAGGGTGAAGTTTCTCGCCGGCTGCTCTGCGCTTGTCGATTTCTGTGGCAGCTGCAAGAGCTGCGGTTGGGCCAACGTGAAGGTAACTGTGAACCTGCTCATCAACGGCAGCTGTTCGATCCAAGTGAGCCTGGGTTAGCTCTACCGAGGAAATTTCACCGGACTGCAGCAAACCAGCAAGTTCGCTGGCACTTTTTCTAGTCAGTTCACTCATCGATTTACTCCTCATCCAAAATTGCGTGGACGCGGAATCTGCCGTCGGCACTATCTGGAGCAGATGAAAGTGCCTGTTGCTGGCTTAATGAGGGCTCAACAACATCCTCACGAAAAACATTCGCCATAGGAATTGGATGGCTGGTGGCTGGGACATCTGAGCCCACGGCCTGCTTGATAGTTGCCATAGATTCAACAATCAAACCCAGTTGGCCGGCGAATAGCTCAACCTCTGAGTCTGTGACATCGATACGGGCCAGACTGGCCAGGTGCCTGACCAGTTCAGGGGTTATTTCAGACATAGTTCCACTCGCTTGGCAAAAGATTATTGACCTTTAGCCTACCAAACCGGCAAATATGCATTTCCCCGAACAATCAACTGGGGGCTCAAAAAATAGGCTGGATTCTGACCAAAAATCCCCTGTAAACTTTTGGATGGCGCAGGTTAGCCTGCAAAAGCTTGGAATCAACCCCCTAAAAGTAAAGGTCCAATTATTTTGGAAAACGAACAGTTTACGATTGCCTTCCGTGGCTACGAAAAAGAAGAGGTCGATCGCGTACTTGCCGAGATGCGTGCCGAACTTGAGCACGTTCGCGAGTACAACTTCAGTGCCTCG
>CAEZSZ010000009.1_pt1 | contig 15735 bp, 15 predicted proteins | sample 7264091 | NCBI WGS metagenome assembly CAEZSZ01 (sample SAMEA6813792, study PRJEB35770) | uncultured Rhodoluna sp. | biome: Freshwater; feature: Freshwater reservoir; material: water | place: Czech Republic | collected 2016-08-15 | depth 0.5m m
CAAGCCTGGGGTTGCTCTAGCATCACTACCAGATGCTGATGAATCGCTATTGGTAGAAAGTTCAGTAGTCGCAGTGGTTCAGGTAGATGGAAAGCTACGTGACAAATTTGAGGTTCCAGTAGACATTTCCGAGCAAGACCTGCGCGAGCTAGCACTTGCATCTGAGGTAGTGATAAGAGCAATTGGCGATAAGACTGTGGCCAATGTAATCGTGCGCGCTCCCAAACTGGTCAATATCGCTACCAAGTAGCTTTCTCCACAGAATCCCAGTTCGTTGGGATTATCTATAGCAAATAACTTAGTTTTTCCAGATGGACTGGATAAGGCTCAAGCTTGCCGAGGTGCTCGGCACCAATCAGCCAGTTAGCAAGAAACTGCTGGTTTTGATGGTGTGCCTGGTTGCCGCTGGGGTCTTTTTAATCAATGCAATCACTTCACCAAAAGAGTTAGCAGTGTCTGTTCCGGCACAAGCAGATGAGACAGAAGTTATCGTCAAACCGGCTGAAATCTTTGTGCATGTGGTTGGTGAAGTTCAAGCTCCCGGTATCTACCAACTGAAATCTGGAGCCAGGCTGATGGACGCGGTTTTTGCTGCCGGCGGTCTAAGTAAGTTGGCTGATCAAAGTAGCGTCAACCTAGCCCGTGAATTATCTGACGGGGAGCAGGTAGTAGTTTTCAGAACCGGTGAAGCCCCAGCTGCAGCCGGACCCAATTCAAAAAACTCGCGAATAAGTCTTAATCAATCAAGTGCTCTTGAGCTCGAACAGTTACCTGGAGTGGGTCCAGCGCTTGCTGGTCGAATTGTTGATTGGCGAGAAGCTAATGGCGGATTCAAGAAAAAAGAAGACCTGCTAAACATCAGCGGTATCGGAGACAAGTTATTTGCTGGCATCAAAGATGAGGTAATCCTTTGATCATGTGGCTAGCGGCTGGCAGCCTCTGGGTAATTTTGGTCATTACCTTGAGTTTGCTCTAGCTGCCATGAAGCGATTCTGGTTGGTGTTTATCTGTGGGCTTGTTGCTGGTCTTAGTTCGCTGGCAATTCAGTACTCGGCGGCGCGACCAGAATTGCTCAAAGAGCCGATTGCTAATGTTGCCTCGGGCTCGGCGAGTTTTATGATTTTAGATTCTCCTAGATACATAGAGAATTTTCAGATTTATCAAGCAAGTATTAAATTACTCTCTATTGATTTAGGTGAAACAACTGAAACTGTTTCCGTTAGAGGAGAAGTCAGTGGCGGCCAGGAATTCTCTATTGCTGCAACTGGGCAAATTTACAGCTGCCGGCTGGAGCTTCGACCAGCAGAATCAAATGGTCGATCCGGCTTTAGATCTAGCTGTAAAGATAAGCCCAGGCTGAAAGCAGAAGCTCAGGCGCAGCAGCAATTTATAACTAGCGTTCGGAATTCATTTCTTGATAATGCTCGAGGTGTAACTCCAGAATCAATGGGTCTGGTTGCCGGTTTAGCTATTGGCGACACAACCTTGGTAAGCCAAGAACTCAAAGACGAAATGAAAGCTGTTTCGCTAACTCACCTAACGGCTGTTTCGGGAGCCAACTGCGCAATTGTTTTGGCGATGGCCTACCTACTGATTAGAAGAATGGGTGGAGGTAAGTGGGTCCGATTATCGCTTGGGTTACTAACCCTGGTGGCCTACGTTCTTTTAGTTGGGGCTCAACCAAGTGTGCTCAGAGCAGCGGTAATGGCGGCGGCGGTGCTGATTGCAATTTCACTGGGCAGGAAATCAGCCGCCCTAGCCGCACTTGCTCTAGCGGTAATGGTTCTATTGATCGCAGATCCTTGGCTAGCCACCGACTACGGGTTTTTACTATCTACCGCAGCAACTGCAGGACTTTTGATTCTTACCGAACCGCTGGTCAGAAAATTTTCCTCTCACATGCCCAAGTGGTTAGCGATTTGCCTAGCCATTGCTATTTCAGCTCAGGTTTTTTGCCTACCTATTCTTTTGCAACTACAGTCAGGCCTAGCCACCTATTCAATACCGGCAAACATACTTGCCGAACCTTTAGTTGCACCAATCACTGTCCTTGGAATTGCGGCGGTAGTTTTCTCAATCCCAGTGCCCTGGCTTTCGCAATTCCTTTTCTACTTGGCTTCCTTTGGTGCCAGCGCAATTGTTTGGATCGCCCAGTTTTTTTCTGAGTTGCCACTAAATCGCTTAGCTTGGCCTACCGGAGTCCTTGGCGCGCTAGCGGCACTGGCAGTAATCCTTGCCAGCTTGCTTTGGCTTAGAGCAGAACCCACCGGCCTTCGAAACATCGGAATTACTTCGCTGGCGATAATTTCTGCAATCAGCTTGGGAGCAATTCTTTTTGGCCAGGTTCGATCCATCACTTGGTCAAGCCAAAATTGGACGCTGGTCAACTGTGATGTTGGTCAGGGAGATGCTCTGGTGATTAGGTCCAAGGGGGCAGTAGCGTTAGTTGATGTTGGTAGAAACGACAAGCAAATTGATAGTTGCCTGAAAGAGTTAGGAATTAGCCGAATTGATTTATTGGTACTAACTCACTTTGATTTGGATCACGTTGGCGGAGTTAGAGGGGCAGTAGATAATCGATCTATCGGCACTGTTCTGATCAGCCCATTCAAAGATGAGCGCTGGGCCGCAACTGGCACAAATACTTATCTCAATTCTTTAGGACTAAGAATGATCGAAGTTGAAAAGGGTACTTCAGGTCAGCTCGGTGACTTCTCGTGGACTGTGCTTTCGCCAAATAAAGATGCTGCCGGTAGTGAAGATTCAAATGATGCCAGTGTTGCAATGTTCTGGGAGTCACCGGAATTCAATTTGCTTACTCTTGCCGACACAGGAGAGAAAGCGCAGATGAGAATTTCGGCTACCGGGAACTGGCTCAGTGCGCAACGTATTCATAAACTTCCGCTGGTTTTAAAGGTTGCCCACCACGGCTCTGCGGATCAGTATCCGGAACTAATCGAGGAGCTACGTCCAGATTTGAGCCTGGTATCGGTGGGAGCCGATAACAGCTATGGCCATCCAACAAAAAGGACCCTAAATTTGCTGGAACAGGTTGGCTCGGTTATTGCCAGAACGGATTTACTTGGCTCAGTGGCAATTAGCCCAAGCGAGGGTGGCCTTGCTGTTTCTTCCTCAAGGCAGGATTAGGCTGTTCAAGTGAACCGAGCAAAGCAGATGGATTGGCGAAATGCTTCGCCTGCCCCCATTGTTTTTGTATCTGGCCCGGAGGAATACCTTGCCTCAAGGGCAATTCGCAGTATTCGCGAAGATCTCAGGAATAAGGACTCTGCTCTAGAGGTGCACGAGATTAATGCGGCAGATTATGCCGGCGGCACTTTACTAAATCTCACTAGCCCTTCTTTGTTTGCTGAACCTCGCTTGGTGCTTATCCGTGGAGTCGAAAAGTGCAGTGATGAGTTGATTCTTGATGGGCTCAGCTATTTGGCCGATCCAACTCAGGACGCCACTGTGATCATTAGACACAATGGCTCGAGTGTTCGTGGCAAAAAATTAGTAGAGGCAATTCGAGAATCAGAATTTGCCGCTGAGATTTCCTGCGCCGAGATCAAGAAAGATTCAGAGCGACAAGCTTTTATTCAAGGCGAATTTGCCGCTGCCCAAAGGAAAATTACTGTCGGTGCTGTTAGGGCCCTGCTGGACGCCTTCGCCGATGATTTAGCAGAACTTGCTGCAGCCTGCTCTCAGCTATTGATTGACAGTGCTGAATCCATAACGGAAGAAATTGTTGATGAGTACTATGGCGGGCGAGTAGAAACAAACGCTTTCAAAGTCGCAGACGCTGCACTTGCTGGAAAATCTGGCGAGGCAATTGCGCTACTTAGACACGCTCTGGCTACCGGTGCGGACCCAGTTCCGCTGGTGGCAGCCATCTCAATGAAGATTAGGCAGATGGCAAAGATTTACGGAAATCGCGCCGCCTCTGCCGCCAGCCTTGGCATGGCACCGTGGCAGATAGATCGAGCAAGAAAAGATTTAGCGGGCTGGAGTGACGATGGTTTGGCCGAGACAATCAAAGCTTTGGCGACTGCTGACGCTGCAGCCAAAGGTGCTGAGCGTGATCCGATTTACTCACTTGAAAAACTGATAAACCTAATCTCAGCCAAGGGGATAATTTCAGTCAAACAATCTGGGGCCAACTAGTTGACTAAAACAAAGTTTGGCTTGCTGGGGTTTTTAGCAATTGCCTTTATTGCCATTGCGCTTCGCCCGCCGGTTGCATCACTTGGTCCGCTACTTGAGGAAATTCAATCAACACTTGGAATTGGCTCAGCGCAAATAAGTTTGCTGGCAGCGGCGCCCGTGTTTTGCTTTGGGCTCGGAGCCTTTGCCAGTCCATGGCTAGTCTCTAGGTTTGGTCTCAACCGAGCGATGCTAAATGTCCTGATGCTTTTAGCGTTGGCCTTAAGTTTTCGAATATTTTTTGGCTACCCAGGACTCCTAATCGGTACAGTCGCGGCCGGTTTATCAATAGCAATTGCCAACGTTCTCCTGCCAACTGTGGTTCGCATACAGTTTCCAAATCGGGTACCACTAATCACCGGCGCCTACACAACTGTGCTGGGAATTTCAGCCAGCGTGGCCGCTTCAGTTGCGGTTCCATCCAGTAATTTTCTAGGCGGCTTTAATCTGGCGCTAGCTATCTGGATTGTTCCGGTGTTCCTGGCCATAGTCCTTTGGGTGCCTCAGACCATGAATCAAATCAAACACATACCTCAGGTAGCAAGTATCGCCGCCGAGGAAAAAGCGGCAGTAAATCGCTCACCAATTGCCTGGGCAATTGTGTTTTTCTTTGGAATCCAATCACTCGGCTTCTATTCACTACTCGGCTGGATGCCAACTGCACTTCTCTCGATCGGAGTAACTGCTCAAGATGCTGGCAACTATCTAGGTTTTGCAAGCGCTATTGGAATCCCAAGCGGTCTGGTGGTTTCTTATTTTCTAGGTAAGTTCAAATCCTTATCCTTTTGGGCGGCCGGAGCGAGCTTGGTTACGTTAGCTGGCTTTATTCTCTTCACATCGGTTTTGTTCACGGCCAGCACTTCGTTGCTTTTATTTGCCTGCATACTTATCGGTTTTGGTATGGCAGCGACTTTTCCGCTTGCGCTTTCTTTGATCAGCTCGCGCGCTTCCAGCCAAGCCCAAACCACTCAGCTTTCATCTTTAGCCCAGGGGGTCGGTTACCTGTTTGCGGCGATCGGAACTTTTCTGGTTGGTTACTTTGCAATCGTCACCAGCAGTTGGCCGCTTAGTTTTTCTGTGATTACTGGATTGACAGTGATTCAAGTTGGCATTGGGTTTTACGCAGGTAAACCGGGCGTTATTGCCAGTAAATAAAAAAGCCCCGAACGTAATGGCCGGGACCTTCTTGTAAATCTTGTTTAGAACTAGATTGAAGAAACCTTCTTGGCTAGTGCTGACTTGCGGTTAGCAGCCTGGTTCTTGTGAATAACACCCTTTGAAGCTGCTTTGTCTAGCTTCTTGGTAGCAAGAGCAAGAGCCGATGCAGCTGCGGCTTTGTCGCCTGATGCTGCTGCTTCTCTGGTTGCACGGATAGCGGTCTTCAGCTCGCTTTTAACAGCTCGGTTGCGCTCGGTTGCCTTTAGATTGGTACCGATTCGCTTTATCTGTGACTTGATATTTGCCATGGTTCGCTTTCTTAGGTTGTTGCCCTATGGGAGCAACTAAAAGATTTTTTCTTAAGAGGAAGCTCCTCTTGAGCAGAACTTCAATGCTATCAGCCCCGATACGAATCGGGCAACCGTTAGATGCCTGGTCTAGAGCCGAACAAGGCCTTCCTAGGCAGTGTCTATGCGAGAATAAGAGGGCTAAATCAGTCATCTCTCTACAGCTAAGGTCAACCTTGTCTCCACGTGCCACCCGTCGCCTCGAGCCGTCGAAGACAGACCCAGCAATGATCCGCAATTTCTGCATTATTGCCCACATTGACCACGGTAAATCAACCTTGGCCGATCGAATGCTACAGCTGACCGGAGTTGTCGATGAGCGTTCAATGCGCGCTCAATACCTAGATCGCATGGACATTGAGCGCGAGCGCGGCATCACAATAAAATCTCAGGCTGTTCGTATGCCATGGGAAAGTAATGGCGAAACCTACGCTCTAAACATGATTGACACACCGGGTCACGTTGACTTCACCTACGAGGTTTCAAGATCCTTGGCAGCCTGTGAGGGAGCGGTGCTACTAGTTGACGCGGCGCAAGGAATTGAAGCGCAGACCTTAGCCAATCTTTATTTGGCCATGGAAAATGACTTACAAATTATTCCGGTGCTCAACAAAATAGATTTGCCTGCAGCACAGCCTGAGAAGTATGCCGAAGAGTTGGCAAATCTTATTGGTGGAAATCCTGAAGACTGCCTAAGGGTTTCCGGTAAAACCGGCGTCGGCGTTGATGCACTCTTGGACAAAATCGTTGCTACCGTTCCACATCCTGTTGGCGATCCGGATGCACCAGCACGAGCCATGATCTTTGACTCCGTTTATGACAGCTATCGCGGAGTGGTCACCTACGTTCGAGTAATTGATGGGCATTTTGCACCTCGTGAACAAATCACAATGATGTCAACGAGATCCATGCACGAAGCTTTGGAAATCGGAGTTTCATCACCAGAGCCTGAACCAACCAAAGGCCTTGGTGTTGGCGAGGTTGGCTATCTCATCACTGGTGTGAAAGATGTGCGCCAATCAAAAGTTGGTGACACGGTAACCACCAAGATCAGACCGGCAACCCAAGCCCTAAAGGGGTATGCCGATCCAAAGCCAATGGTTTTCTCCGGTATTTATCCAATTGATGGCGGTGATTACCCGATGCTTCGTGAAGCTTTGGACAAGCTAAAACTTTCTGACGCGGCGTTAGTTTATGAACCAGAAACTTCTGTTGCACTTGGCTTTGGATTTAGATGTGGATTCCTAGGGCTTTTGCATCTGGAAATTGTGACCGAGCGTCTTGAAAGAGAATTTGGCTTAGAGCTAATTGCTACTGCTCCTTCTGTTGTTTATCAAGTAACCCTTGAGTCCGGCCAAGAGCAGACAGTCACCAATCCAAGCGAGTTTCCAGGCGGCAAGATCAAGAAAATTTTGGAACCAATGGTGAAGGCCACGCTCTTGCTACCAAAGGATTACACCGGTACCGTGATGGAACTCTGCCAGTCTCGCCGCGGAACCATGATTGACATGCAATACATCGGGGAAGATCGAGTTCAACTTAGATACACGCTGCCACTTGCTGAAATTGTTTTTGACTTCTTTGACCAACTAAAAAGCAAGACCGCAGGTTATGCCTCGCTTGACTATGAAGAGGTCGGTCTTGCGGAGGGTGAACTAGTCAAGGTGGACCTATTGCTACAGGGCGAGCAGGTTGATGCATTTAGCGCCATTGTGCACAAGGACAAGGCTTATGCCTACGGGGTAATGATCACTGCAAAACTTCGTGAACTTATTCCACGCCAACAATTTGAGGTTCCTATTCAGGCGGCTATTGGTGCCAGAATCATTGCGCGAGAATCTGTGCGTGCGATGCGAAAAGACGTTCTTGCAAAATGCTACGGCGGTGACATAACTCGTAAGCGCAAACTGCTGGAGAAGCAGAAAGAAGGAAAGAAGCGCATGAAGATGGTTGGCCGAGTAGAGGTTCCTCAAGAAGCGTTTATTGCTGCCCTGTCTTCCGATAGTGAAAAAAAGGGCGAAAAGAAGGGTAAGTAGTGGCTGCCCCAATGCCGCTTGGTGATCCTGCTCCTCAGGATGGACTACTACCTAGGCAATCATCACTAGATGCTGAATCTAGAACTTTTCACGCATACGTTCACATTCCATTCTGCGATGTCATTTGTGGCTACTGTGATTTCAATACGTATACCTCGGGCGACTTAGCTGGTGCTAGCAAATCTGAGTACGCAAAATCAGTCATTTCAGAGATTGCTCAAAGTGAGCAGGTCCTAAAACAATCTGGCTTGGCGCCCAGACGACTTTCTACAGTTTTCTTCGGCGGCGGCACGCCAACCCAAATTCCTGCTGAGGACTTGGTGTCAATACTTGCTTCTCTGCGCAACACTTTTGATTTTGTTCCCGGTATTGAAATCACATCAGAGGCAAATCCTGATTCGGTAGATCGGCAATACCTTGCAAAACTTGCTGAAGGTGGATTCAATCGAATTTCAATTGGCATGCAATCAGCAATCCCAGAGGTTCTAGCCACACTGGAGCGAACCCATAATCCGGCTAATCTCCCAGAAGTGATTGCTGCAGCAAAAGCAGTGGGGCTAAAGACATCCGTGGATTTAATTTACGGAGCACCGGGGGAGTCAATTGAACAGTGGCAGAGCAGCGTTATGGCTGCAATTGCTCTTGAGCCAGATCACATTTCTGCCTACGCACTGATTGTTGAAGAGGGCACCAAGCTGGCACGACAGATTCGCTCAGGTGAGCTGGATGAAGTTGATGAGGATCTCCAGGCTGATAAATACGAGCTTGCCGATAAATTGCTTTCTGCTGCTGGTTACCAGTGGTATGAAATAAGCAACTGGTCAAAATCAGCCCCAGCCTCATTGCCAAGTAATAAATCAAGTCACAATTTTGCCTATTGGCTTTCGCAGGATTGGTGGGGGTATGGACCAGGTGCGCATAGCCACATGGGCGGAGTTCGTTGGTGGAATGTGAAACATCCAACTGCCTATGCCTCAAGAATCAGTCAAGGAATTTCCCCAGCTTTGGCTAGGGAGACTCTAAATGCTCGAACTCGACTTGAAGAGCGTGTGCTGCTGGAAATAAGAATTAGCGATGGTTTGCCAATTGAACTAATTCAAGAGCTTTCGCCAGCTGCCGTTGGCCTTATTGATCACTTCGTTGCCGATGGCTTGGTGGAAAACAATCAGCCTGGCAAAGTTGTGCTCACTTTAACCGGGAGGCTTCTAGCTGATTCTTTGGTTCGACAGCTAACGAATACTTAGTTCTTAATTAGCCTTACAGAAACCGGGAACCGGTAGTAGTCGCCCAAGCTGGCGCGGTAGGCAGCAATAAGTCTAAAGACCGTCCAAATGATTGGCGGTACCCAAAATAGAAACCAACCAACGACGCTAATTGCCAGTACTACATACAGAAGCAGCATCGTGATTCCAAAGTTCAAGGATTCAATCACATGATGCCTAATGAACGGCCCGCGGTCCTTGAGGAAAAGGTAGCCCAGCAAAGGAGCAAAAAACTCAAGAAAGATACCTGCGATGTGCACCAAAATGGCGGCAAGCTTTTCGGCTTCGGGTGAAAGCGGTTCATTTCTTCTTGCATACGGATTGATATCGTTCATGGATTAGATTCCCTTCGCCTTCCTAGCCAGAGTTCATTACTCAGAGTAATATTGGCAGTCTAGTCAGTCGAGTGCTAATTAAATGAAGTCGGAGGTGTTCTGTGATTCCTGAGAGAAGTCTCGAGGTTTTGCGAGCTATCGTCCAGGACTATATCGCTAGCAAGGAGCCGGTGGGCTCCAAGTCCCTCGTCGAGCGCCACGCTTTTGGTGTCTCTGCAGCCACGATTAGAAACGATATGGCATTGCTGGAGGATGAAGATCTCATTCACGCACCGCACACCTCAGCCGGAAGAGTGCCAACCGATAAGGGCTATCGGTTATTTGTCGATCGCCTAAGCGAGGTAAAGCCACTTAGTAATTCAGAGCGTCTTGCTATTGAAAATTTCATGTCTGGTAGCGCCGACCTTGACGAGAGCCTGAATCGAACAGTGCGCCTTCTTTCGCAACTAACGAACCAAGTTGCCATGGTTCAATACCCAACATTGGGTAAATCCTCAGTCCGTCATATCGAGTTAATTCCAGCCGCTGATACCAGAGTCTTAGTTATCTTGATAACCGATAACGGAAGAATCCAACAGCAGGTAGTAGAACTAGGACCTGGCTTTGATGAAACATTTATCGCTGAACTGAGAGCAAAACTTCTAAGTGCTATTTCAGGACTAGCTCTAACCGCGGTGGCCGAAAAAATTGCTTCGCTTCCGACTAGTTTTTCAGGCGAGCGCAGTAAATGGTCAAAGTTAATCATTAGTAACCTCATTGCTTTGGTTGACGAAAACCGCCAAGAAAAAGTGATTTTGGCGGGGACCTCTAACTTGGCGAAATTGGAACAGGATTTCCAGGGAAGCATCTCGCCAGTTCTTGAAGCAATCGAGGAGCAGGTGGTTCTTTTAAAACTCATTAGCGAAATGCAAACCGAGAACAACGGGGTGAGTTTACGAATTGGTCGAGAGAATACTCTGCAAGAACTATCAAGTACTTCAGTGCTGGTCAGCGAATACGAGAGCGAGGGCAGCGCGGTTGCCAAGATTGGTTTGATTGGACCAACTCGCATGGACTATTCAACAAATATTTCAGCGGTTCGTGCGGTTGCTCGTTACCTATCTAAATCACTAGGAAACTGAGGCTAGTTTGTCAGATCACTATGAGGCACTGGGTATTTCGCGCGATGCAAGCGATGATCAAATAAAGAAGGCTTATCGAAAGCTAGCTCGAGAATTACACCCGGATGTGAATCCTGCACCAGAGGCGCAAGAAAGGTTCAAGCTGGTAACTCACGCCTATGAAGTCCTAAGCGACTCTGATGCACGTAGACAGTACGACATGGGTGGAAATGATCCGTTTGGTTCTGCCGGCTTTGGTGGTTTCGGAGATATCTTTGACACCTTCTTTGGCGGTGGCTCATCAAGAGGACCTAAGTCAAGAGCAGAACGCGGCCAGGATGCATTGATTCGGGTTGAGCTTCTTTTGGCCGAAGTTATCTTTGGAGTTAACAAGAGTGTGGAAATTGATACTGCGGTTCTTTGCGAAAGTTGTAGAGGTACCTGCGCTCGAGCCGGCACCTCAGCGGTGACCTGTGATATTTGCCGTGGGTCAGGACAAATTCAAAGGCAGGTTCGTTCGCTTCTTGGAAACGTAATGACCTCTGCTCCCTGCGGTACCTGCCGTGGTTATGGACAGGTAATCCCTGAACCATGTCTGGATTGTCGGGGGCAGGGTCGTGTTCGCGCCCGCAGAACAATTGATCTAAATATTCCAGCTGGAGTAGAGAGCGGGCTGCGTTTGCAACTAGCTGCACAGGGCGAGGTTGGCTTTGGTGGTGGACCTAACGGAGATTTGTATGTGGATATTGTGGTTAAAGATCACGATGTTTTCGGACGTCAAGGAGATGATCTAACTTGCGTTTTAGAAGTTCCGCTGCATGACGCAGTTCTTGGTGCTCGATCCAAGATCGAGTCATTTGATGGGGAGATAGAAATAGACATTGACCCAGGAGTGCAAACTGGAACTATTCTCAGCGTAAAAGGCAAAGGTGTCACACACCTTCGAGCCAGTGGCCGTGGTGACTTGAAAATTTCGATTCAAGTTGTGACTCCTTCAAAACTTGACTCTAAGCAAAAAGAACTTTTTAGAGCACTTGCCGGTTTTCGAAAAGACGAAAAAATCAAGTTGGTCACTACATCACACGGTCGCTTCGCTGGAAAACGTAAAGGCTAACCGTGGTTGAACCAATGTTCACCAAGGCTTTTAGCGGCCAAGTAAAAGTTGGAGAAATCATTCAACTTGATGGCCCAGAGGCCAAACATGCAATATCGGTTCGAAGAATGAGAGTCGGCGAAAGCATTCAGCTAAGCAACGGCACCGGCTACAGGGTTCGCGGTGAAATTGAAAACATTCGTTCAAGCCATATTGAAATTCGAGTAACGCAGTCGCTGCAGGAAACCCATCCTGAAATTCGAGTAACTTTAGTTCAAGCTCTAGCCAAGGGTGATCGCGATGAGTTGGCAATTCAAGCGGCAACCGAACTTGGAATTCACTCAGTTATTCCCTGGGAGGCTGATCGTTCAATTAGTAAATGGATCGGCCTAAAGGAAGAAAAAGCTGTAGCTAGATGGCAAACAATCGTTACAGAAGCGGCAAAGCAGTCGCTTCGTAGTTTCACTCCGATAGTAAAACCCGCAGTAGCAACCAACGAACTAGCTCACACGATTTCTGAGTTTGATTCAGTTCTAATTCTTGACCCAACTGCCCAAGCGGGCCTTGGTTCGATGGAATTTAGTCAGCCTAAGTCACTGGCAATAGTGGTTGGTCCCGAGGGCGGAATATCTCCCCAAGAACTTGAGCAGCTGGAATCCGCTGGGGGCAAGCGGGTGCGGTTGGGCCAGTCAATCCTCAGAACCTCAACGGCTGGAGTCGCCGCCGTAGCTGCCGTAATGGCCAAAACAGATCTCTGGCGATAGCTAAGACCGCGCGAAGTAGAATTGTCTCCGGAGGAAAAGATTGATCAACTCAGACTGCATTTTCTGCAGAATTGCAAACAAAGAGCTTCAGGCTAACTTGGTTGCTGAATCTGAGCACGCAATTGCTTTTTGGGATATTGCCCCGAGGCAGCCTATTCACATACTTGTTATCCCAAAGGCACACCACAAAAATATTGCAGAACTCACTCAAAACTCACCAGACCAATTACTAGACCTGATGAAGCTTGGAACCGACATCGCTCAGGATAAATCGTCTGGTTCGTTTCGCCTAAGTTTCAATACCGGGGAAGAAGCCGGACAAACTGTTTTTCATGCCCACGGGCACATTACGAGTCGAACACCAAAGGATCAGGTTGCCTAAAGCTCAGAATCAGCCTGCTTCGCAGAAAACCAAGACTGAAAAAATTCAAGTCGTTGGAGTTTCCATGGTTTCTCTGTTTGGAACCGAAGACCGCCTCTTAAAAACTTTGGAGCAGACTTACCCGCAGGTCGAAGTTCACGCTCGAGGAAATGAAGTTGTCATTAAGGGTCCGGTCGATGACGTGGATAAGGCTAAAGAACTAATTGAAACCATGGCGGCATTGATTGCTAATGGGCAAGACTTAACGCCGATGGATCTTAAGAAATCCGCAACAATGATGGAGTCCCAGCTGCGCCCGGCTGATGTTCTAAGCCAGAGCATTCTGAGTTCAAAAGGTAAAACCATTCGCCCAAAGACTATCGGTCAGAAAAACTACGTTGACGCAATTGATGAGTCAACAATTGTTTTTGGTATCGGGCCCGCTGGAACTGGAAAAACCTATTTAGCTATGGCTAAGGCGGTGCAGGCACTTCAGCGAAAAGAAGTAAGCAGAATTATTCTCACTCGTCCTGCGGTCGAAGCAGGGGAGCGCCTTGGTTTTCTGCCCGGAACCTTAACGGACAAAATTGACCCATACTTGAGACCGCTATTTGATGCCCTGCACGAAATGCTGGACCCCGAATCAATTCCAAAGCTAATGGCATCAGCAACTATCGAGGTCGCCCCGTTGGCATATATGCGTGGTCGAACCCTTAACGACGCTTTCATAATTCTTGATGAGGCGCAAAACACCACACCTGAGCAGATGAAGATGTTTTTGACTCGCCTTGGATTTAATTCAAAAATGATTGTCACCGGTGACATCACTCAAATTGACTTACCTTCCGGAACCTCAGGTCTTCGCACAGCTCTTGAGGTTTTACAGGACATCGAAGGTATGCACTTCTCGATTCTCACCTCGGACGATGTCATCAGGCATTCCCTGGTAGCCAAAATTGTTGATGCTTATTCAAAGCACGACGAAATTAAAAATGCTAGACCCAAGTCAACAGGCAAGGTCAAATAGTGACCATTGAGATAAACAATGAATCAACTATTGAGGTTGATGAGGCGAGAGTTCAGCGTCTAGCCGCATTTGCCCTTGAAGAGTTGCGACTTCATAGAAAATCTGAGCTTGCCATTCAGTTTATTGATGAGAAAGCTATGGAAGTTCTTCACATCCAGTGGATGGATGAACCAGGACCGACCGATGTCTTGAGTTTCCCGATGGATGAACTCAGACCAGGCACCGAGGGCGAGCAAACACCTCCTGGGTTACTTGGCGATGTCGTTATTTGCCCACAGGTTGCTGCCAAGCAGGCTGCAACCGCAGGTCACGAGACAATTCAAGAAATTCTTCTTTTGACAACTCACGGAATACTCCACCTGGTTGGCTTTGATCATGCCGAGCCAGATGATGAGGCCGAGATGTTCGGATTGCAAAAGTCTATTCTTGAAAAGTTTTATGCCGCAGAGATTGGCACCGCGTGATTGCGATTGCTCTGATACTTGCAGTGTTGCTGGCACTAGTCACACTTCTAATCTCAGTTGTTAAGGCTGCTCTTGATTCAGTTGAATCCCATAAAGCAGAATCTTTAGGGTTTGTTCGCTTGCTGGTATCGGGTATTTTTGCCGTTGTTATCGGCCAGGCGCTCTCACCTTCGGCTCTTTCTTGGTACTGGTTGGTTATCGTTTCCACGCTACTTATGGCTGCGCTACTCATTGCCAGTCAAGTTCTTGGTAAAAAACTTGGCTCACAACCGATTGGTGAAAAACTAACCAAGGCAACTGGTCCAATTGTGAACTCCATTCACTTGCTTTTCACCCCGATTGCATTTCGTCAGATAGAAATTCCAGAGGAATTCGAACAAGAACTATTGGATTCTGTCGAAGAGTTTGGTGAAACCATTGTTCGTGAAATCATGGTTCCCCGGGTAGATATGGCAACAGTTGATGCTGATTTCACACTGGACAAATCGATGAGCATTTTTCTAAGGCGCGGCTACTCAAGGCTTCCGATTGTTGGCAAGAACATTGACGATATCAGCGGCATTCTTTACCTAAAGGATGTGGCTCGAATTCTGCACGAATCGCCGGCAAAAATGGAGCAAACCAAAGCGTCAGATATTGCAAGGCCGGTCATTTTCATCCCGGAATCTAAGCCGGTTGATGACTTACTTCGCGAAATGCAAATCAGCTCAACCCACATTGCCGTAATAGTCGACGAGTACGGCGGAGTCGCTGGACTGGCAACAATGGAAGATGTTATTGAGGAAATTGTTGGCGAAATTAGTGACGAGTATGACCGCGATGTAGCAGATGTTGATGACCTAGGTGATGGAAACTACCGAGTAATTGCCAGCTACTCACTTGCCGAACTGGGCGAATTCTTTGGAATTGAACTAGAAGATGAAGACGTGGACAGCATCGGTGGACTATTCACCAAGCAGTTGGGTCGTTTACCAGCTAAGGGCGATGAGAGTAAATTCTCTGGACTGGTGGTTTCGGTAGATCGCATTGAAGGTCGTCGTAAACGCTTGATCACCGTGATTGTCTCTAAAGATCAAGACTTAGATGACGCCCAGTCCGCTTTTGATCAACAAGAGCAAAACTAAGAATGGAATTATTTCCGTGGTAGATCACCGCTCAGGCTTTGCATCTTTTGTTGGAAGACCCAACGTTGGAAAATCAACACTTACCAACGCGCTGGTTGGAAAGAAAATTGCTATTACCAGCACTAAGCCTCAAACTACACGCCGGGCTATTAGAGGGATAGTGCATCGCGAACAGGGCCAGTTGATTTTGGTTGACACGCCTGGACTGCACCGACCTAGAACATTGCTAGGTCAAAGATTGAATGACCTAGTTGCTCAAACGCTGGGAGATGTAGACGTGATTGGATTCTGCATTCCGGCCGACGAAAAAATTGGTCCCGGCGATCAATTCATCAACGAGCAGCTAAATGAATTTAGACGAGCCAAGTTAGTCGCCGTTATAACTAAGTCAGAGTTGGTATCTCCTGAACAGCTTGCCGCACAGCTACTTGCTGTTTCAGAATTGCGAGACTGGGCTGACATAG
>CAEZSZ010000010.1_pt1 | contig 15268 bp, 14 predicted proteins | sample 7264091 | NCBI WGS metagenome assembly CAEZSZ01 (sample SAMEA6813792, study PRJEB35770) | uncultured Rhodoluna sp. | biome: Freshwater; feature: Freshwater reservoir; material: water | place: Czech Republic | collected 2016-08-15 | depth 0.5m m
CGGAGTAAAAACCATGATCCTTACAAATGGAGCTGGTGGCATTAAAGAGTCTTGGAAACCGGGCACTCCGGTTTTAATTAGCGATCATATCAACCTAACCGCCGATAGCCCGCTCGAAGGCGCCACTTTTGTTGATCTCACTGACTTGTATTCAAAGCGGCTGAGAGAGTTAGCCAAGAGCGTAGATTCAAGTTTGGACGAAGGGGTCTACTGCCAATTCCGCGGACCTCACTATGAAACACCAGCTGAAGTGCAGATGGCAAAACATATCGGTGGCCACATCGTGGGCATGTCAACCTCGCTGGAGGCAATTGCAGCAAGAGAAGCCGGAATGGAAATTCTTGGACTGTCACTGATTACAAATCTTGCAGCTGGTATCCAAAAGGAGCCGCTAAGTCACGCTGAAGTACTTCAGGCCGGAAAAGATGCCGAAGAAAAAATCAGCTCACTGCTTGCAGAAATCATCTCAAAGATCTAGTAATGCAATCTGATTTTTTAGAACCGGCCAAACTTTGGGCAGCCCAGGATCCAGACCCAGTAACTAAAGCTGAGCTTCTTGAGCTGATAGAAGCAAACGACCACAGTGCGCTGCAGGCACGAATGGGTAGCCGACTTGAATTTGGTACCGCTGGCCTACGCGGTGAATTAGGCGCTGGATCTAATCGAATGAACCGAGTACTGGTTACTCAAACAGCTGCCGGACTTGCCGAATTTGTCTTGGAGAATTTCCCAAACGACCCTTTGGTGGTTATTGGCTTTGACGGTCGCACCAATAGCGATGTTTTTGCACGCGACAGCGCCGAAGTTTTTGCGGCGGTCGGCATTCGCACACTTTTGTTTGATGGTGTGGTGCCAACTCCGGTGCTGGCCTTCACCGGAAGGAATCTAAAAGCGTCAGCCTCAGTTATGGTGACTGCTTCTCACAACCCGCCAAGGGATAACGGCTACAAGGTCTATCTAGGCGGTAAAGATGGCGGGTCTCAAATTGTTTCGCCCACCGATAGCAAGATTGCCGAAAAAATACTTAGCGTTGCAAATAACAAGACTTTTGATCAGATAGCCAAATCCTCTGACTACGAAGTTATCGGCGATGAAATGCGCAATAAGTACATCACCGCTACCGCCGGGATCACTGGAAAAATTGCCAACGATAATCCACTAAAAATTGTTTACACGGCAATGCACGGTGTTGGTTGGGCAACAGTCAAAAAAGTTTTTGAACAGGCAAATTTGGCAAAGCCAATCACAGTTGATGCCCAACTATTGCCAGATGGAAATTTTCCAACCGTAGCGTTTCCGAACCCTGAAGAACCAGGCGCTATGGATCTAAGCTTTCAATTGGCCAAGGAGGCCAAAGCAGATTTAATTTTTGCCAATGATCCAGATGCTGACCGACTTGCCGTTGGTGTGCCAGATGAGTTAGCTAATGGCGGCTGGCGGAGGCTTACCGGCGACGAATTAGGATTACTGCTTGGCCATGAGGTTGCCAGACGAGCACACCAGCAAGACAAAAAAGGAACCATTGCTTGCTCAATTGTTTCAAGCTCGGCGCTAGCTAAGGTGGCGCAGGAGTTTGGCTTTGGCTACCAGGAAACACTGACCGGATTCAAGTACATCGCCAAAATACCAAATCTAATTTTTGGATTTGAAGAAGCCCTGGGCTACTGCGTTGATCCTGAAAATACCCCAGATAAAGATGGAATTTCAGCAGCTTTGGTTGTTGCCGCTTTGGCCACCGAACTTGCTGCTCAAGGAAAAACTCTTTTGGATCAGCTGGCGATTCTTTCCGATCGATTTGGTCACTATGCCACTGGGCAGATTTCAATTCGTGTGACCGATCTAAGTCTGATTGCTAAACAAATGAAGGTTCTCAGAGAAAACCCGCCTACAGAAATTGACGGGGTGTCAGCTAAGTTCACGGATCTAAATATTGCAACAGCTAACTTGGGCGCCACCGATGCCCTGCGCTTTGATTTGGCTGATTCTAGAAGAGTGATTATTCGTCCCTCTGGCACCGAGCCAAAACTCAAGTGCTACCTGCAGGCAATTGGCCAGACCAAGGAAGCAGCTGTTGAATCCTTGGCTGCTCTCAATCAGGCGATGAGCCAGCTAATCAAATAACTAGAGCAGCGAAGCGCTTAGTTTTCGAGTGAGTTCTTCAAGATCAAAGAAATGCTCGATGGTAATAATCTCAGCGCTTAGGCCGGTCATCAGTTGAGCCAAATCAGGAGTGGTCAGAATCAATTCGGCATCCTGGGATTCGCGGGCTGTTTTCATGTCGGTGGCTTGAACTGTTGCCTCAATACCTAGCTGATTTAGGACTTTTTCCGCATTCATCTTTAGCAACACAGATGTGCCAATGCCCATGCCACAGACTGCGATTATCTTCATAATCCCATTCTGCCTGCTGAATTTAGAAAAGTTCGCGAATACTCTCTATATCGGGCGAATTTAACATGGTGTTTACAGCATTCTCGTCGCTGAGTAGTGCCGAGAGGTCACCGAGCATCTCTATATGTGAATCATGATCAACAGCAGATAGGCCAACAACCAGTCGGACCGGATCATTTGCTTGATTTCCAAAAACTATTGGCTCAGACAAAACAACCAAACTTAAGCCAGTTGATAAAACAGCAGCTGAAGTCTCGGCGTGGGCAAGGGCGATACCAGGGGCCAAAACAAAGTAGGGACCGTGTGTTTCTAAAACTTTCACCATTTGCTCACGGTACTCAGGAGTTACTCGACCACTGGCGATTAGTAAATCTCCAGCCATGGCAACGGCATCTTCGCGATCCAGTGCAATGGCACCTACTCGAATTGAGTTCTCGCCAAAAGCTTCAGCTAGATTCTTAAAACCCACTACCGACCTGCCTGAGAGAATCCTTCGGCGATGAGTTCAATTAGCTCTTCACGATCATCGATTGCCTGAAATGCACCCTCGGCCGCATTGACCTGGAAAATTTCAAGGTCGGCCAAAGTGTAACCAAAGGTATCAACCAGAATTTCTAACTCACGTGTCAGTGAGGTTCCGCTCATTAGGCGGTTATCGGTGTTTACGGTCACCTTGAAACCTAGGTCATACAAAATATCAATTGGGTGATCGCTCATGCTCTCGCCGAGAAGTGAAATCGCACCGGTTTGCAAGTTTGAAGAAGGGGAAGTTTCCAAAACTATCCCGCGGTCATGCACCCACTCAGCAACCGGTCCAAGCACTACAAGATCTGTTTCCCCGTCTGTTCGGCTAAACATTATGTCTTCAACAATTCTTACCCCGTGGCCAAGTCGCAGCGCACGACCAGAAACAATGGCATCTTTGATGCTTTCAATACCATCGCCCTCACCGGCATGCACAGTAACTGGAAATAGTTCGCTAGCTAGATAGTCAAAGGCAATCTTGTGACGACTCGGCAAAAAGCTTTTTTCGGGGCCAGCGATATCAAAGCCGACCACTCCGTTATTGCGGTGGCGAACGGCAAGTTCAGCAATCTCAAGTCCGCGATCAGCTTGTCGCATTGCGGTAATCAATTGCCCGGTGCGAATGAAACCACCTTGAGCCTCAACAAGTTCAACGCCTTCTTCAAGACCATCTTGAACCGCTTCTACGGTTTCATCCAGTGTTAGCCCCTGGGTTAGGTGCTGCTCCGGAGCCCAACGAATTTCACCGTAGATAACACCATCGTTAGCCAAGTCCAAAACAAACTCTCTAGCAGCTCGAGTTAGGTGCTCACGGGTTTGCATTACCGCTGTTGTAACCTCAAAGGTCTTTAGATAAACATCTAAGGATCCAGAGTCAGCTGATTTCTCGAACCACTTCTTTAGGTCTTTGGCGTTATCGGCTGGAAGTTTTAGGCCAATCTCGGCTGCCATCTCAACAATGCTCTGTGGTCTCAATCCACCATCAAGGTGATCGTGGAGAGATATTTTTGGCAACGAACGAATGTCGATGTTTGTCATTTGTTGCCTCTTTCTAGCTAAAAGCCAGGAATCTACTTGATGCGCTCCAAGATTATTTTTCTCTCGGCGGCAGAAGATTCAATCTTAAACGAATCAGCCAAAGACTCCAAGGCACGTTCAAATCTCTCTGGTTCATTGGTGTGCAGAGTCATTAGCGGGGCTCCCGCCTTTACCTCCTGGCCCAGCTGGGCGTGCAGTGTGATACCTGCTCCAAATTGAACATCGTCTTCTTTTCTTGCTCGACCAGCACCGAGGCGCCAAGATGCCGTGCCAACAGCTAGTGCATCTAGATGAGATAGGAAACCAGATTCTGGAGCCAAGACCACATGCTGTTCTTTTGCCTGAGGAAGTTTGGCGTCTGGATCGCCACCCTGCGCACTAATCATTTGGCGCCACTTATCCATGGCTCGGCCATCCTTCAAAGCAGCAGCAACATCGATGTCTGTTTTTCCTGCAAGTCTCAGCATTTCTCGGGCCAGTTCAACTGTGATCTCAACGACATCACTTGGGCCGCCGCCGGCTAATACTTCCAGCGATTCTTCTACCTCAAGTGCGTTACCGATCTTTAAACCAAGCGGTGTGGACATATCGGTGATTAGCGCTGAAGTCTTTACGCCAGCATCTGCTCCCAGTTGCACCATCACGGTTGCCAATTCTCTAGCGCTAGCAATGTCTTTCATAAATGCACCGGAACCTACTTTTACATCAAGCACCAGCGAGGCTGTTCCTTCAGCAATCTTCTTAGACATGATTGAGGATGCAATAAGCGGAATAGCCTCAACGGTGCCGGTGACATCGCGAAGTGAGTAAAGCTTTCGATCAGCCGGGGCCAAGCCAGATCCTGCTGCACAGATAACAGCGCCAACATCAGCCAGTTGCTTATGAAATTCTTGATTGGAAATTTGTGCGCGCCAGCCTGGAATAGATTCAAGTTTGTCCAATGTGCCACCGGTGTGACCTAGACCGCGACCAGAAAGCTGCGGTACTGCCACACCAAAGACGGCAACTAGTGGAGCTAGCGGCAGCGTAATTTTGTCGCCAACTCCGCCAGTTGAATGTTTGTCGGCGGTTGGCATGTTTAGACCCTCATAGCTCAGGCGCTCCCCTGATGCAATCATGGCCAGAGTTAGATCTTTGATCTCTCTGCGGTTCATGCCGTTCAGAAGAATTGCCATAGCCATTGCCGACATTTGCTCATCGGCCACTACCCCAGCGGTGTAGTTAGAAATCAGCCAATTGATTTGATCGGTTGAGAGCTCGCCCTTGTTTCGCTTGGTGATGATTACTTCTGGAGCGGAAAATTCAGGCATTACTTTCTTTCCTCAAGATCCCTGGGGCCAAAAGCATCCGGAATTACCTCATCGATTGTTTTGAATCCAGAAACCGTTTCAAGAATCATGCCAGTGGCCGAGTGCTCATATAGCAACTGCCGGCAGCGACCGCAGGGCATCAAGATGTTTCCCTTGCCATCAACGCAGGTGAAGGCAACTAACTTTGCCGGCCCATTGCTGCTGGTCATTGCTAGTTGGCTAACCAGGCTGCATTCAGCACAGAGGGTTAGGCCATAGGAAGCATTCTCAACATTGCAACCAGAGATAACTCTGCCATCATCGGTCAGTGCTGCTACTCCAACTGGAAACTTTGAATACGGCACATAGGCTTTTTTCATTGCCGCGTTAGCTGCAGCCCTAAGTTCATTCCAGTTAATTTCAGTCATGTTCAAACTCAACTCTTTATGTAAGCCTTACCAGCAGCTGCTGGTCCGGTAACTTTTCCAACCAAGCCGGCAACGGCCACGATGGTAAGTGCGTATGGCAGCATCAGCAAGAACTGGCTCGGTACGTCAGACCCGGTGATGCTAAGGATGGATTGTAGATTCTGGGCAAAACCAAACATAAGTGCAGCCAGAGTTGCAAGCAGAGGATTCCAGCGACCAAAAATCAGCGCAGCCAAGGCGATGTATCCAGCACCGGAAGTCATTTCTTTACTGAACGAGCCAACTGCACCCAGGGTGAAGAAGGCGCCGCCGATCCCAGCCAGTGCCCCGCCTAGCATCACTGACATGTATCTGGTGCGGAAAACTTTGATACCAACTGTGTCGGCAGCTTTAGGGAACTCGCCAACAGCGCGCAGACGCAAACCCCAACGAGTCTTAAACAGAGCTATGTAAACAACCGCAACAGCTAGGTACATCAGATAAACAATTACAGTCTGTGAGAAAAGAAGCGGACCGATAATTGGAATTTGCGAAAGCACGGGAATATCGATGCGATCAAATCTTGGCGGCTGATTTAGGGCCACAAGATCTCTGGTCATCACTGTGGAATAGAAGAAGCTGGTCAAGCCAATAATCAATACATTGACCACCACACCAACAATGATCTGATCAACCACGTACTTAATACTGAAGACGGCAAGGATGCCCGCCACCAGTCCCCCGCTGATTGCAGCAGCGATAAGACCCAGGGTGAGGCTGCCGGTTATGGAGGCGATGAGTGCTGAAGCAAATGCACCTGCTAGGAGTTGTCCCTCAATAGCGATGTTAATGACACCGACTCGCTCAGAGAGAACTCCGGCAAGCGCTCCGAAGATAAGTGGAACTGAAAGTGCCAGCGAACCCTGAAGAGTTTGAGTGACTGGAAACATCTCACCAACAAAAAGCAAAACTAAAATTTGCAGAACTATGGCAAGGGTGAAAATAATCATCAGCCACAGCGGTACTTTCTTTCGCTGGAATGAAAGAAGCCACGAAAAAGCAGTCACTATAAGAGCCAGCACAGTGAAGAACCACGAAGCTGGAATCACCGGAATTGGGAAGTCTGGAATTTGAATAACCTCAATGCCCGCGTTAAAGCTAAAGAGAGTAGAACCGGCTGGTGCATTGATTGATAGCCAAAGGCTAATGATCAGAAATATGCTCAGACCGATTGGGGATTTGAGTGAGCGTTTCATTACTTGGCCCCCTCAAACTTCATAGCCTGCTTGGCAGGATCTGATAGTCGGAACATAAAGCGCACCAAAGGTGGAGCAGCGATAAACAAAACAACAAGCGACTGAACAATCAGCACGATATCAATCGGAACTTTTTGGTTTGCCTGCATAATTACCGCACCAGCTCTAAGCGCTCCAAAGAGAAGTCCGGCTGCCAAAACGCCAAAAGGTTTTGATCGACCAAGTAGGGCAACTGTAATAGCGTCAAAACCAAAGCTTGCCGCCACGCTAGGGGTTAGGTATTTTTCAGCACCAAGCACCTGTGAGGTACCGGCAAGTCCAGCCAGGGCACCTGAGATGGCCATTACTAATACATAGGTAATGCCGATGTTGATGCCGGCAACTTTAGAAGCCGATGGGTTGTGACCCAGGGCGCGGAACTGAAAACCAATTGAAGAACGATTTAGTAACCACCAAACAACTAGCACCATCGCCAACATCACAAAGAATGATGCATTGATTCGGAAATCTTCGCCCATAAAGCGCCAGTACTTTGCAGTTTCTGAAATCTCTGGCGAAATTGGATTTACTGCACCCGGTGCTTGAAACAGCGGAGTGGTTAGCACGTAGAAAAGAAGCAGGCTGGCGATGTAGTTCATCATGATGGTGACGATAACCTCATTGGCACCGGTTGCTGCCTTTAGGAATCCAACGAAGCCACCAAAAAGGCCGGCAGCTAGCACACCGGCAATTACCGCAACCGGTAGGTGAATTAGAGCTGGAAGCTCAACAGAGAAGCCAACCCAAGCAGCTCCCATGGCACCAAAAATAATTTGACCAGTTCCACCAATGTTGAAAAGCCCTGAACGGAAAGCAACGGCCATACCAAGTCCGGCAAGTGTAATTGGTGTTGCGTAAGTAAGAGTCTCAGTCAGCGGCTTGATCATGCCAACTGAATCAAGGGCTTTGTAGTTATAAATCGCACCTCTAAACAACGCATCGTAGGCACCAAAAATTGAGTTCCACACCGCAGCTAGAAAATCAGTTGGCCTAGAAAACAAATAACTAGATGTGATTTGAACTTCTTCATTAGCAAAGGCAATTAGAAGGCCGCCGATCAAAAAGGCAGAAAGAATTGCCAGCGCAGTCAATCTTGAACTGGCATTAAAGATTTGCTTTACGACGTTGTTCATGCGCTGATACCTGCCATCATTTGACCCAGTGTTGCTCTTGGAGTATCGGCTGGCACCACTCCAACAATTTTTCCGCGGTACATAACCGCAATACGGTCGCCCAGCTGGGTAGCCTCATCTAGCTCGGTTGCCACAATAAGCACTGGAATTCCTGAATCACGGGTAGCCACAATTTGCTCGTGCACAAACTCAATGGACCCAACATCTAAACCTCTGGTTGGCTGTGAGGCCACCAAGAGGCGAAGCTCTCTAGATAGTTCTCTAGCGAGAACAACTTTCTGCTGGTTACCGCCAGAAAGCTGTGACGCGGTTGAGTCAATTCCCTGGGCTCGAATATCAAACTGCTTTAGCTTTTCGGTGGCGAATTTCTTGAGGACATCAAGCTGCAGGCTGATTCCCTTGGCAAATGGCTTGCGATCACTTCGATCAAGCATTAGGTTTTCAGCAATTGTGAACTCGGCAACTAGTCCATCTTCAGTGCGGTCCTCAGGGACAAAGCCAACACCTAGATCAAGAACTTGTTTTACATTTTTGCCAATAAGTTCTTTGCCATCCAACGAAATAGAGCCTGAGGTCTTTCCGTGCATGCCAATAATTGCCTCGGTTAGTTCTGTTTGGCCATTTCCTTGAACTCCGGCGATGACAAGAATTTCTCCCTCGTGAACCTCAAGATTGATATCCTCTAAAACTTTGGTGCCCTTGTTGTTCCAGGCTGAAAGATTTGAAATCTTAAAGGTAGCCGCACCAACTTTGGCAGCTGCCTTATCTACATCAAGATCTACTGCGCGACCAACCATCATCGAGGCAAGTTCATTGGCTGAGGCGCCCTGCTTGGCTTCGCCCACAATCTTGCCAAGTCGAATCACGGTAATTCGGTCTGCAACTTCTTGAACCTCACGAAGCTTGTGAGTGATGAAAACAATTGCTTTACCCTCGGCGCGCAACTGCTTCATGATTTCCATGAGCTCGTCTGTTTCCTGCGGAGTAAGCACTGCTGTTGGTTCATCAAAAACCAAAACTTGAGCGTCGCTAATAAGCGCTTTGATAATTTCAACTCGCTGTTGAACACCAACTGGCAGATCACCAACTATGGCATCTGGATTTACTTCAAATCCAAAGCGGTCTGAAAGTTCTTTTACTTGAGCACGGGCAGCTTTTAGATCAAGCACTCCGCCGGCTTTAGTTGGCTCATGGCCCAGAATGACATTTTCGGCAACGGTAAAAACTGGAATCAACATAAAGTGCTGGTGCACCATGCCAATGCCAGCGGCCATGGCATCTCCGGGACCTGAAAACTTCACAACCTTGTCATCAAGAAGAATGTCTCCACCGTCTGCTTGATAAAGACCGTATAGAACATTCATCAAGGTTGATTTGCCGGCACCATTTTCACCCAGCAAACAGTGAATCTGGCCGGGCTCAACAATTAGGTTTACGTTGTCGTTGGCGGTCATGGCGCCAAAGCGCTTTGTGATTCCGCGCAGTTCCAGCTTCATTGCTATTTCCCTGTTTTTATAAAAGGCCCGGTTGGGGCGTCATAACTTAAGTCTAACTTGCACCAAGACTGGCTAAAGCAAAAAAGTTGGGGGCCGATTTCTCGACCCCCAACTTTCTAACTATTTTTAGTATGAAGACTTCACGTCTAGTGAGCCTGAAACGATTTCAGCTTCTAGAGCTGCAACCTCATCGGCAATACCAGCAGGCCACATAACTTCGTGTGCTGGTGAGATGCCAACACCCTTGTTTGCAAGAGTACCTACGTAGATTGCCTCGCCACCTTCGAAGGTGCCCTCAAGGCTTGCCTTGATGGTCTCGAAGATTGCAACGCTCATGTTCTTCTGAATTGAGGTCAGGATTAGTGACTTGAACTCGTCAAACTTTGGAGCCTTGTACCAGTCGGTGTCTACACCGATAACGTATACGCCTTCAGCTTCTAGAGCTGCCTGACCTGATCCGGCACCAACTGGGCCAGCAACAGGAAGGATAACGTCAGCACCCTGCTTGATGAAGTTAGCTGAAACAGTCTTACCCTTAGCAACGTCTGAGAAGTCACCGGTCATGGTCCACTTTGACTGATCGTCACCCTTGGCACCAAGAACTTCTACCTTGGTTCCCTTTACAGAGTTGTGGTGAGCAACACCCTGCTTGAAGCCATCCATGAAGATGGTTACAGATGGGAATGCCATTCCACCAAAGGTTGCAACTTTGCCAGTCTTTGAAGTAGCAGCTGCAACGTAACCTGCAAGGAATGCAGCCTCAGCGGTGTCAAACAAAAGTGGCTTTACGTTTGGAACATACTTTGGGCTGAAGTCTGCGTTGCTTAGAGCGGTGTCAACAGGAGCAAAGTTAATTGTTGGGTTAGCAGCTGATGCAACGTCAGTTGCTGCAGCTAGAGCGAAACCAACAGGAACGATAATGTTGCAACCTTCGGCAACCATTGCGTCAACGTTTGGCTGGTAGTCGGTACCTGACTCTGACTCAACTTCAGCGGTCTGTACGCCAAGAACTGTCTTAGCTTCCAATAGACCGTTGTAGGCCTCTTCGTTGAATGAACCGTCATCAAAACCACCCTCATCTGAAACGATGCAGGCCTTGTAGTCAACTGGTGCTGCGGTTGGCTCAGCTGGAGCTGATGCACAACCGGCAAGGGTTAGGGTTGCAACAGATGCAAGCGCTAAACCTTTAAGAATGTTTTTGTTCAATTAGATTCCTCCTGGAATACAAGGGATGTCTCTCATCCCTCGCTACCGCAACAGTCTATCTATTTGCCTAAGGCCTCCGAGACGAAACCCGCTTAGTTATCCAAAAATTTACCAATTCGAGATGCGTTTTGAAACAAAACTAAAAAGCTGGCGCTTTCAATTTATCTGGTCGAGGAATTGACCTATAGAACTTCGGAGTGGCCGGTGGCCTTGAGCGCATCCACCAAACTTTTTACTCTTTGTGCATGCTCTTTTGTCGTTACCAACAATGCATCTGGCGTATCCACCACAATGATGTCTTCAACACCGATGAGAGCAATCAGTCGATCGGTATCGGAAATCAAAATCCCACTTGAACTATCAGCTAGAACTTTAGCGTTGCCAAGAACGGCCAGGTTTCCCTTCCGGCCCTGAGATTGCAATTCTGCAATAGCGGCAAAGTCGCCCACATCGTGCCAGGAGAAACTAGCTGGAATAACTGCCACCAAACCAGCGGCGGCGGCTGGCTCAGCAACCGAGTAATCAATGGCGACTTTCTTTAGTCCCGGCCAAATCTTTTCGATGCTGGCTTTTCGATCATCGGTGTCCCAGGCTTTGGCCAATTCCATAATCGCTGCGTGTAGCTCAGGCTCTGATTTTGAAAGCTGATCCAGCAGCAGGGCCGCCGGAGCGATAAACATTCCGGCATTCCATAGGTAGTGACCGGAGTCAACGTACTTTCTAGCTTTTGTAATGTTTGGCTTTTCAACAAATTTGGCAACACTTCTGGCCTCAGGGGCGCCAGCGATTTCAAGTTCCTCGCCTGCCTTTATATAGCCAAATCCAACCGAAGGCTCAGTCGGCTCAATTCCAATGGTGACTATCTTTCCGGTGGCAGCAACCAGCACGGCCTGCTTCACCGTCTTTTGAAATTGCTCGTCCTCGGTGATTACGTGATCAGCGGCAAATGAGCCGATAATCACATCTGGCTCGCGGTTTACCAGGATTGCTGCGGCGAGCGCGATGGCTGCTGTTGAATCCTTCGGAGAAAGCTCAAGTACTAGGTTTTCGATAGATAAGTCTTCGATTTGCTCCATCACTGCTGATTTATGCACTTTTCCGGTGACCACAAGTATTCGATCTTTGCCAGCGATTGGAACAAGTCGGTCCCAGGTGTCCTGCAGCAGAGTCTGGCCAGAGCCAGTTAGATCATGAAGAAATTTTGGAGCGGAGGCTCGAGACAGTGGCCAAAGGCGACTGCCGATTCCGCCGGCGGGAATGATGCTGAAGAATCGATCCATTGGATCTCTATGAGAAGTCATAACTTCTTGAAATCTTAGCCCAACCGGGCTTATGAGGAATAGATAGCTGGTTTTGCTGGCTTAGACTTAGAAGCAATAAATGTCGTTGTAATACATGGAGGTTTTACCGTGCCATCACTGCCAGCCGGCACCCTTTACCGCGGAAAAGTGGGCATGTGGTCCTGGGTTCTGCACCGAATCACCGGTGTGGCCATATTCTTCTTCCTCTTAGTTCACGTTTTAGACACTGCCTTGGTTCGTCTAAGCCCTGAGGCCTATAACGCGGTAATCAATACCTATAAGACACCTCTTATTGGTGTTGCTGAGCTAGGGCTAGTTGCCGCAGTTCTGTATCACTCAATGAACGGTGTTCGAATCGTTCTGATTGACTTTTGGCGCAAGGGTGTCAAGTACCAGAACATTATGTTCTGGATCGTGGTTTCAATTGCCTTTATCGTCTTTGCCATCTTCACCCCTCGTCACCTATCACACGTATTCGGCTAAGAAAAGGAGAGCAAATGTCTGTAGTTATTGAGCAACCTCGCTCCCCGCGCAGTCGAAACGGTGCCAACTGGGAAAAGTATGGCTGGATTTTCATGCGCGCCTCTGGCGTCATCCTTATCTTCTTGGTGCTCGGTCACCTATTTGTAAACCTTTACCTCGGTGAAGGCATTAAGGCAATTGACTTTGCCTTTGTTGGTGGCAAGTGGTCTGATCCATTCTGGAAAGTTTGGGATCTGGCCATGCTTTGGCTAGCCATGATTCACGGCACCAATGGAATGCGCACAATCGTCAATGACTACGCAACCAAAGAAACAATTCGCAAAGCTTTGGTTACATCTCTATGGGGTGTCTGTGCAGTTCTAATTACCTTGGGGACTTTGGTTGTTTTCACTTTTGATCCATGCCCAGCCGGTGCACTACCTGAACTACTGCCGTCATTCTGTCCAGTAAACGCTTCGTAATTTAAATTCGCCATCAACGCAGGAGTTATTGATTGTCAAACGCTAAACCTAAAGTGCACCACTACGAATACGACGTTGTAATCGTTGGTGCCGGTGGCGCTGGCATGCGCGCGGCAATTGAATCAGGCCCGCATGTAAAAACCGCTGTGATTTCAAAACTTTTTCCAACTCGCTCGCACACCGGAGCTGCCCAAGGTGGAATGGCTGCAGCACTTGGAAACGTTGAGGAAGATTCTTGGGAGTGGCACACCTTTGACACCGTAAAAGGTGGCGACTACCTAGTTGATCAAGATGCTGCTGAAATTTTGGCTAAAGAATCTGTTGAAGCAGTTATTGATCTAGAAAACATGGGTTTGCCATTCAATAGAACTCCAGATGGAAAAATTGACCAGCGTCGCTTTGGTGGTCACACCCGCGACCACGGAAAAGCTCCGGTTCGCCGTTCCTGCTACTCAGCTGACCGCACCGGTCACATGATTTTGCAAACTCTTTACCAGAACTGCGTAAAGCTAGGAATTGAGTTTTACAACGAGTTCTACGTGCTTGATCTAATCATGACCAAGGTTGACGGCGAAGAACGCCCATCAGCAGTTGTGGCCTACGAGCTAGCAACCGGTGAGCTACACATCTTCCAGGGCAAGAGCATTGTTTTTGCTACCGGTGGCTTCGGCAAGATTTTCAAGACCACATCAAACGCTCACACTCTTACTGGTGATGGCGTTGGCATTATCTGGCGTAAGGGTCTGCCGCTTGAGGACATGGAGTTCTACCAGTTCCACCCAACTGGCCTGGCAGGTCTTGGCATTTTGCTTTCTGAGGCAGCCCGCGGTGAAGGTGGAATTCTAAGAAACTCATCTGGCGAGCGCTTTATGGAGCGTTATGCACCAACCATTAAAGACTTAGCACCGCGTGACATGGTTGCTCGTGCGATGGCCAATGAGGTACGCGAAGGGCGCGGAGCAGGTCCAAACAAGGACTACGTACTTCTTGATCTAACTCACCTACCACCAGAAGTTATTGACGAGAAGCTGCCGGATATTACTGAGTTTGCTCGCACCTACCTAGGTGTTGAGCCATACACCGAGCCAGTTCCGGTATTCCCAACCGCGCACTATGCAATGGGTGGAATTCCAACGAATGTTCTAGCCGAGGTGCTTCGCGATAACGACACCGTGGTACCTGGTCTCTATGCTGCCGGCGAATGCGCCTGCGTATCAGTGCACGGAGCAAACCGTCTTGGTACTAATTCACTGCTTGACATCAACGTATTTGGAAAGCGCGCAGGAATTGCAGCTGCTAAGTATGCAAAAACTGCCAGCCACGTTCCAGTTCCAGCGAACGCAGCCGATGAGGTTATTTCAATTATTGAAAAGGTTCGCAATTCAAAGGGCAGCGAAAAAGTTGCCGTTCTAAGAAAAGAACTGCAAGACACCATGGATAAGAATGCTCAGGTTTACCGCACTGAGGAATCTCTAAATGAAGCACTTGAGAAAATTGCTGAGCTTCGCGCACGCTATGAAAACATTTCAGTTCAAGATAAAGGCCAGCGCTTTAACACTGACCTATTGGAAGCAATCGAACTTGGTTTCCTACTAGATCTTGCCGAGGTTCTTGCCTTCACCTCAAGAGAGCGTCGCGAAAGTCGCGGTGCTCACTCTCGTGAAGACTTTATCGACCGCAACGATGAGAAGTTCATGGTTCACTCCATGGCTTATCTCACCGATGCCGAGGTAAAGAAGCCTGGCGATAACATCAAGGTCGGCTGGAAGCCGGTCGTCATTACCAACTACCCACCGATGGAGCGTAAGTACTAATGTCTACTGCAGTTGCTACCGGCACCCAATTCGAGCAGATGGGCGCAGTCCCGTCATTCCAGGTGACCCTATTTGTTCGCCGCTTCAATCCAGAAGATGGCCAAGAAGCCCGCTGGGAAGATTTTGATGTTCAGGTCCACGGCACCGACCGCGTGCTAGACGCTCTTCACAAGATCAAGTGGGAAATGGATGGCTCGCTAACCTTCCGTCGTTCATGTGCTCACGGTGTTTGTGGATCAGATGCAATGCGTATCAATGGTCGCAATCGTTTGGCCTGCAAGACCCTGATCAAAGATCTAGATATCACTCAGCCAATTTATGTTGAGCCAATCAAGGGCCTAAACGTTGAGAAAGACCTTGTTGTTGACATGGAGCCTTTCTACAAGGCCTACCGCGACATCAATCCCTTTCTAATCGCAAGCGATAAGC
>CAEZSZ010000012.1_pt1 | contig 14212 bp, 11 predicted proteins | sample 7264091 | NCBI WGS metagenome assembly CAEZSZ01 (sample SAMEA6813792, study PRJEB35770) | uncultured Rhodoluna sp. | biome: Freshwater; feature: Freshwater reservoir; material: water | place: Czech Republic | collected 2016-08-15 | depth 0.5m m
AAGCTTGATCAAACTCCAAAGCAATTTGATCCTTGGTGACATGGAGGCGACCTAGATCTCTTGCTAGAGCGGCCAATCCAAGTTCACGAATTTTTGAGAACACTTCCGCACGGGCCTGATAGTTCTCCAGCACCTGAGTGTCGACAGCCATTGACTTCAGTGCCTGACTTAAATCATTTAGGGAAAGGTCGACCAATGGTGACTGGGCTGATTCTGGGTCAAGATGGGCTTGAACTAAATCCAAATCGGCTTGGAACTTCTGGAACTCTGAAAAAGCTTCGTTGATACCCTGCGGTACCTGCGGAGAGTTGAGCCCTGAAGAGAAGCTCTGCCAAAGCTCTCGCTGATTTTGAATTGCAATCAAGGCGCTGTGCATATCCCCCACATGCATTCCAGGTCGCAGGTACTCGCGGGCAAGCTTCTTCAATCGGCGACGATTGCTGCCTGACATTTGATTGCGCTTTTCACCCTTGCGAGGTGCAGTGGCTGCGATGAGTTCGGTGAGTGCTCGCTCAAAGACATCGGGAACAAACCGATCAAGGGTGTCTCGAACCCCCATCAAAAGAGCGAGGTACTTTTTCCAATCCTGCACTGACTCTGCAGGATTGAAATTAACTCGTGCAGTTAATTCCGAAAGCGATTGACTCAAACTTGGGAAAGATTGCTCATGCAAGGTTTTAGCAACTTCAATAACCTTTTCAAGTTCCGCTTGGGATTGGAAAACTGCTTGGTACCAGGCGCTGTCCTGAGGCCCAAATCTAAACTCCCCTAGGTCATGGGCCTGCTGAAGCAGGGCAAGCCCGGCTGACCTGTCGGTGTGCATTAGAAGCATTTCCTGTGGAATTCGAGCGTTGGTCAGAGCCGGTTTTGAAATTGCGCTGAGCTTGGAAAGCTCGCGAAGAATTCTTGCCACCGATACGCCTAGGACCGGATCCGTTGAATTTAAAGCTTCAAAATAAGAATCTAACTGAGCTTCTGCGGCTACTCGCTTGATTCTTAATGGCTCGAGCGTCGACGCTGAAGCTTTTTCGTTTCTGGATATTGCCGAGACCACATCAACCCAGGTTGCATCCGATCGCGTTGCTAATCCGGCCAGCCCTATGCTAGAGAAACGATCTGCCAATTCGTTCAAGGTTTGTTTTCTAGGGGCCACCACAAGCACCCGCTTGCCATCTTGAACCAAGGTCGAGATTACGTTTACAACCGTTTGAATGTAGCCGCAGCCAGGGAGGGTTTCAACAGCAAAACTCGCACCGGTTTTTGCTCTGGCAATTATTCGGGATTGCGTGGCATCGGCATCTACCACCGGGGTGAGCTGCGGTATCTCAATATCCTCGAGCCCCTGACCTGGTTCCCCGATCAGTTTCTCTACCAGTGCATTGAATGGGGTTTGGAAATCAGCAAGCATTTCCTCAACTGCAGTGGTGCAATTCAAAATCACAAGAACGCGGGATAGGTCTAGATTTGCAGTGCTGCCAGCCAAGTTTGCTAGGTAGTTAAGAACTGTCACCGGCACAAGGTCGGAGCTTTCATTTTGACGAGCTAGAAGCTCAGCCGGATTCAGCTTGATTCCATAACACTGCTCCAGGGAAGAAATCAGCGTCGGATTTACCGTGGGCGGGCCATCGAGTGAAAGCTCGTAGTCATCGGTTTTTCTAATGATGGAAACCGGCCACAACAAAATTGGGATGTTTAGATCGAATCCATCGCCTTCAAAGTTGGCAAGACCGCCGATCAGGTGCAGCGTCTCGATGCCATATTGCTGGCTAATGCTTTGTGACTTTGCCTTTATTCTTCTGGCCGCTGAAAGAGCTCGCGAAAAGGCTAAGGGATCCCGAACCAGGTTAGAAAGCAGCGTTTGACCGCCGGTAATGAACTGTGAGTAGCCGCCTGGGTGACTGCGCTCTAGGTCGATTTGCCCAAAGGTGTTGATTTCAAAGTTTCTAAGTGGGTTGGAAGCACCAATGGCGCGGATCTCTTCCTGCCATTCTTGAATTTTTTGCTTTTCCACCATTGAGTCAGCCTAACTTTTGGACTTCCTTTAGCGGCTTAGGCTCGGCCGAATCGGCTGGCAATAGCTTCTCCAAAGAATCAAAACCAATTCAGGCGTTATATTTAGGTGCGTCCGAGTTCTAAGTTCGGGCCCTCGTAGCTCAGTGGATAGAGCATTGGTTTCCTAAACCATGTGCGGAAGTTCGATTCTTCTCGGGGGCACCAAATCTTTAGGCGGCTCGAGAAACTGCCAGGTACGGATCCCACTCAGGTTCAAATCTTTCTGCACCGCGCACCATCCAAATTGTTCCGGCAGGCATTCTTGGTGAGAAATTCAAAGACCAACCAAGCTCGTGCAGAGTTTTGTCACCCTTTTTGTTATTGCACTTCAAACAACAGGCCACAAGGTTTTCCCAGGAGTCGTTTCCGCCTCTTGACTTTGGCTGAACGTGATCAATTGTGTTTGCACTTCCGCGGCAATAAGCGCACCGATGCGAGTCTCGGCGGAGAACACCTCTTCTTGAGACTGGGATTCTCCTGCTGCCAGGAATTCGAACATACCTAGATAAAAGTATTACCGAAGGCAGCTGGTACTCATTTGTGGCGCTGTGTACTTTGATTTCATCAGAGCCGGCAAGAATGGTGGCTTTTTCGTTGAGCACCAAAATTAGTGCTCGCTTGAATGACACAACAGCCAGTGGCTCATATCCCGCATTCAATACAAGAGTGCGCATAGTCTTCCTTTCGAAACCGCCCACACGGATTGCGGGCTTTCGTTTTGGAACTAGCTAACTTGGGCAATAAAAAAGCACCGTCAAAAATGACGGCGCTTGCCTACTGCAACTGCTGTGGTTGTTGTTGACAACAAGTTTCGACAGGACGTGGCTGAGCTACATGCTTGGTTGGCACACAAATCAGAGTCATCTCGAAATTCCTCATCAGTATAAGTAGTTAGAACCTGCTGTTAGATTACGCCTGCGAGCGCAGTTACGCCACTTTTAACGATGTGTGTTTTGGTGATTATTTAGAGGGCTACTCAGTGCCTAGGCGCATGAAGTAAACGTTGCTGGAGAAAATTGGGGCTAGTTTGACTCGGTCTCCGCGACGCGGTGCGTGGTAGAAATTACCATTTCCAGCGTAGATACCGTTGTGGCTGCTGTCATTCCACATCACTAGATCGCCAGGTACGGCATCCTCTGGGCTAATGATTATTCCTCGGCGCTTTTGAGCGTAAACACTGTGTGGCAGTGAGATACCAAACTGCGCAAATACGAAGGCTACGTAACCTGAGCAGTCAAAGCCAGCGGGCGTTGATCCACCAAACACATAAGGGGTGCCAACGTACTTCGAAGCAACCTTAAGAATTGTTGCTCCATCAAGGGAGCTGTAAGGAGGATTCTTCACGTAGTCGGCTGCGGTTGGGCCACTGTATAAACGGTATTGATTTAGAGCTTCCTGGCGGGCAATTTCGTCAGCATTTGCCGATTCATACTCACCACGGGCAAAGCGAACTGTGTTTACCGCCGCTACGGTCAGATTCTGGGTGCCATCTGAAGCTGCCAGCTCTTGAGCATTTGTGGTGGTAAAGCGCGACATTGCTGCCACATCTGGGTCGTAGGCGTAAGCCGGAAGAGCAAAGGTTGCAAAAAGCCCAGACGCGATCGACATGGTCACTGTGTTTCTAAATGGCCGACGAGAGTAAAAAGGAAGCTTGCGGGCGGCCTTGACCAGGTGCGCTGAACGGCTTGAATTCTGAGCGGTTGAGATTGCAAAAAATTTGGCGTCGCGCTTAGCTAACTTCTTGGCGTGACGACGCTCGGCGCGAGAAAGTCTGGCCTTCTCGGCTTCACGAACTGATCGGCGGCTGCGCAACTCGAATGACTCGAGGACATTCACTTGAACGTCAGCGCGGTAGCGGCCTTTTGGTTTTTCTGCCAAAGCTAGAACCTCCGGTTTTCGGTTGGCAACGTGTTTGAGTGTACCCCAGCGAATGATTTCAAACCGGCTTTATAACGCTGGGATAACAAAAATTGACAATATTCACAGAAACTCGGCCGATTGGGACCGGTTTTCTGTGCTTTGGCCCTAACTAGACTGGAACCATGCCTGAAATCATTATTCCCAGCGATTTACTGCCCCTAGATGGCCGATTTGGCTGCGGCCCCTCAAAACTAAGGCCTGCCCAGTTGGAAGCCTTTGCGACCCAGGGGGCTAAACTCATGGGCACCTCGCACCGCCAGGCACCGGTCAAAGCGCTGGTTAAGAGGGTTCAGGATGGCCTGATCGAGCTATTTCATAACCCCGATGGCTATGAAATAGTAATCGGCAACGGTGGTTCCACCGCTTTTTGGGATGCCGCGGCATTCTCTCTGGTTGAGAAAAAGGCACAAAACCTGGTTCACGGTGAATTTGGGGCTAAGTTTGCCAGCTCCCTAACAAATCCATGGCTGGATAAGCCAACCGTTATCTCCGGTGAGCCTGGATCAAGGCTTGAACTTAAAGCCGAGGCCGGAATTGACTCCTACGCCTATGCCCAGAATGAAACCTCAACCGGGGTTGTGACTCCGGTAAAGCGAGTAGCTGGTGCCGATGCCGGCGCTTTGATGTTTACCGATGCAACTTCAGCGGCCGGTGGAATTGATTTTGATGCCACCGAAACGGATGTCTATTATTTTGCTCCGCAAAAAAACTTTGCTTCCGACGGGGGTCTCTGGTTAGCTCTAATGTCTCCGGCTGCCATCGAGCGCACTGAACGGATCGCGGCAAGCGGTCGCTACATTCCAGAATTTCTAAGTGTAAAAACTGCCATTGATAACTCAAGGTTGAATCAGACCCTAAACACTCCAGCGATAGCCACGCTATTTTTCCTAGCCGAACAAATCGACTGGATAAATCAACAGGGCGGTCTAGCTTGGGCTGACAGTCAGACCAAAGCCGCCTCGGACTTTTTGTATGACTGGGCAGAGCAGTCTGAATTTGCTAGTCCTTTTGTTTCGAACCCAGATCACCGTTCTCAAGTTGTTGTCACGATTGATTTCAATGACTCGATTTTGGCAACCGACATTTCCTCGGTGCTCAGAAAAAACGGTGTGGTGGATGTTGACTCCTATCGAAAGCTTGGCCGCAACCAGTTGCGCGTGGCTACTTTTGCAGCAACCGACTTAGAAGACATAGTCAAACTCACCAAGTCAATCGACTTCGTAGTTCAGTCACTGTCATAGGCTTTGGGCAATGAGATTTTATATAAAAGATGCTGAAAGAAAGCCTGACCCGGCACCGATTAAGGCAAGCGCCAGAGCTGCGGTGCTGGTTGGCTTAGTCCTTTGGGTTCTTGCCCTGGCCGCGTGCCTTCTTAATCTTGAGGCCCTTGCGGCGGCGCAAAAATCTTGGTGGCTTGCGACCTGTATCTTCGGCATCATCCTTGGCATCTTCGCCTTCTTCAAGGTCAGAAACCGCTAGTTCCTCAGATTCATCGACTGATTCATTAGTTGATTCTTCGGCCGATTCATCCTCTGCGTCATCTTCTGACTCATCATCAAGGGCATCTAGCGCCGCCTGCTTTTCTAGCTCAATTTGCAGGGCCTTGTAATCTGATAATCGCTCTGACCAAGGAACCCAATCCGGGGCAACCAGAGAGTCATCCCCCGGTAGTAGCACAATCTCAGAAACTGTGGCTGGCTGATTCTTTTTATCTTGAAAAATAGTGACCGACCAGCGCCAGCCAACATAGCCTTTTTGGTTATTCTCAAAAAGAAAAGTTGCTAGGCCTTTGTCAATTTCTGTCACACCAATAAAATTGCCGACATTTTTAACTCCGGCATTCTCAACCAGTGCCGATTTGGCCAGATTTTTCTGCTCTAGTGCGGGAGATTTAGGCATCAAGTTCTTCAGCTAGTTTGCGAAGCAGGCTAGCTATTTTCTTACCGTTTGAAGACTCTGGGTACTTGCCGTGCTTTAGTCCGCCACCTAAGTGATCGAGCAGGCGAATTAGGTCCTCAACAATAATTGCCATTTCGTCAGCTGGCTTTCGTCCTCTGGCTGCCAAGCTAATTGGAGCCTCAAGTACCTTCAGGGACATTGCCTGAGCGCCGCGCTTGCCATCGACAACACTGAACTCAACGCGACTGCCAGGCTTGATTACCGTGGTGCCAGCTGGCAAGGCGCTGATGTGTAGGAAGACTTCAGCACCCTCGTCAGATGCGATGAATCCAAAACCTTTTTCTTCGTCGAAGAATTTGACTTTGCCGGTGGGCATGGCGACCTCTTTCATAAATCCAAGTTCTTATTTTACCCGTGAGAGGCCCTCAATAGCCAAGGTATCCTTTAAGGATGCCCAAGATCGCAAAAACACCAGCAAACAGCCCAAGTTCAAGGCTAGAAAATATTCTTGCGTACATGGCCGCTGGCCTAATTGGAACATCGGTGATCGCCATGATGGCAACTCTGATAATTGCCGCCACCGGAAGTTCAACTCCGGCCCTAGGGCAACAGCGCTTGCCAGCCTTCCTTGTCTTCTACCCGCAGCTTGGTCTTGTGGCCGGTGCCGCCGCAATCATCGCGCTGTTAATTGCAAACATTCGCAGGCGTTCAAAAGAAAACCGCGCCGGCAAGTAAATCTTGCGAAGATTACTCAGGTCAAAATGAGCGAGTTGCTAAAAGTAGCTGCCGCATTGCGAGGCATGAGTGACGAAAAGCTTCAAAAACTAATCATTGAAAGAATGATTTCATCCAGCCAATTGGTTGATTTCTTTGACCTCGCTGAAGCTTTGACGAAACCAACTTCGGTCTCGGCAGCAATATCTGGCCTTCCGCTGGGGCAAGCAAAAGAACTGCGTGGTCTTTGCGCCGGAGTTAAGCCAAATCCAAAAATAGCTTCCCACCTGGCTGATCAGATGTTGACTTCTCCAAGCCCTGAGTTCGCTGTTTTTCCATCAACGCTCGAGGCATTTGCTGAATTCAGCAAAAAATCTGCTGTGAGCTTGAGCACACTAACAATTACCACTCTTGAAGAAATTGCTTCGCCCCCGCAAAACGATATAGATCGTGATGCGGGAGTGGAAGTTTTTGAAACCATGCAGGCAATCACCGAACTAATCTTTGACCTAGAGCATCGATTTGTTCGAGAAGTTGGTAGAAAAAATGTTGGGCTACCGGATCTACGTCGGCTGGCTACCCATCTAAAAAAATCCACTGATTTTGCTAAGCAAATTTACGAGCTGGCAAATTTAGCAAATCTAATAACTTTGCAGGGGCAACGCTGGCAACTAAGTTCCGACTCAGAGAGTTGGCTAAGTTGGACCCCAGTTCAGCGCTATAAGCACCTCGTAAAAACCTGGCGCGAGATTCTTGGTGATTCCTCAGCCAGCGAACTCAGTGACTCAGTTAAATCCTTGCCGGGGATTGTCTCCCTAGAACAGCAATTGAAGTTGAACTACCCTTTTGCTGATAGCTCGGTGAGTTCCAAGATTTCTAGATTGGCTCAACAGGCTGAACTGATCGGAATTTCTTCGGCTGGCTGGCTTTGTAGTTGGGGCAATCTGGTGCTCAATCAAAAATTTGACGCGGCTAGCAAAGAGGCCGTTTCATTTCTACCTGCTCCGGCCAGAAAGTTGATTTGCCAAGCTGATCTAACTTTGATTGCCCCTGGGCCGCTGCCAACCGAAGATGAGATTTTCATTCGCCGCTTTGCTGACACCGAACAAATTGGTTTGGCATCCACCTATCGCCTTTCGGCTTTGAGTATTAGTCACGGACTTGAGACCGGACTTAAGGTGCCAGAAATTAGACGCCTGCTAGTAGATCTTGCCGAGAAAGATTTGCCGCAGCCAATTGAATATCTGCTCAATGAGTCTGAGGCTCGCTTTGGCAGGCTGCAGGTTTTTGCCGAGGGAGTCGATGAGCGCAGCATCATCAAATCTGAAGATCGGGTGCTGCTTGCTGAAATCCTCAATGAGATAAAACTAAAACCCTTTGCCCTTGTTCAGCTCGAGGAAGGTCAGCTGGCCTCAAGGTTTGAGCCTGAGGTTATTTACTTTGCGCTTCGCGAACTAGGATTTGTGGCAGTTCGAGTGGATTCAAAGGGAAAAGTAATCTCACCGATGAGCGTTGCCCAACCTAAATCATCTTTAGAGCAGCAGAGTTCTGTGATTAATGACATCAAAAGACTCAGGGCCCAGGATGAAGTGCTTGGTAGTTCACCAAACGATGATGATCTGCAGCGGCAAATTCAACTGGCTATAAAGAACAAAACCACCGCTACCTTTACGGTGCTGTCCTCAGACAAAGAAATCGATTTTCTGCTTGAGCCAATCGGTTTAGCCAACGGGCGCCTGCGTGCCAAGGATAAGAAGGCAGATATCGAAAGAACCCTGCCGTTATCTAGCATTATTCGCGTGACCCTTGGCTAGGCTCAAGGGTTAGGCTTGAAGGATGACTAGCGGACCCCTTATTGTTCAAAGCGATAAGACCGCTTTGCTTGAGGTCGATCACCCCCAAGCCAAAGATGCTCGCCACGACCTCGCAATTTTTGCCGAACTAGAGCGAGCGCCAGAACACATCCACACCTACCGAATTACCAAGCTTGGGTTGTGGAACGCGCGCGCTGCCGGTCACGACTCTGATTTTGTTTTGAACGTTCTAGATCGCTACGCCAAGTTTGCTGTTCCTGCTGGAGTGCGCTCTGAGATTGCTGAAACCATGAATCGCTACGGCCGGCTCTCCATTCGAAAGAGTGACGATGGTGAACTAGAGCTTTATTCAACCGAGCGAGCAATCCTTTTGGAAACCAGCAGGCATCGAAAGATTGCCGATTTGCTAGATGGTGAAATAAGCACTGAAGCATTTCGGATTCGGCCTTGGGCCCGCGGGCAGGTAAAGCAAGAGCTGCTCAAGCTTGGTTGGCCGGCCGAGGATTTCGCCGGATTCACTGAAGGCACTCCACACGAGATAGCCCTTTCCGGTGCTGACTGGAAGATTCGTGACTACCAAATCAAAGCAGTAGAAAAATTCTGGGAAGGTGGCTCGGGAGTGGTCGTGCTCCCCTGCGGTGCTGGAAAAACAATCGTCGGCGCAGCTGCCATGTCAACGGCAAAAACAAACACTTTGATTTTGGTAACCAACACCGTCTCGGCAAGACAGTGGAAAGCAGAGCTGCTTAAGCGAACCACTCTCACTGAGGAAGAAATTGGTGAGTACTCTGGCTCACTGAAAGAAGTAAAACCAGTGACCATCGCTACCTATCAAATTTTGACCACCAAGCGAAAAGGTGAATACGCTCACCTTTCACTCCTGAACGCAAATGACTGGGGTTTGATTGTTTACGATGAAGTGCATCTTCTACCGGCGCCGATTTTCAAGATGACCGCAGATCTGCAAGCGCGTAGACGTCTTGGACTTACCGCAACCCTGGTTCGCGAGGACGGAAAAGAAGGAGATGTCTTTTCACTCATTGGTCCGAAGCGATTTGATGCTCCCTGGAAAGAAATTGAGTCTCAGGGCTACATCGCTCCGGCGGCATGTTTTGAGGTTCGAATTGACCTGCCTGATGAGGAGCGGATGAACTATGCCGTTTCTAGTCAAGAGGATAGATATCGAATCGCAGCCACCTCTGCTACCCGCATTCCAGTAATCAAGAAGTTAATCGCCAAGCACCTCGGTGAACCAACCTTGGTAATCGGTCAGTATCTTTCGCAGATCCACGAAGTTTCAGCCGCTCTGGATGTTCCTGAAATCACTGGCGATACTCCGGTTGATGAACGAGAGCGGCTATTTGAAGAATTTAGAAGCGGTCGATTGAACACCCTGGTGGTTTCAAAGGTGGCAAACTTTTCAGTTGATTTGCCTGAGGCCTCCGTTGCAATTCAAATCTCAGGCTCGTATGGATCAAGGCAAGAAGAGGCTCAGCGCCTAGGCAGGTTGCTGCGGCCAAAAAGCGATGGTCGAACCGCGAGCTTCTACACGCTGACCTCACGAGACACCGTGGATCAAGATTTTGCGCAGAATAGGCAGCGCTTCTTGGCCGAACAGGGCTACAGCTACGAGATAGTCGACGCTCACTCGCTCTAATTGGCGATAAGCTCTCCAAGCTCTAACAGCGGACACTCAAGACCCATACAGTAAGTTCACAGGTAACTCAAGGAAACTGAAGGTATGGAAAACGTAAAAGTACTCATCGTCGATGACGAGCCGAATATCCGAGACCTACTATCCACCAGTTTGAGATTTGCCGGCTTTAGCGTGCACGCGGTAGCTAATGGCACCGAGGCGGTCAACGCGGCAGAAAAGGGCAACCCCGACATCATCCTGCTGGATGTAATGCTGCCGGATATGAATGGTTTCAGCGTGACTAAGAAGCTGCGCTCGATGGGTATCAACTGCCCAATTCTTTTCCTAACCGCCAGAGACGAAACCGAGGACAAGGTCACCGGGCTCACGGTTGGTGGCGATGACTACATGACAAAGCCTTTTAGCCTCGATGAAATTGTTGCCCGCATCAATGCGATTCTTCGAAGAACTAAAGCCGCCCAGGTTGAAGAATCAGTTCTAGAAGCCGGCGAAATCAAGATTAATCAGGACGCTCACGATGTTTATGTAAACGGCAAGCTGGTTGATCTAAGCCCTACCGAATACAAGCTTTTGAGATTCTTGATTTCAAATCCAAACCGCGTGCTCACTAAGGCGCAGATTCTTGATCATGTTTGGGAATACGATTTCAATGGTGAGATGGGAATCGTCGAATCTTACGTTTCCTACCTGCGCAAAAAATTAGACCCACTAACCAGCGAACCACTAATCCAAACCAAACGTGGTGTTGGATACATGTATAAGTCTGTAAAAAACGCCTGATTGATCGGTGAGTAAGTGAACTCAAAGCTTGGCAGTGCCTGGCAGCGTATCTCGCTGCGCACCAAGCTAACTGCGCTATCGGTGGCAATTATCGGTGCTTTGATTCTGGTTTCCAGTCTGGGCACCATTTCGCTGCTTAGAACGTACCTTCAGGCAAATGTCGATACATTGCTGACCTCAACTGCAGCTACCCTAAGTCGCGAAGACCCGGCTGTGCTCGAGGAAAAACTTGCCAAACGTCAATTGCAGCTACCAAGTCTGCCAACTGATTTTTACATCGCCTTCGTGGACGAGCGCGGCGGCTTGCTAATTGGTTTGGTTTCTTCCGCAAGTGATCGAAGAGAGGTTCCAAATCTTTCTAACTTTTCGATTGAGTACGTTACACAAACCTCAGGGGTTCCATTTGAGGTAAACGATAAAGGTCAAATTTCAGACGACTCCGGTATTCGCGGTTGGCGAATGGTTGCTCTGCCGCTAACCAACACCGCTGGATCTTTAGTGGTAGCACTTCCCACCGGCGCAAATAATGCTCTGCTCGCCCAATACGGTCTCATTGGTGGTGGCTTTGGTGCCCTGTTGCTACTTCTTTCTGGATTGAGTATCTGGCTTACGATTTCATCAGCCCTTAGACCACTCAACGAAGTGGAGCGAACAGCCGGTGCAGTATCCGAGGGAGATATTTCTCAGCGACTTGTTGAAGGTGGCGGTAACACTGAGATCGCCAGACTCAATCGCTCGCTCAATACGATGCTCGATGGAATTCAATCGGCGCTTCAGGATAGAACTAAGACGCTAGATCAGATGCGCAGGTTTGTGGCTGATGCAAGTCATGAGCTTCGCACTCCCCTGGTATCGGTTCGTGGTTACGCAGAGCTCTATCGAATGGGCGCTCTAAAAAAACCAGCAGAGGTTGCTGAGGCAATGGCCCGCATCGAAAGTGAAGCGGTTCGAATGTCTGGCTTGGTTGAAAGCTTGCTTACGCTGACCCGCCTAGATGAATCTACAAAGCCAGAACGAACCAACACCGACATGGTTTCTTTGGCCACCGATGCTGCCAAAGATGCCGCTGTTGCAAATGGAAATCAAAAGATTATCGTCACCGACATGAACGGTCGTTCACTTTCACAGGATGAAAAAGTCATTGCCAGCATCGAGGCAAATAGCATGCGTCAGGTGCTGATTAATCTGTTAGCAAATGCTGCGAGGTTCTCACCAGAAAACTCACAGATAGAAATTGCTCTGGATAACCAAACTTGGCAAGACGATCGGCGCCAACTCATCTTTGAGGTTCGAGATCACGGCGAGGGAATTCCAAAGCAGCTGCGCAAGAAAGTCTTTGAACGTTTCTATCGCGTTGATAATTCCAGAAATAGCGACACCGGTGGTTCCGGCCTAGGCCTTGCCATTGTTTCCAGCATTGTCACTCGGCACAGTGGAAAAATCGAAGCTTTAGAAACTCCTGGTGGCGGAGCAACTATGAGGGTGACAATTCCAATCTAAATCTTTTGATTTTTTCGGGATTTTCCACAGATCATTAATTTCCTAAAAAACTAAATCTGTTTTGTTGATGATTATCAAATGACTCATTTCAGTGTTGACAGCGATCAGGTACTAGCCGCAACGGCAAATATTCAAACCACAATATCTAGGCTTGGGCAAGAGGCGGATTCGCTAATGGCCCAGCTTCAAACTCTGCAGGGTTCTTGGTCTGGTCTTGCTTCGAATAGTTTTCAGGATCTTGTAATTCGTTGGCGAGCAACGGCGGCAACGGTAGATCTACAACTGGCTGAACTTGCCAGTGGGCTAAGTGTGGCTGCGGCCGCCTATTCAGAGATTGAGTTTTCTAACCAAAGATTGTTTCTATAAAAAAACGGGCGGTTCCCGAAAGAACCGCCCGCTCATAGTGGATCAGACTATAAGTTTTTTAGTAATCCATTCCACCCTGAGGAGCTGCTGGAGCAGATGCAGGCTCTGGCTTCTCAACTACTACAGCTTCGGTAGTTAGGAATAGACCGGCAATAGAGGCAGCGTTCTGCAGAGCAGAGCGAGTTACCTTTACTGGGTCGTTGATACCTTCTTTGAGCATGTCTACGTACTCACCAGTGGCAGCGTTTAGACCGTGGCCTGAAGGAAGTCCAGCTACCTTCTCAGCCACAACGCCTGGCTCAAGACCTGCGTTTAGCGCAATCTGCTTTAGCGGTGCAGAGATTGCAACGCGAACAATGTTTGCGCCAACTGCCTCTTCGCCGGTTAGCTCTAGACGATCAAATGCAGCCTTGCCAGCCTGTAGTAGAGCAACTCCACCACCGGCAACAATTCCCTCTTCAACCGCAGCCTTGGCATTTCGAACAGCATCTTCGATTCGGTGCTTACGCTCCTTGAGTTCAACCTCAGTTGCTGCACCGGCCTTGATAACTGCAACACCACCGGCTAGCTTGGCTAGACGCTCCTGGAGCTTCTCGCGGTCGTAGTCGCTATCGGTGTTGTCAATCTCGCGACGAATCTGCTCAACACGACCTGAGATCATGTCTGCTTCTCCGGCACCCTCAACAATTGTGGTTTCGTCCTTGGTGATTACCACCTTGCGAGCGCGACCTAGAAGATCCAGAGTTGCACTCTCTAGCTTTAGACCAACCTCTTCAGAGATAACCTGACCACCGGTCAAGATAGCGATGTCCTGAAGCATAGCCTTGCGACGGTCACCGAAGCCTGGAGCCTTAACAGCAACTGACTTAAAGATGCCACGGATTTTGTTGACGATAAGTGTTGCCAGTGCTTCACCATCAATGTCTTCAGCAATAATCAAGAGTGGCTTATTGGCCTGAATGACTTTGTCAACAATTGGCAGAATGTCTTTAATGTTTGAGATCTTTGAGTTTGCAATTAGAACGTAGGCATCTTCAAGAACTGCCTCCTGGCGCTCAGGGTCGGTGACCATGTAGGCAGAAATGTAGCCCTTGTCAAAGCGCATACCTTCGGTGAGCTCTAGCTCAATTCCAAAAGTGTTTGACTCTTCAACGGTAACAACACCCTCGCGGCCAACCTTGTCAATTGCCTCTGCAATCAGCTCACCAATTTGAGTATCACCAGCGGAGATAGATGCGGTTGCCGCAATCTGCTCTTTGGTCTCAACTGGCTTTGCGTTCTTGTGCAGTTCTTCGATAACAGCCTTGACAGCTTTTTCAATTCCACGCTTAAGTGAAATTGGATCAGCTCCAGCGGCCACGTTGCGAAGACCTTCGCGAACCAATGCTTGAGCTAGAACAGTTGCAGTTGTAGTTCCGTCTCCGGCTACATCGTCAGTCTTCTTAGCAACTTCCTTAACCAGCTCGGCGCCGATGCGCTCAAGTGGATCTTCAAGTTCAATTTCTTTAGC
>CAEZSZ010000013.1_pt1 | contig 14166 bp, 12 predicted proteins | sample 7264091 | NCBI WGS metagenome assembly CAEZSZ01 (sample SAMEA6813792, study PRJEB35770) | uncultured Rhodoluna sp. | biome: Freshwater; feature: Freshwater reservoir; material: water | place: Czech Republic | collected 2016-08-15 | depth 0.5m m
TAACCAATCTGTCTGTGAAAGTGCTGGTGCGTAACCTGGCTAACCTGACCGGTTTACTAGATTTTGTTACCTCTACACGCGCACCTGGTGGCAGCTCCCAAGAGCGGCGACCATCACACCATAAAATTCCATGTCCGGCGCTGCGTTGCAGAACTTCGACTGCAACCATAGCGTCTGGCTTTACCACCAGCGGTCTTGCGAAAAGTGCATGCGCACTCAATGGCACAACTAACAGCGCCTCAACCGATGGCCAGACAACCGGACCGCCAGCAGAGAAAGCGTATGCCGTTGACCCGGTTGGAGTTGACATGACTACTCCATCACAGCCAAAACTTGAAAGTGGGTGCCCTTCAATTTCGAGAACAACTTCTAGCATTCGTTCTCTGGCGTTTTTCTCTACCGTGGCTTCATTTAGGGCCCAGGTTCTAAAGACTTCTTGGCCGTCTACAAAGACTGCGACTTCAAGGGTTAGCCGCTCCTTTATTTCATAGTCATGATCTAAGACTCGGCGCACAGCCTCGGTAAATTCTTCTCGTTCAGATTCAGCTAGGAATCCAACGTGGCCCAGATTGATACCCATTAGCGGAATGGAATAGTCTCTAACGATTTCAGCTGCCTTTAGTATCGTGCCGTCACCGCCTAGAACAACAACGAGTTCTAGTTCAGAAATCTGGCAGTCAACCTCAAGGGTCTTTATCTGGCCGATTACTTTCGCTAGCAACTGGTCGCCGGTGATTTTCTTCAAATCAGCAAGATCCGTGGCACTAATAACCGGTGTGATGCCTCCAGCGATCATCTGCTCAAATGTAACCGCAGCAGCAGCGATTGCTTCTTCTCTGGCAGTGTGGGTGACAACCAGTACGAAACGAGATTTACTCATTTGGTCTCCTTTGCCACCGATTCAATCTTGTCTAACCATTTTGACTGATTTGGGGACTCTTTTGGACTAATCCACAAAACATACTCAATGTTTCCATGGGTACCGGGTAGATCAGATCTGACCAGACCCCTGATACCAAGGCCCAGCTCCTGCGCCTCAGCGACCACCTGCTTAATTGCACCGGCCCTTAGATTGTGATCATTTACTAGGCCATGAGCGCTGAGCGATTGTTTGCCGACCTCGAACTGAGGTTTTACCAATAGAACGAACTCTGCTTCCGGAGCCACTGAAAGCATCTGCGCTAAAACTAGCGTTAGCGATATAAACGAAAGGTCGGCGACAACTAGATCTATGTTGATGAGCGATTGCGAGATTCCCGTGCGCTCTGAGAGAGTTGCCGGGCTTAGTTCTCGAGCATTAAAGCCCTCAACGCAAACAACTTTAGGGTTTTCAAATAGCTGCTCCACCATTTGCTCATGACCGACATCAATTGCAAAGACGCGGCTTATGCCTCGGCGCAGCAGAACATCGGTGAAACCTCCGGTTGATGCGCCAACATCAAGAGCTGTTTTTCCAAGCACCTCGATCTCGCTAAAAACGTCGAGTGCTTTTGCGAGTTTATGGCCGGCTCGGGATACGTAATCAACAGCCTCGAGCACCAATATTTTGTCCTCAGCTGAAATTAGCTGTGATGATTTACGAGCTGCTTTTCCGTTAACCAGAACGCGATTTGATTCAACTAGCGAAGATGCCTGGTTTCTTGATCTTGCCAAGCCGCGCTCCACCAGTGCTAGGTCAATGCGCATTACTAATCCTCTGGTATTTCTTCGAATAACCCACCCGGTGGAGTTATTGTGATCTGGCCCTTTGCAACATCAACGGTTGGAGCGAATGCCTTGATAAAAGGCAAAAGAACTTCTCCGCCCGGTGTCTCAATTGCTAGGCAATCCTGGGCTGGCAGATGGTCAACTCTTATGACTTTGCCAACTTCTTGACCATCGCGAATAACTGCTAGTCCAACAAGTTGGTGGTCATACCATGCATCTGGCTCTTCCGGTAATGCTTCTAAAACAGCGTCAACAAGCAAGATGGCTTTTACTAAACCGTCGGCTGTGCTTCTATCTTCAACTTCGTTCAAAAACAAAACTGGCGATGCGTTGTAGTACCGCAATTCTTTAACAGATACGGTTTTTCCAAACCAAAGCGAGGTTTCTGGAACCTGAAGGTTTAACACTGCACCAACCTTGAAACGAGTTTCAGGGCTATCGGTGTAAAGCTCTAGTTTGAACGCTCCTTTAAGCCCGTGGGCTTTGACCAGACGGCCAACTCGAAGCGTGGTCTTACTAGAAATCGGTGTCCACCACGTCTACACGTATTTTCTTGCCGTCGGCAAGAGCGTTAACAACAGTTCTCAAGGATTTAGCAGTTCGACCGTTTCGACCAATCACGCGACCAAGATCATCTGGGTGCACGTGCACTTCAAGTAACTCGCCGCGCGATGTTGTGCGTGCGGTTACCTTGGCGTCTTCGGGATTGTCTACGATGCCTTTAACAAGGTGCTCGAGTGCTGCAGCTAACACAGACTAAGCCTCTTCAGATTTTGCTTCAGCCGCCTCTGGTGCTTCTGCAGCAGCTTCTTCAACTACTTCAGCGGCCGGCGCGGCAACTTCTTCAACTGCAACGACTTCTTCAACCGGAGCCTCAACTACTGCATCAACGGCAACCTCTGCAGCTTCCGTAGCCTCTGCTACAGGTGCAGCTTCCTCGGCAACTGGTGCAGCTTTTTTGGCAGCAATCTCAGCCTTAGGAACCAAAACTGTTTTCTTCTTGGTGTCAGTTACGAAAGCAACCTTTGGCTCAGCAAGCTGAACTGTGTTCTTTGCGGTCTTGTCGCCCTTTGAGGCCTGGTAGTCACCAGTGAGCTTTAGAAGAACTGCAACCTGCTCGGTTGGCTGAGCGCCAACGCCAAGCCAGTAGCGAGCACGCTCTGAGTTAACTTCAATAATTGATGGGTTGTTGGTTGGTACGTAGCGACCAATCTCCTCGATTACTCGACCATCACGGTGAGTCTTTGAGTCTGCAACAACAATGCGGTAGTGCGGGGTACGGATTTTTCCGTGACGTGCTAGACGAATTTTTACAGCCAACGTATTGCTCCTGATATTTGAATTGAGGCGAACGTTCAACCGTGAGCGTGGGGGCACACTCGGTAGAAAAAGCTCTGTGGGTTGTCGTTATCGTTTGGTTAGAGGGTCAAACGGTGACAACCGCTCTATTCTGCCAGAAAAGGCTTTGTCGCGCTAGTTCTCCTGGTCACTGACCTAGGCCAAAGGATGACCCAGAGCCACCAGTGGGCTTTTCGCCGAGGGTTCGGCCGGCATCTTCAGCTGCACGCTTGGCTGGGTTTCCAGATTTTGAGCCCTTTTTCTTGTCCTTCTGCTTGCCTCGACCACCTATGAACCCGCCGCCCATGCCAGGCATGCCAGGCATACCGGGCATTTGTGGCACACCGCCCTTGGCGACAGTTTTCATCATTTTTGCCGCCTGCTCAAAGCGGTTTACTAGTGAATTCACATCAGTGACGGTCATTCCAGAGCCCTTAGCAATTCGAGATCTTCTGGAGCCGTTCAAGATTTTTGGCTGTAGACGCTCAGCTTTAGTCATTGAGCGAATAATTGCCTCGGTGCGATCTATCTCACGCTCATCAAAGTTTTCCAACTGATTACGCATTTGACCAGCTCCGGGCATCATCGCCAGCATGCTTTTTAGTGAACCCATCTTTCGAAGCTGCTGCATCTGATCTAAAAAGTCATCAAGAGTAAAAGTGTCTTTGGCTAATTTTTCAGCCATTTCCCGAGCCGAAGCTTCATCAAAGCTCTTTTGAGTCTGCTCGATGAGAGTGAGCACATCTCCCATATCCAAAATTCGGCTTGCCATGCGATCTGGATAGAACTGCTCAAAATCATCCATGCCCTCGCCGGTAGAGGAAAAGATAATTGGCTTACCAGTGACAGAAGACACCGATAGCGCAGCACCACCTCGAGCATCGCCATCTAGCTTGGACAGCACAACACCGGTGATGCCGACGCCTTCATCAAAAGCCCTAGCAACATTTACGGCATCTTGTCCGATCATTGCGTCTATGACAAACAACACCTCGTCCGGATTCACCGCTTGGCGAATTGCTTTTGCCTCGGCCATGAGTTCTTTATCAACACCAAGTCGACCAGCGGTGTCGACAATGACAACACTGAACATTTTCTGCTTGGCGTGCTTTATGGATTCCTTGGCGACCTTAACTGGATCGCCAACGCCATTGCCCGGCTCTGGGGCAAACACTGGAACATCAATGCGGTCACCAACAACCTGGAGCTGGTTCACCGCATTTGGTCGCTGTAAATCAGCGGCAACAAGTATTGGAGTTTGACCTTGCTCTTTTAGCCACTTGGCTAGCTTTCCGGCAAGGGTAGTTTTTCCTGAACCTTGTAAACCGGCAAGCATGATCACAGTTGGCGCAGTTTTTGCAAAGATTAACTTTCTTTGCTCACCGCCAAGAATTTGAACCAGCTCATCGTCGACAATCTGAACTACCTGCTGAGCGGGATTTAGAGCTTTTGAAACTTCGTCACTGAGCGCTCGATCTCGAACAGCAGTGACAAATGATTTAACAACCTCTAGGGCAACATCTGCTTCAAGCAAGGCCCGTCTTATCTCGCGCAGAGTGGTGTCAATATCTGCCGGAGAAAGCTTGCCCTTGGTTCTAAGGTTCTTGAAAGTTTCGACTAAACGATCGGAGAGATTGCCAAACACTATGCCTCTTCCAATCCAACTATTCCTGCTGCAAACTCAGCTGCGTCAAAGAATGAGAAATCCTCAATGCCTTCACCGGTACCAACGAGCTTTACTGGGATACCCAGTTCCCGTTGCACTGAGTAAACAATTCCACCTTTAGCGCTGCCGTCTAGCTTGGTCAAAACTATACCGGTGACATTTGCAATTTGAGTGAAAGCTTTTGCCTGGGTCAATCCGTTCTGTCCGGTGGTGGCATCTAGAACTAAAAGAACCTCGGCAATTTTCGCCTGTTTTTCAATTACCCTGGAGATTTTTCCAAGTTGATCCATTAGGTCGCTTTTGTTTTGCAATCTGCCAGCGGTGTCAATAATTAGAACATCGGCGCCCTCGCGAACCGCTTGTTCAGTTGCTTCAAAAGCTACTGCCGCTGGGTCTTGGCCCTCTTGAATTGGTTTGACCAGTTTTGCTCCCGCGCGTGAAGCCCACGTTGCCAGCTGGTCTACCGCTGCTGCCCGGAAAGTATCAGCCGCGCCGATGGTTACTCTGAAGCCGCCTTGCGCTAACCAGTTAGAAAGCTTTCCAATAGTGGTGGTTTTTCCCACTCCATTAACTCCAACCACCAGCAACACATAGGGCGTGGCTCCGCTGCTGAGATTCAACGCTTTTGCCGGGTGCTCAAGTCCCTGCGCGATTACCTCAATCAGTATTTGACGCAGCTCTTGATTAGTTTTGGCAGCGCGGCTCTTGGCTAAGTCTTTGACCTTAGAAACTATTTCGCTTGCTGCCTCGAGGCCAAAGTCCGCCTGAATAAGTGTGTCTTCGATTAGTTCTAAATTCTCAACATCAAACTTAATTCTTGAAAAAATTGATTTGATTGCATTTCTGGCTGATCGCTTAGGCAAATCAACTGCAACGAGTTCTTCGTGATCCTGAGTGGCGCTGGGGCTTTCGACAGCTGCATCAGTTGCTTGGACTGCAGGATCAGTGTCTTTCTTCTTCTTCCAAAACTGGAAAGCCATTTACTAGCTCTTTTCGGAAAGGCGCTGGCCAACCACCGCTGAGACGCCATCCTCACGCATTGAAACACCGTAGAGCGCATCGGCAATTTCCATAGTTCGTTTTTGGTGAGTAATGATAATCAACTGTGAACTTGATCTTAGGTCCTCAAAAATTTGCAGAAGTCGACCAAGGTTTGCATCATCCAATGCAGCCTCAACCTCATCCATTACATAGAAAGGTGAAGGCCTTGCCTTAAAGATTGCAACCATTAGGGCAACCGCAGCAAGGGAGCGTTCACCACCTGAAAGCAATGAAAGTCGCTCGATCTTTTTTCCGGCTGGCCTGACGGTAACTTCAAGTCCGGTAGTTAGAAGATTTTGTGGATCAGTCAGGAATATGGAACCGGTACCGCCTGGGAAAAGCACTGGGAAAACGGTTTCAAAAGCTTTGCGAGTATCTTCAAATGCGTCGTTAAAAATTGTCTGCATCTTCGAATCAAGATCATCAATAATCTGCAGTAGGTCTTTTCTGGTGTTAGTTAGGTCAGTTAACTGCTCGGTTAAGAACTTGTGCCTTTGCTCAAGTGCAGCAAACTCTTCTAGAGCAAGTGGGTTTACCTTGCCCAGCTTGTCAAATAGTCGCTCTGCGTCCTTGAGTCTCTTTTGCTGTTCCTCGCGAATAAATACCCTGCTACCGCCCTCGGCGCCCTCGTCTGGAATCGGAACTTCCGGGCCGTACTCCTCAAGCAAGACACTCTGTTCAAGACCTAGGTCCTCTTGGGCGCGAGTTAGAAGATTAGCCAAAGTCAAACGCTTTTCGTGATTTGCTAGCTCCATGTCATGAACGCTTTGAGTCAGGCCGGCAAGTTTCATCTGAATCTCTGCAGTTTCACCGCGAAGCTTGACCAACTCCGTGTTTTGATTTTGGCGAGCAGACTCAAGTTCATGCAACTTGAATTTAGCTTGAGCAGCACTTTCGCTCACTGCGTTCATAAATGCTGGTAGCACGCCCAGCACCTTCTTAGCCGAGGCAAGCTGTTGTTGCTGTGCGGCGGCGGCTGATTTAGCTTTTTCGATTGCGCTTTGCGCCTCAGATACTTGATTACGAAGTGATTGAGCGCGCTCTTGCTCAACTCGAACTCGCTCAATAGCAGCACCTAAATCAATTCGAAGCTCAAGCTCTCGCTGGCGCTCTTGCTCGAGGTTGTCGGCCAGGCTCTGACGGTTGGCTAGATCTAAGGCGGGGCGTTCTTGGGCTGCAAAAGCATCGTGTGCTGCAACGGCTCTAGCAAGCTCTGACTCTAGTTCGTCGATGCCAATCTTTGAGTTTTCAACTACCTGAGCCAGACGCTCCAACTCTGCCTCTGAAGCTTCTAGAGCAACTCTTAGTCTTCCAAGTTTTTCAGCATTAGCAGCGGCCGTTGCATCCTGCTCATTGAGTTTTGCTAAAGCCAATCTCTCTGATTCTTTGGCTGCTTCTTCAGTTGAGCGTGCCTGAGCAAGTTCAGATTGAGATTTTTCAATCAGATCAATAACTTGGGTAAGTCGTTTATCGGCAGCATCTCGCTCGGCAACCAATTCAACTTTGGATGGTGCCGAGGATGACCCACCGCGAATTAGGTTCTCAGTAAGTACGTCACCGTCAATGGTTATCAAAGTGAGCTTGAGCGCTGCAGAATCTGCTTGATAGAGCTTTCGCGCGGCGTTTATGTCATCGACAATCACATAGTTTTTAAGCAGGGACAGAATGCCTGTTGGTGCGCTAACGACCTCAGTTGCCGATCTAGTTCCAGCAATAGCTGGGAGTTGACCAAGTCCTCCAGTGGAATTTACATCAGCCACAATCAGATCGACTCGACCACCATCGTTTCGCTTTAGGTGCTCAATCGCATTGAGTCCAGCCTCTAGGGAATCAGCAACCATGGCATCGGCTAGTGGCCCAAGAGCTGCGGCAATAGCAATTTCATATCCTTGGTCAATTTGCATGTGGCTGGCAACCAAACCACGAATACCGCTGAGTCCAGCAGAACCCAATTGGGTGGCGCCATCTTTTTGCTCGAGAGTTAGATTAAGTGCTGAACGTTTGGCTGCCAGCGAATCTCTTTCGCGCTCTGCCTGGTGAGTACTTTCTCTTAGTCGCTCAATTGTGATTGCAACTTCAGAAACCGCTTTCTGGGCAGCTTGGTAACTCAGTTCAAGAGCGCTGTCTGTGCCTCCGTGTTGTTCGTTCTTTTGAAGCTCTGCCTCGTACTCGGCTTTTCTTGCAGAGTGACGATCGCGGGCCTCACCAAGAGCGCCTTCATTTCTAACAACTTCTCCGCGTTGGCTAACTAGCTTTGATTCTGCAACTGCAGCCTCATTTGCCAACCGAACTTTCTCAAGATCAAACTTTGAAATTAATGCATTTTGCTCTGCAGACTCACTGTCAAACTTCTCTAGAAGATCGCGGGCCTCACTTCTAGCCTGCTCAACCTGGTTTAGAGAATTCTTAAGCGTTTCAACTGAAGCGCTTAGCTCGGTTGCGAGAGTTGCCGCTTGAGTTGCTTCGGCGTCAATAGCAGCCGGGTCAAGCTGAGCACCGGCTACTTCTGCCTGCTGGCTTAGTAAAGCTACTCGTTGGTTTGCTATCGATAGCAGTGAGCGAAGTCTTTCAGCAAGAGAATCAAATTGGTAAGAAAGATTTCTAGCTTGATCTAGTTCGCTTGAAACTTGAGCGGCCTCTAATTGACCAAGTCTTGCTGTATTTTCAGCTAGCAGGGTTTGAAGTAAATTCCGCTCTGCTCTTCTATCGGCTTCACTCTTAGCGGTTTCTTCAAGACCTCGATGTAAATCAAAAACATCGGCAGCCATTAAGCGGGATTTGGCATCTCTAACTACGGATGCGATTCCCTGCGCCTCGCGAGCAACTTCGGCCTGCTGACTCAAAGGCCTGAGCTGTCTGCGAACTTCGCCAGCTAAATCATTCAAGCGGGTCAGGTTTGCCTGCATCGCTTCAAGCTTTCGCTCGGTTTTTTCTTTGCGACGGCGGTGTTTCAGAATTCCTGCTGCTTCTTCAATGAATCCGCGGCGCTCCTCCGGAGTTGCTCGGAGCACAGAATCAAGTTGGCCCTGTCCAACTATGACGTGCATTTCTCGACCTAGGCCGGAATCGCTGAGAAGTTCTTGAACATCTAATAGGCGAACTGGTTCACCGTTGATTGCGTATTCGCTGCCACCATTTCTGAACAGCGTTCTAGAAATTGTTACTTCGGCATATTCAATTGGTAAAGCGCCATCTGAATTATCAATCGTTAGAACAACTTCGGCACGGCCAAGTGGACCTTTGGTTGAAGTTCCGGCAAAGATTACGTCTTCCATTTTTCCACCGCGAAGACTCTTCGCGCCCTGCTCGCCCATTACCCAGGCAAGGGCATCGACAACGTTGGATTTTCCAGAACCGTTAGGGCCAACGACGGCGGTTACGCCTTTTTCAAAAGCAAATGTTGTGGGCTGAGCAAAGGACTTGAAACCCTTCAGGGTGAGGCTTTTGAGATACAAGCTAACTCCCCGCCCCTCATAAGTGTTCTCCGGTCGCGCAAATTGTCGCGACTATCAAAAATACCTCATTCTGAGGCCTCGGTTTGCCACCCTAAAAACAGCCAACTTGCTTAGGTACGGGAGCTAGACCTTGAGTTTTTGGCAGTTCGGGCAGAAATGAGAGCCCCTGTTCATCCAGCTGTCCCGCTTAATTTGCCGGCCGCAGCGCTGGCATGGCTCCCCGGTCATGCCGTAAGCATTGAGCGACACCGCAAAGTAGCCGCTTTCTCCATTTACGTTTTTGTACTGTTCATCAAAACTGGTGCCACCGACCTCAACGGCCTTACTCAGAATCTCTTTGACATGAACCAGCAATTCCTTGGCCTTGGCCTTGCTGAGAGTTAGCGCTGGTTGGTCATAGTGGAGTTTTGATCGCCAGAGTGCTTCATCCGCGTAAATATTGCCTATTCCGCTGAGGGTTTGCTGGTCTAGAAGCACACGCTTTATGCCAGAGTTCTTTTTCTTAAATTTTTCCAAGACCAGGTCTTCGTCAAAGTTTTCATCTAGCGGGTCACGTTGAATGTGTGCCGCTTGAATTGGAATTAGATTTTGCCAAGCTTTCCCTTTACCTATTCCCGCACTGTAACCACCAGGCTTGCCATCTGGTGTTTCGGTAAGTTCATCGATTGCTAGCGATCCAAAAATTCGCTGGTCTATAAAACGCAGTTCAACGCTTTTTCCCTTTGCTGTTTTTAGATGCAGGGTTACTCGGGTTAGCTTGTCCTCCGGCTCTCCAGCTTTTCTTAGCAGCATTTGCCCGCTCATCCCCAAGTGGCCAACAAGGGCTAGGGGGAAAGTAGATTTATCAGCCAAGTGAAGTGGAAACCAGAGAAATTTTCCTCTTCGCACCGAGCCAAGAATCTTGGAGCCGACAAGTATTTGCTTAAAATCCTTTGGTCCGCCGTGGTGGCGTTTGAGCGATCGAGCATCAAAAATATCTACAGCCTCAACAATTGCGTTGGTTACAGCAGGCGCAAGCCCCGCTCTGACCGTTTCAACTTCTGGGAGCTCAGGCATTACTTATTCAAAAGATTTTTCAAGGCTGCAATCGCCGCCTCGGTTTCTGCGGCTTTACGAGATTTTGCATCACCGGAACCATAAACTTTCTCAGCGATTAAAACCTGGGAGTGAAACTCAAGATCATGATCCGGCCCCTCGGATTGAGTTTGATAGAGCACTGTGCCAAGACCTAATTCCTGAGCCTTCTCTTGAAGAGTTGTTTTTGGATCACTATTTTCACGCAGCGTATCGGTGTCATTCAAAAGTGGAAAAATAAATCTCTGGACCATTGCTGTTGCTGCGTCAAGTCCTTTTGAAACAAAGACCGCACCAAGTATTGCTTCGAATGTGTCGGCAAGCAGATTTAGTTTTGTTCTTCCGCCGGTTTGATCCTCGCCCTTACCAAGTCTCATAAATTCCCCAAGACCGATACCAGCGGCAACTCCAGCTAACGCCCTAGCTGAGACAACGGCATTTTTAATCTTGGTTAGCTCGCCCTCGGGAAGGTCAGTCAACAAATCGTGAATATGCGTGGTTACAAGAAATCCCAACACTGAATCGCCAAGAAATTCGAGACGTTCATTGTTGGGAATGTTTCCGTTCTCGTATGCATAGGAACGGTGAGTTAGGGCAAGTTCAAGTAGTTGGGGTTCGAGGTCAACGCCTAAGCGATCGCATAGTACGTTGAGGTCCATTGCTACCTAGAAGTTTTTAGGCGTCAGCGACCTTGCGACCCTTGTACTCAAGGAACAGCGCGTTTCCGGCTGAGTCTGAAACAAGCTTCGCGCGGTGAGGCATTGAGTAAACGGTCTTGCCGTTCTCAACGGTCTTGACCAAGGTAACCTCAGCTGCTTTCCACTGTGAACGACGCGCGTGGGTGCGTGCTCGGGATAGGCGTCTTTTTGGTACTGGCATTTACTTACTCTTTCTCTGGCTGAAGATTCGAATTCAGTGGATCTTGCTGCTGAAGTTCTTTCAGTGCAATCCACCTGGAATCAACCGGGGCTTCGTGCACATGATGCGGGTTTTCAGACATCTTTACTCCGCACTCAACACAAAGACCTAAGCAGTCAAATTGGCAAAGTGGGTGGAGCGGAAGATTTAGAACTACCGCGTCACGGATAACCTGTTCCAGATTGATTTGCTCATCTATAACGCTGTGGTCATCCTCGCTTGATACAGAATACGTGAAAAGCTCCTGAAAATCCACCTCAATAGGCACAGTTAGGGGCTCTAAGCAGCGGCTGCACTCGGCATCGGCATCAACAAAGACCTCACCGGTCACCAAAATCCCCTCGTGAACCGACTCAAATCGAACATCTAGATCAAGTTCGGTGCCCATTGGTATCACTGCAATTCCCTGGCCCATCGACTCTGGGGTCAAGATATCTAGACTTGCCTCGCGCATCTGACCTGGTTTGTGCATCAAATCAATCACTGAGACCGTGTAAACCTCACTTTGGCTCATGGTCTAGGCACCGCCTTTTGCTCGGCTGGCCAGAGCTTTTGCTACCGCCGGGGATACGTACTTGTCTACGTTGCCACCAAGATCAGAAACTTGCTTTACCAGCGAACTGGAAATTTGTCCGTGCTGAGGGTCGGCTGGAATGAACACTGTTTCAACACCGGCAAGGTCTCGATTTACTTGGGCCATAGGTAGCTCATAATCTAAATCAACGCTGGTCCTAAAGCCCTTAACTAGAGCTGCTGCTCCAATTTTTTTGCAGTAGTCAACTAGTAGGCCGTGCTCCAGTGTCTCCAGGGTAATTTTCCCCGAATCTTTTGATTCCAATTGGTCCAAACTTTGGCGAATTAGATTTATTCGTTCTTGACTACTGAACCTTGGAGATTTACCTGGGTTGTGCACCACCAGGACGTGCACCTCATTAAAAAGTTTGGCTGCACGACTGAGGATATCCAGGTGACCCAGAGTTACTGGATCAAAAGATCCCGGGTAAACAGCAATTGAAGGCATTGCTCTAGGTTAGCCGAGCGAATTACCCCTTGGCTAGGTTCAATTGTTGATCTTGATCAATTCTTGCCAACGATTCGGCCAAAGCCGGGTGTTTCTCAAGGGTTGGGTCTTCCTCCAACAGTAGATCGACCTGTTTTCTTGCACTTTGAATCAATCCGGCATCGGCTAAAACTCTCAGAAGCGTGAGGCTTGAACGGGAACCAGATTGTGACTGACCAAGCACATCGCCCTCGCGCCGAAGCTCAAGATCAATTTCACTCAATGCAAAGCCATCCAGAGTTTTCGCAACAGCAGTAACTCTTTCAAAGGCAAGCGAATCTGATTCAGCCGAAGTGAGCATTAGGCACAGTCCCGCATTTGCCCCGCGACCAACTCTCCCCCTGAGTTGATGTAATTGGCTGACACCAAATCTATCGGCGTCCAGAATCACCATCACGCTAGCGTTTGGCACATCCACGCCAACCTCAATAACCGTGGTGGAAACCAGTACGTCAACTTCGCCAGCAGAAAATCTTGCCATCACATCAGCTTTTTCGACCGAGCTCATCCGGCCGTGCAGAGTTTCAATAAATGTGTTTGAAAGTACCGGTAAATCCCTTAGGGATTGGGTCATGCCAATGGCGGAGGCCAAAGGTTGTTTAGGTTTCTTGAGGAGGTCGTTATCGGCACCATCAACAAACAGTTGCTCCTCAGCAGCAGCTCCACCTGATTCAATCAGGTCGGTGCCGGGATCGTCCTCATCGATTCGAGGGCAGACCACAAACACTTGACGACCGCTATTAACTTCTTCGGCAACTCTCTGCCAGGTTCTAGCTACCAGTTGCGGTTGCGAGAGCTGAACCACGTGCGAGGTGATCGCTTGTCTTCCTGAAGGAAGTTCAGTGAGGGTTGAAATATCTAAATCACCAAAAACTGTCACAGCTAAAGTCCGAGGAATCGGAGTGGCGGTCATAGTCAGAACGTGCGGTGGTTGCTTTCCCTTCAGGCGAAGTGCTTCTCGCTGCTCCACTCCAAAGCGGTGCTGTTCATCGATTATGACTAAACCAAGATCTAGAAATTCAACTTTTTCGGCGATTAGCGCGTGAGTGCCAACAACAATCTGTGCTTTACCGCTAACTAGTTGAAGTAGTGCGCGTTTTCGATCGGCTGCAGCCATCTGCCCAGTCAAGAGTGTCAATCCAAGCTTCTTGGCCAAATCGACTCCAAGAGTTTTTTCAAGGGATTGAAAGTGTTGGGCGGCAAGAACCTCAGTTGGGGCAAGAAGCGCCGACTGCCCCTTAGAGTCAGCAACCGTGATCATCGCTCGCAAAGCAACAAGAGTTTTTCCAGAACCTACTTCTCCTTGCAAAAGTCGATTCATCGGATATGACTGAGCTAAGTCATTGCTTATTTCCTGGCCAACTGAAATTTGTCCGCTAGTCAGAGAAAATGGTAGCGACCTGTCGAAGTCAGCCAAAAGTTTTGCATCTTTGGCAATCCTAGGAGTAGCTTTCTGTTCGCGATTTTTTGCCCGACGAAGTAACAATGTTGCCTGCAGTGAAAAAGCCTCGTGGAATTTCAATGTGTCTCTAGCGGATTTCCAGTCTGCGTGTTGTTCTGGGCGATGAATCATATGAATGGCTCGATCTAGAGGAACTAGCGAATTGCTTTGCACTATTGATGGCGGAAGTTCGTCGGTGATTTCAGGAAGGGTATCGAGAATCACACCGATTGCCCGCTGAATTGCCCAGGTTGTTACCGAAGATGCCGCAGGATAAATAGGTATTGGCAAATCCGCCCAGCGTTTTGCCTCTTCATCAGAAATTTCCTCCGGGAACAGTTCATAGTCCGGATGCGAAAGTTGCAGCTTTCCCTGGTAACTTCCGACCTTCCCAGCAAATAAGCCCCGGGTGCCGGGACGAAGTTCTTTTTGCCGCCAAGCCTGATTAAAGAAAGACAGCGTCATA
>CAEZSZ010000014.1_pt1 | contig 13498 bp, 13 predicted proteins | sample 7264091 | NCBI WGS metagenome assembly CAEZSZ01 (sample SAMEA6813792, study PRJEB35770) | uncultured Rhodoluna sp. | biome: Freshwater; feature: Freshwater reservoir; material: water | place: Czech Republic | collected 2016-08-15 | depth 0.5m m
ACGGTAAGCCTCGGCTTGCTTTGATAGGTCATCAAAAACAATTAGCACGTGCTTGCCGCTGTACATCCAGTGCTGACCAATTGCAGAACCGGTGTAAGGAGCTAGGTACTTGAAACCAGCAGGGTCTGAAGCTGGGGATGCAACGATGGTGGTGTAAGCCATGGCACCGGCTTCTTCCAAAGCGCCGCGAACTCCGGCGATGGTTGAACCCTTCTGTCCGATAGCAACGTAGATGCAGCGAACCTGCTTCTTCACATCGCCTGATTCCCAGTTAGCTTTCTGGTTAATGATGGTGTCAATTGCAATTGCAGTCTTACCGGTTTGGCGGTCACCGATGATCAACTGACGCTGACCACGGCCAACAGGAATCATCGCGTCAATAGCCTTAATTCCGGTCTGCAGTGGCTCTTCAACTGACTTACGTGCCATAACACCAGGAGCCTGAAGCTCTAGGGCACGGCGAGCATCAGCTTTGATCTCACCCTGGCCATCGATTGGGTTTCCAAGTGGGTCAACTACGCGTCCTAGGAACGCATCACCTACTGGAACAGAAAGAACTTCACCGGTGCGGTGAACTTCCATTCCCTCGACGATGCCCTCAAAGTTTCCGAGTACCACTGTTCCAATTTCGCGCTCATCAAGGTTTAGAGCAAGACCCAGGGTGCCGTCGGCAAATTTCAATAGCTCATTGGCCATCGCACTTGGTAGGCCCTCAACGTGAGCGATACCGTCACCGGCATCGATTACGTGGCCTACCTCTGAGCGAGAAGCTTTCGCTGGCTCATAAGACTTTACGAAGTCCTTTAGGGCATCGCGAATCTCATTCGGGCTGATTTTTAGATCTGCCATCTCTTATCCTTTGCTTCTGGGGCGAACCCCGGTTGGTCTCAGTCTTTGAATTACAGACTGAAATTCTTGAATACTTCTTTTATGCCAGTTGCAATCTTGCGTTTATTAGACGAGAAGCAAGGCTTCCGTCCAGAATCTCCCCAGCAACTTGAACCTTGATACCACCGAGGATGGCTGGGTCTACCTCGACGTTAATCTTCAAACTCTGACCGTAAGACTTAGCCAGTGTTGCCTCAAGCTTGGACATTTGACTGTCCGAGATTGGTGCGGCGACTGTGACAGTTGCCACCAGTCTCTCGGCAAAGGCCGAAACTTGCTTACCAAACTGCTCTAGAACCAAAGCGACTCTGCGGTTTCTAGCACCGGTAACTGAGCGACGAATAAGCACCGCGGCTTCTGAGCTGATTTTTCCCTTGGTCAAGGTTTCAATCAGCTCAAGTTTTGCCTCATCAGTTGCTAGACGATCACCAAGGGCGAACTGCAAATCTTGATCTGAGTCAACTGCCTGCTTGAAGGCAAACAGTTGGCTTTCAACATCGGCAAGTGCCTTTGAGTCTGAGGCGATTGAGGCAACTGCAAAAACTGCAAGCTCCTCAAATGCTCGAACCAGATCTTGGCCTGATGACCAGCGAAGTCCAACCAAAACAGTCGCAAACCCAAGCGCTCCATCAGAAATGTTTTTACCGAAAACGGCAGTCAACGCACCTGATTTTGCTTTCACCTCGGCGGAAGGGTCCGAGAGGATGCTGCGCAGTTGAGTTGAAGATGCAACGGCAGCGCCGATTGCAAAAATCTCTTCTGCGAATTTGAGGTCCGCCTTAGCAAGCAGGGGTGCAATTGCAACCTTTGCTGCGGCGAGGGACTGTCTGGTTGAGCTGGCCATTAGTTCTTTTTGCCTGCCTTATCGCTTGACTCAAGATCAGCTAGGAACTGATCCACAACTGAACTAGCAACCTTGTCGTTTTGCAAACTTGCGCCAACAACGCTTGATGCTAACTCGATTGCCAGCGAGCCAACCTCGGCGCGAAGAGAAATGAGTGCCGCCTGGCGCTCAGCTTCAATTTGCGACTTGGCGCTTGCTGTTAGACGTGCAGCCTCGATAGATGCCTGCTCCTTGAGCTCTGCCAAAATCACAGCGCCCTCGGCTCTAGCCTCTTCACGAATCTGAGATGCTTCGGCACGTGCCGCAGCTTGCTCAGCTTCGATGTTTGCAGTTTTTGAAGCTGCCTCAGCCTGAGCTTTTTCAGCTGCAGCTAGGCGACCTTCAATCGCCTCGGTGCGTGCGTCAAGAGTTTTCTTAAAGTTAGGTAGCACCTTGAACCAGAAGAAAACCAGCATTATGGCAAATACAACCGAAGACCAAAGAATGTCGTAGCTGGCTGGCAGAAGCGGGTTAGGTAATTCCCCACCCTCTGCTGCAGCAGCGAGAACTCTTGAAATCATGGCTTAAATTCCTGACTGACTAGGCGAAGATGAATGGGGTTGCAAGACCGATAAGCGCAAGAGCTTCGGTGAATGCAATTCCAAGCCACATTGTGACCTGTAGTTTTGCTGCCAGCTCAGGCTGACGCGCGATTGACTCGATGGTCTTAGAAACAACTAGACCCACACCGATTCCTGGACCAATTGCTGCTAGGCCATAGCCAACAACGGCTATGTTTCCGCTTAGTTCTGCGACTGTGGTTACGTCCACTTTGTATTTCCCTTCCGTGGTTTAGAACTGACTTTTGTCAGCCCTTAGTGCTCATCTGACATGGCCAACTGAATGTAGACCGTAGTTAGAAGAGTAAAAACATATGCCTGTAGGAACGACACCAAAATCTCAAAGAGAGTGAAGGCAAACCCGAAGACAAAGGTGCCTGCTCCAAACAGCTTAAATAAGCCCTCTGCTTCAAAAAAGAAGAAGTTCGTTGCCGAGAAACAAAGAACTAGGAGTAAGTGTCCGGCGATCATATTCATGGTCAGACGAAGAGCAAGTGTGACAGGGCGAAGAATGAAGGTGGACAGGAACTCAATTGGAGTTACTAAGACATAAAAAGCTTTTGGAACACCAGCTGGAAACAGTGCGTTGCTAAAGAAGCGCAAGCCATGCTTTCTCATTCCGGCGTAGATGAAAACTACATAGGCCGCTGCAGCCATGACAATCGGTAGTCCAATTAGTGAGCTTCCAGAAATATTGAGTCCAGGGATGATACCCGTGATGTTCATGCCCAGGGTGACGAAGAATATTGTTGTCAGCAGTGGTAGGAAACGGTCACCGTCTTTTTCACCAAGCTGGTCGTGGGCAATACTCTTGCGCACAAAATTGAGCGAGATCTCGCCCATGAGTTGGAACTTACCTGGAACAAAAGATGCAGTTTTATTTGCCTGCTGAAACTTTCTGGTCCAAAGCGAGAAAAGAATAACCAGCAGAGTTAGCACCAAAAGACGAATCAGCATGATTCGGTTTAAAGCAAATGGGGTTCCCTCAAAAGCCACAATCTCTGGATAGAACTCCATGATTGACGGAGCGCTAAATCCACCATCCTCTGAGGTGGCAGTTGCTACGTATAGCAAACTCTGTGCGTAGTTGAACAGCGTTGGCTCCTGTTTCGGGGCAAGGAAGTTTTGCAACCTTGCGGCGATTTACAACGGGATAAGAACTAGGTTTTCCTAGTTCTTGGCACAATCCTAACAGGAGGTTTTAGTCGCCAATTACCGGAATTCGTGCCTTCAGAACCACAACGGTGTCAACCGCAAGAGTGCCAAAGATGGCGGCGACCAGGGTGAAGAATAAAACCGGTCCATTGATGAAAGTGGCTTCAGTTAGGGCGGCGATCACAAATGAAAAACCAATAATTTTTACTAGCCAACCACCAAGTACCAGGCCAAAAAATCCGCCCAGTGGGAGCTTGCTGCCAAACCAAACACTCAGTGCGGTTAGGGTCCCAAAAACGGCAGTCAGGCTAGCCCCAATCAAGGCGCTGACCAGACCATTTGTGCCGGCAACAAAAAAACCTATTAATCCACCGAGTAGGGCAATTCCTCCGCTTAGGGCAATGCCCAAAATAACTACTCTGCGAAACATGTCATTTGACGCTTTAGACAACTGGTTCCTTTCGGTTTGATTTTCCGTTGGCTCGAAGTCTGCGCTTTAGCGAAGGCCAAAGGGTGAATAACAGACAACCGGCTAATCCTAAACTCGCGAAAAGAGAAACAAAGCCGATTTCAAAAAAGAAGAAGGCTAAACAGGTTAGCGAAATCAGGGCTGTCCAGAGATAAAACACAACAACAGAGCCAAGGTGGCTATGACCAAAATCTTGAAGCCGGTGGTGCAGGTGATCTCGATCTGCGGCAAACGGTGACTTACCTGCTCTTAGTCTTCTGATTACGGCCAGCGCAAAATCCAAGAGTGGTAGCACCAGAATTGCCAGTGGCAAAATCAATGGAATAAAGGCCGGAATGATCTCGCCGCGACTAATCGAGTAAGGGTCAATTTGCCCTGTCACAGTGAGTGCTGATGTGGCCATTAGAAGACCTAGGAGCATGGCACCGGAATCACCCATGAAGATTTTGGCTCGGTGCCAGTTCAAAGGTAAGAAACCAACGCACATGCCAATAACAATTGCCGAAAGCAGTGAGGCGAGGTTGAAGTAGTTAGTTGGCGAGGTTTCCATCGCCAATAGGTAGCTGTAGGCAAAAAATACCGTGGTACCGATAAGCACAACACCGGCCACTAGGCCGTCTAGGCCATCGATGAAGTTCACCGCGTTCATAATTAGAACTGCCAAAAACACAGTGGCTAAAAAGGAAATCCCGAAACTACCAATAGTTAGACCGGCAATTGGTAGTGAAATAATCTGAACTCCCTGCCAGGCAAGAATTCCAGCCACTAAAAATTGACCGGCTAGCTTTAGGCTCCAGTCCAAATCATAAAGATCATCTAGGAAACCAATCAGGGTAATCAAAAATGCGGCTAACGCAATTGCGATGATGTGAATTGGCTCGGCGTAGACACTCTTAAACCAACCAAGTGCGCCAGCGACGGTGATAGTCACAAGGAAGCCAGCAAACATGGCAAGGCCGCCTAGCCTTGGGGTCGGCTTAGTGTGCACATCTCGTGCTCGTATCTGCGGATAAATTTTGTATCTGTGCGCAAGTTTTAGAACGGCTAAAGTTCCCAAGAAAGTCACTGCAGCCGAAATGGCCATCATCAATAGATAAGCGCGCATGGCTAACTAGTTTCCTTCAAGAGGTCACCGGCAACGGATTTAATCTTTTGGATGCTGAGGGCACCTTTTCTAATTATTTGAATTGAGCCGGTGGTAATTAGGTTTCCTTGGCCGTCATGAGAATCTTCAAGCTCAGTCATGTCAAGGATTGTTGATGCTTCGGCCTTTGGGCTGTTGCCGCCATCTAGGTAAACAGAAACGCTGGCGCCTAAGTAGTTTTCTGCCTGTTGACAGGTGGTGGCCGCTGGTTCCCCAGTTAGGTTTGCGCTAGAGACAGCAAGTGGGCCAGTTTCTTGAAGCAATGCCAATGCGATTTTATGGTCAGGCATTCGAAGAGCAACTGTTCCTTTTGTCTCACCTAAGTCCCAGGTGAGCGAAGGCTGCGCTTTGAAAATCATGGTGAGCGCACCGGGCCAGAAAGTTTCAGCCAATCTCATAGCAACATCTGGAATGTCTTCTGCTAGCGCCTGCATTGTTTCCAAAGTTCCAATCAAAACAGGCGGAGGCGATTGTCTATCTCTACCTTTAGCTTTGAGAAGAGCAGCGACGCCCGAAGCAGAGAATGCATCGGCGGCAATTCCATAAACAGTGTCAGTTGGAAACACCGCCAACTCATTTCGACCAAGTGAAACTTTTGCCAGACGCATCCCGGTTAAGAGATCTGTGTCTAAAGAGCAGTCGTAAATGCGATTAGACATTTATTGCCCTTTCCTAGAAATCACTTTGTTGCGGTGACAGCTCTGTCTCTGCCGGTTAGATCTTGATGGGATTGAACTTGACTGAACCCATCAGCCAATAGTAGTTGACAGACCTGTAGGCCCTGAGAGTCCGCGTGCTCAACCACCAATCGGCCACCCGGCACTAAAAGACGCCTGGCAGTAGCGGAAACTTTATGCATCACACTCATTCCATCGGCACCCCCGTAGAGCGCCTGCGCTGGATCAAAAAGACGCACCTCTGGATCGCGCGGAATTGCTTGCTCCGGAATGTAAGGAGGGTTTGAAACAACCAGTGAAACTTTCTCGTTCAATTCTGGAAAACAATTCGATAAATCACCGTCGGCAAGCTGGGCGTTTGAGCCAGCATATTTTTCAAAGTTCTTCTGGGTATAAACAAGCGCCTCAGGGGATTTCTCAACCGCAAAAACTTTGCAACCTGCAACCTCGGTTGCCATCGCCAAAGCAATCGCCCCGGAGCCTGTGCCGAGATCAACTGCTATTGGACTATCAAGTTCTAGCAGTTCATTGATTGCTAGCTGAGCTACAAACTCTGTCTCAGGCCTTGGAATAAAAACTCCGCTACCAACATTAAGTTCTAAGTTTCTGAAGTAGGCCACCCCGGTGATGTGCTGCAGCGGCTCCCTGGCTTGACGCCGACCGTAGTTTATAAAAATTTGATCTGCCTCTTCAGTGGAGATCTCCACACCTCTTATGCAAGCTGCCTGAACTCCACCGCGAGATAAACCTAAGACATGGCCAGCAAGGAGTTCAGCATCTGCAACTGCAGAGTCAATGCCTACTTTTTCAAATTGCTTTGCGGCATGTCCAATAATGTCACCGAGCAGCATTGGTTATCGGTTTTCGTCACCAAGAGCAGCTAGGCGTGATTCTTCATCCATTTGGATTGCAGACTGCACAACTGGCTCCAGTGCGCCATCCATCACTGCGTCAAGGTTGTAAGACTTATAACCGGTTCTGTGATCGGCAATCCGGTTTTCTGGGTAGTTATAAGTTCTGATTCGCTCGGAGCGGTCAACTGACTTAACCTGTGACTTCCTTGCGGCAGATTGCTCAGCATCAATCGCTTCTTGCTGTGCAGCCAAAATTCTCGCGCGAAGTACTCGCATGGCAGCTTCTCGGTTTTGCAACTGAGACTTTTCATTTTGCATAGCAACTGTGATACCGGTAGGAAGGTGCGTAATTCGAACCGCGGAGTCGGTGGTGTTCACCGATTGACCACCAGGGCCTGATGAGCGATAAACATCGATGCGCAGATCATTCTGGCTGATTTCAACTTCTTCAGGCTCATCTACTTCTGGAAAAACTAGAACTCCAGCTGCAGAGGTGTGAATACGGCCTTGAGTTTCAGTTGCTGGAACTCGCTGGACTCGATGTACTCCGCCCTCGTACTTTAGGTGAGCGTGCACTCCCTGAGCAGGATCGGAAGAGTTTCCCTTGATTGCCAACTGAATGTCTTTAATGCCACCTAAATCAGACTCATTCTTATCAAGAATTTCTGTCTTCCAACCTTTTGAGTTGGCGTATTGGATATACATGCGAAGCAAATCTGCGGCAAAAAGAGCGGACTCCGCCCCTCCCTCACCGGCCTTGATTTCCATGATCACATCTCGACCATCATCTGGATCTCTAGGGATTAGCAGTCTTCGCAGTTTTTCCTGCGAGGCAACTAGACGCTCTTCGTTCTGGGCGGCTTCCACCGCAAACATCTCGTCTTCTTTTGCTAATTCCTTAGCGGCCTTGACGTCCTCCATCAATGCCAGCACCTGGTTATAGGCGCTAACGATTGCACTTAGTTCGGCATAGCGACGGTTTAGTTTTTTAGCTAATGCCGGATTTCCGTGCAGCGCTGGATCAGATAGTTTCGTCTGAAGTTCAGTGTGCTCGGCTAAGAGAGGTTGGACCGAATCGAGCAATTAATTACTCCGAGTCAGAACCTGTTGGTACCGGCATTGATTTTTGAACCTGCATCAAGAATTCAACGTTTGAAGAAGTTTCTTTTAGTCGGCTCAAGACCAGCTCAAGTGCCTGCTGCTGCTCAAGACCAGCAAGAGCGCGTCTTAGCTTCCAAATAATCTTTGTCTCATCCGGGCTCATCAAGAGCTCTTCACGGCGAGTACCTGAAGCATTTACGTCAACAGCTGGGAAGATTCGCTTATCAGCAAGTGAGCGAGATAAACGAAGCTCCATGTTTCCGGTTCCCTTGAACTCTTCGAAGATAACCTCGTCCATTTTTGAACCGGTATCTACCAAAGCGGTAGCCAAGATAGTTAGCGATCCACCATCTTCGATGTTTCGTGCCGCACCAAAGAAACGCTTAGGTGGGTAAAGAGCTGATGAATCAACACCACCAGACAAAATACGACCCGATGCTGGAGCACTTAGGTTGTAAGCACGACCAAGGCGGGTAATTGAGTCAAGCAGCACAACTACATCGTGACCTAGCTCGACCAAACGCTTTGCGCGCTCAATGGCAAGTTCGGCAACAGTTGTGTGATCTTCAGCTGGGCGATCGAAGGTTGAAGCGATGACCTCTCCCTTTACTGTGCGCTGCATGTCAGTAACTTCTTCAGGACGCTCATCAACTAGAACCACCATCAGGTGAACCTCTGGGTTGTTGACCGCAATTGAGTTAGCAATTGCCTGCAAGACAAGAGTCTTACCAGCTTTTGGTGGAGAAACAATAAGTCCGCGCTGGCCCTTACCAATCGGAGCAACCAAGTCAATGATTCGAGTGCTCAGTTTGTTTGGCTCAGTCTCAAGACGCAAGCGTGTCTGTGGGTAAAGAGGAGTCAATTTACCAAACTCAACTCGGGTAGCAGCTTGCTCCTGAGTTAGTCCATTGATTGACTCGATGCGCACAATTGCGTTGAACTTTGAACGGCCTTGGCCCTCGCCCTCACGTGGCTGACGGATTGAACCAACAACGGCATCGCCCTTACGAAGGTTGTACTTCTTTACCTGTCCAAGAGATACGTAAACGTCATTTGGCCCCGGTAGGTAACCACTGGTTCTCACGAAGGCGTAGTTATCCAGTACGTCTAAAATTCCAGCAACTGGAACTAGAACATCATCCGGAGAGATTTCTGGCTCAATTTCATCCTGCTGATTTCCGTTGCCACCGCGACCACCGCGGCGGTCACGATCACGATAGCGATCACGATTGCGATTGCGATTGCGGTTGTTGCCGCGACGCTCATCACTAAAATCACGTTCGTTGCGAGAGTCATTGTCCCTGGTGGAATTGTCTCTGTTTGAACTTTCTTCCCCACCATCGCGAGACTCGCTGCTGTTACCTGAGTTTCCATTGTTGCGGCCATTGCGGTTTCGACTGCGATTGCGGTTGTTGCCAGATCGCTCTGAGGAATCACCTGAAGACTGGTTTGAATCTGAAGAGTCGTTGGACTTAGTCTCAACGGCTGGCTTCTCAGATTTTGTTTCAACTACATCGGCAGCTTTTACAGCTTTTGCACGAGTAGTTTTCTTTGGTGCTTCAGTCTTTTCAGTAGTCGCTGAGACATCAGCTACAACGCGTCTACTTTTTTTGACTGGAGTTGTATCTTGGATTGCATCCATGTTTTTGTATTTCTCTTTCTTAGGAGATATTTGTGACTTTCAAATTTTTAGTCACTATCTGCATGTTTTGAACGTGCAGCTACCGCGCTAGATCTGCGGGGTTTTCCACCATTTATTGGTGATACGTAATGGTAGCACCTTTAAAGTCAACAGCCAAAAGCAAAGCCTGCCAGTCTGGATAGTGCTTGGCAGCTAATTTGGCTGCCTCAAGCCTTTGAGCTGGATCACTGGCTAGAACCAGCACCGATGGCCCAGCCCCTGAAACAACAGCAGCGTGTGAGTTTTCTCTCATTAGTTTTACGATTTGATCTGTCTCCGGCATGGCCGCTGCTCGATAATCCTGGTGCAGACGGTCCTCGGTGGCAGCTAGCAAAAGTTCTGGGCTCTGGGTGAGAGCTGCGATCAAAAGTGCCGAGCGAGAGACGTTAAACACAGCATCATCGTGCGGCACCGATTGAGGCTGCAGAGACCTTGCCAAGGCAGTAGACATCTTGTGTTTTGGGACCAGTTCAAGCGGCGATACTCCGCGGTGGACAAAAAGTTTTTTGTGATGCGGGCCGGACTCATCTTCCCAAGCAATTGTTAGGCCACCAAATAATGCCGGAGCGACGTTGTCGGGGTGCCCTTCTAGCTCAGTGGCTAAAGTCAAAAGTTCTTGGTCAGAGATTTTTACAATTCCCTCAAGTAATCCTTTAGCGGCCACGATTCCAGAAACAACCGCGGCACCGGATGAGCCCATGCCTCGACCGTGCGGAATTATGTTTTTTGCAGTCAGCTTGAGGCCTGGAACTTTCTGACCAAACTTTTTGAAGGTATGTACCAAAGATTTGACTACAAGGTTTTTCTCATCTGTGGCTACTTCACCGGCTCCCTCGCCGATTACTTCAACAATTACTCCGCTGCCAGAAACCACTTCAACTAGTAGTTCGTCGTAGTAAGAAAGAGCCATTCCAAGCGTGTCAAAGCCAGGCCCGAGGTTTGCCGATGTTGCCGGCACTCGCACCGAAACTTTTCTACCGATTAGAGAGCTCATCAAATCACTTCTTGGTAAGGCCTAGGCGCTCAGCTACTGCTTCAACCTTGTTAGCAACTGCCTGCGGCTTGATATCTTTGCCACGATCATCTTTCAGTGCCCACATTGGATCTTTTAGACCGTGGCCAGTGACGGTGATAACGATGGTGGCTCCTGCTGGTACCTCGCCCATTTTTGAGTGCTTGAAAACACCAGCGGCACCGGTGGCTGAGGATGGCTCAACAAAAACGCCGACTTCTTGAGAAAGGAAGCGGTGCATCCAGAGAATCTCTTTGTCTGAACAGTAGCCAAACTGGCCATTAGATGCTTCTCGGGCAGCCAGTGCCAAATCATAGGAGGCTGGATTGCCAATTCGAATTGCAGTGGCAATGGTGTTTGGTTTCTTGACTGGATTTCCAAAAATAAATGGTGCCGAACCTTCAGCTTGGAATCCCCACATTTTCGGCATGGCTTTGATTCGACCAGCCGCTACTTCTTCTTGGTAGCCCTTTGAGTAGGCGGTGTAGTTTCCGGCGTTGCCAACTGGCATAACGTGAAAGTCAGGAGCGAAGCCAAGCGAATCAACCACTTCAAATGAGGCAGTTTTTTGTCCCTCGATGCGATCTGGATTAACAGAGTTGACTAGGTGCACAGGATAGTTTTCGCTGAGCATCCGAGCCATGGTTAGGCAGTCATCAAAATTTCCCTTGACCTGGAGAATCTCTGACTTGTGAGCTACCGCCTGGCTTAGTTTGCCAAGTGAAATTTTTCCCTTTGGCACTAGAACAACTGATTTAATTCCAGCTGCAGATGCGTAGGCAGCAGCGGAAGCAGATGTGTTGCCGGTTGAAGCTGCAATAACAGCCTGTGCCCCGTGACCGACAGCCTTAGAAACCGCCATTGTCATTCCGCGATCTTTAAATGAACCAGTTGGGTTCATTCCTTCAACCTTAAGAAGAACTCTCTCGGCACCAACTAGCTTGGCTAGAGCTGGCGCCTCAACCAACGGTGTGCCACCCTCGCCCAGGGTGATTACTGGGTTGTCGCTTGAAATGTCTAGACGATCAAAATATTCGCGAATAACCCCGCGCCACTGGTGTGCCATTAGATTCCTTCTACTCGGATGACCGAGGTAATTGATTCGACAGACTCGCTGTCTTTGAGAGCCTGCACAACTGCACTTAGTTGGGCATCGGTTGCAGAGTGGGTGCCCACTTCAAGAGTTGCAGTATTGCTTCGCTTTCCGCTTTTAACTTGAACGGACTGCTCAACAGTTTCGATAGAAACATTTCCTGCTGAAAAAGTGTTTGCAATTTTTGCCAGTACTCCCGGTTGGTCAGTGACCTCAAGAGTGATTTGGTATCGGGTTAGTACTCGATCAATTGGAAGAATTGGTAGGTCAGCGTGCACAGAGTCAGCAAGGCCTGGGCCTCCGGCAACGTGACGCTTGGCTGCAGAAACAAGATCACCCAATACTGCCGATGCGGTTTGCACGCCACCAGCGCCGGAACCATAGAACATGAGTTGACCGGCTGCTTCTGCTTCAACAAAAACGGCATTGTAGGCGCCATGAACTGCACCTAGCGGATGAGTGCGTGGAATTAGGGTTGGGTAAACACGAACCGATACACCAGCTTCACCGTGCTCGTCGGCCGGAACTTGCTCAGCAATGGCAAGCAATTTGATGACATAGCCGTCGCGCTTGGCAGCGGAAATTTGCTCCGCGGTAATTTTTGTAATTCCCTCGCGGTAAACCTTTTCTAGCGGAACCTCAGTGTGGAAAGCTAGCGATGCCAAAATTGCTGCTTTTTGCGCGGCGTCGAACCCTTCAACGTCAAGACTTGGATCAGCTTCTAGGTAGCCAAGCTCAGTGGCTTCAGCTATTGCATCCTGTAGTGAAATTCCAGCCACATCCATTCGATCGAGAATGTAGTTAGTTGAACCGTTTACAATTCCCATGACGCGGATTACTTTGTCCCCGGCAAGGGACTCACGAAGCGGGCGAATAATAGGAATTGCTGCAGCCACAGCGGCTTCAAAATAAAGTTGTGCGCCAACTTGCTCAGCAGTGTCAAAAAGTTCGGTGCCATGAGTTGCCAGCAATGCCTTGTTTGCAGTTATGACATCTGAACCAGACTTTAGGGCCATCAGGATGTAACTCTTGGCTGGTTCAATGCCACCCATGACCTCAATGACAATGTCAGAACTTACAATTAGCTCTTCCGCCTCTGAGGTCAATAGCTCACGTGGCACGCCAGACTTAACTGCTTTTTCAATATCACGAACGACGACACCGGCAAGTTCTAACTCGGCACCGACTCGAGCGGCTAACTCAGCCTTATTCTCAATCAGCAACCGAGCAACTTGCGAGCCGACAGAGCCAGCACCAAGAAGCGCGATTCGCAGTGGACGATATTCCTGCACAGTTAACTCTTTTCGTTCTTTGGTGCTTTTTGTTGGTACATCAAATCTCTAGAAAACAAATCAGCTTCTGCCTCGGCGCGAATAAGAACTCGCGCTTTACCCCCTCTAACCGCAACCACAGCTGGTTTGGTCAGAAAGTTGTAGTTATTCGACATTGAATAGCAGTAGGCCCCTGTTGTTGCCACGGCCAATAGATCATTGGGTTGAACATCAGCTGGCAGGTAGTCGCTTTTTACAACGATATCACCACTCTCACAGTGCTTGCCAACTACCCTAGCTAGCGCCGGTTCAGCGCTAGAAATTCTTGAGGCTAATAAAGCGTGGTACTGGGCATCGTATAAAGCGGTACGCATGTTGTCGCTCATTCCACCATCAACCGAAACGTACTTTCTTATCCCAGCCGCCGATGAATCGGTGACCTTGACATCTTTTACAGTGCCAACGTTATAGATGGTGATCCCGGCGGGTCCTGCTATGTAGCGGCCAGGCTCAAAAGCAAGCTTTGGTACTGGGATTGAGTGTGCCTTGCATTGCTCCGCAACTACCGCAGTAATAGCGTCAGCAAAATAAGTAATATCAGGTGCGTCATCTGAAGGTTTGTAATTCACTCCAAAGCCACCGCCAAGGTTTAGCTCAGGGATCTGAGTTGTTTTTGAAAGTTCAGCGTGAAGCTTCACAAGACGCTTAGT
>CAEZSZ010000015.1_pt1 | contig 13250 bp, 11 predicted proteins | sample 7264091 | NCBI WGS metagenome assembly CAEZSZ01 (sample SAMEA6813792, study PRJEB35770) | uncultured Rhodoluna sp. | biome: Freshwater; feature: Freshwater reservoir; material: water | place: Czech Republic | collected 2016-08-15 | depth 0.5m m
CTGCAGTGAGGATGATGCGTAATCAATACTGACGGCAACAATTCGTGAGGTTGACTCTTCAACCTCGAGGCGCATTTCAAGGCCTTCCCTTGACTGAATTCTGATGGCCCCAAAATCAACGTATGGCTTTACATCTCTAACTTCCGAAACATCTAGTGGCCCAGCACTTCTGCGGTCAGCCGGTGCTGACTTATCGGTGGTAAAAATCTCAGCAGTCACTATTTTTTCCCCGTTGAACCATGACCGGCTTGGCCACGATCACTATCTGGCAGCCTGTCAACTTTGACGAAGTTGGCCTCTTCATACTTTTGAATTACTAGCTGAGCTATTCGATCACCTCGAACAATTTCAAAATCAACTTTCGACGTGTTAAACAGATTCACCGAAATTTCGCCCCGATAACCCGAATCCACTGTTCCCGGTGCGTTGAGAACTGTAATTCCATGCTTATGAGCCAGGCCTGAGCGCGGGTGCACCAGCCCAACGAACCCAGCTGGCAATGCAATAGACACCCCGGTGGGAACTAAAACTCTGCTATTTGCAGGCACCACGGCGTCAATTTTTGACCTTAGATCTGCACCAGCGTCCCCCGGCTGAGCATAAATTGGCTCAAAGCCTTCTTCGGCGACAATAAGGACAGGGACTTTCTGATTAACACTCACCGTTAGAGCGTAATCTAAGACCATGGATAAAGCGGCAAAGCCCCAGATTCTCTATAGCGAGCGAGTAACCCCCTCCTGGTTCGCCTTTTTGCCGCTTTTAGCCATTTTTCCCACCTTTTGGCTGGCCTTTGCCCCTATAAACCTCATCGCTGGCGTGGTTAGCGGGCTTGCGGTAACTGCGCTGGTGGCAGTCCTTATGGTTGGGCTATCGCCCAGAATAATCGTGCAAAAGGGGCGGTTATCGGTGTCTGGGGCCATTGTAGCCACTGAGTTTCTTGGCAAACTCGAGATCATTGGAAAAGCCGACACATTCGCTGAAAGAGGGCCCAGGCTAAACGCCAACGCTTTTGTTGCCTTGCAGTCCTCTAGAAAGGGCCTTTTGAAGATTCAACTTACAGACAGCCGGGATACAACTCCCTATTGGCTAGTTTCTTCAAAAAATCCGGTCAAACTGGCCGGCTTCATCGAGCAGGCTAGAGCCTAAGCGGCACACTCGATACAGACTTTTCCGTACTTTCCCTTTTTGCCGGATAGAAGTGAGTGGTGCTTGACGATAAAGCACTCCGAGCAGGTGAATTCGTCGTCCTGAGGCGGCAGGACCATAACGTCCAGGTCCTCGGAAATCACATCTGGTACGGCGAAGCCTTCACCGTGGTCTTCGTCAACATCCGTTGCGCTTGAGGCCTTGTCTGGAATTCGCTCCTTGATGGCCTCGATTGACTCTGTGTCGTCATCATTTTTTCTGGGTGCGTCGTAATCGGTTGCCATTTGGCTTCCTCTCGTAAAGATCTAATCCGCGGCTTCAGTTGAACTGCAAAAGCAATCCAGCAGGAGTGAGTATAGGCAGAAATGCTGAGAATTGCATTACGGCTCGCCTATTTATCTAAGAGTGATATCTATTTGTCGTGGCAAACTTCTAGCAGAGGAGGTGTTCGTTATGGACGACATTAGATTATTCGACACAGACGGCGACTTTTTGGTACTTGAGGCCAAGGACGGCCAAAAGTACCGGCTACTTATCGACGACACCATCCGAACCTCGCTCAGACGCGAGCCAGCTCAAAAGCTAGACGATGTCTCGATTACTCCTAGAGAAATTCAGGAGGAGATCCGAAACGGGGTCTCGATCACTGAATTGATGGACAAATCTGGAGCCAGTTTTGAATTTATAGAAAAGTTTGCCGCCCCAGTCATCGCAGAGCTTAGCTACGTAGTCTCCTCTGCTCTCAGCGTTCGGCTAACAATTGCTGGTGATCGCTACAGCGATTCAACCCAGGTCGAGTTTGGTGAAATCATCGGTAACCGCCTAATCTCAAGCGGCGCAAGCGGGGTTTCTTGGTCGGCTATAAAAATTGATACAAGCATGTGGCACGTCATAGCTTCGTATCAGATTGACGGTGGCAAGGGCCTTGCTACCTGGAGCTTTGACCCGCGCCGATTAACTCTCTCCCCAGAGAATGAGACTGCGCAAACACTTTCAAGTCAAGAGACCCTCGGCACCACACTAATTCCAAAACTAAGACCGGTGGACACTCCTGCCGAACCTATGCTTTCGGAAACAGCCGTCATCGAAACTATCCAGCCGAAGTTGGATAGAGAAGTTTTGCCATTTACCAGCCGAGTAGATAGCGAAGCTGAAGAAATTACTGACTACAGCATTCCGGCCGCATTTAAAAAACAAACAGAGCCGACTGCAAAACCAAAATCAGCCTCACCAAGCGAGCCACTGAGTGCAACTGCAGATCTACTTGAAGCGCTTAGAAGAAAGCGCAGTGAGCGCAGTGATGCACCACAAGGCGAAACCGAACTAGAACCTCACCCAGACACTTCGAATATCAGGGTTATTGACTTCGAGCTAACTCCGGCAGACGTTTCCGTCGACTCGAACATTGAAATTGACGCAATCAAAGTAAGCGAATTAGAAATTGAAAGTGAACCCGAGGAAGTAACCAGTGAGTCGTCTCAGAGTAAGCCGGCCGCCAAAAAAGGCAGAGCGAGTATGCCGAGCTGGGATGAAATAGTATTTGGTACTAAAGCCGAAGACTGAACTGATTAGTTAGAAGTGTCGTAGCCCGCAAAACGCAGCAACGGTACTGTTAACTCCTCTGGGCTCACCGAACCGTGTTGGCCAATCATCTCTAAGCTCTTTTTCTTTGCAAAACTTCGATGATAAAAGGCCGCTTTTGATGTACCGACTACAAAAAGCTGCGGCATTCTTTCTTGTGAGAAATCTGAAACCTCACCGAACCAACCGGCTGCAATAAGCTCCGCTTGCGTTGCTACATAGGCACTTTTACCAAGAAACTTTTGAATTTTTTCGCGAGTGCTCTGATCGGGCAGGCTGTCAAAGTACAGAAACAGCACCCTAGGATCGCCGCCAACACTTTGAAGCCCGTCGATTTCTAATTCGTCTAGGTAGAAGTGTTTTTCTTTTGGAACGTCTACGATCCCGTGGTCAGCGGTTAGCAAAATTCCAGAATCCTTTCTAGAGCTTGAAACTAAACCGCGTAAGGCAGATTCAAGATCTTCTAACTTGGCCGACCATTCCGCAGACAGAAAGCCCTTGGCGTGTGCCTGCTGATCTAATTCAGGAACATAGAGATAAATCAATTTCCCATTTCCTTCAGATAAAAGTTTTGCAGCCAGGTCGAAGCGCTCTTGAATTGTTCTAGCAGCCATGAACGTTGAACCACGCATGGTTGCCATCGTGAAGCCAGAGTTGTCATACTCTCCTGGGCCGATAAAAATGCAACTGAAACCTTTTCCTAAAGCCCGTTCGGCAATGGTCTCTAGCGGCTGCCAGTATTGGGCCTCTGATTGGCTAGGGATTTCGGTGAGCAGGTTCATTGTTTCGTTGCTTCGCGGGTCGACAATCTTGTAGCCGACCATGCCGTGCTGGCCAGATTGCACTCCAGTTGAAAAACTAGAAAGACTGGTCACTGTGGTGCTGGGGAATCCGCAGTTGATAGATCCGTCCATCTTCAACTTTGAATTCAGAAACGGCGCGTGCCCCGCTCTTTCCCTTATGTTTGCGGAGCCCAAACCATCAACCAACACAACGCAAGCATTCTTGACCTTCGGTAGGTTCAGAGGGTTCTGCTCACCGCTTAGTGAGGCTAAGGCGGAGGCAAAAACCTCGGATAGCCTCCCGAGACTCTTCGGCAGCAAAGGTAACATCGTAGAAATAGTCTGCCACAGACTGGTTTAGAGAATTAGAAGGCTTATGAGCAAGGAACAACCAACCGAGGAACGCATTGTTGACATTGATTTGTCGAAAGAAATGCAGGATTCATTCCTTGAGTACTCCTACTCAGTTATCTATGCTCGCGCTTTACCGGATGCGCGTGACGGCCTAAAGCCAGTTCATCGTCGCATCATCTATCAAATGGGTGAGATGGGCCTGCGCCCCGAACGAGGTCACGTAAAGTCCGCCCGAGTAGTTGGCGAAGTAATGGGAAAACTTCACCCTCACGGCGATAGCGCTATTTACGATGCTTTGGTTCGAATGGCGCAATCATTTTCGCTTAGGGTTCCACTAATTGATGGTCACGGTAACTTTGGCAGCTTAGATGATGGGCCTGCCGCCTCACGCTATACCGAGGCAAAGCTTTCGACTGCATCTATTTTGATGAACGACGGCCTCGATGAAGATGTTGTTGACTACAAACCAAACTACGACGCCCAGCTAACCGAGCCAGAAGTACTTCCGGCTGCTTTCCCGAACCTGCTAGTGAACGGTGCATCTGGAATTGCTGTTGGCATGGCCACGAACATGCCGCCGCATAATCTTCGAGAAGTAATCAATGGAGCGATCTTCCTGCTGGCTAACCCTGATGCCACCACAAAACAACTCATGAAACACATCCCCGGTCCAGATCTACCAAACGGTGGAATCATCATTGGACTGGACGGCGTGATTGAGGCCTACGACACTGGCCGCGGAACATTTAAGACCAGAGCCAGAGTTTCCATAGAGAGTGTCTCCCCTAGAAAACAAGGCATCGTGGTCACCGAGCTTCCATACCTGGTTGGGCCAGAAAAAGTCATTGAAAAAATCAAAGACGGTGTCAACTCAAAGAAGCTTCAGGGAATTTCTGATGTCACAGACCTTACCGACAGAACCAACGGTCTAAGGCTTGTTATCGAACTAAAAACAGGCTACGACCCTCAAACAGTTTTGGATTTGCTATATCGGTTTACGCCAATGGAGGACAGTTTTGGTATCAACAACGTAGCTCTTGTTGATGGGCGCCCTCAGACTCTTGGATTGAAAGATATGTTGGGCGTCTACCTGGCGCACCGAATTGTTGTCACCAGAAGACGAAGTGAGAATCGACTAGGCAAGAAGCAGGCTCGCCTGCATCTAGTCGAGGGTCTTTTAGTGGCAATTGTCTCAATTGACGAGGTCATTCAAGTAATACGGGCCAGTGACGAAGTTGATCAAGCTAGGCAAAAATTGATGAAGGTTTTTGATCTAAGTGAACTTCAGGCTGAGTACATTCTTGAGCTCCGACTAAGGAGGCTGACAAAGTTTTCCAAGATTGAACTAGAAACCGAGAAGGACTCCCTACTAAAGGAGATTAAGGCGCTCAAGAAAATCCTTAGCTCAGCCGAGGAACTTAGAGATGTCGTTTCAAGTGAGCTTGAGGAAGTTGCCAAAAAGTACGGTGATGATCGACGCACCACACTGATGAGCAGCTTTGAAGAAGCAAAACCAATCAGCAACGCTAAAGCTGCCACCATGAGCGCCGAGCTTGCCGACACGCCTTGTGTGATTGTCTTCACATCCTCGGGCATGGTTGGTAAAACGAGTGTCTGGGATACAACTGCTTCGGCCCCAGCAAAGCGTAAAAAGCACGACGCCATCAAAACCGTAATCGCCACAACCACTCGCTCAGACATCGGATTTTTGACTACCACCGGAGTGATGCATCGAATCCACGTGGGCGACGTTCCAGCCCTGAACGATGTTTTTGATCTTGGTTCAATGGTTTCTGCAAGCTCTTTTTTGGGACTTCCTAAGTCCGAAAAAGTCTTGAATGTATTTGAACTAAACGAGGAAATCAACATCGCAATGGGAACAGCAAAGGGGGTTGTCAAGCGCCTCAGTGCCGACTTCGCGCCTAAGGCAGAATTTGAAGTTATTTCCATGAAGCCAGGTGACAAGCTAATTGGGGCAAACCTAGTTGAAGATGAAGATGAGATCATCTTTGTGACGAATGACGCACAGTTATTGAGATTTAAAGCAGCTGTTCTAAATGCTCAGGGCCGAGGTGCCGCTGGAATTGCCGGGATTAATCTTTCTGGTTCAGAGGTCATCTCATTTTCAGTGGTCAAGCCTGAGAATGAGAACGTTGTAATCACCGCTGCCAGCAGTTCCGGTTCGCTTTCTGGCACTGAAGCCGGGTCAGTAAAGGTCACCGCCCTTGATGAGTTCCCAGCCAAAGGCCGAGCAACCGGTGGAGTTAGAGCTCACAAGTTCTTGAGAAATGAAGATCAGATTTACTTTGCCTGGGCCGGTCCAAGCGAAGCAATTGCGCTGACTGCTGACGGAAAACCAACCGAGCTTCCAGATAGCCAAGCAAAGCGCGACGCATCAGGAACAAAATCTCCAGGAATTATTGGATCAATAGGTCACCGGCTCAACTAAATCGTTTCAAGCATGGGCACTTAGGCGTCGATACGCTCGCGCTCAAAGCCATCGGCCGAATCAATAATGAAGTCTCGTCTTGGAGCCACTTCATTACCCATTAGTAATTCAAAGAAAGATTCAACCGCAACAGCGTCTTCAACTCGCACGCGCCTCAAGCTTCTGGCATTTTTATCCATTGTGGTTTCGGCAAGCTGATCAGCGTCCATTTCACCAAGACCCTTATAGCGCTGAATTGGTTCTTTGTAGCGCTTGCCAGTCTTTTCAAGTTTGCGAAGAAGCTGCTCAAGCTCTGGTTGAGAGTAGGTGTAGATGACCTCGTTAGCTTTTTGTCCGGCATTGATCACTTCGACTCGGTGCAGTGGCGGAACAGCGGCATAGACCCGCCCTGCCTCAACCAGAGGTCGCATGTAGCGGAAGAAAAGAGTTAGCAGCAAGGTCCTGATGTGCGCACCGTCAACGTCTGCATCTGACATGAGAATGATTTTTCCATAGCGCGCTGCGTCTAAATCAAAACTTCTACCTGAACCCGCACCGATAACTTGAATTATGGATGCGCATTCAGCATTGGAAAGCATGTCTGATATTGACGCCTTCTGAACATTTAGAATCTTTCCGCGAATTGGAAGCAGTGCCTGGAACTCACTGTTGCGAGCTAACTTTGCGGTGCCAAGTGCGGAATCTCCCTCAACAATAAATAGTTCTGAACTGGCTGTGTCCTGTGTTCGGCAGTCAACCAGTTTGGTTGGCAACGAACTACTCTCCAGTGCATTCTTCCGTCGTTGAGTTTCCTTGTGGCTTCGGGCCGAGATTCTTGATTTCATCTCCGCCACTACTTTTTCAAGTAGCAAGCTTGATTGCGCTTTGTCGTCGCGCTTTGAACTTGAGAATCGGGCATTCAACGATTTGGCAACTACCTGCGTGACGATGTTCTTAACCGCCGGGGTTCCAAGGATTTCTTTTGTCTGACCTTCGAATTGAGGTTCAGCTAGACGAACGGTTACAACTGCTGTTAGGCCAGCGAGGATATCTTCTTTTTCAACCTTGTCGTTGCCGACTTTTAGTTTTCTGGCAACGGATTCAATTTGGGTGCGAATCGTCTTTAGTAAAGATTGCTCGAAGCCCTGGATGTGGGTTCCGCCCTTTGGCGTGGCGATGATGTTTACATATGAACGAATGTCGGTGTCGTAGCCGGTCCCCCAGCGCACAGCGATGTCTACATCGCAATTTCGCTCAACTTCTTTGGAAACCATGTCCCCTGAGCTATCAAGCACCGGAACCGTTTCGGTGAACGAGCCTGAACCTGATAGTCGCCAGGTCGAGGTGAGCGCGGGGTCCTTAGCTAGGAACTCGGCATACTCAACAATTCCACCGGAGTACTTGAACTCCTGCTTCTGTGATTTTCCATCGCGCAGATCATTCACACCTAGTGATAGACCCGGAACTAGGAACGCTGTTTGTCTTGCTCGATCTGCGAGCTCATCGATCGCGAATACAGCATCCTTGATGAATATTTGCGGATCCGCCCAGTAGCGAACCCGGGTACCAGTGGTGTTCTTCGCCACGGTCCCAATCTCTCGAAGAATTGAACCGTCTTCGAATGGTTTGAAGGGGTTATCTGGTTTGATGCCCTTTTTGTCGTCAAAAATTCCTGGTTCGCCGCGACGAAAAGACATCGCATAGGTTTTTCCAGCGCGATCAACCTCAACATCAAGTCTTTGAGAAAGCGCGTTCACTACTGAGGCTCCAACGCCATGTAAACCACCAGACGCTGCATATGAACCAGAACCGAATTTTCCACCAGCGTGCAGTTTGGTGAAAACAACCTCAACACCGGAAAGTCCAGTTTTAGGTTCTATATCAACCGGAACTCCTCGAGCCTTGTCGGTGACTTCGACGCTGCCATCTTGGTGAAGCACGATGTCTATTCGATTTCCGTGCCCGGCTAAGGCTTCATCCACAGAGTTGTCGATTATTTCCCAGACACAGTGCATCAGACCCCGGCTATCGGTTGATCCGATGTACATGCCCGGGCGCTTACGAACAGCCTCTAAGCCCTCAAGGACCGATAGGTGGCGGGCGGAATAGTCGTTATTTGGCACAAGGTAAAGGTTATAAGCCTCCTTGGGATTACTCGCTTTTGACACACAATGCCCTGAATTATTGACTAATTCGCAGTTAGCGAAATAGGTGGCGCAATGGGACTTTCTAGCAGGTTTGTGTGTTGAGATTAGTACAACGAAAGAAGGTCGCACCAATGCAGTCAGCAAATGAATCACTTGAAACAGAAACCGGAGCCAAGGTGTACCCAGAACTAAGCGCTCTTGATCGGTGTGACATTTGTGGAGCGCAGGCTTATATTCGTGCAGTGTTGGCAACAGGAGAGCTAATTTTCTGCTCACACCACGGTAACGAGCAAAAGGACAAACTGTCAGCTATAGCAGTTCACTGGCAAGATGAAACCGAGAAACTACTCTCTCGCTAGTTCCTTCTCAAGCTTCCAAACAGCTTCAATAATCTCGGCCACCTGGTCGAGATTATTTTTTTCTGGCTTTTTGGCAACCGAGTAATCATTGATTGCAAGAATTTCCGCAAGGTAGGAGTCGACTAATTCAGGGTTCTTGGCAAACAGTGGCCCGTGAAGTTGACTACCAAGTGAGAGTTTCTCTTTTTGGATAACCGGTGCCTTCGTGGTTGCATTCAGGTAACCAAGAACCTCAAGGTCTTCAAGATTGACAACTTCAAACTTTGAAACTCTTTTTCTGGCTGAGAGATCTCCACCGAAGAATCCCAATCTGATGGCTTTTTCATAGCCGCTGGCAATTGCCATAAACCCGGCTCCCTGCGAAATTCCAGTTTTAATCTGCGGCACAAGACGCTCTAGTTCTGCCGACAGAAAGTTCCAAGCTGCCAGTGACCCGTGGCCCAGGAAAATCAAATGCGCGCCAGCTGGAATATCCTCACCGATTCCAACGGAGACAATCTCAGACTCGTAGCCAAACCATTCAAGTCTCTTTCTTGCCACCAATAGGTTGGCCTGGTCACCGTTCAAATTTAAGTGCTCAGGAAAAAGTGACACTAGGCGCACGCTCATCGGGTCACCGCCTCTGGATCAGTAAGGCCTAGAGAACGACGCATCCTTCTCATAGCATCAGCTGAAAAGATAACCGTGCGTCGACCAAAAACCGGTGCTGGTTGAGAGAAGAAAGCATCAATTGCTTCTTGGAGATCTGGAATGACCGACTTGACCTCGATACCCTCGTAGGCCAAGCGAAGGGCCATTTCTGCGTAGTTATATCCGCTGAGCACATCAACCTTTGGTAAATCTGAAAGATCAACCGTCCAAAGCCAAGAAGGATCATGAACGTCGCGGCCTATTGCAACCATTAGTTGCTCTTGGTTCTTTGGCAAGTTATCTAGATTCAACTGAAAACTCATTGGGTTTTGAACAAGTATGAATTCAACATCCACATCGTTTATTCGCACGATCTCTCCGCGAGCAAACACCGGTGGCAGCTCACTCAATGTTCTGGCTGAAACCTTTGCATCGAAGTTTGTGCCCAGGAATCTTCTTGCGCTTTCAAGAGCAGCAGCCGCATCTAGTGAATAGTGAATTCCGCGATTAGGAAGCTCAAACTGAACAAGCGCTGACCCCACTCTGGCCTCAATGGCAGTTTCATACTGCGAAAGAATCTCGGTGTCTGTTTTTGGTCTTGGGATTGCGGGAAGGTAGGTTGGGGCCAGTCCTAGGCCGTGCTTGGTTGCGGCAATAACCTCTGTATCTAACCCAAACCAGCTGGTCTTTGGGTTTCTTACTTCTTTATTGATCAACAAGATGTTTTGGTCATCGGCGTTGAGCACCAGTGCCTGCCTAGCTCGCTTAGCTACCTTGGCAAGTTTGTCTCTCACTAAAGCAGGGTCAACGAAACGATCCAGCTGATCGTCCATCACGTTCAAGATGGTCACCTGTCGCGGTTTAAACCTTTTGGTGAGCGAAGCTGCATGGCCTTCATCCATTTCAAGAATTGCAACATCGCCTGGAATTCTTCCGAAGACATTAGATTCCTGAATGATGGAAGAAAAAAAGCCCTGCATGATGTTTGCGGTTGAAGAATTAGTGAAAACGCTCTTACCGTGAGCTCGAACGATAGAAACCAGCATTTTGGTTGTGGTTGATTTTCCGGCCGAGCCAGTAACAACTAGCACTCCATCAGGAAACCGGCGGAGTGTTCTAGAAAGAAGTCCGGGCGATATTTTACTTAGAACAAGTCCCGGCAAAGCCGAGCCACCACCCCGGCGAACCAAACGAACGCTGAACCGAACCAAACGTCCAATTAAAATCGCCGGCAGGTCAAACACGGTTTGTCTAGTTTTCTAGGTAATCGCGAAGCATCTGTGAGCGAGAAGGGTGGCGAAGCTTTGACATAGTCTTGGACTCAATTTGCCTAATTCGCTCACGAGTAACACCAAATTCTTCACCGATTTGATCAAGAGTTTTTTGCACTCCATCACCAAGGCCGAATCGGCTGCGGATGACGCCCGCTTCACGAGGGTGAAGGGAATCAAGAATTCTTTCGAGCTCTCGCTGGAGCATGGTAAAGCCAACCGCATCAGCCGGAACTACAGCTTCAGTGTCTTCAATTAGGTCTCCAAACTCACTGTCACCGTCTTCACCAAGCGGTGTAGAAAGCGAAATCGGTTCGCGACCATACTTTTGAACTTCAACAACCTTCTCAGGTGTCATATCAAGTTCTCGAGCTAACTCTTCAGGGGTTGGTTCACGCCCCAGATCCTGCAAGAGCTGACGCTGGACACGCGCCAGCTTATTGATTACCTCAACCATGTGAACCGGGATACGAATAGTTCTGGCCTGGTCTGCCATTGCTCGGGTGATTGCCTGACGAATCCACCAGGTTGCGTAGGTAGAGAACTTGTAACCCTTGGTGTAATCAAACTTTTCAACAGCTCTAATCAGACCAAGGTTTCCCTCTTGAATGAGATCAAGAAACTGCATTCCTCGTCCGGTGTAGCGCTTGGCAAGGCTAACGACAAGTCGTAGGTTTGCCTCAAGGAGGTGAGCTTTAGCTCTTTGTCCGTCTTTGACTACCCACTTCAAATCGCGATCCATGTCGCGCGCAATCTTTTTATCAGTGGCTAGTTTCTCTTCAGCAAAGAGTCCAGCCTCAATACGTTTTGCAAGCTCGACCTCAAGCTCTGCATTAAGCAGTGCTACTTTTCCAATTTGCTTTAGATAGTCCTTAACCGGATCGGCAGTAGCACCAGTAATCGTGGTGGTTTGAGCAGGAATATCATCTTCTTCGCGGTGAGTAAGAACCATACCGCCAAGGTTTTCAATTCCCTTGCTCTTGTCATCTTCTGGTTCTTCTTCAGGAAGTTCGTCTTCAACCGCTGCAATGTCAACAACAGCTGCAGCTTCGGCAACTATTTCCTCAATTGCAGGAAGATCAACATCATCATCGAGATCGTCTTCGTCATCCAGAAGTTCTTTTGGAAGTTTGCTCCCCTTGGCTGGCTTAACTTTTGAAACCGGCAGTGCTGCAGCTTTTCCCTTTAGCGCTGGTTTACCAGGATTTGCTGCACCTGCAGTCTTTGAATTCTTGGTGGCGGCCTTAACTGCTTTTGCCTGAGGTTTAGCCGCGGCCTTTGTTTTTGAAGCCGAACTTCCAGTGCTCTTTTTAGAATCTACCTTTGATGACTTAGCTGCGACTTTGGCGTCTTTAGTTTTGGCACCAAGTGACTTAGCTGCTGATTTTGATTTAGCGGCCGTTTTCGCAACAGGCTTTTCGATCTTGGCTTTAGCTGTGGCCTTAGCGGCTGGTTTTGATGCTGTGCCTTTACCGCTGGTCTTTACCGCTACCTTGCTAGTTGGTTTTGAAACTGACTTAGCCGCTGGTTTTGCAGGTGACTTCTTAGTCGAGGCAGCAGTAGCCTTTGAAGTTGTTTTTGCCGCTGGCTTTGCAGAACTTTTCACTGCAGTTGATTTGGTCGCAACTGATTTAGCAGCTGAAGTTTTTGAAGAAGAGATGGCTTTTGCTTCCTTAGGCTTGGAGGATTTTGATTCGGTTTTTGAAGGTGCTGAACCAGCAAAAAGGTTAGAGAGCAAGCCGCTACGCTTCTTGCCCGCTTTTGCCCCTATTGAGCCTTTTGCCAATTTGTACCTCTCACCGCCCCCACTAAATCGCTTTTCTGACGATTCAGGCATTACTAAGACCCATGTCAAGTTTCTTTTTTCAAAGAATCAAGACTGGGTCTTCTATAAGCATAGCCCCGAATCTGGCTAGATCGCGGTAATCCAGTTCTAGATCCTGAGTCAGGGCTACCCTCAACAACCCCCGAGGCTTGTCGTTTATTCCCTCAATGAGAATGATTGGGTAGCCTGCAGGGATGGGGAAAACAGCGATAATCACCGGTGCCAATGCAGGTCTTGGATTCCAAGTGGCCAGAACTTTTCTCGCCGAAGGGGTGAACCTGGTTATGGGTTCTCGCTCTTTGGAGCGCGGCGAGGTTGCCAAGAGGCAGTTACTGCTCGAATTTCCAGCTGCTCAGATCAGATTGAGCCGCTTAGATCTTTCCGATTTTGATTCAATAAGATGCTTCGCCGAGGAAGCGGGGCCAAACTGGGATTACCTAGTAAGCAACGCTGGGGCGAAAATAGAGAGTCCTTATAAGCAAACCTCAGAGGGATTCGAGTGGCACCTAGGGGTAAACCACTTAGGTCATTTTGCGCTCACCAGATTACTTTGGCCGAAGGCAAATGCTGACGCCACAGTTGCTACTGTCTCGTCACTTGTGGCCAGACGGGGCAAGTTAAATCTAAATCCACCTAAAGAAATCAGTGCTGGACAGGCTTATGCGAACTCAAAACTAATGAACTTTGCATTTGCGACAATGCTCGCCGAAAAAATAAATCATTCCAA
>CAEZSZ010000016.1_pt1 | contig 13142 bp, 11 predicted proteins | sample 7264091 | NCBI WGS metagenome assembly CAEZSZ01 (sample SAMEA6813792, study PRJEB35770) | uncultured Rhodoluna sp. | biome: Freshwater; feature: Freshwater reservoir; material: water | place: Czech Republic | collected 2016-08-15 | depth 0.5m m
CCGATATCGGCATCAACGGTGTTTTTCTTAGGCGCCGCCTCAGCGACATCTGCTCGGTACTCAGGTTCCATCTGCGCTTTGACGTGGTCAACTATTCTGTGCAACTCAGTTTCGGCAAGCCAGGCACCTTGAACGCGTATCGGTTTATTTGTGCCCATTGGGGAAAACAGTGCATCACCTTGACCGATAAGTTTCTCAGCTCCTGGCTGATCCAAAATAACCCTAGAGTCAGTTACCGAGGTTACCGAGAAAGCCAAACGACTTGGAACATTGGCCTTAATCAAACCGGTAACCACATCAACCGATGGTCGCTGGGTTGCCAGAATTAGGTGAATTCCAGAGGCACGCGCCAACTGGGTAATGCGAACAATTGAATCTTCAACATCTCGCGGAGCAACAATCATCAAATCGGCCAACTCGTCGACGACAACCAGTAGGTAAGGGTAAGGCTGCAGTTTGCGCTGTGAACCCTCGGGTACTTTTACCTCACCAGCAACAACTGCTCTGTTGAAGTCATCAATGTGTTTGAAACCAAAACTAGCTAGGTCGTCGTAGCGCATGTCCATTTCTTTAACGACCCACTGCAGTGCCTCAGCGGCTTTTTTGGCGTTAGTAATAATTGGTGTAATTAGGTGCGGCACTCCCTGGTAGGCAGCTAGCTCCACGCGCTTTGGATCAATCAAAACCATGCGAACCTCGGCAGGTTTTGCCCTCATCAAAATAGATGTGATCATTGCATTAACGAAACTTGATTTACCAGCTCCGGTTGCACCGGCTACCAAAAGGTGCGGCATCTTGGCTAGGTTGGCAATTACATAGCCACCCTCAACATCTTTTCCAATACCAATGGTCAGCGGATGCGCGCTCTTGGCTGCGATATCTGAACGCAGTACATCGCCTAGAGAGACAGTCTCTCTATCGGTATTTGGAATTTCGATACCAATAAGTGACTTGCCCGGAATCGGAGCCAAAATGCGCACCTCGTTGGAAGCCACCGCGTAGGAGATGTTGCTAGAAAGACGGGTAACTGCCTCAACCTTTACCCCGGGGGCTAGCTCCACCTCGTAGCGGGTGACAGTTGGGCCCCGCGAGAATCCAACCACCTCAGCGTCCACGCCGAATTCCTTAAAGACGCTGGCAATGGCAGTGACAATTTGATCGTTGGCCGCGGACTTAGCCTTGGGCGGAGATCCCGGAGCCAAGATGTTAAGCGCAGGCAACACATATGGCCGATTATTTCTAGCCGGCGCTGGTGCAGCGTTTTCTTGGCTGGCATCAGTTTCATCAGGCTGTTCCGCAAAAAGCGCTGGCGCCTTTGGCGGCGCAACTGGAATTTGAATTGGAATTGTAATTGCCTCAGTAACCGCACCGGTCAGCTCCTGAGCTGGATCATTGTCTAAGCCATCGAGTTGATCTTCAGTCGAATCAACTAAAGCTGAATCAAATGGAGTTTCCTCAACGCTTTTTCCTCTTCGCCACCAAGGGACCTTGGTGCCGTCGAAGGCATCTGGTATTTCCTCTTCAATTTCTTCAATTACCTCACGAGTTTTTGATTCACCAAAAAGATAGGTGGTTAGCTCTCGAATTCTTTCAGCGATTCGATTGGGCGCAGTCTTCGTCATAATCAAAAGTGAGCCTAGAGAAAACGCAACCAAGACTGGAACTGTGCCCCAGATTGTAATTGTGTTGAAAAACGGAACTGAAATTAACCAGCCAAAGATTCCTCCAGAATAAGCAAGCGCCCACTCACCGTCATATGGCTGCACTGCTTTTCCATCGGTGAGGAAAAATACGTGGAAGAATCCGCTGATCGAAATAATGAAAAGAAAAAGTCCGATACCGATTCGGCCGTTATCTCGAACAGTTGAAGGATGCCTCATCAGATACAACGAAAAGATAAACATTATTACCGGCAGTCCAAAAGCCACTCGGCCAAATAAAGCTCCCATGGTCCAAACGTGAACTGCGTGCGCCCAGTCCTGTTTGATTAGCACCCAGCCAAATACAGCTCCGACCACGGACAAAAGGAATATAAAGAAAGGCAGTCCATCGCGGCGGTCTTCCTTGGCAATTTTCTCAGGGCTTAGCGCTCTGGCTCCAGCGCCAACGGCGTGAGCTAAGAACATGTAAATCTTGGCCAATACCGATCCCGATTCTTGAGCCGGCGCTCTGCGGCTGGCAGCGGAACTGCGTCCCGAGCTATCTCTTGAGCTTGATGCAGGGCCTCGGGGAGTGATTGGGCGGGTGCGCGAATTACCCTTGCCCCTTGAGGCAGGAGTTCTTGGGGTAGGTTTACGCGCAGCCATTGGATAAAACTAACATTGGCAACCGGCCTGAAGCCTTAGGCACGACTGGGATTAGCCCTCAATCACTACCGGAATGATCATTGGCCTGCGACGGTGAGCCTTATTAACCCAGGTGCCAATGGTTCGCCTAATGACCTGCTGCAGGGCATGGGTATCGCGAACTCCCTCACCGGCAGCTTCAGCCAAAGCTCGTTCAATCAGCGGTTTCACATTTTCAAAAACATCATCACCCTCGGCAAAAGCTCGGGCCCTAATTTCAGGACCGACAATAACTTTTCCAGTGGTTTTATCAATCACGGCAAAAATAGAAATGAATCCTTCTTCGGCAAGAACTCTTCTGTCGTGCAAGTCTTCATCGGTGATTGTGCCAACATTTTTACCATCCACATAAAGAAGTCCACACTCTACGGCTCCGACAACCTCGGCGATACCATCGGCTAAATCAATTACCCATCCATCCTCAGTGATCAGCACTCGCTCGTGCGGAACACCGGTTTGTTCGGCAAGCTTTCCGTTGGCAATTAGGTGACGATACTCACCGTGAACTGGCATTACGTTTTTTGGCTTCAAAATGTTGTAGCAGTAGAGCAACTCTCCGGCTGCAGCGTGACCTGAAACGTGCACCTTTGCATTTCCCTTGTGAACCACATTGGCACCCAATTTAGTAAGTCCGTCAATAACTCGATACACCGCGTTCTCGTTACCTGGAATAAGGGAACTAGCAAGAATTACAGTGTCTCCCTCACCAACTTCAATATCGTGCTCCAAGTTGGCCATCCTAGATAGAACAGCCATCGGCTCCCCTTGGGAACCGGTAGACATATAGACAACTTTGTCATCGGGCATATTGGCCGCTTGCTTAAGATCTACAAAATCCTCAGTCTCTGCAACTAGATAGCCCATCTCGATGGCAATCTGCATGTTTCGAATCATCGAGCGGCCGACCAGAGCTACTTTTCGATTATTGGCCTTGGCCGCATCAACTACCTGCTGCACTCGGTGAACGTGGCTTGAGAAAGATGCAACAATCACTCGTTTTTTTGAACGTGAAATTACATTTTCAATAACTGGGCCAATTTCTTTTTCTAATGGCGTAAAGCCCGGCACGTCAGCATTGGTTGAATCGCTCATGAATAGATCAAGGCCCTCTTCGCCAACCCTGGCAAAGGCGCGAAGATCCGTTAGTCGTCCATCAAGTGGCAACTGATCCATCTTGAAATCCCCGGTGTGCAAAATGCTTCCGGCTTTACTTCTAATTACCACAGCCAGCGCATCTGGGATCGAGTGGTTTACCGCAATGAATTCAAGATTGAACCCAGCCAGTGTTTCCTTGCGACCCTCGGCTACCACCATTGAAAAAGGACTAATTCGGTGCTCTTTGAGTTTGGCCTCAACAAATGCCAAGGTCAGTGCTGAACCAATCAACGGAATGTCTTGCTTCAGTCTCAGTAGGTATGGAACCCCACCAATGTGATCTTCGTGGCCGTGAGTCAGCACAATGCCGACAACGTCATCCAAGCGATCTTTTAGATATCCAAAATCAGGCAAGATTACATCGATACCCGGCTGGTGCTCCTCGGGAAACAAAACCCCGCAGTCAACAATCAGAATTTTTTTATCGATTTCAAAAACGGTCATGTTTCTACCGATTTCACCAATTCCACCAAGTGGAATGATGCGCATGACGCCGGGTCTAAGTGGAGCAGGGTTAGGCAAGGTTTGAACCAACGGGTTCTCTTTCTTTGCTACGCGTGTTTGCGTTAGCGAGTCGTGCCGGCAACCTTTGGCAGCGCGCCTCCGGCGGCTGCATTTCGGTCTGGGCGGAAGTTCTCAAAACTTAGGCCCGGAACATTGATTACCGAATCGATATCAGATTCAATTCTTGCGGCCTCGGCATCTTCTGGACCAACTAGTGGCAGACGAACTCGAGGACTATTAATTAAACCTAAACCGTGCAAAACGTATTTTGCGGCAACCGTTCCAGGAACGTGGGTCATGAGTGAGCGCTGGAGTGGCTCAAGTGCATTGTGCACTTTTAGTGCGTGGTGGTAATCATTGCGGTTGGCTGCGTCAACCATCTCTCTATATGCAGCTGGAGCTACGTTGGCGGTCACACCGATACAACCGGTTGCGCCAATGGACATGTGCGGAAGGACATTTGAGTCATCTCCCGAAAAATAAATAAGGCCGGTCTCGTTCATGATGCGAGAAGCTTGAGCTAGGTCACCCTTGGCGTCTTTCACCGCAATGATATTTGGGTGTTTAGCGGCGCGGTGAAAAGTGTCATAAGAAATTGCAATTCCAGTGCGACCTGGAATGTCGTAAAGAATTACTGGCAGATCAGTGGCATCAGCAATCATTCGAAAGTGAGTCAGAACACCGGCCTGGGTTGGCTTGTTGTAATAAGGAGTGACAATCATCACGCCGTCAGCGCCAGCTTTTTCAGATGCCTTATAAAGCTGCATAGCGTGAGCGGTTTCATTTGATCCACCGCCGGTAATAACCTTGGCGCGTCCTGCCGAAACAGATTTAGCTACCTCAACCAGTTTGATTTTCTCAGCATCAGTCAATGTGCTGGTCTCACCGGTGGTACCACTTACCACTACGCCGTCGGCGCCGTTAGAGACTACGTAGTCGATGTGCTTTTCAGTGGCAGACCAATCAACTTCACCATCGGCGTTCATAGGCGTGACCAGCGCTACCAGCGTCTGGCCAAAAATGCTCTTTTCTGACATGTCTCAAAGCCTATCGGTGACGGGTTGTGTGTTGCTAGTGGGAAAGCTTTAGCCGCTACGGGGCTACTCGGCCGTTGAGATTGAAGCACTCGTAGCTATAAGGCATTAGCTCAGCCCAGAAATCTTCCATCTTCTCAGCACACATTTCAATTTCACGCTGTGGAAATGAAGGGAAATGTGTTCCTTCGCGAGAAGTTCGCAAACTCAAAAAGTTCATCAGCGCTCGAGCGTTCATGGTGACATACATGCTGGAGTAAATATTAAGCGGCAGAACGATTCGGGCTACCTCGCGAGCAACCCCGGCTTCAAGCATTCGCTTATAGGACTCATAGGCCTGCTGAGAAGTGGTGCGGGTTTCTTGTTCTACAAGAGCAATCTGTTCAGCAGATCCAGGCAAAAATTCGTACGCACCAGTCTTACCAATTTGAACTAGGTTTCGATTTGGAGCTGGAACATAAAAAACTGGGCTCAGCTCCTTATAGCGACCTGACTCTTCGTTGTAGCTAGCAATTCGGTGACGCTGAAATTCACGGAATACAAAAATAGGTGCCTGTACGTAAAAAGTCATTGAGTTGTGCTCGAAAGGTGACCCGTGGCGATCTCGCATCAGGTAGTTGATCAGTCCCTTATTGCGTTTCTCGTCCTCAGAGGCATCTGTCTTGGCAGCTGCTGCCTCTAGGGTTTGCTCACCCTGGGTAGATACCCGGGCAGCAAAAAGCACATCTGAGTCTGAGGCGCTGGAGCGCACTAATTCAACGGTAACGTCGCTTCTAAAAATGATGTCTGACACCCCTACAGCCTAATGGTTTGGCGCCTATGCCTTTGCCGGGCCAGTTTTCCAGCTGGGAGCCCTTGGCCCTGAGTGACTGGGTCCAAGGGCGCAATAAAAGGTAATTTTCAAGGAGTGCGTCCCGCTTGGGCGTAGCCTTGAAGGATGTCTGTTGAGCTTCGTCTGGCGCTGATCTTTGGCCTGATTGCACTTGCCGTTTTGGCGGGACTTCTTTGGCGCGCTCGCAGCGGAAAATCCCGCCGAGTCAGCAACGGGGAAAAAATAGATCTAGCTGTACTTGGGGTTGTCAAAGACGGCCAGCCGGTCACCCAATTTGGCAAGAAGGTAACCTTTTTGCAATTCTCCAGTGAGTTTTGCACCGCCTGCGCCCAGACATCAAAGCTCTACAGCGAACTTGAGAAAGTTCACCCTGAGATTTTGCATTTAGAAATTGACATAACTAACCGAGTTGACCTTGCCAATAAATTCAACATTCTACAAACACCAACCACACGGGTTCTTGATTCACGCGGACGCGTGACCTCAAGAATTGGTGGAGCAGTAAAACAGCAAACCATTGAAGACGAAATAGGAAGTTTTGAAATATGACATCTGAAACCACAAAACCAGTTCCAAACGGCGTAGATCCAAGAGGCCCAAGATTTGGAGCAGCGATTTCATCGCTGTTGCTTTTGATAACTGTTTTCTTAGCGCTGGATCCTGCGACTCTGCCAGCGGCCTTCTGGCTGCTAGTTGTAATTACTGCTTCATTTGCCTACGGGGCAGCTTGGGGAAGCGCCAAGCACCCGTACGCCTTTATCTTTAAAAAACTAATCCGACCAAAGCTGGCTGCACCGAAGGAGCTTGAGGATCCTCGTCCGCTGCGCTTTGCCCAGTTGGTAGGTTTTCTGGTTTCAGCAACGGGTGTAGTTCTCTACGCGGTTGGATTTGGTGAAGGGCTAGTCTTTGCAGCTGGAGCTGCGTTTATTGCAGCATTTCTAAACGCTGCATTTGCACTTTGCCTTGGTTGCCTAATGTTTGTCGGCCTTCAAAGAATTGGTCTAATCAAGAAGTTCTAAGCAGACAGTGCGATTGCTTTTCGCATTGCCGATCTTGCTCTCTTGCGATCGCCACAGGCGTCATAGGCCAGACTCAAAGTGAACCAGGCGTGCCAGTCTTGTGGATTAGCGTCGGCGTGAGCTGCGTGTCTAGGAAAAGCGGCATCTGCTGATGCTCTAACCGCGCGCCCACTTGGTCGAGTTTCGATACCAAGATCTGGCCAGGTTCCCTGTTGCTCTACTCGCGCCACGAGTTTCTGTGCCGCTAGCCCAAAGCGCAATTCAACAAAAATTACCCAGAGGGCAAGAATTGGGAACACAAGAATAAGAAATCCCATAATCTGGCCAATCAAAATACCGGTGGCTAAAAGTGAAATACCGGTGTTAGCCAAGAGAACGATGTAAACCAGCAGCAGCAAGATCATTGCCAGCGCTGCAATTTTGGGAGATGACATCAGTTTTTATTCAATAACAGAGTTAAGCCCAACAAAAAGACCCTGCTTTTTGTGTGCTTGGCGAATGCTCTGCAGAATTCCAAATGAGTAGGCGCGAATCGAGCTCACCTCGTGAGTGATACGAATCAATTCGCTGTCTCCGTGGATGCGAACCTCTTGGTTTGCCGAGGCGCCAGTTTGACGAAGGCTGTGAATTGGAACTCCTGCAACAACCTGTCCCCGTGCTGGCTGGCCAACTCCTGGAATAAGCGGTTGAGTTAGGTTCTGCCTAGCCTCGGCAATAAGTTCAGCAGTTCTAACTGCGGTGCCTGAAGGTGAATCAACTTTGCCAGCGTGGTGAGTTTCAATGATCTCAATAGATTCAAAGAACTTTGCCGCCTGCGCTGAAAAGTCACTGGCCAACATTGAGCCAATTGAAAAATTAGGAATAACTACTACCGCGGTGCCCGGAGACTTGTTTAGTTTTGGGGTTAGTTCTGCAAGATTTGCCTGGCTCCAACCACTGGTGCCAACCACAACGCTGATGCCGCTGTTGATTGCGTGCTCAACTACCTGTTGGCTAACCGATAACTTAGTCACGTCAAAAACTACATCAGCGCCAATCGACTGGCTTAGTTGTGACTTTGAATCCAGTGCGCTGTGTAGCTCCATGTCCTGGGCATCTTGAATTAGCTCAAGCGCTAACTTGCCCATTCGCCCGGAGGCACCAACCACAGAAACTTTTATTGACATGTGTCTCAGTCTAAATGATGGTCACTAAATAAACTCAGAGAAAACTGCGTCATCAAGATCCCCAACTGCCACGATTGAGCGCTCCCGAGAAACAAGGTCTTGGGCCAGTGACTGCACGTCGGCTAAGGTCACTGAATTCACGTGCTTTAGAGAGTCATCAAGATCAAAAAATTCACCGTTGACAATCTCAGCGCTAATCAGGCGGTTCATTCGAGCCATGGTGCTCTCATACTTCAGCGCCAAACTTCCAGAGATATTCCCCTTGGCTAAATCAAGCTCATCTAAGCGAATGCCATCGGTGGCTATCTTTTCAAATTCGCTAATCATCAAGCCGGTGACCTCTGCGGTCTTAGCCGGTGAGCAGCCAGCGTAGAGACCAAAGTAGGCAGCATCTGAATAACCCTGATTGAAGGAATAGACCGAGTAAGCAAGCCCTCTTTTTTCACGAATCTCTTGAAACATTCTTGAGCTCATGCCGCCGCCGAGCACGGTGTTTAGAATTCCCATGGCGTATCTGCGGTGATCATCAGCTACAAGACCAGGCAGTCCAACAAGTACATTTGCCTGCGCAATTGGGCGCTTGATTACCTTTAGCTTGCTGCCTCTAGAAATTTCTGCTGGATGAAGCAGCCTGCGCTCAACTGGTTGAGTATCTTTGGTCAGATCCCATCCAGCTTGGCTAAGTACCGCTTCAACTAATTTGATGAGCTCAGAGTGCTCAACTCCGCCAGCGGCAGCAATAACCAAATCCTGCGGACGATAGTTGGCTTGGTAGTGTTCCCAAACTGCATCGCGGGTTACCGCGGTAATTGTTTCATTGGTGCCACCAATTGGTCGGCCAAGTGCGTGCGATCCCAAGACAGCTTCAGCAAAAGCTTCGTGGGCTACATCCTGAGGGTCATCGTCGTTCATAGCTAACTCTTCAAGAATTACAGTGCGCTCATTTTCAAATTCTTTAGGATCTATCAAAGATGAGGCCAGCATGTCGCCGATTACATCAACAGCCAAAGGAAGTGCTGAATCTTGGACCCGTGCGTAATAGCTGGTGTGTTCTTTTCCAGTTGAGGCATTCGATGAGCCACCAACAGAATCAAAGGCAACTGCAATTTCCAAAGCTGAGCGCTTTTTGGTTCCCTTGAAAAGCAAGTGCTCTAGAAAATGCGTTGAACCAAAGTGCCCATCGGTTTCATCTCTGGAGCCAACGGCAACCGAGAATGAAATTGAAACACTTTGAGCACCTGGCATCTGCTCTGTTAAAACGCGAACACCGCTTGGGAGAATAGTGCGGCGAACCGTACTACCTCCCGAAGCGGTGAACGAAAGATCACTCTGGTCTAGCGGAAATAAAACTTCACTCATGGCTAAACCAAAACTCTCTTTGTAAATCGGGTTATTAGTCTTCGTCTGATGAGGCTGCATCACCCTCAACAACTGGGGCAAGGGATAGCTTGCCGCGGTCATCGATTTTTGTGATTTCAACCTGGAGACGCTGACCAACCTCAAGAACATCTTCAACGTTCTCAACGCGCTTGCCGGCCATCTTCTTGAGTTCTGAGATGTGCAACAGTCCGTCCTTACCTGGGGTAAGTGACACGAAAGCTCCAAAGGTAGCAAGCTTCACAACTGTTCCAAGGAAACGCTCGCCAATCTCAGGTACGTGAGGGTTAGCAATTGCGTTCACGGCAGCCTTAGCAGCTTCTGCTGATGGGCCATCGGTTGCACCAATGTAAACGGTTCCGTCATCTTCAATCGAGATATCCGCTCCAGTGTCTTCCTGAATCTGGTTGATCATCTTGCCCTTTGGACCAATGACCTCACCGATCTTGTCAACTGGAATCTTCACTGCGATAACGCGTGGAGCAGTTGGCGCCATTTCATCTGGCTCAGAAATTGCCTGAGACATAACATCAAGAATTGCTAGACGCGCTTCTTTAGCCTGGGTAAGAGCGCCGGCAAGAACCGATGCTGGAATACCGTCTAGCTTGGTGTCTAGCTGGATTGCAGTGATGAAGTCCCGTGTACCGGCAACCTTGAAGTCCATGTCGCCAAGTGCATCTTCGGCGCCGAGGATATCGGTGATTGCTGCGTACTGAACTTTTCCGTCAACGGTGTCTGAGATTAGACCCATGGCGATACCAGCAACTGGTGCACGAAGTGGCACACCAGCATTTAGTAGTGACAGAGTCGAGGCACAAACAGAACCCATTGAGGTTGAACCGTTTGAGCCAAGTGCCTCAGATACCTGACGAATTGCATATGGGAAGTCCTCGCGCTTTGGAAGAACTGGAACAAGAGCACGCTCGGCGAGCGCACCGTGTCCAATCTCGCGACGCTTTGGAGTACCCACGCGGCCAACTTCACCAGTTGAATAAGGCGGGAAGTTGTAGTTGTGCATGTAGCGCTTTGAAGTCACTGGGCTCAGTGAGTCAATTTGCTGCTCCATCTTCAACATGTTCAAGGTAGTGATACCAAGAATCTGGGTCTCACCGCGCTGGAAGATTGCTGAACCGTGAACGCGAGGAATTACTGCAACCTCAGCATCAAGGGTACGAATGTCGCGAAGTCCGCGGCCATCAATACGAATGCTTTCCTTCAATACGCGAGTACGCATAATCTTCTTAGTTACTGACTTATAGGCCGCTGAGAACTGAAGCATCTGCTCCTCTGAAAGCTTGGCTTCCATCTTCTCTTTGGTGGTTGCCTTCAGTGCATCATCTGCATCCTGGCGAGCAACCTTGTCAGCGATCTGGTAAACCTTGGCAAGTTCTGCACCGGCTGCTGATTCAACAGCTGAGAAAACCTCATCGGTGTAAGGCAAGAAAGTTGGGTAGTCAGCGGTTGGCTTTGCAGCAACAGCAGCAAGATCAGCCTGAGCCTTAACCAGTGCCTTGATGAATGGCTTTGCGGCCTCAAGACCCTCTGAAACAATTTCCTCTGAAGGAGCCTTTGCGCCTGCAGCAATTAGGTCCATCGAGTTCTCTGATGCTTCTGCTTCCACCATCATGATGGCAACATCCTCAACACCGTTTTCAACAATTACACGTCCAGCAACAACCATGTTGAATACTGCGCGCTCAAGCTGTGAGTGCTTTGGGAAACCAACCCACTGGCCATCGATAAGTGCAACGCGCACACCACCGATAGGTCCCGAGAATGGAAGTCCTGCCAACTGAGTTGACATCGATGCTGCGTTGATTGCAACAACGTCATACATTTCATCAGGCTCAATTGCCCAAACAGTTACAACAACCTGAATTTCATTTCTAAGTCCGTCAACGAATGAGGGACGAAGTGGGCGGTCAATCAAACGGCAGGCAAGAATTGCCTCAGTTGATGGACGACCCTCACGACGGAAGAAGCTTCCTGGAATACGACCAGCTGCATACATGCGCTCTTCAACGTCAATGGTCAGTGGGAAGAAGTCGAACTGGTCTTTTGGCTGCTTGCTTGCAGTGGTAGCCGAGAACAGCATGGTCTCTTCGTCGATATAAACTGCAGCTGCACCCTGTGCCTGCTGAGCTAGTCGACCGGTTTCGAAGCGAATAACTCGCTTACCGTACTTACCGTTATCGATAACGGCTTCTGTTGCTTTGATTTCTGGACCTTCCATGGTCCCTCCTCTTTTATCCTCATTGCACAAAATGTGCGCGAACGAAGACGGCAAGAAATTGCCCGTGTGTTTTTTGAGGGATGCCCTGGTCTGCAGTAGAAAACCTTGAAATTCTTTGACTCAAGATCCACAACCGAAGACCAGCAAACCTGCCGTCTTGGTACCCTTCAAGGCTACCAGCCCAACTGTTTATTGGCTAGAGGTGCAAAAAACCCCGCCGTAGCGGGGCTTTTAAACAAAATTAGATTATTAGCGACGTAGGCCAAGTCTTTCGATAAGGGCACGGTAGCGGTTAATGTCTACTCCCTGAAGGTAGCCAAGAAGGCGGCGGCGCTGACCAACCAGGATCAATAGTCCACGACGTGAGTGGTGATCGTGCTTGTGCTCCTTTAGGTGCTCGGTGAGGTCTTTGATTCTCTGAGTCAGAACTGCAATCTGAACCTCAGGGGAACCGGTGTCGCCCGGCTTGGTTGCGAACTCGTTGATTATTGCTGTTTTTACTGCTGCATCTAGTGCCATTTGGTTCCCTTTTCTCAACTCACTGCGCGGCGCCACAAACAGGATGTTTTGGCTCTCTTGATCCGCGGCCGATACACGGCAACCTGAATACTCTAGCCCAATTGGGGCTTAGATGCTAGGTGAGGTCTTTGGCTTGGTAGGTAGCAGGGTGAGAATCAGGGTGAAAAACGGCACCCAGCTCAAAAGCAACCACCAGGCTCCAAAGCCAGCGTCCCTCATTCGGCGAACCGTTGCAGTTAGAAGCGGGATTCCGTAAATGATTCCGGCGAGATTGCTAAGCGGAGTGGCGTTAATACTCTCAGCGATAGCCGCGTTGACCAGCTCCATATTTAGAGTTTCTGGCTGCTGAGCTAAAGCCAGAGCAAGGGCATCGGTTGCCTCGGTTGTTGCCGGAAACAAAATTGCATCAAGAGTACCGATTACAACGCTGACTAAGACAGTGAATAAAACAAAGAACCAGTATTCACGCCTAGAAGCAACGCCCCTAAAGTTCAAGAACTTTTTGAAACCGATGGCTACGGCACCGGCGAAGCTCAGTTTTTCAGCCGAGCTTTGGGTAAGTCTTGGTGTACCTAATTGGTTTTCCATGTTTTTATTCTAGGCACCCAAGCTGGCTAGCTGGTTGCAGCCAACACGGTGCGCACATTATCTAGATCACGATTGATGGCAACCACTAGATCATCTACTCCGTTGAATTTAGCCGAAGGTCTAATAAAGTCAGTGAACTCCAAGGTCACCACCTGGTCATAAAGGTCAAGGTCATCACGATCAAGAACGTGAGATTCAACAAGTCGAGGAACCGCTTGGAAGGTTTCGTTTATACCAACTGAGTGTGCAGCCGGATAGCGCTCGCCATCTACGCAGAGCCAGCCAGCGTAAACACCATCAAGCGGAAGGTAGCCTTCACAGTCACGCGCCATGTTGGCAGTTGGAAAACCAATCGATCTTCCAATCTTTA
>CAEZSZ010000017.1_pt1 | contig 12773 bp, 13 predicted proteins | sample 7264091 | NCBI WGS metagenome assembly CAEZSZ01 (sample SAMEA6813792, study PRJEB35770) | uncultured Rhodoluna sp. | biome: Freshwater; feature: Freshwater reservoir; material: water | place: Czech Republic | collected 2016-08-15 | depth 0.5m m
GTTGAGTAGGAATCGTGCAACTTGACATAGTCAAATTCAACGCTGGCCCAAATAATGATCTCTTCAGAAAAGCGTGACAAGTTGATTGCAATCAAGCTGGCGATGAATGAAAACTCAGCAACCACATCGCGACTTGCGGTGGCATCAATCGAGTTTGGGGTAGGACCGGAAAAACCCAACTCGCGGGCAACCAAATTTGGATCTAACCCCAAGGTGTTACCAGCTAGAGCTCCCGCTCCGTATGGAGAGAAGTTAGCGCGCTTACGCCAATCAATTAGTCTTTCCAAATCTCTAGCTAAAGGCCAGGCGTGAGCTAGCAGGTGGTGCGATAAGGCAACCGGCTGTGCGTGCTGAAAGTGAGTGCGACCAGGCATAGCAACACCGAGGTGCTCTTCAGCGCGAGAAACAATTACCTCAATCAAAGAAAGGATCTGGTTGTAAATAATATTTGCTTGATCTAGCAGGTAGCTGCGAATCAAAGTGGCGATCTGGTCGTTTCGACTTCGGCCGGCTCTAACCTTGCCACCTAACTCGGCTCCGGCAATTTCAATTAGTCCACGCTCAAGGGCTGAGTGAACATCTTCATCAGTTGGCTTGGCTTGGAAACTTGATTTTTCAACCCGGTCCAAAAGCTCCAGCAGGCTGCGGTCTATTTTTTCCAGTTCGGCCACGGTCAAGTAGCCAGCAGTCTGCAAGGCTTTGACGTGTGCTCTGGTTCCAGCAATGTCGTAACTGGCTAGGCGCCAGTCAAAGTGAACTGAACGGCTCAACGCTGCCAGCTCCGGGGCTGGGCCAGCTTCAAACCGGCTGCCCCATAGGGAGTTAGCGCCTTCACCTTTATTGGAGTTCATGCTAACAATCTTACTTTGCGCGAAAATTTAATCCTGTTCGGCAAGCCAGGACATTAGAGCCTTTTGAGCATGCAGGCGATTCTCCGCTTCATCCCAGACCACCGAGCGTGGGCCATCAATTACATCGGCAGAAACTTCATACCCTCGATAAGCCGGCAAGCAGTGCAAGAAAATTGCATCCGGTTTTGCCTTGGCAAATAAATCAGCATCAACGGTGAAACCAGAAAATTCTTGCAGCCGCTGTTGCTTTTCAGACTCTTGGCCCATTGAGATCCAGGTATCGGTGATTACTACATCGGCATCGATAACGGCTGCTTCAGGTTTTTGGTGCACGCTGATTGAACCACCGGTTGAGTTAGCAATTGATTCAGCCCTGGCTACAATTGCCGCGCTCGGCAAGTGATTCGCCGGCCCAGCAACAGCTACCTGCATTCCAGCTAAAGCTCCACCGATTAGGTAACTGTTGGCCATGTTATTGGCAGCATCGCCAACGTAAGCGAGCTTGATTCCTTTTAGCTTTCCCTTGTGCTCCTGGATTGTCATTAGATCAGCAAGAATTTGGCAAGGATGGTATTCATCGCTCAAGGAGTTAATAACTGGAACTTCAGAGTGCTCGGCCATTTCTTCAAGACCTGCCTGAGCATAGGTACGCCAAACAATTTGAGCAACCTGACGACCAAGGACTCTAGCGGTATCAGCTACAGATTCTTTGGCCCCCATTTGGGATGTGGCACTGTCAATGATGAGTGGAACACCACCTAAGTCGGCAACTCCCACTGCAAAAGAAACTCGAGTTCTAGTTGATGTTTTGTCAAAAATCAAGGCAACAGTTTTTGGTCCTTCAAAAGGGCGCTTTGAATATGGGTTTTTCTTAAGGGAAATGGCGCGACTTAGAATCTCTGCCTGTTCGGCAGCGGTGATGTCATCATCTTTCAAGAAGTGCCGAACCATTTATATTTTTCCGTTTCCGTAAAGTTGCACTTCTATTGTCCTAGGGAAAAACCAAGGTGCCAACACCGGTGACCGTGAAAATTTCAAGCAAGATACTGTGCGGGGTCCGGCCATCAATAACGTGGGCAGTTGGCACTCCCCCTTGAACTGCCTTTAGGCACGACTGCATCTTCGGAATCATTCCTGATTCAAGCTTTGGCAGCAATACTTCAAGCTCAGCCGCGCTAATTTCAGAAATTAGCGAATCCGTATTTGGCCAGTCACCGTAAAGCCCAGAGACATCGGTTAGCACCATTAGCTTCTCGGCACCTAAAGCCACAGCCAGGGCGGCAGCGGCTAGATCGGCGTTTACGTTTAGTAACTCTCCACCGGCACTGAGGGCAACTGTTGAGATAACTGGAATTTGCCCAGCTTCCAGGGCCTCTAGAACAATTCTTGGATTGACCTGGTTTACCTCACCAACCAAACCAATATCCGTCGGGCCGTCTTCGGTCTCCAACATGGTTTTCTCAGCACGGAACAAATTGGCATCTTCGCCAGACATAATTTTTGTTTTTGCGCCGGCAGCTTCAATCAAGCCGGCGAGCTGCTTGGAAATTTGCTCGCGCAGAACATCACGAACTATTGAAATAGTTTCTGGGGTGGTAACTCTATATCCTCCGCGGAACTCGCTTTCGATACCAAGTTCGGCAAGGCGGGCAGAAATCTGTGGTCCACCACCATGAACCACAACTGGGCGAATGCCAACCCAACGCAGGTAGGCCATGTCTTCGGCAAATGCTTTTTCTAATTCAGCATCAACCATGGCGTTGCCACCGAATTTAACAACGACAATTTTTCCGTGAAATTTTTGTAGCCAAGGAAGTGACTCAATTAGGGTCTGTGCTTTAATCGCGGCTACGGTTTTATCTTGCTGCTCTGAAGGAATCATTAGCTTGAGTACTCGCTATTCTCAGTGACGTACTCGTGAGTTAGGTCATTGGTGTAGATACTTGCAACGTGCAATCCTGAATTCAAGTTGATTTGAATATCAACCGCCCGCGGAGTTAGATCAACCATGCTCCTCGGCTGATCTGGTTGACCCAACCTAGAAACGCTTACGCCGTTAATAGAAACATCAATGTTGTAAGGATCAAACTTTGCCTTGGTGACACCAACGGCCGCAAGAATCCTTCCCCAGTTTGGATCATTTCCATAGATTGCAGCTTTAAATAAATTGTTTCTTGCCACCGAGCGACCAACTTCTTCCGCGTCAGCCTCTGATGCTGCACCTGAAACTGTAATTGTGATGTCGTGTGAAGATCCTTCCGCATCAGCCTGCAGCTGAAGGGCAAGAGAAAGACAAATTGCGCTGAGCTCCGCGGTAAAGTCCGCTTCCGCTGGGGTGATTCCGCTGGCTCCAGAAGACATCAAACTGACCTGGTCGTTGGTAGACATGCAACCATCAGAATCAAGCCGATCAAAGCTAACCCGGGTAGCCTTTCTCAAGCTGCTATCAAGTGTTTTGGCGTCAAGAACTGCATCTGTGGTGATGACCACCAGCATGGTGGCAAGTCCCGGGGCTAGCATCCCAGCGCCCTTTGCCATTCCTCCAATAGACCAGCCATCTTTATGAGTGACCTGCGCCAGCTTTGGTTTTGAATCAGTGGTCATGATTGCCTCGGCAGCGAGAAGTCCATTTTCGGCACTGAGGGTGGTTGCTACCAACTCTGTGCCAGCTAAAAGTTTTTCCCGGTCGAGCTGATCACCGATAAGACCGGTTGAGCAAACTAGAACATCACCAGAGCTAAGACCCAGAGCCTCGGCTACTTTTTCTGCGGTTGCGTGAGTGGTTTGAAACCCTTGTGCTCCGGTGTAGCAGTTAGCTCCACCGGAATTCAAAATGATTGCGGTAGCTTGACCATCTTTGATTACTTCTCTGGACCAAATGATTGGGTTTGCCTGGCAACGATTAGAAGTAAAAACCGCTGCAGCTGCTTTAAGCGGTCCTTGATTAACGACCAGGGCAAGATCTAACTTTCCAGAACTTTTCAATCCAGCGCGAACAGCACCGGCAACAAAACCTTTAGGAGCAGTAACTGACATCGCTACGCTCCTTTTCTGGCAAGGCTGATATTTCCAAGTCCGGTATTTTCTGGCAGGCCAAGAGCAATGTTTAGCGATTGAATTGCAGCACCTGCGGTTCCCTTAACTAAGTTATCAATCGAACAAACTGTAATGAGACGGTTTGCATGAGTATCAACTGCCAAGCCAATCAAGGCAAAATTATCGCCGATAGTTTCTGCGGTGCTAGGAAAAGCACCCGTGTCAGAAATCCTGATGAACTGCTCATCGCCGTAGGCACCTAAAAATGCAGCTCGAACTTTTTCAAGATCTACGCCTGACTTCAAGACCGCTGTGTTGACAGCAAGAATTCCACGCTCGATTGATGCCAGCACTGGTGTGAAATTGACCTGAACCTTTGCACCAGCAGACTTAGAAAGATTCTGCTCAATTTCTGGAGTGTGGCGATGTATTCCACCAACTTGGTAGGCATCGGCTAAGCCAGTTGGCTCAATCGCATCTAGTTCTTCGGTTGCGCCTTTTCCAGCACCAGATGTTCCGACGGTTAGAACACTGACGATGTCGTTGTTCTCAATAAGTCCAGCGGCAAGTGCTGGAGCTAAACCAAGGGTAATGGCCGTGACATTGCAGCCTGGAACTGCAATGCGCTTGGTGCCAATTAGCTCTTCGCGCTGTTTCTTGGAATTTCCAATTAGCAACTCTGGCATTCCATATGTCCAGGTACCCGCGTGCTCGCCGCCGTAAAACTTAACCCAATCAGAGGCTGACTCCAACCTAAAATCGGCACCGCAGTCAAGCACCAGAGCATCTTCCTCAAGCCAAGAAGCAACCTGAGCCGATTTTGAATGTGGCAGCGCTAGGAAAACAATGTCATGTCCAGCCAGCACCTGCTGATTGGTGTCCTGAAAAATTAAATCAGCATACTTTGTTGAGCTTGGGTGAAGGTCTGAAACTTTTTGACCAACCGAGCTACTTGCGGTCACTGTTCTTAAATCAAGTTCAGGATGATGAGCAATTAGGCGCAGCAGTTCTCCGCCGACATTGCCACTGGCACCGGCTACGGCAACTGAATACTTCATCGCGCTTCCTAACTAAAAGTGAATCTAAGTCCTAAGTGTTGCACCAAATTTTTTATTGGCTAGTTTTACCGCACTGTCTCTTGCTTCTGAGGCTTCGACCTGGGTGAGAGTTCTATCGGCTGCTCTAAAGCGCAGGGCAAAGGTTAGTGACTTTTGACCTTCAGGAACATTTGCACCTCGATAGTCATCGACCAGGGTCACCTTCTCAAGTAACTCACCGGCACCTTCACGAACTGCCTCTAGCAAATCCCCTGCTGGAACATCTACTGCCACTACCAGTGAAAGATCTTGAGTCGCTGCTGGCATTATTTGAATTGAAGTTGCTTGAATAACCTCTGGTGCAGCAGATAGCAAAAGATCTAGGTCTAATTCAAATGCCGCAACACGTCGAGGAAGATCTTGAGCAGTAGCTAGCCTTGGGTCGAGCTCGCCGGCGTAGCCGATAACGACTTTCTTTCCAAGGTGTTGCACTGAAATTTCAGCGGAACGACCTGAGTGAAATCCAATCGGTGTTGCCTGCTGAACGCTAATTTCAAGACCGACCGATTTAGCAATAATCCTTGCCGCGTGGATGGCATCGGAGTAATTTGCTTCAACCGATCTAAGTCCAACCTGCTGAGATAGGCGATTACCAGTGAAAATTCCAGCGATGTGCTGAGGTTGCGGTGGAACAGTTTCACTAAGAGATTCAAGAGTTGCCTCACTCGGCTTTGAATTTCCAACTGGAAGATCAGGATTTGCTGACACCTTGGTTTTTGGCAGGAACACTGAGCCAGCCTCAAAAATAGATAGATCGGTAAGTCCTCTGGATAAATTCCGCTTGGCAGCATCGATTAGTCCTGGCAACAGCCCGGCGCGCATCTCGCCGGCCTCGCCCTGCAGTGGGTTGGCTAGTTTCACGGTTTGGGTTTTTGGCGCATTAAAGAACTTGTTCTGCTCAGCCGAAACAAATGGATATGTAAGCACTTCAACATGGCCGGATCCGGCCAAGGCATTCATTACAGCGCGACGCTGTTTTTGAACAACGGTTAGACCGCGACCCGGAGGCGCAACCGGCAGACGACTTGGAATCTTGTCGTAACCACTTATGCGCGCAATCTCTTCAACTAAATCACTCTTGTGCACAAGGTCTGGACGCCAGCTCGGTGCAATCACCTGAAAACCGTCATCCACTCTGGCAACCACGCAGCCAATTTGATTCAAGATCGAAACAATCTCATCTGCAGAATATTCGACACCAACTAAATCGCTAGCAAAAGTTGCCGGTAGCCAGATGTTTTCTGGTTCATGATGCTCGCTGTAATCGGCACCCAGTGTTCCAGCGGTGCCGCTAGCTTCTTTTACTAGAAGTTCAATTGCGCGAGCAGCTGCAAATTCTGAAACGCGCGAGTCCACTCCGCGCTCAAATCTCTTTGAAGCTTCAGAAGGCAATTTATGACGACGGGCTGAACGAGCAATTGATACTGGATCAAAGTTTGCCGCCTCAATTAACACGTTCACTGTGCTCTCTGAAACTTCGGTACGCGCTCCACCCATAACACCAGCAATGCCAATTGCACCAGCATCATCGGCAATTACTAAATCCTCTTGGTTGAGCTTTCGTTCCTGTCCATCGAGTGTGGTGATGGTTTCGCCGGCTTTTGCTCTGCGCACAGTAATTGCACCCTGCAGTTTGTCAGCGTCATAAGCGTGCAGTGGTTGACCTAACTCAAGCATCACGTAGTTTGTGATATCAACAATTAGTGAAATAGAACGCATGCCGGCAAGTTTCAACCTGGCTACCATCCAAGCCGGAGATGGCGTCTGGGTGTTTACGCCGGTAACTGACTGAAGAAAGAAACGATTGCAACCTTGGCGTCCGCGAATCGGAGCTGCATCTTCTACATTCAGTTTGAAGCCGCTGGTTTGAACGGTTTTTATGGAACCTACCGGATCTGAGAATCTAGCGCCGGTGGCATGGGAATACTCACGTGCGATTCCGCGAATTGAAAAGCAGTATCCCCTGTCTGGGGTGACATTTACTTCTGCGGCTTGCTCGTTAAGATGCAAAAGCTCAAGAGCGTCTACACCTACTTTTGGATCTAGTCCCAGTTCGCTAAGCACGATAATTCCGGCGTGATCATCGCTTAGGTTTAGCTCTTTCGCAGAGGCAATCATTCCGTCGCTGGTATGGCCGTAGGTACTTCTGGCTGAAATCTTGAAATCTCCTGGCAGCACTGCTCCCGGCAGTGAGACAACGACTTTGTCGCCGACTTTAAAGTTATGGGCTCCACAAACAATGCCGCGAACATCGGCGCCACCGTCGGCAGCCTTGGCTCCTGGTTGAGCAACCCTAATCTGGCACCAACGAATAGTTTTCCCGTTGGTTTGTGGTTCGTCTACGAACTCAAGTACTTCGCCTACTACAACTGGTCCTGAAACCTCAAAGGAGTGTGAGCCTTCTTCTTCTAGACCAATCTTCACTAGCTCAGCCATTACGGAATCAGGTGTGGAATTTTTTGGAAGCTCGACGAATTCCGCGAGCCAACTTAGTGGCACGCGCATTAGATTGACACTCCAAACTGCTCGCTGAATCTAACGTCAGACTCAACCATGTCGTGCATATCAGTCACACCGTTTCGGAACATCAAAGTTCTTTCGATTCCCATACCGAATGCAAAACCGGTGTAAACCTCTGGGTCAATGCCAGCAGCTTTCAAAACATTTGGGTTCACCATTCCGCAACCGCCCCACTCAACCCAGCGAGCACCACCTTTGGCGCCCGGGTGCCAAACATCAAGTTCGGCTGATGGTTCGGTGAACGGGAAGAAAGATGGACGCAGGCGAATCTTTGCATCTGGGCCAAACATAATTCTGGCAAAGTGTTCCAGCGTTCCGCGCAGGTCCGCCATAGTTAGACCTTTGTCTACCGCAAGACCTTCAACCTGATGAAAAACCGGTGTGTGGGTAGCGTCTAATTCGTCGGTGCGAAAAACTCGTCCAGGACAAAGCACATAGATAGGTACCTCGCGGGTGAGCATCGATCTAACTTGCACCGGAGATGTATGAGTTCTTAGAACTAGGTGTGACTCAACAGGGTCAACAAAAAAAGTATCCTGCATAGCTCTGGCTGGGTGATCAACATCGAAGTTCAAGGCATCGAAGTTGAACCATTCGCTTTCTAGCTCTGGACCCTCTTCAATTTCCCAACCCATGCCAACAAAAACATCTGCGATTCTCTCTTGCAGAAGAGACAATGGGTGCCGAGCACCGATTCGAGAAGGCGAAGCGGCCGCACTTACATCTACTGCTTCAGCAAGCAACTTGGCGCTTTCCTCGACGGCGGCAAACTCTGCCTCTTTCGCTGAAAAGGCGGAGTTCAAAGTTTTTCTAGCTTCACCGATAAGCGCTCCGGCTGCGGCCTTGAACTCATTAGGAACCGATTTCATCTGGGCATTCAACTTAGCGATAGCTGATTGCTCACCCACGGTGTTAGATCTTGCAGATTTTAGAGAGGCCAGATCGGTAGCAGCAGAAATTAGAACCAGAGCCTCAGAAACTGCGGCTTCTACCTCACGCTGAGAAATTGGATTCTGATCGGCCATAATGCTTGATTCTACCTTTTAAGGCTCTACTGAGCGGCTATTGAGAGTTCTGGGCGAAGGCCGAAGCGTATAAGCAGATACTGGCCGCAGTTGCAAGATTGAGTGATTCAGCAGCTCCATAGATAGGTACCGCTACCTCTTGATCAACTGCTCCAAGAGTCTTGTCCTCAAAGCCCCAAGCCTCATTTCCAAAAACCCAGACCGTTGGCTTTGCCAAGGTAGTAGCACTAATCGCTGGTAGCTCAGTACCTGATCCGTTGGCTGCAAAAATTTGCAGCCCGGAATCCTTGAGGATCTTGATTGCGTGCTCTATGTCAACATCCACTGCAAAAGGAATGTGAAAAAGTGAGCCGGTGGTTGATCGCACTACTTTTGGGTTATAAACATCTACGCTGTTGGAACTAAAAATTATTGCGTCGGCACCAGCAGCATCAGCGGCACGAAGAACTGTTCCGGCGTTTCCAGGATCACGGATGTTGGCAAGAAGTGCCACCAACTTTGGTTTGCTGCCAACAATGTCCTCAAGGCTGACATCGATTTGCTGGCAAACTGCGACAACTCCCTGAGGTGTGCTGGTATCAGAAAGTGCTTTTAGAACTGCTTCGCTAACAAGTTGCACCTGCAGTCTGGAGCTTTCAGCCCGTTCAAAAAGATCTGGGTAGCGTTCAACCACTTCTTGGGTTGCAAACAATTCCACAATTAGCTTTGGGCGCTCGAGAGCTTCCTTTAGCCCCTGTGGTCCCTCAAGCAGAAAGAGCCCGGTCGATGACCGGGCGTCTTTCTTGGTGAGCTTGGCAACCCCCTTGACCTTCGCGGCCTTGGGATCGATGAGCATTTAGGCTACTTAACCTTTGGTGCCGAGGTGTCGGCAGGAAGTGCAGCTTTAGCGCTAGCTACCAGACTTGCAAAAGTCTTTGGGTCGTTAACGGCTAGGTCAGCCAAGATTCTGCGGTCTACTTCAATTCCAGCAAGACCCAAACCCTGAATAAAGCGGTTGTAGGTCATTCCGTTTGCACGTGAAGCAGCGTTGATGCGCTGAATCCAAAGTCGACGGAAGTCACCCTTGCGTGCACGACGGTCGTTGTACGCGTAAACCAGAGAGTGCAGCATCTGCTGCTTGGCCATGCGGTAGAGGCGTGAACGCTGACCACGGTAACCCTTTGCGCGCTCTAGTGCGGTACGACGCTTCTTGGCACCGTTTACCGCGTTTTTTACTCTTGCCATTTGATACTCCTAAAAATTCACTGCTTGATGTTTTCACATCTTCAGAATGTGTACGGGTGGGGCTTATTTGCCTAGTAGGGTCTTGAGGGTCTTGTAGTCAGCCTTTGATACAACCTGGTCTACATTAAGACGACGCTTGCGACGGTTCGACATGTGCTCTTGGTTGTGGCGCATGTTGATCTGCTGCTTCATGATCTTGCCGCTACCGGTGAAGCGGAAACGCTTCTTGGCACCCGAGTGGGTCTTCTGCTTTGGCATTGCTCTCTCCTGTTTTTTACTCGGCAGCTACTGCTGCTGCCGACTCTTTTGGCTGATTTGAACTGACAGCAGCTTTCGCTGCTTTGTCAGCTGCTTTTTTGGCATCTGCCTTAGCGTCTGCCTTGTTTCGAAGCGGACCGATAACCATCACCATGTTGCGTCCGTCAATCGAAGGATTCGATTCGACTACACCCAACTCAGCAACTTCTTCAGCTAACTTCTGAAGTAACTTGATGCCCATTTCTGGACGAGACTGCTCGCGACCGCGGAAAACCACAATCACTTTTACCTTGTCGCCGGCTTTTAGAAACTTAGAAATCTGACCGCGCTTTGTGCCGTAATCATGCTCATCAATTTTTAGTCCGAATCGTACGGTCTTCAAAATTGTGTTGACTTGATTCTTGCGAGCTTCACGAATTTTTTGAGCAGCTTCATATTTGAACTTGCCGAAATCCATTAGCTTTGCAACCGGTGGCTTTGAAGTTGGTGCTACCTCGACGAGGTCGAGATCCTGCTCCTGCGCCATGCGAAGAGCGTCTTCAATTTTTACAACGCCAATTTGCTCACCCAATGCACCGACGAGGCGAACCTCAGGTACACGAATGCGCTCATTGATACGGGGATCGCTGATATGTTTCTCCTAACTTGAGCGGACATAAACACGGCCACATTCCAGGACAAAGCCTGTTCAAGTGCAGAAACGTAAGTTTCAAAGCTTTACCCGGCCACCTAAAGATTCGGTGAACGCGGGTGGGAGATGAATCCACTTCTGACCGAGGCAAAACCTCGGAGCCATGGGTTAGCCTAGCAGGAACCAGGTAAAAGGAGAAGCCCAGTGGCTGATTTCAAGGACGTAGCCAACGAACTTCGCGACCTAGCTGATGTTCCGGCGGTTGAGGTAATTACAACAACCGCCGTACACCTCATGAGCGCGGCCGCTGTGCAGTGCGGTCTAGGCGAAGATGGCGCCAAGGGCGATCTAGACGAGGCCCGGAAGCTAATTACCGCTCTGGCAGGTCTAATTTCTGCCTCGGCCGGGGAAATTGGCGATCATCACGCAAGGCCTCTTCGCGATGGTTTACGCTCACTGCAACTGGCCTTTAGGGAGGCTTCGGCAATCCCCGATGCGCCCGGTGCTGGCCCTGGTGAGAAATTTACCGGTCCGGTCAACTAGTTAGATTCCGGCTTGACCTTCAGTGATATTGAGTCAACCGCCGAAACAATGACCTCCGACTGAGACCATTTTTCAATAACCCGCTGCAAGACATCCTCAAGTTGTGTTTTTGATAAACCACTTTTGGCCTCTAGTTGAATTTGAACCTCGGGGCCTGCCAAGCGAGACTGCGGATCTGCGGTGCCAATAGTGATTTCAGTTATTTCTGATTCGTCTTGGATCGCTGATTTATAAGACGCAATGACTTTCTCGTCTAGATAAGGCGCTTGCCAATCCAAGCTCTGCGCCAAGGCTGCAATAGCTGCGCGTCGAAAAGCAAACTCCGAAGCCGAGCCAGGATCAAGAATGATTCTGGTATTTCCTTCACTTGCTGCCGCTAGAGCAACACGCACTGCATCATGCGGTACCGGACGAGCCTCTGGGTTCCAAACCTTCATAGTTTCAACCGAACTAAAAACTGGAAGCCCAACCTGATCATCCGGTGTCTTTACATTGACTATGGAAAGCTCTGCAGATTTATCTACGGTTTGACCGTGGGCACCAATTTCTGATTCACCCAAAACTGCAATCAAAGGAATTAACAGTCTGGATTTCTTGAACTCAAGAAACACCTCTGCCGGATCTAATGTTTCGTGAAAGTTTTTAATTGCCTGGATTAGCTCCGGGCGAGCAGAGCCATCGTCATCGGCAAATGTATTGGCTTGCAATTCACGCCCAGCCCAAGGCACTTCCGCAGAATCGGCCAGCGGGTTTTGGTTTATGTGCTTATGATCGTGGCTTCGCAAAGCGTTGACTATTCTTGCTCGTTGGCAATTGCTAGTGCCTGTTGCAGGGTAAATTTTCCAGCGTAGAGAGACTTACCGAGAATGGCACCTTCTAGTCCTTGACTAACCAAGGCCCGAAGATCTCTAATGTCTTGAAGTGAAGATATTCCACCTGATGCAACAACTGGTTTTTTAGTTCGCTGCATTACTTCTTTAAGTAGCTCGATGTTTGGACCCTTCAGGGTTCCATCCTTGGTGACATCGGTCACTACATACCTAGCACAGCCTGCATCTTCTAGCCTGGCCAGAATCTCCCATAAGTCACCGCCTTCTTTGGTCCAACCGCGGGCAGCCAAGGTTGTGCCCCGAACATCAAGACCAACAGCAATTGCCTGGCCATAACGGTCAATTACTGATTCTGTCCACTCTGGGTTTTCCAGAGCGGCGGTTCCTAGGTTTACTCGAGTGGCACCGGCAGCTAGCGCTGCCTCAAGTGATGCATCGTCTCGGATTCCACCAGAGAGTTCAATTTTGACTTTCGAATTTGATTTCGCTGAGTTAATAACCTGCTGGATTACCGCACGATTGTCGCCACGACCGAATGCTGCATCTAAATCAACTATGTGAATCCATTCAGCGCCAGCATCTATCCAAGTTTGAGCCGCTTCCTCTGGGCTACCGTAATCGGTTTCAGAGCCAGCTTCACCTTGGGTAAGTCTGACCGCTTTACCGTCGGCAACATCAACCGCAGGTAACAGTTCTAGGTAGCTAAACATTTATTTCCTCACGAAAAAGACTTAAGCCAGTTGCTGAGCAGTTTGATA
>CAEZSZ010000018.1_pt1 | contig 11382 bp, 10 predicted proteins | sample 7264091 | NCBI WGS metagenome assembly CAEZSZ01 (sample SAMEA6813792, study PRJEB35770) | uncultured Rhodoluna sp. | biome: Freshwater; feature: Freshwater reservoir; material: water | place: Czech Republic | collected 2016-08-15 | depth 0.5m m
CGAGAGTTTTTCTTCCAGACCAAAGCGGCATTTGCTCAAGCGTGATACCCATAGCCTTGGCTGTGTTTCGGCCAAGGTGCTGATCTGGAAAGAATAGAACTCGCTGGCCTCTTTCAAAAGCCCACTTTAAAACAACTTCAGCATTTGACGATGTGCAAACAATGCCGCCGTTTTCGCCACAGAAACTCTTTAGCGCAGCAGATGAGTTCATGTAGGTAACTGGAATGACTGGCATGCGTCCATCGGCGTCTGGCTGGTTCCCAAAAAGCTCGGTCAATTCATCCCAGCACTGGGCTACAGAGTCGGTGTCTGCCATATCAGCCATTGAGCAACCGGCGGCAAGGTTCGGCAAGATTACTGATTGGTTATCACCAGAGAGAATGTCGGCTGTCTCTGCCATGAAGTGCACACCGCAAAAAACAATTGCTTCTGCCTCAGGGTGAGCCTTTGCAGCGTTGGCTAGCTGAAATGAGTCGCCAAGGTAGTCAGCGTGCTGAACAACTTCTTCTCGTTGATAGAAGTGACCGAGAATCACTACCTTGTCGCCAAGAATTTCTTTAGCAGACCTAATGCGTTCGTGCAGCTCTTCATCGGTTGCAGTTTTGTATTCATCTGGCAGCGCACCTTGCTTAGGGGAGTTGCTCGGTATTTGATCCTCACTTGAGGCGCCAGGTCCATAGGCGATAGGTGCGCCGTCAAATTCCCAAGGACCCTTTGCTAAAGAAGTGCTGCAAGTTGTCTCTGCAGATTTTCCTTTAACAATTAGTTGAATTCTTTGGTTGACCGATGCTGTGGTCATTTTCTTTCTCCTGTGTTGAGTGGGCCTTGGTCGGTTAGGTCGATGCTTGAGTCATATCGATAAAGTTTTGGGGGTCGATGCCTGGTTCCCTCAAGACGTTCACTTGTTGCAACGACTGCACCATTTCCTTGAACCATTCGGCGAAAGTTTCCCGGATCAAGAGCACGACCGAGAACCGCCTCATAGACCTCGCGCAATTGCGCCAAAGTAAATCGCTCACCAAGAAAACCGTGAGCTAATCTGCTGTATTCAAGTTTGTTTCTAAGTCGCCATAGTGCGTACTCAACAATCAAACTGTGATCAAAAGCAAGTGGATCTAACTGGTCCGCCCAGAACCATTGGACATTTTCACCTTCAACAGCTTCGGCTGCTTCTTCGCTCCCGACAAGTGCCCAATAAACAATTGAAACAACTCGATCTTCAGCAAGATCATTTGGTGACCGATCAAGATTCCCAAAAGCGTAAAGCTGTTCAAGATAGCGAGGGTGAAGACCAGTAGTTTCAAGTAGGTTTCGAGAAGCAGCCGTTGCTAAATCCTCATTCATTGAAAGCGGTCCACCCGGAAGAGCCCAGAGGCCAAGATATGGTTCCTTGATCCTTCTTACTAAAGCAATGGCTAGTTGCATTGCTCCAGCTTGATTTGGCCGCAGAGTAAAAATTACTGTCGAAACAGCAAGAGTGGGAACACCAGAATCAGCGCTTGCCAATTTAGACACTGCAGCCCCTTCCCATAAATGCCGACTAAAAGTCAAAGAGACTTTATCTAGGGTCATCTTACAGTCAAAATGACTCTTACTCAACTTGATGAAACCGGCTTTTGGCTCAGTCCCGGGCTAAATCCCTGGGGTTAGCCTTGAAGCCAAATGAGTTTTCAGGATGAATTGCTGGCCCCGCTGCTAAATGATGAGGCTGCCCTGATTGCCATGCTGGCAAAGAACTTTGACCAGCGGGACCAAGAGGTAATCAAGACCGTGGTTGAAATAGATGACCTGCCAACAATTGCCAGGCTGGAAAATGTCGGCTTTCAAATTGGCCGAGCTTTTAGCAAAGGTAAAAAACGATACTTGAGACTAAGTTGTGATCGTTATGACTACGTTCGCTTAATGGCCGAGGCCAAGATGGCCGAGCATTTGGACTTGAACGAGTGGTCATTCGGTTTTGATAGTGCAAAACGAAGAGCCGGTCTTTGCAACTACACCGATAAGGAGATTTCTGTTTCTAGACACATGGTTGATATCCATAACATGGATGAAACGCTACAGGTTGTTCTACACGAAATAGCACATGCTCTGGCTGGAAAAAATGCGGGACACACAAAAAAATGGCTCAAGGTTGCAAAGTCAATTGGTTATCGCAATGAAGAATTTACCGGCAACGAAATTGCGGTTGAAACTGCCACCTGGATTGGCGCCTGCCCAAATGGCCACCGTCACTATCGTTACCGCAGGCCAACAAGAATGCTTAGTTGTTCGATTTGTGCACCGGGCTTTAGTGCTAGAAATTTAATTCGTTGGCGTCACCGCGACGAAGTGCTACCCAACTTTTGAGAATTCAATAACCAAAAGAGAAACAATGGCACCGGCAAAAAAGTTCAGCCAAATAAATTTCTTCCAACCACGATTTGCTTTTTCACAGGTTTCATCAGTGATGTTCCAAAATTGCCCAACGATAATTAGGTAGGGAATTGCGGCAACCGCTGCCCAAGTAGCAAGGCTTTGAGTAGTTAGAAGTAGCAGTCCGGCTAGTAGGTAGCTGGCCATGGCAAATCTAACTGTCAGACGGGCTCCAATAACAGTTGCTATGGAAGAAATTCCGCCAATTCGATCAGCCTTGACATCCTGGACAGCACCAAATGCATGAGAGGCAACTCCCCAAAGGGTGAAGGCAATGACAATTGTCAAAAGTGTGCTGTTCCAGGAATTCACTCCGGCCAGGCTTAAACCAAAAATCATCGGACCGACGAAGTGACTACTGGAAGTTAGTGAATCAAGAAATGGTCGTTCTTTAAATCGCAATCCCTTGGCACTGTAGGCAATTACCGTAAACAGAACCAAATACAACCAGCCAGTTGAGGTGGAGGTACCTGCAAAGGTTAGGTAAGTCACAAAAGGAAAGCACAGCAACACCGATACTCGAACGGTAAGGCGATGCCACTTTGGATCCAGCAACGCTCCCTCGATGCCACCTTTTCTGGGGTTGTTTAGATCACTCTCATAATCAAAAACATCATTGATTCCATACATCAGCAGGTTGTAGGGAATTAAGAAAAACAGTGTGCCAATCCAAAGAGTGGCACTTAGCTCGCCGGTGGCTAACCAATAGGAAACAAAGAAAGGGTATGCGGTATTGACCCAGGAGATAGGCCTAGATGACCAAAAGAGTTGCTTGAGAGCCTCCACTTTTACCTCTTTGATTTTTCTTGGTTATCAATACCAAAGACTTTGGAAAGAATAGCAACTAGCAGTGGGCCGGCTAAGGAGTAAGAGAAATCTTCAATCGGAGCTAAACCTATTTTTATACCTGATATGAGTTCCTCGTCATAGGCAACTATTCCGGTGCCAATAATCAGATTGTCAAAAACGGCAGTGATTATCAGTAGTGCTCCGGTGGCCCAAAAAATTGCCCGCCAAGGTAATTGCTTTCGCATGAACAGAGCGATCACAAGTAGTGGAACTAGAAAAAACACATTCATGACAAAGTAGGTCATTTTTTACCCACTTTTTCAAATGCCCTAAGTAGAAGCAGGGATGTGTAACTGAGAACAATCAAGAAGAAAATTTCTTCTAGCGGAAGTTCCTCGTAGACAAGAATCCCTGTTAGAAAAGGTGTGGTTCCTCGAAAAAATACACCGAGTGTTATTCCCACCACGTCCCAGGCGAGAAAGAATAAAACCGGGATTGCAATCAGTAAAAAGTGTTTCTTTGATTTAGCAAAAGCCAACTTGTGGCGGTAATCAAGCAGGGCTAAGCCCAGGATTGATATAAGTAGTGCGCTTAGGTAGAAAAAGCTCACTTGAGCCCCTTCCACCCATTCTCACCAATCGGGGTAATTTCATTAGCCAATGGACCAGCTGAGCGGTCGTCGACTAGGAGCTTATAAATAAGCTCAGCACCGATAAGGCACATCGGTAATCCAATGCCTGGAATGGTGTGGTGGCCAGCGTAGTAAAGGCCCTTTACCTTCTTACTGCGGTTGGTAGGCCTAAAGAATGCGCTCTGGCGAAGAGTGTGCGCCATGCCCAGTGCAGTGCCTGACCAGGCATTCATGTCATCGACAAAATCTTTTGGACCAATGGTTCTTCTAACAACAATTCGCTCGGCAAGATCTGGAATCTCGCACCAGTTGGAAATTTGCTCGATGATTTTGTCAGCAGCTGCCTCAAAGTCTGGATCACCCTTGCCATCAATTCCACCGCTACCAAGGGAAGGATCAGCAGCAATTGGAACTAGAACGAATAGATTTTCATAACCCTCCGGTGCAACACTTGAATCGGTGACACTTGGTGCGCAGATATAAAGCGAGGCTGGAGTAGGAATCTTGCTGGTGGCACCGGTTTTTCTCTTTTGCTTAGGGGTGCGGAAAACTTCTTCAAAGTTTTTGGCCCAGTCATCGGTGTACAAGAGTGTGTGGTGATCAAGTTGCGGAACTTTTCCCTTGACGCCGAGATACATAAGCATCGCTGAAGGGCCTGGAACTTTGTCTTCCCACCACTTAGCCGGCAGGGTCTGATCGTCTGGATTTAGAAGTGTGGTTTCAATGTGATGAAGGTCAGCGTTTCCGATGACGACATCGGCCGGGTAGAAGATTTCACCAACATAAACTCCGGTAGCGCGGCCGTTGGAGGTGGCAATCTTGGTGACTTTTGAGTTGACCTTCACCTCAGCGCCGTGCTTTATGGCAAGGGCTTCGATGGATTCAATTATTTTGTAAAGCCCACCCATTGGATAGAAGACTCCAACATTCATATCCACGTGAGTCATCAGGTGATACATGCTTGGAGTGTCATACGGTGAAGCACCCAGAAACACAGCTGGAAAGTTCAAGATTTTGCGAAGTCTGGCATCTTTTACATGTTTGCCAGCAAATGAATCTAAAGAAGTAAGTAGGTGGCGAACAAAATTTGCCGCGCGAACCAACACCTCAGGCTTCACAAATGATTTTGCATTTTGAAAGTTTGTGTATAAAAAGTGCTTAATCGAGAGGTTGTAGGTATCTTCGGCTGAGTCGATGTAATCCTGTAGGCGCTTTCCGGCGCCAGGCTCAATTTCATCAAAGAGTTTCTTGTTTAATTCCAAATCTTTACGAATCACCAGAGTTTCTTTATGGCCTTCGTTTCTGGTTTGGTATGCCGGGTCAAGTTGCACCAGGTTCAGTTGTTCTTTAGCAGTGGTTCCCATCAACTTAAAGAATTGCTCAAAGGCATCAGGCATTAGATACCAAGAAGGACCTAGGTCAAAGGTGAATCCATCTTTTTGCCAAAGCCCTGCCCGGCCGCCAACTCGCTCACGTGCTTCAAGCAGGGTCACTTTCATTCCAGCTTTAGCAAGAATTCCTGCGGTTGCAAGTCCTGCAATTCCGCCACCGATAACTACTGCTGTTTTTTGACTCATTTAGGCACCAATCCAATAAAGGCCCTTAGAAGAATCAATGTTTTCTTTGGGTTTGAAACACGGATACGTTTTTCTAGCAATTTATTTGCCGGAGTTTTAGAGATTTTGTTGTTTAGCTCCTCAAAAAATAACAGCGCCGCCCCGACTGCTCTTTGTGAGCCGGGCCCAAGTTTTTGAAGTGCTGACTTAGCTAAAACCAAATCTTTCCTTATGTCTGCAATTAGACGGTCACGCTCGGCATTATTGAATTCATCAACGTTGATCAATGGAAAGTAGGAGCGTCCAAGTTTGTCAAAGTCAGCGGATAGATCGCGCAAGAAATTAACCTTTTGAAAAGCTGCTCCAAGTGCTCGAGCGCCAGCTACTAAGTCTTCCTTTTCAGAAGTACTCACTGGTTTTTGGCTAATAAAGACCTGTAGACACATTAGGCCAACCACTTCGGCTGATCCGTATACATAAGTCTCAAAGCTGCGCTTGTCATGCACTCGCTGCACTAAATCGGTGCGCATGGAATTAAAGAAGGGCTGGACTATGTCCCTTTTGATTCCTACCTCGCGGGCAGTGAGAGCAAAAGCGTGAATCACAAGATTTGTGCTGAATCCACACTCCATAGCTCGGTAAGTTTCTTGTTCGAATTTATCCAGCATGGCGTGTGGTTCGGTGCCGATGTATTTATCTAAAGCCTCTGCTGCAGCCCCATCAACAATTTCATCGGCAACCCGGACCATTGCATAGATATTGCGCACTCGGCCGCGCTCGTATTTGCCAAGAAGTTTTGTGGCCCAGCCAAAAGAGGTTGAGTACTGGGAAATAACCACGGCTGATGATTTCTCTGCGGCACGGTTATAAAGGGCAAGCGAGGAGGGCTTATTTAGCTTGACAGATTCGGGCACATTTCAAGATTACCCCGTGTTTTTAGAACGAATTATCACGATCGCTAGAAAGATTTATCAGCAAATTTCATTTTTGACAGCCGGCTAAATTACGTAGACTTATGCCATGACTGTAGACATCAAACCCCGTTCAAGAGATGTAACCGATGGCATCGAAAAAACCGCATCTCGCGGAATGCTTCGAGCAGTTGGCATGGGTGACGAAGACTGGGTGAAGCCTCAGATTGGTATTGCCAGTTCATGGAATGAAATTACCCCCTGCAATCTTTCGCTTGATCGCCTAGCTCAAGCTGCCAAAGACGGCGTTCACGCCGGTGGCGGATTCCCTTTGGAGTTTGGAACCATTTCAGTTTCTGACGGTATTGCCATGGGGCACGAGGGCATGCACTTCTCGCTGGTCTCGCGCGAAGTTATTGCTGACTCGGTTGAGACAGTTATGCAGGCTGAGCGTCTAGATGGCTCAGTCCTACTTGCCGGCTGCGATAAGTCACTGCCAGGAATGTTGATGGCTGCGGCAAGGCTAAATCTTTCATCGGTGTTTTTGTATGCCGGATCAATTGCTCCAGGTTGGGTCAAGCTAGAAGACGGAACTGAAAAAGAAGTAACCATCATCGATGCCTTCGAGGCCGTTGGTGCTTGTAAAGCCGGAAAGATGTCAGAAGAAGATCTTGGCCGAATTGAGCGTGCTATCTGTCCCGGTGAAGGTGCCTGTGGTGGAATGTATACCGCTAACACAATGGCCTCAATCGCTGAAGCATTAGGTATGAGTTTGCCGGGCTCGGCAGCTCCGCCGTCAGCAGATCGCCGTCGCGATAAGTGGGCCCAAAGATCCGGCGAGGCAGTAGTAAATCTTCTTCGTTTAGGAATTACAGCTCGCGACATCATGACTAAGAAGGCTTTTGAAAACGCAATTGCTGTCTTGATGGCATTTGGCGGTTCAACCAACGCAATTCTTCACCTCCTTGCTATTGCTCGCGAAGCAGAGGTTGATCTAAAACTCGAGGATTTCAATCGCATCGCAGATAAGATTCCTCACCTAGGAGACCTAAAGCCTTTTGGTCGCTACGTTATGAACGATGTTGACCGCGTGGGTGGTGTGCCAGTGGTTATGAAGGCTCTACTAGATGCAGGTCTATTCCACGGTGACGTTATGACTGTGACTGGAAAAACTATGGCTGAGAACTTAGCCGGAATAAATCCACCAGATCCAGACGGAAAAATTATCCGCTCGATGTCTAACCCAATTCACAAGACCGGTGGAATCTCAATACTCATGGGCAGCATGGCCCCAGAGGGAGCCGTTGTAAAGACAGCAGGCTTTGATTTAGCCGAATTCACCGGCCCGGCAAGGGTTTTTGAACGCGAGCGCGCCGCTATGGATGCCCTAACTGAAGGCAAAATTGTGGCCGGCGATGTAGTGGTTATTCGATATGAGGGCCCTAAGGGAGGGCCTGGAATGCGCGAGATGCTAGCCATTACCGCTGCAATAAAAGGTGCGGGCCTAGGTAAAGATGTTCTACTATTGACGGACGGAAGATTCTCTGGCGGCACAACCGGCCTTTGCATCGGACATATTGCACCAGAGGCCACCGAAGGTGGACCAATTGCTCTGGTTCGTGATGGAGACTTGATTCGAGTCGACATTGCGTCTCGATCGCTCGAACTACTCGTTGAGCCTGAAGAGTTGACTGCCCGCAAGCAAAATTGGCAGTCACTTCCGCCGCGCTACACCCGCGGTGTTCTTGCAAAGTATTCAAAGCTCGTTCACTCTGCTGCAGAGGGAGCGTACTGCGGCTAACTTGCAATTCAGATCAATTTTTTTGATGTAGGAAATTCGAGTTAGGGAAATACCAAATGGCTAACGAAGTCTTAACCGGCGCCGCTGCGATTGTTCGCAGTTTGGAGATGCTGGGCGTTGAGCACATTTTTGGCTTGCCCGGTGGAGCTATTCTGCCAACATATGACCCGCTGATGGATTCAACCAAGATTCGTCACATCCTGGTTCGTCACGAACAGGGTGCCGGTCACGCAGCCGAAGGCTATGCCTCAGCTTCTGGTCGCCTTGGAGTTTGTATAGCAACCTCAGGTCCTGGTGCTACAAACCTGGTTACTGCAATTGCTGATGCCTACATGGATTCTGTGCCGCTACTTGCCATCACCGGCCAGGTCGGCTCAAAGCTAATTGGAACTGATGCATTTCAGGAAGCGGACATTGTTGGAATCACAATGCCAATTACCAAACACTCATTTTTAGTTACTAACGCAGCCGATGTGCCTCAAACAATTGCCGCCGCTGTTCAAATTGCAACTACTGGTCGCCCGGGTCCAGTTTTAGTGGATGTCACAAAAGATGCTCAGCAAGGTTTAGCTGAATTTGTTTGGCCACCAAAAGTTGACCTTGCAGGTTACAAGCCGGTTACCAAACCGCACGGCAAGCAAATTCAAGCCGCTGCCCAAATGATTGCGGAATCAAAAAAGCCAGTTCTCTATGTTGGTGGTGGCGTTATCCGTTCAGGCGCGCACAAAGAGCTTCTTAAGTTTGCTGAGCAGATTGGTGCTCCGGTTGTTACAACACTGATGGCTCGTGGAGCATTTCCAGATTCACATAAGCAGAACCTTGGTATGCCTGGCATGCACGGAACTGTTCCTGCGGTTACCGCCCTTCAAAAGAGTGACCTGCTAATTACTCTGGGCGCTCGCTTTGACGACCGCGTGACCGGGGACGTAAAGAGCTTTGCCACCGGTGCCAAAGTTATTCACGTAGATATTGATCCAGCCGAAATTGGAAAAATTAGATTTGCCGATGTTCCAATTGTTGGCGATGCCAAAGAAGTAATCACTGAGCTTATTGCCGAGATGCCTAGTGCCATGAAGGCTGCAAAGTATGACATCAAAGAGTGGTGGAGCTTTGTTGGCGGCCTGGTTGAGCGCTACCCACTTGGTTACACAAAAGAAGACGACGGCAAGCTTTCACCTCAGCTGGTAATCAAGAGAATTGGTGAGCTATCAGGCCCAGAGGCAATTTTTGCCGCTGGTGTTGGCCAACACCAAATGTGGTCTGCACAATTCATTAAGTATGAAAGACCTAATTCATGGTTGAACTCAGGTGGCGCCGGAACCATGGGCTACGCCGTGCCAGCAGCAATGGGCGCCAAGGTAGCGCAACCTGATCGTTTGGTTTGGGCCATTGATGGTGACGGTTGCTTCCAAATGACAAACCAAGAACTAGCAACCTGTGCGCTAAACAATATTCCAATCAAGGTTGCAGTTATCAACAACTCATCGCTTGGTATGGTCCGTCAGTGGCAGACACTTTTCTACAACTCGAGATACTCAAACACCGATTTACACACCGGTACCGACGAGGTAATGATTCCGGATTTTGTGAAACTTGCTGACGCTTATGGCTGTCTTGCTATTCGAGTTGAAAAAGAAGAAGACATTGACGCTGCCATCAAACTGGCAATCGCAACAAATGATCGCCCCGTGGTAATTGACTTCATCGTTAGTCGCGATGCAATGGTTTGGCCAATGGTTGCTGCTGGTTTGTCTAATGACGAAGTTCAGTACGCTCGCGATGCGGCACCGATCTGGGATGGAAGGGAGTAGTAAATGTCTAGACACGTTCTCTCGCTCCTGGTTGAAGACAAGCCTGGTATTTTGACCCGCGTGGCAGCACTTTTCGCTCGCCGTGGTTTCAACATTGAATCTCTTGCAGTAGGAACAGCTGAGCTGGCTGGCCTTTCAAGAATTACCGTGGTGGTAAGCGTTGAGGGAGCTGCTCTCGAGCAGGTCACCAAGCAGATCAACAAACTAATCAACGTAATCAAGGTTGTTGAGCTAGATGCTGACCAGGCTGTTCAGCGTGATCACATGCTGATCAAGGTTCGTACCGACGCCTCGACCCGCTCCGCTGTGCTTGAGGCAGTAACCTTATTCCGCGCTCGCGTTATCGATGTTGTAAGTGACGCTCTAATCATTGAGGTGACTGGAGACACTGCAAAGTGTGCGGCATTCCTAAAGGTTCTAGAGCCATTTGGCATCAAGGAACTTGTTCAATCCGGTGTATTGGCAATTGGTCGCGGATCAAAGTCAATAACCGAAAAAGTTTTAAAGTAAAAATCACAAGGCTCTATAAAACAAAAAAACGAGGAGAAACAAATTGGCTGAAATCTTTTACGACAAGGACGCAGACCTATCGATCATTCAGGGTCGAAAAGTTGCAGTACTTGGCTATGGATCACAGGGGCACGCACACTCACTTAATCTGAAGGATTCAGGGGTGGATGTTGTAGTCGGTCTTCCAGCAGCTTCAAAGTCCAAGGCCAAGGCTGAGGCGGCCGGTCTCAAGGTGCTTACCCCTTCAGAAGCAACTGCATGGGCTGATGTCATTGTGGTACTTGCTCCGGATCCTCGTCAGCGTGATCTTTACACCAACGACATTGCACCGAACCTAACCGCTGGTAAGGCGATGGTTTTTGGACACGGATTCTCAATTCGCTTTGGTTACATCACCGCTCCCGAGGGCGTAGATGTTTTCCTAGTTGCACCAAAGGGACCAGGTCACTTGGTTCGTCGTGAGTACGAAGAAGGTCGCGGAGTTCCAAACCTTATCGCTGTTCACCAGGATGCAACTGGTAAGGCACTTGAGCTTGGACTTTCATACTCCAAAGCAATCGGTGGCACTCGCGCCGGAACTATCAAGACAACTTTTGCTGAAGAAACTGAAACAGATCTATTCGGTGAGCAGGCAGTTCTCTGTGGTGGCGCATCACAGTTGGTTCAGTACGGATTTGAAACCCTTACTGAAGCTGGTTACCAGCCAGAGGTTGCTTACTTCGAGGTGCTGCACGAGCTGAAGCTAATCGTTGATCTTATGTACGAGGGTGGAATCGCAAAGCAGCGCTGGTCAGTATCTGATACCGCTGAATACGGTGACTACGTATCCGGACCTCGCGTAATTGGACCTGAGGTAAAGGTGCGTATGCGCGAAGTTCTTAGCGACATTCAGGACGGATCATTTGCAAAGCGCTTTGTGGCCGATCAAGATGCCGGTGCTCCAGAGTTCCTAGCGCTTCGC
>CAEZSZ010000019.1_pt1 | contig 11240 bp, 9 predicted proteins | sample 7264091 | NCBI WGS metagenome assembly CAEZSZ01 (sample SAMEA6813792, study PRJEB35770) | uncultured Rhodoluna sp. | biome: Freshwater; feature: Freshwater reservoir; material: water | place: Czech Republic | collected 2016-08-15 | depth 0.5m m
GTGCGCCATAACTCCGGCTGTCCAAACGATTACATCTGATTCAAAACTTTCACCGGTTGAAAGTTCAACCTTGCCACCAACAGCTGATAGCAGCTGGGTGTTTAGGTGAATCTGTGCTCCGCGCTTGTCTAGATTTTCAATAACCCATTCGCTGGTTGCTTGAGATACCTCAGGCATAATGCGGCCCATCGCTTCAATTAGGTGGAAGTGAGTGTCTTCAAAACTAATGTTTGGGTAGTAGCGCAAGAGGTAACTTACCAATGAGCGCATTTCTGCATAGGTTTCAATTCCTGCAAACCCTCCGCCAACAACGACGAAGGTCAAGAGTCGCTCTCTCGCTGGACCGGCTGGAAGGTTTGTGGCCTTATCAAGATTTGTCATGATTCGGTTTCGAATCTCGATTGCCTCTTCAATTGTCTTGAGACCAATCGCATGCTCTGCAACACCAGGAATTGGGAAAGTTCTTGAAACCGCTCCGGCGGTCATCACAATTTGGTCGTAGGACAGTTCAAAAGGTTCCGAACCCTTAATGCCGATTTTGGCAATTTTTTTACTGTGGTCTACATCAAGTGCTTTTCCGGTAATGATGCGGGTCTTCTTTAGATGTCTTCTGAGAGAGGTAACCGCGTGACGAGCCTCGATAGAACCGGCGACGACCTCTGGCAAAAACGGCTGGTAGGTCAGGTACGGTAGCGGGTCAACTATGGTGACTTCCGCCTCACCGTTTTTTAGGATTCTTTCGAGTTTGAAAGCTGTGTAGAAACCAGCGTAACCGCCACCGATTATTAGGATTTTGGGCACTTTTGAGTCTGCTGTAGTTGAAGGCATTACTCTATTTTAGGGCTAGGTAGCCCCTATTCACGCCGGCGACTTCCCCGGAGCATCGAACTCAAAAGCACTGCCCCGACGGCGAGATAACCAAGCACCAGAATCAGGTTTCCCGAGTCGGGACCGGAAGTAACCACAGGCTCAACCGAGTCAATCGGGGTGTTTATTGTGCCTGACGGCACATCTTCAGGCGCTTGGCTTTTTCTATAGAGCTCAATCCACTGGCTCAAGGAACCAAGTGGATTTTCTTTGACCAACGCAACCTTGGCTGACAGGGCTTTTTGCGGATCAATCAATCCGAAGCCGTAATCCGGCGAGTAATTATCATCACCAACCTGGGTGGCAGTTTCGATTATCCGGTTGATGACATTGTTTGCATCCAGCTCAGGATACTTTGCGCGAACCAAGGCAACTAGCCTAGAAACTATTGGTGCCGCGCCACTGCTACCACTCCAAATTTTGTAATCACCACCTGGAAATGCACTTACTAAATCTGTAGCTGGTGCGGCAACTGAGATGCTCAGACCTGCGGTTGATGCTGCAGTACTAGCCACAGCATCGCGATCTACTCCGGCCACCACTAGTACGCCTGGAATTGTTGCCGGTGCTCCAACTTGCTCAGTTCCGTCAGCGCGATTTCCAGCAGCGGCTACAACCACCACGTCATTTTCAAAGGCGTATAAAAATGCCTCATCCCAACTCAATGGCCAGTCTTTGCTGTTTCGAGTTAGCGAAAGGTTGATAACTTTTGCACCAGTATCAACTGCCCATTTAATTCCGGCAGCAACTTGGTCATCGGTGTTTAGGGTCTCAGCGCCAAATGCCATTGACACGCTCAGTAGTTCTGCTTCTGGGGCAACACCGATAACTCCCTCGCCATCTCCATGACCTCGTCCAGCTAGCAAACTTGCCACCATGGTTCCATGGTGACTTACTTCGCCAACCGGAAGATAGCCAGATGGATCTCCGATCGATGAAACATCAGTACCGCCAAACATGGCTGTTTCAAGATCTGGGTGTTGAGCATCCACTCCGGTGTCGATGACTGCAACTTTTACTCCGGCACCTTTAGTAACTTCCCAGACTTTGTTGAATCCATAGTCGCTTATCCAATATTGCCGATCTCTAATTGAGTCAGCACTGGCCGGTGAGGAAAAGGCTAGGACGCTGAGAATACTCAGCCCAAAAGCTAAAAACTTTCGCAGGTACATTTGTTTGGACTCCAGGTGCAGGCAGCTAGTGCAATATCTCCGATTGGATTTACCCCTGGACCGGCAGCAAGTGCATGGCCAATTAAGGCATGTAGGCACTTCACTCGCGTTGGCATGCCGCCAGCAGAAATTCCACTCACCTCTGGAACATCGAGTCCTAGTGATTTTGCGGTTAGGTCACGATCTCGAATGAAAGCTTCGTGGGCCGCTTGGTAGGCAGAAGCCAACTCTGGCTCATCTGCCAACCTCTGTTGCAGCTGTGCCATGATTCCACTTGCTTCGAGAGTTGAAACTGCAGCTGTAGCGCCTCGATGGGTTAGGTAATAAGTGGTTGGAAACGGGGTGCCATCTTCAAGTCTGGGTGCCGTGTGTACAACCGTGGGCTTGCCGCAAACGCATCTAGCAGCAATCGAGACAATGTCTCTGGCTGGCCTACCAAGCTGCCTTGAAACTTCAGTAATGTCTTCAGCGGTTGCTGGAGAGTGTGCCATTAGTCGGTAGCCTTTGGTGAAGGTTCAACTGAGACTGGCTCCGCAGGTTGCTCGAGACCGGCGCGCACCACAGTTTCAACTACCGCATCAATCCAATTGTTTTTTGTTTGATAAATTTTGTCGGAAATTTGTGCGTTGTTTTTCTCAGCGGAAAGTTTTGCGCCAACCGTGCCCGAAATGTCCGAGGTATCTATCCCCTCGGCGTCCATAACAAGGTAGGAAACCTCGCCCGGCATAACGTAGTAAAGCCGGTCTCGTGCCTGAGCGCGTATGTAGGCAGGGTCCTCCCAGCGCTTTCGTTCAATCTGCATGGCCGCAACATCTTTTTTCGCTTGTTCCAGTTGATTTTGTGCTTCGAAGATTGCCTGTCGCTGACTGAACCAAGTTTGAACCCGGGGCGCGAGAGTTAGGACTCCAAAAACAATAAGTAAAAGAAGCGCGACGCTCGATGAGTTCAAACGAAAACCCCGCAGAGCGGCCTTGTTTTGAGAAGGCGCAACTTTGCGGGGTGATTTCATAACTTTATTTTGGCTGAAAACTAAGCCTTGAAGCGTGGAAACGCCGAGCGTCCAGCATAGAAAGCTGCATCACTCAATTCCTCTTCAATGCGAAGCAACTGGTTGTACTTGGCAACACGCTCCGAGCGAGCCGGTGCACCGGTCTTGATCTGACCTGCGTTGGTAGCCACAGCAAGATCAGCGATAAAGGTGTCTTCAGTTTCGCCTGAGCGGTGCGAGATGATGGCCTTCATGCCGTTAGCCTGTGCCAGTGAAACAGCCTCCAGGGTTTCGGTCAGGGTTCCAATTTGGTTTACCTTTACCAAAATTGCGTTACCGGCTGCTTCGTCAATACCTTTTTGCAGTCGCACCGGATTGGTGACATACAGGTCATCGCCGACTAACTGAACTTTTGACCCAAGTTCTGCTGTCATCTTGGTCCAGGACTGCCAGTCATCCTCGGCTAGCGGGTCTTCAATTGAGACCAGCGGGAACTTAGCCAAAAGGTCGGCAAAGTAGCTAATCATTTGCTCGCCAGAAAGTTCTTTACCCTCAAAGGTGTACTTCTTGGTTTCTTCCGAGTAGAACTCGGTTGCCGCTACATCTAAGGCCAGTGCGATATCAGTTCCAAGTTTGTATCCGGCTTTTGAAATCGCTTCTGCGATCAGTTCGAGTGCGGCTTGGTTGTTTGGAAGCTCAGGTGCAAAACCACCCTCGTCGCCTAAGCCGGTGGCAAGGCCCTTGGCCTGAAGTAGTCCCTTGAGTTCGTGATAAACCTCAACTCCCCAGCGCAGTGCTTCGCTAAATGATTCAGCACCCAGTGGCACAATCATGAACTCCTGAATGTCAACTCCGGTGTCAGCGTGCGCTCCACCATTAATAATGTTCATCAGCGGAACTGGAAGAGTGTGAGCATTTGGTCCACCAAGGTATCGATACAGCGGCTGTCCGGTGTACTCGGCTGCTGCTCTTGCAGTTGCCAAAGAGACACCCAAAATTGCATTGGCACCCAGGTTTGATTTAGTAGCGGTACCGTCAAGTGAAATAAGTGCAGCATCAACTAATCGTTGATCCAGTGCATCAAAACCAACCAGCGCTTCGTCAACAGTTTCTACAACTGCCTTCACTGCATTCTGAACACCTTTACCAAGGTAACGCTTCTTGTCACCGTCGCGACTCTCGTGAGCTTCAAATGCTCCGGTTGATGCGCCTGATGGAACTGCAGCTCTACCAAAACTGTCATCCTCAAGAAGTACTTCGACTTCGATGGTTGGGTTGCCGCGTGAATCTAAAATCTCGCGAGCACCAATGGCTTCAATGATTGACAAGGTGTCTCCTTATTTGGGCTGTTCTCAAAACGCGCCGAACGACGCGAAACGTCGTTGTATTACCTATAAGTTTACTCAGTTGCCAATTGGCTTGATGACTAGCGAGTCCATGTTTACTGCTTCTTCGCCAACTGAGGCAAAGTGCGTAAATCCTTGTTCAGCCAAGGAATCCAGCAGAATATTGAGCTTTTTTGGGCGCAATTCAAGGCGAACCGCATATCCGTGTTCGAATAGGGCGGGCTGCAGCTTAAGTGCTGCAGCGATTACTTCAGGACTGTCATTCTGAAGCACTAAAACCAAACCAGGCACCTGTTGGGTCAAACTATCGCCGACCAATTCAATGGCTCGTTCAAATCCAATTGAAATCCCTACAGCTGGAACATCTTCACCGATCCAGCGTCCGACCATGCCGTCGTAGCGACCGCCCCCGCCAATAGAAGTTCCTGAACCCGGGTGCTCGATCTCAAAAATTGTTCCGGTGTAGTACCCCATACCGCGAACCAGTGTCGGGTCAAAGCGCAAGCGCCCCTTTCCAAACTTTGATTCAACCGCCCTGAAAAGATCTTGTAATTCAACTGGAATTTCAAGTTTTGATTCCATCAGCGCTAGCCAACTCGCAGCTGAGGCTGCTACCTTGGCGCCAAATTTCTCACCAAGTTCTTTGGCAACTCCTTCGGCAAAAATTTTGTCTAGTTTGTCGATAATTATCATGGCGCTTGGCTTACCCTCATCAGGTATGCCTAGGTCGTCAAGCAAGTTTGAAAGAAGCACGCGGTGGTTGACTCGAATGGTTGCGTCGTTCAAACCAATTTCTTCTAAGGCGTGAAGCGAGGATGTCAGTAAATCAATTTCCGCTAAAACGCTTGACTCACCGATTATGTCGATGTCGCATTGAATGAACTGACGATAACGTCCCTTTTGCGGACGCTCAGCCCGCCAAACTGGACCAGACTGAATTGCCTTGAAGACTTTAGGTAGCTTCGAACGATTGGTTGCGTAGTAACGAGTTAGCGGAACAGTTAGATCAAAACGCAAACCGAGATCGGCAAGGGTGTCTGCATTGCCATCGCTGTTGGCTTCGATCGCTCGCTCAAGCTCTTCACCACGCTTCATCACGCGGAAGGCTAGCTTCTCATTGTCGCCACCTTGACCAGAAGTTAGTCGTTCTAGTTCTTCGAGCGCCGGCGTTTCGATTTCTTGAAAACCGTGAGAGCGGTAGGTCGATCGAATTCGGCCTAGAACTTGATCACGCTTAAGTTGCTCTAGGGGTAGGAAATCGCGCATGCCACGGGGTGGGTGCACGTCTTTAGCCATGGCCCAAGTTTATAGCGGGGTCTGCTTATTCTGAGGTAAGCGCGATGACACCTGCGTCACTAGCATCTGCAAGTTCAACCTCACGGATTTCAACCTGCAACTGAGTCACCGCACCGCGAAGTGCACTTTCTGCATCAAGACCTGCAGCTCTTGCCGATGAAACCATGGCCAGCAAGATTGCACCAAGCTCAGCTTCGCTGGTGACACTAAATGGTCCAGGTGCATCGGCGTCGAGTAGTCCAATTTTTTCGGCTTTGCCCATCACTTTGTCAGCAAGAGCAAGCGCCGGCAGGTGCCTAGGAATTCCATCCAACACCGATGAGCGCTCTGGCTTCTCACGCTTTTTGTGATCATCCCAGTTGACCATCACATCGTCACCAGTCTGGGCTTTGTACTTCTCAAGTTCCTCTGCGTTGCCAAACACGTGTGGGTGGCGACCGACCATCTTATTGATTGTTACCTCTGCAACATCTTGAATGTCAAACTTTTTGCCCAAAGATCCATGCTCAGCAAGATCGCTGTGAAAAACAACGTGGTACAAAACATCACCAAGTTCTTCTAGAACCTCATCGCGATTACCCGATTCAATCGCATCGACTAGTTCGTAAACTTCCTCAATTAGATACTTCACCAAAGATTGATGAGTCTGCTCGGCATCCCAAGGGCATCCGCCTGGACCACGAAGTTTTGCCGCAACTGCAATTAGTTCATCAAGCTTGGTCATTTGCACTACTTTCGATGTTTGAAAAGACTCTAGCGAATAGCGCTAGCGACCATTGGATTATTGCCGTGTCCCTCAGAGGTTCAAAGTTTTCATCTCTAGGAGCACTAATCAAAAGAGTTTGAGCATTTTGCAGATACTTAGTGCCTGGATAAAGGCTTGCGATTCGAACCTGCTGCGACTCAGTTAGTGACACAGGTTGAAGTTTTACCTGAAGACCTAAGACATTGAAATCTTTCAACCCCAGTCGGTTTGCTTGCTGACGAAGTTGAGTCACCTCAATAAGGTTCAGAACCGGAGTTGGCGCACTGCCGTATCGATCCTCAAGTTCAGCCAGGATGGCATCGAGCTGCTCACGGGTGCCCTTTTCGCCGCTGGCTGCAGAGAGCTTATGGTAAGCCTCGAGTCTTAATCTCTCGCTGTCAACATAGGTGTTTGGAATGTGCGCATCCACCGGTAAATCAAGTTTTAGCTCAGCCGGAGCTTCCTGCTTCTCCCCGCGGAACTCGGCAACTGCCTCACCAATCATTCTTAGATATAAATCAAAGCCAACTCCGGCGATATGTCCTGACTGCTCACCACCCAAAAGATTTCCAGCCCCTCTGATCTCTAGGTCTTTCATCGCTACCTGCATACCGGAACCAAGCTCATTATTTTGTGCAATGGTGGCAAGGCGGTCATGCGCGGTTTCTGTCAGTGGCTTACTAGGGTCAAAGAAGAAATATGCATAAGCTCGCTCGCGACTTCGGCCAACGCGTCCGCGAATTTGATGAAGCTGAGACAAGCCAAAGTTCTCTGCTCGATCAACAATCAAGGTGTTCGCATTAGGAATATCAATTCCGGTTTCGATGATGGTTGTTGACACTAAGACATCAAACTTTCGTTCCCAAAAATCTACAACTACCTGTTCAAGAGCCGTCTCTGACATCTGGCCGTGAGCAACAGCAATTCGAGCCTCTGGCACAAGTTGAGCAATCTGATTGGCAGCTGCCTGAATACTGCTGACGCGATTATGAACAAAGAAAACTTGACCTTCTCTGATCAATTCACGCCTAATTGCGGCAGCTACCTGCTTTTCGCTATAGCCGCCGATGTAGGTCAGGATTGGGTGCCGATCCTCCGGCGGTGTCGCTAGCGTGGACATTTCACGGATTCCGGTTATTGCCATTTCAAGTGTGCGAGGAATTGGGGTAGCTGACATGGACAGTATGTCGACATTTGTTTTTAACTCTTTTAGTTTTTCCTTGTGCTCCACACCAAATCGCTGCTCCTCGTCGATAATCACTAGTCCAAGGGCTCGAAACTTTACGGTCTTTGACAGCAGTCGATGGGTTCCAATAACAAGATCTACGCTGCCATTAGCAAGACCCTCGAGTGTCTCGCGAACTTCCTTCTCAGTTTGAAATCTAGACAGCGAACGAACCACTACTGGAAATCCTGCATAGCGGGATTCAAAAGTATCAGTGTGCTGTCGCACCAATAGCGTGGTGGGCACCAACATGGCAACCTGTTTACCGTCTTGAATTGCTTTGAATGCGGCTCTAACGGCTACCTCTGTTTTTCCGTAGCCAACATCTCCAGCTAGCAGACGATCCATTGGGATCTCCTTTTCCATGTCTCGCTTGACCTCATCAATAGTGGTGAGCTGATCTGGAGTTTCAACAAAAGAAAAAGCTTCTTCAAGCTCATGCTGCCAAGGAGTATCTGGCCCAAAGGCGTAGCCCTTGGATTTCATTCGTGCCGAATAAAGTTTCACCAAATCAATTGCAATTTTTCTAATTGCTTTTCTAGCATTGCCTTTTACCCGAGCCCAATCACTGCCACCCATTTTTGAAAGAACTGGGGCTTCGCCGCCAACATAGCGAGTCAGTAGATCTAGTTGATCAGTAGGGACAAAAAGCGTATCGCCTGGGTAGCCGCGTTTTGATGGCGCGTATTCAATAAGTAAGTATTCACGCTGGTGCTGTTGTTTGCCGATACCACTGGTTCGTTCAACTAATTCAACATATCTACCGATTCCATGTGTTTCGTGAACCACATAGTCGCCGGGCTTAAGGCTTAGTGGGTCTACCGCCTGCCCTCTTTTGGCAGCAAGACGACGAACCTGGGGGCTTACGTAAACAGAACTTTTGCCATAGAACTCTGCCTCAGTTAGCACTATTACTTTGCTATCGGGTGCGGTGAAACCCTTTCGAAGACTTCCCTGAGCTATCTCGGCAGGAACTCCGGCAGCGGTAAGTTGCTCGCCGAGACGTTCAACTGTGCCGTGTCCTTCAGCGACCAAAATTATTTTGTTTTTCTGTTTGGCCTGATCCTCCAACCATTCAACAGCGGTGGTATCCAATCCTTTGAAATTTGGAATTTCAAACAAATTGAGGTTCACAAGGTTTTCATCATCCGCTCCAAACTGAGAGATGGTAAACATCGCTCGGCCCTGCAGGGACTCTTGAAATTCACTTAGGTTTGTAAAACCGCCATCGCTGAGATCTAGGGGTGCCTGCGCGCCTTCAACTGCAGCGTCCCAGGCCGCATGTAAAAACTCTTCATTTGTTTCCACAAGATTTGCTGCACGCGCTGCGGCTTTTTCTGGAGACAACAGCACTATTAGGCAATCTTTAGGTAGGTAGTTGGTGAACGGCACCATGGCATCGACTAGCACCGGAGCCAGCGACTCCATACCTTCTACTGGAATCCCCTCGGCTAACTTGGCCAGCATGGTGGAGATGTTTGGAAACTCATGCATCATTTCTCGTGCGCGAGCTGCTACCGCGGGGGTGATGATTATTTCTCTAGCCGCATAGATAACCGCAGCATCTATGGGTTGTTCCGAAGCTTGGGCCGCGATAGTCCTTTGGTCAGCCACGTTGAAAAGTCGAATATCTTCTAGCTCATCGCCAAAGAACTCTAATCGCAGTGCATGCTCGGCAGTGGTTGGGAAAATATCTAGAATTCCACCGCGCACCGCAAACTCACCGCGCTTGGCGACCATGTCCACTCTTTGATAAGCAAGTTCAACAAGCTTTAGCGAGAGCTCAAACAAAAGGTAATCTTTACCTCGCTCAAGACGAAGCGGTGGGAACTTGTTTAGACCATCGACTACTGGCTGCAAAACTGCTCTAACTGAGGCGAGCACAAAGACTGGGTGTTTTAGCTGTTTTTTCTGAATCAGATCTTGTAGCTCTTGAAGCCGGTGCAGAACTTTTAGTCTGGCACCAACGGTCTCCGGGCTTGGACTTAGTCTTTCGTGTGGCAGTGTTTCCCAGGATGGAAATTCCAGAATCTCCGCGTCGGGCGAAAGATGGCGTAAAGCTGCTGCTGTGTCCTCGGCCTCGCGACCGGTGGCAAGAACAACCAGCTGGACAGGCACCAATCCGGCATCGGTGCGCATTTGATTGAAAACCTCAACCAGTGTTGAGTGGGCACCAATGGGTGCAATTACATCGAGTCGTTGCTGGCGAATTTTGGATTGCAGTGCCGCGAAGGGATATCCTTCAGAAATGAGCGCGGCAAGGCGCGACAGGGCCTTGAGATTTTCTACGCTCACCCCCTAATTCTAGGTTGGCAAACCAGAAACTTATACCGGTTTTTAGGCCTTGGTGTTGATTCTGTTTTGTGCCTCGGTTAGACCTAAGCGAACAATCTCTTCCACCGCATCTGCGGCAAGCTCGAGAGTGACAGGAAGATTTTTTCTCTCGGTGGAATTAAAGTCCTTGAGTACAAAATCAGCTGTGTCCATAGTGCCGGGCGGCCGGCCAATGCCAATTCGATCTCGAACGAAGTCAGGCGATCCGCAAGCAGAAATGATGTCGCGCAATCCATTGTGACCGGCGTGGCCGCCAGATAACTTGATGCGTATTGTTTCAGCTTCAATATCTAACTCATCGTGCAAAACAATTAAATTTGCAGGCTGAATATCGTAAAACTTCATAAGTGAAGTAACCGGTCCGCCGCTGTTATTCATATAGGTGCCGGGTTTAGCCAAAATTAGTTTGTCACCGCCAAAGCCAAGCCTTGCCTCGGCAACGCTGGCATTTGATTTGTGGCTCTTGAAGGTTGCACCTAGTCGATTGGCTAAAACACTAAGTGCCATCTGGCCAACATTGTGCCGGTTAGCAGAATAGTCGGGCCCAGGGTTACCGAGCCCGACTATTAAGAAAACTGATTGAGACAGATTAAGCCTTTGGTGCTTCAGCGGCCGGTGCTGCAGCAGCAGCTGGGGCTTCCTCAGCGTTTCCAGCCTGAGTCATAACAACCGATGCAATCAACTCAGTTGGCGCAAAGTCAAGCTTGGCACCCTCTGGAAGAATAATGTCACCGGCAACAATGTGGTGACCTGCGCCGTTGTCTTTGGTAACAAAGATTTCAACAAAGTCAGGGATGCTAGTTGCGGCAACCTCAATGCGTACAGTCTTGTGCTCAATGTCGACGATGGTTCCAGACATTGATTCACCAACAAGGTGCACTGGAACTTCAACGTGTACACGCTCTCCAAGAACTAGCTCAACTAGGTCAATGTGTTCGATGATCTGAGTCACAGCATCCTTTGTAGCGCTCTTTACTAGAACTGACTCTTCTTTGCCATCAATTGATAGCGCAATAACAGCGTTCTTGTGGCGCAGGATTAGAGCTACCTCGTGGGCTGGAACAGTAATGTGGCGTGGGTCTGATCCGTGTCCGTAAATTACGGCTGGGGTCTGACCGGCCGCACGAGCCTGGCGGGAAGCGCCCTTACCAAACTTGGTGCGTGTGGTGCCAACTAGCTTTGCTGCGGTGTTCATAATTTCTCTTCTCTAATTTGACTGCTTTTGCAGGCGTGCAAAAAACTTTGTTTTATTTCTTTTGTTCGTCTA
>CAEZSZ010000020.1_pt1 | contig 11037 bp, 7 predicted proteins | sample 7264091 | NCBI WGS metagenome assembly CAEZSZ01 (sample SAMEA6813792, study PRJEB35770) | uncultured Rhodoluna sp. | biome: Freshwater; feature: Freshwater reservoir; material: water | place: Czech Republic | collected 2016-08-15 | depth 0.5m m
AGATGTGAAATCACTATCACCTTGGCACCTAGCTCGAGTAGGTAGTTGATAGTTGGAATCGAGGCGAGGATTCTGCCGTCATCGGTTATTTCTCCAGCGCTTAGCGGAACGTTTAGATCACACCGTAGAACGACCGCTTGACCCTTGAGGCTTGGCAGATCTGAAAGTTTACGCATCGAGTAAATCAGGTTTTGATTACTTGAGCTTGCTAGCGACTAACTCGGTTAGCTCAACTAGTCGGTTTGAATAACCCCACTCGTTGTCATACCAAGAGCTAATTTTTACGGTTCTACCAATAACTTTAATTAGGCCGGCATCAACGATTGATGAGTGTGGGTCGGTGACTATGTCACTAGAAACAATCTCGTCTTCGGTGTACTTAAGAATGCCCTTCATTGGGCCACTGGCTGCGGCATCTTTATAGGCTTGCTTTATTTGCTCAATAGTCACGTCAGTCTTTGAGACCAAAGTCAGATCTGTAATTGAACCGGTTGGCACTGGCACTCTTAGGGCATATCCGTCAAGTTTGCCTTTTAGCTCTGGAAGGACCAAGCCGATTGCCTTAGCTGCACCAGTTGAAGAAGGAACAATATTAATTCCAGCTGCTCGCGCGCGTCTGAGGTCTGAGTGAGGTCCGTCCTGCAGATTTTGATCGGCGGTGTATGCGTGAACTGTGGTCATAAGACCATTTTCAATACCGAACTTGTCGTTGAAAACTTTTGCCATCGGAGCTAGGCAGTTTGTGGTGCACGAGGCGTTTGAAATTATGTGGTGCTTGTCAGCGTCGTAAAGGTGCTCGTTGACACCAATAACGAATGTTTCAGCGTCACCGGTAGCTGGGGCTGAAATAAGTACTTTCTTGGCCCCGGCTTTGATGTGGGCGCTGGCTGCTTCAGCATCTGTGAAACGACCAGTTGATTCGATTACGATGTCAACTCCAAGGTCACCCCAACCAAGGTTTGCTGGATCGCGCTCAGCTAAGACTTTAATTACCTGCTTGCCAACAACTATGTTCTGACCATCGACAGTGACCTCCTGTGGCAGACGGCCAGTAACAGAGTCATACTTCAGAAGGTGTGCCAAGGATTTTGGATCACTTAGGTCGTTAACAGCAACGATTACTAAGTCGCTGTTCTTTGCTAGTAAAGCGCGAAGATAGTTTCTACCGATACGACCAAAACCATTAATCCCAACACGTGTTGCCATTACCTTCTCCTTGTTAAAGACAGCGCTCGGCCATCGATTATGTCGCCCCTAAAGGCGGTGAACTTTGGCTATGCCAATAGACCAGGGGTTTTGTCCCCAGCCGCAGTAAATCTTTGCTGGACATCAGACCAATTGATGATGTTCCAGAAAGCCTTTACGTAGTCACCTTTGACATTTACGTAATCTAAGTAGAAAGCGTGCTCCCACATATCTAGCATTAATAGTGGAACTGAGGCAGGAACAACGTTTCCCTGCTGGTCATAAAGCTGTTCAATGATGAGACGCTGGCCTAAAGTGTCCCAGGCAAGAAAAGCCCAGCCCGATCCCTGGATTCCCATTGCCGCCGCATTGAAGTGTGCTTGGAATGCCTCGAATGAGCCAAAGCTTTCCTTGATTGCATTTTCCAGTTCACCCTCAGGACGATCTGTGTTAACAGGTGCGAGGTTCTTCCAGAAAATTGAGTGATTGACGTGGCCGCCTAGGTGAAATGCCAAGTCCTTTTGAAGTTTGTTTACCCAGGTAAAGTCGTTTTTCGCACGGGCCTCTTCAAGCAACTCAAGAGTAGTGTTTGCCCCAGCCACATAGGCAGCGTGATGCTTAGAGTGGTGAAGTTCCATAATTCGAGCCGAAATGCTTGGCACCAGGGCTGAATAGTCGTAGCTAAGTTCCGGAAGTGAGTACTTGGTCATGGCCGATGGCTCCTATGGAAGATGGTTTTATCTAAGTTTAAGGCTATTTGGGGTGGTCTTTCGCCAAAATCGGGCCTAGTCGAGATCCTCTGGCAGGAAGGCATCGGTTGCCGGAATACCAAGCTCCTCAGCGCGCTTATCGGCCATGGCCAATAGGCGCCTAATCCGGCCGGCGATGGCATCTTTGGTCATTGCCGGTTCAGCTAGGTGGCCCAGCTCATCCAAGCTAGCCTGCTTGTGCTTCAAGCGAAGCGTTCCGGCGTAGAGAAGGTGCTCGGGTATTTCTGCCCCAAGTATTTCCAGCGCCCTCTCAACTCTCGCACCGGAGGCAACGGCCGCCTGTGCTGAGCGCCTGAGATTGGCGTCATCAAAATTAGCTAAACGATTGGCTGTGGCCCGCACCTCTCGACGTAGGCGCATCTCTTCCCAGCGAATTACCTGAGTGTGTGCGCCCATTTGAGTGAGCATGGTGGCAATTGCCTCTCCCTCGCGAATCACAACCCGATATACGCCCCTGACCTCTCTAGCCTTTGCAGTGACACCAAGTCGACGTGCCACACCCACCAGGGCCATAGCGGCCTCATTGCCCGGGGCAGTTATTTCCAGTGCCGCGGATCTGCCCGGGTCTGTCAAAGAACCGTGGGCCAGAAAAGCGCCACGCCAAACCGCCTGCGCTTCTGGGATAGAGCCTGAAACCAAATTTGCCGGCAAGCCACGAACCGGCCTGCCTCTTTGGTCAAGTAATCCAGTTTGACGGGCTAAGACCTCGCCCTGGTTTATGACTCTAACCTGGTACCGATTTCCTTTTCGAAGACCGGATGCGGTTATTACTGCAAGCTCGCTATCGATTCCGAAAAGTTCGGACAGATCCTTGCTAACCCTTCTTGCTAGCTGCGAAGTTTCTAGCTCTACCTCGACGGCAACTTTTCCGGAGATTAGATGAAGCCCGCCAGAGAATCTGAGAATTGTGGAAAGCTCAGCAACTCGAACAGCATTCTTTCCTATTTCAAGCCTGGATAATTCATCTTTTAGATCGCTGGTTAGTGCCACGTGTATTCCTACTCTTTCCCCAAGTCGCGGTGCCTAATTGTGACCGCCACGTCATCAATAGTTTCCAGTGCAGTAGCTAGCGCTAGAGACATGGCGACCGATCGGTGCTTTCCTCCGGTGCAGCCAATAGCAATAGTCACGTACCTTTTGTTTTCTCTTATGAATCCTTGTAAAACTGGTTTTAGGGTGTTGATGTAGTTTTCAAGAAATTCGCTCGCTCCTTCTTGAGCTAAAACGAAATCTGAAACCTGCTTATCTTCTCCATTCAGAGCTCTAAGTTCATCAACCCAAAATGGGTTTGGCAGGAAACGCATATCAGCAACCAAATCTGCGTCCGTTGGCAGCCCGTACTTAAAACCAAAACTAAGAATGCTGATCTGCAGCTTTCGCGTTTGGGATAGGGAGAAACCGTCAGAAATCTTGGTTGAAAGCTGGTGAACATTCAAATCGCTGGTGTCAATGATTACATCGGCAAGCTCTCTAATTCCTAGAAGCTTTGTTCTTTCATCTGAAATACCATCAAGAATTGTGCCATTACCCTGCAACGGATGAGGCCTACGAACAGACTCAAATCTTTTTACGAGCGCTGAATCGGTAGCTTCTAAAAAAAGAACTCTGAGATTGATTTCTCGAGTTCTCAACTGAGTTAGGTGTTCGCTTAGTTCGGAGAAGAACTCTCCACCTCGAACATCGATTACAACTGCGAGACGCGGAAGCGGATTCTTAGCGAGAGTAAAAAGGTCAGATATTGGCCCAAGCATCTGAGGCGGAAGATTATCAACCACGTACCAGCCAAGATCTTCTAAAGCATTTCCTACTGTGGAGCGCCCAGCCCCAGACATGCCGGTCACAATAAGCAATTCGTGTTTTCGCTGCAAACTCAAGTGACCTCCCCTGGCTCTCGGCGTGTTGCCCGCTCTGAAGCGATTTTCATAGTCTAGCCGTTCGCGACACGCCGAAGAGACGCTTTGAACTAGTTCAGCGCGGTCAAGATCTCCTGGGCGAGAACGGGCCCGATTCCAGCAACTTCGGATATCTCCTCAGCACTAGCCGCACGAAGGCGTTTAGCCGAGCCAAAATGCCTCAGCAGTGCACTAACTCGCTTATCACCAAGACCTGAAATTGAACTCAGCTGACTGGCAACGGATTTCGAGCGTTTTTGCCTCTGATAAGTGATGGCAAATCGGTGGGCTTCATCTCGGATACGTTGCAGTAGAAAAAGCTCGTCGGTGGCCCTTGGGAAAATTATCGGAAAACTTGAGCCTGGTCGCCAGACTTCCTCAAGACGCTTTGCTAATCCAATAACCGTCAAACCGCTAACTCCACTATCTTCAATTGCCCTCTGTGCGGCATTCACCTGTGGTAGACCTCCATCGACGATAAGCAAGGATGGCCGATAGGAGAACTTTCCATTTGGGTCTAATTCGGCAGAGTGCTCCGGGTTCTTCAAATACTTTAGCCGCCTTGAGAGAACCTGGTAAATAGACCCAGTGTCGTCTGTTGTTTCCTCAATTGAGAAGCGTCGATACTGATCTTTTTTGGCTAGGCCGTCTTCAAATACCACCATGGATGCGACTACATCAGTTCCCCCAAGGTGAGAAACGTCAAAGCATTCAATACGAAGTGGAGCGGATTCAAGCCCTAAAATTTTCTGAATGGCACTGAGCGCATCAGCCCTTGCCGTGAAGTCACTACTTCGACGATTCTTGTAAACCATAAGTGAATGCTTGGCGTTCATAAGAGCGGTCGAGGCAAGGCCGGCTTTATCGCCTCGGCTAGCAACGTGCAGGTCAACCTTTCGACCACGAAGCTCGCTCAACCACTGAGCTATCTCCTTACTGTCGTCTGGTAAAAGTGGAACAATAACTTCTTTTGGCACCTCTTGTTGTTCCGCACCATCGATGGGCGCGTAAACATTTTGCATCACGTACTCAACTAATTCACCAGTGCTGCGTTCAAGTTCTTTGTCGATCACCCAGCCTCGAACACCTCTAATTCTCCCGGCCCGGACAATAAACATTGAGACAGCAGCCGCGAGTTCATCTTCTGCGATACCGAAGACATCAGCATCTGTCTGATCGCTAAACACAACGGTGCTTTTCTCGAGAACTGCTTCAAGCGCATCGATGTCATCGCGATAGGCGGCGGCTAGTTCATACTGTTGTGATTCAGAGGCCACACTCATTTTTTTACGAAGAGTCTCAACATGCTTTAGGTCACCGCCAGCCATGAAGTCCACAAAATTCTTAGAAATCGCCTTGTGCTCTGCAACGCTTACTCGTTCGACGCAAGGGGCAGCACATTTTCCAATGTCCCCAAGAAGGCAGGCCCGATTGGTTGACTTCGCCCTCTGGAAAATACCTTTGGTGCACGAGCGAACTGGATAAACCTTGAGAAGAGTGTCTAATGTTTCCCGTACCGCCCAAGCTTGGGTGTAAGGGCCAAAATACTTTACTCCCTTGAGTTCTCTATTTCTAGTGATGAATGCGCGCGGAACACTCTCGCCAACAGAAATAGCTAGATACGGATACGACTTGTCATCCTTGAATCGAACGTTGAAGGGTGGTTTGTACTGCTTTATCCACGTAAATTCGAGTTGTAGTGCCTCGTACTCAGTTTTTACTATCGTCCACTGCACATCGACAGCAGATGTGACCATTCGTCTAGTTCTTTCGTGCAGCGATTCTAGAGGTGCAAAATAGTTGCTAAGTCTATTTCTAAGATTCTTGGCTTTTCCTACGTAAAGAACTCTGCCATTTTCATCAAGCCAGCGATAAACCCCAGGGTCGGTTGGAATTTCACCAGCTTTTGGACGAAACGACAGATTGCTGGACACTAGCTGAGAATCTCTTTTAGGAATCCACCGGTGAAGCTCTTTGAGTTTCTAGAAATTTGCTCAGGGGTTCCAACGGCGATTATTTCCCCACCTCTTGAACCACCCTCCGGCCCAAGGTCAATGACCCAGTCTGCACATTTGATGACGTCAAGATTATGTTCGATAACAACTACCGTATTTCCCTTCTCAACCAAGCTGTTCAGAACCAAAAGAAGCTTTCGAACATCTTCAAAATGGAGTCCGGTTGTTGGTTCGTCAAGGACGTAGATAGTTCGTCCGTTTGAGCGTTTCTGCAGTTCAGTTGCAAGCTTGACTCTTTGCGCCTCACCACCGGATAGGGTCGTCGCACTTTGGCCAAGACGCACATAGCCAAGACCTACCTCAACCAGAGTGTCTAGATACCTTGCAATTGAGGTAATTGCTGCGAAAAACTCGGCCGCCTCGGAGATTGGCATTTCGAGAACCTCGGCTATGTTCTTCCCTTTGTACTTAACTTGAAGTGTTTCTCGGTTATAGCGCTGACCGTTGCAAATCTCGCAAGAAACATAGACATCCGGAAGGAAATTCATCTCAATTCTGAGCGTTCCATCACCTGAACAAGCCTCGCAGCGGCCACCTTTGACGTTGAATGAGAAACGTCCCTGTTGATAGCCCCGTGCTTTTGATTCTTGAGTCTCGGTGAATAGTTTTCGTATGTGATCAAAAACCCCGGTGTATGTAGCTGGATTTGAGCGTGGTGTTCTACCAATTGGATTCTGGTCAACGTGCACAACCTTGTCTAAGTTCTCAAGGCCTTCAATTCTTATGTGCTTTCCGGCAACACCTTTTGCGCCATTAAGTTTATTTGCCAGCACCTCGTACAGCACGTCATTGACCAACGATGACTTTCCAGAACCACTAACTCCGGTTACAGCCGTGAATGTGCCTAGGGGGAAAGTCACATCAACTTTCTTAAGGTTGTTTTCTCTGGCGCCAATAACTTGTAAAACTCTTTTTGGGTCTGTCGGTCGCCTTGATGTTGGAGTCGTTATTTCAGCTCTGCCACTCATGTAGTCTCCGGTGATGGACTTTGTATTCTTGATCAGGCTTTTATAGTCGCCGCTGTGAACCACTTCACCACCGTGTACCCCAGCACCCGGACCAATGTCGACCACCCAGTCGGAAGCCTTAATTGTGTCTTCATCGTGTTCAACGACAATTAGGGTGTTACCTAGATCACGGAGCTTCATCAGTGTTTCAATTAGCCTGCGATTGTCTCGCTGGTGTAGTCCAATACTCGGCTCATCCAACACGTAGAGAACACCGGTTAGACCGCTGCCAATCTGAGTTGCCAGGCGAATACGCTGCGCCTCTCCTCCGGAAAGCGTGCCGGCTGACCTCTCAAGGCTTAGATAGTCGAGACCAACCGAAATTAAGAAATCCAGTCTGGATTTAATCTCGCGTAACACCTGGGCGGCAATCTTTACATCTCTTTTATCAAGAGATATGTCTTTGAAAAACCTAACCGTTTCACCAAGGCTAAGGGCTGTTACATCAGCAATTGATTTTGATGCTACTTTGACGGCAAGAACTTCAGGTTTTAGGCGAGCCCCATTACAGGCTGGACAAGGAACTTCTCTTAGAAAGTCTGACCACTTCGCTCTGGAGTAATCGTTTTCGGATTCGAGATACTTTCTTTCAATGTAGTTCAGCACACCCTCAAAACCAGTGGTGTACTTCATTTCTCGACCGTACCTATTCTTGTACTTGACCTGAACATCAAAGTTGTTTCCGTAAAGTACTGCCTCTTTCACTTCATCCGATAATGAGTTCCATGGTTTGTTCAAGGAAAACTTCATGTCCTGCGCTAGGCCATCAAGCATTCTGGAAAAATAGTGAAACAGACCCTTACCTTGAGTCGACCAAGGAAGGATCACCCCTCCATTTATGGACTCATCTGGATCGCCAATTACTAGGTCTGGATCTACGGCCTGCTTCACGCCTAAACCCGAACATGCGGGACATGCTCCAAACGGGGCGTTAAATGAAAATGTTCTTGGTTCTATCTCTGTTAGCGAAAGTGGATGCTCGTTAGGGCACGACATTTTTTCACTGAAGACTCGAGTTTTACCCGCACCGGCCTTGGCGTCGACGAGTTCCACCAGGATTCTTCCGTCGGCAAGCTTGAGTCCGGTTTCAACTGAATCCGTCAGTCGCCCGATTATGTCTTTCTTGCTAACTAGACGATCAACAACTACTGAGATGTCGTGCTTGAACGTTTTCTTCAGTGGCACAGCCTCTGCAAGTTGGATAGTTTCGCCATCAACAACGGCTCTGGCAAATCCTTGAGCGTTCAGATCTCTAAAGAGATCTTCGAAGGTACCTTTCTTCTGATCGACAATTTGAGCCAAAATCATAAACTTGGTTCCCTCAGGAAATTCAAGGATTTGATCCACTATCTGCTGTGGTGTTTGCCTCACGATCTTCTCACCGCACTCGGCACAGTGTGGAACGCCAATACGTGCCCATAAGAGCCTTAAGTAGTCATGAATTTCAGTGATCGTGCCAACAGTGGACCTTGGATTCCGGTTGGTCGATTTTTGATCGATGGAAACAGCAGGGCTAAGGCCTTCAATGAAATCAACGTCTGGCCTATCTACCTGTCCTAGGAATTGCCTAGCGTAAGCCGACAGAGATTCTACATATCTGCGTTGACCCTCAGCAAAGATTGTGTCGAAAGCTAGAGAGGATTTACCAGATCCACTAAGTCCGGTAAAGACCACCATTGAGTTTTTTGGGATCTCGAGGTTCAAGTTTTTGAGATTGTGCACCCGGGCGCCCTTGACGACCAGCATGTCCTCAGAAGTGGCTAATGATTTCGGCATTCTACGATTCTACGCATGGCCGGCCTTCTCTATCTGCCGAAGCTCGTACTTGAGTTCCGAGATTTCATCTCGAAGTCTTCCGGCTAACTCGAATTTTAGCTCCGCTGCTGCTGCCTTCATTTGCGTGTCAAGATCAACGACAATTTCAAGAATCTGGTCGTAGGCCAATCCGGCGATGCCGCTTCTTGAGCGGATCGGAATACTATTTTTAGCGTCTCGACCTCTCTTACCAGAGCTCGATTTTGCAAGAAGCTCCGCGGTGTCTTTTTCTTCCAACAAAATCTGATCTGTTATGTCGGCGATTTTTTTTCTTAGTGGCTGTGGGTCCACGCCAGCTTCTGTGTTGTACGCAATTTGCTTATCGCGTCTTCGATTTGTTTCTTCAATTGCTCTTGCCATTGAATCAGTGACTCTATCTGCATACATGTGCACTTCGCCGCTGATGTTTCTCGCAGCTCTTCCGATGGTTTGCACCAAGGAGGTCGTTGATCGTAGAAAGCCCTCTTTGTCAGCATCGAGAATGCTGACCAATGAGACCTCAGGCAGATCCAGCCCCTCTCTAAGAAGATTGATTCCGATAAGTACATCAAAAACCCCGCTTCTTAGCTCACGAAGAAGTTCAACACGGCGCAGAGTGTCAACATCCGAATGTAGGTAGCGAACTCTTACCCCGGCTTCAGTTAAGAAATCCGTGAGCTCTTCAGCCATCTTCTTAGTGAGCGTGGTGACTAAAACTCTTTCATCTTTTGCCGCGCGTACTCGGATTTCTTCAAGAAGATCGTCTATTTGGCCCTTGCTTGGCTTTATGACAATCTTTGGATCAACAAGTCCGGTGGGTCTGATTATTTGTTCGACAATCCCAGCACCGAGATTCATTTCATATTTTCCTGGTGTTGCTGAAAGGTAAACGGTTTGCCCTACTCGCTCTTTGAACTCGAGCCACTTGAGCGGTCGGTTATCAAGTGCTGATGGGAGCCTAAAACCATGTTCGACTAGGGTTCTCTTTCTACTTGAGTCTCCCTCATACATGGCACCAATCTGCGGCACAGTCACGTGGGATTCATCGATGACGGTTAGGAAATCTTCTGGGAAGTAATCCAACAGGCAACTCGGAGCAGATCCTGGCTCACGGCCGTCAATGTGCCTTGAGTAGTTCTCGATGCCAGAGCAGAAGCCAATCTCTCTAATCATCTCGAGATCGAATGTAGTTCTCATCTTGAGTCTTTGCGCCTCAAGTAGTTTCCCCTGCTGCTCTAGTTCTTTTAGACGCCAGACAAGCTCTTCTTCAATGCCTTCGATCGCCTTTCCCATTTTCTCTGGCCCCGCCATGTACAAAGAGGCAGGAAAAATTGAGACAGCGGAAAGTTTTTGAGATATTTCTCCGGACAAGGGGTGGAGGGTGTGCAGAGATTCAATCTCGTCGCCGAAGAATTCAATTCTGATAGCCATCTCTTCGTTGACTGGGATTATTTCTAGAGTGTCCCCCTTGACTCTGAAATTTCCTCGGATGAACTCGTAATCGTTTCTGCTGTACTGCATGCCGATAAGTTTTCGAATGAGATCATCACGATCTATTTGCTGACCAACCTGCAGGGTTATTCGGCTGTTCAGGTACTCTTCCGGTGCCCCCAAACCGTAAATGCATGAAACGGTACTCACCACCACAACATCTCTTCGACTTAGCAGGCTGGTGGTTGCCGAATAGCGCAGCCTCTCTACTTCTTCGTTGATCGAGGAATCTTTTTCGATGAAGGTGTCAGTCTGAGCAACATATGCTTCAGGCTGGTAGTAGTCGTAATAGCTAACGAAGTATTCAACCGCATTGTTTGGCAGAAGCTCGCGAAATTCGGTTACCAGCTGTGCCGCAAGAGTCTTGTTATGCGCAAGAACAAGAGTTGGTCGCTGGACCGCTTCGATTAGCCATGCAGTTGTAGCTGACTTACCGGTTCCGGTTGCGCCAAGTAAAACCACGTCGGTTTCACCTGCTTGAATTCTTTGAGCTAGATCCGCGATTGCAGTTGGCTGATCGCCGGATGGCTTAAAATCAGAAACAACCTCAAAAGGAGCAAAAGATCTAGTTGCTTGCATTTGTTTCGGCCAATCTTTCTATCTTGCTCCAGAGTTGTCTGGCATCCTTTAACAGCGCCTCGATTGGCTGATTTGAGTTCAGGATTTCATCGGCAGCATTTGCTCGTTGGGCCGGGGTTGCTTGGGAATCTATTCGGAGAGTTGCTTGCTCCTCAGTTAGGCCTCGGTGCTTCACTAGACGTTCAATCTGCTTATCCCTAGGAGCCTCGACTGTAACAACAAGATCAAAGTCATTATCAACGGAAGCCTCAACTAGCAACGGAACGTTATAGATCACTATTGAATCTGCAGGAAGCTCGGAGAA
>CAEZSZ010000021.1_pt1 | contig 10540 bp, 11 predicted proteins | sample 7264091 | NCBI WGS metagenome assembly CAEZSZ01 (sample SAMEA6813792, study PRJEB35770) | uncultured Rhodoluna sp. | biome: Freshwater; feature: Freshwater reservoir; material: water | place: Czech Republic | collected 2016-08-15 | depth 0.5m m
GCCTGCCCCTCGTATTCATAAAGTCCGACGAGTCCCGGGCGCCACGAGGATGGTAGTTCCTGATCTTGATAACTGCTCAGAGTCAAATCACCTGTTGGCACTCCGGCGCCAACCACACTGAAGAAATCGGTTCGGTTGTGCTGACGATCAAGCCAAAAGGAATTTTCTTGATTGGCAAAAAACTGCAAAAAAGCATCTGCCGGAGTTATCCAACCACGTAGGGTCAAGCTAAACAGTCTCACTGATAGCCCCTTTTGAATAAGTTCTGGTTTAGATTCACGCTTGCTGGCAAATGAGTTCTCCGGCGCGATTTTCTAGCATTGCATTCTTAATCTAGATTAGAGGCAACTTAGAGATTGAGGGATTGAAAATGGAGCCGGAGCAGGTATTTGTCTTGCGCTCAGGCACGCTAACTCCAGAATCGGTAGAGAATCTACTGGTTGGCAATCTTTCCGTTGCAGATAGCTGGTTGGTGGACAATTCTCGAGCAAGGCATTTGCCGGAGCACTACCAAAGATTTAAGAGTTGGGTTTTGGAAATTGAACCAGATCTAGGCGCGCTTGACGAGTTTTTTGAGCAGGTCACGGAACTTACCCCTAGGCAGGGAATGTGGTTCCCAAGAATTGAATACATCACTAGCGTCGATAGCAAGCAGAGTCAGTTAGTCCTTCGAATGAGAGCAGCGCCGCCACTGGAGAGCTCAATTGTGCTTTGGAGTTTTTCTGAGCCAGATCCAAGACTAAATCCGTTGGTCAAAGGACCTGACCTGAGTCTTGGGATGCAGATGAGAAGAGCTGCACAAATGCACGGAGCTGATGAAGCAGTACTACTTACAAGTCAGGGATATATCGTTGAGGGCGCACTGACCTCATTGGTTTGGTTTAGAGGTGATGTGCTTTGTGCACCTGGTGATGACATTGATTGGATTCCAAGTATTACCCGTAAAGAAGTCTTTGCAATCGCCGAATCAATGGGAATGCAAACCAGAAGCGAAACAGTAAAGCCTGCGGATCTAGTGGGATTGGAAATTTGGGCGCTAAGTTCCCTGCATGGCATTAGGACTGTTGAAAGTTGGGTGGATTTAGGTGGTCCAGTTGGGCCAGCACGCCATTTTGAAGCATTTAGTAAAAGAATGAGGATTCTTTCAGCAAGTATCTAGTATTTTGATGGGATTATTAACCAGTGAATGAAATTCTAGATTGGCTGCTGAACACGGTTCAAAGCGTTGATCCAACCCTTCGAAACCTACTAGCCGGTCTAGCCATCATGCTAGAGACCTCCCTTTTTGTGGGACTGGTCATGCCAGGAGACACCGTAGTCCTGGTTGCCTCAACTGGAGTCGCTAACCTGGCTGACTTTTTCTGGCTATTAGGGGCGGTCCTACTGGGTTCACTTATTGGTGAAACAATCGGCTTTGGTATTGGTCGTCTCTTCGGCGAGCGCATTAGAAGAAGTAAGTTCGGCCAAAAAATTGGCGAGAAGAATTGGCAACTAGCCGATAACTTCATTGAGGCCCGCGGCGGTATCGCTGTTGCCATCTCAAGATTTTTACCGGTGCTGCACTCTCTCGTGCCAGTGGTAGCCGGTGCAACCAAGATGCGCTACCGAGTCTTTATTCGATGGACTTTCGCCGCCTGTGCCGTCTGGGCTTCTCTATACGTAAGTGTTGGCTACTTGGCTAAAGAAAGCTACGAGCAAATTGGTGGCACCTTGAAATTTGGGGCCGTTGCGTTTATTGCAATTATTTTGATCTTCGTCACCTTGGTTCACTTTGCCAAGAAGCGCCTAGAGAAGACTGCGGTCAAGATGGTTGAAGATGACAAGGCTGAAAAATTCTCCAAGCTTGAGGGTTAGTTCATGTGTGGCCGCTTTGTGATTGCTAGGGCAGTCGGTGAAATACAAACAATCTTTGAAGCCGATGAGATTATCGGTGAAATGCCTGGCATTAGTTTTAATGTTGCCCCCACTCAGCAGATTCCAATCATTGTTGATCGTGCATTTGAAAAAGACACTAATGGCGCGCCCCTTGGGGAGCTAAGCCGCGAAATTCACTCAGCTCGCTGGGGTTTGGTTCCTCGTTGGGCAAAGAGTCCCACTGAGCATGCGCCGCTAATCAATGGGCGCATTGAGACGATTTTAGAAAAGCCCTCATTCAAGGACTCCGTGATTCGTCGACGCTGCGTTATTCCTGCCTCTGGCTACTACGAGTGGCATGTAGCCGCCGATGGCAGCAAACAGCCCTATTACATAACTGCCGGCACCGATGGCATGTTTGCCCTGGCAGGTCTTTATGAGTGGTGGGCAGATCCAACTAAGGCTGCAAATGACCCAGCTCGCTGGCTACTTTCTGCCACCACGCTGACCAAACACACCGCACCGGAGCTAGCTCATATCCACGATAGAAACCCGGTGCTGCTATCTCCTGCCACCTTTGAGGCCTGGCTTGATCCGCACATTGAGGGCGATCAGCAGCTGCTTGAAGCTGTGGCCTCGGATTCTGACCTGGTGGCTGGTGAGGCTGAATTCTTCAAGGTCGGCACCGATGTTGGCAAGGTTAGCAACAACTCTGAACTACTAATCAAGCCGCTTTAGCCGCTGGAGGGCTAAAAAGCCTCAAATTTGCTTTGTCGCGGATACCCCATACACTCTTAACATTCGAACACTTGTTCGAACGTTAGTGAGGGGTCAAAATGGGCGAAAACATCTCTGTTTCGCTGAACCGGACAGGTGAGCCGGTTGAGTTTAGTTGGCGGGGCTCTAGTTACCGCGTGGTTTCTAAGCCGGAACGCTGGTTTAGCCGCAGGCAGTGGTGGGCTGAGGCTAGCCGGGTCCAGCGAGGAATCGGCAAAGAGGTTCTTGAGGTGGAGATGTGGCGTCTACACACCCAGGATGGCTTTGTTGAGCTGATGCACACCGCGCAAAACGACTGGCGCCTAGTGCGCACCTATCACTAGGGGGTGCACCTCGTGAGCTTTTTCACCCACCTTCATGTGGCCTCAGCGTTTTCAGCCCACTACGGAGTTACTCGGCCAGAAAAAATGGTTGAGGCCGCTAGAGCCCTTGGCTTTAGCTCTATAGCAATCACCGATCGAGACGGGCTCTATGGCGCGGTGAAACATATCGGCGCATGTGTGGCCCTTGGGGTAGCACCGATTATCGGTGTTGATCTAAATATTTTTGATGACGACGGCTCTAGCCTTGGTCGCTGCGTTATTTTGGCACACGGCAATAATCAGGGTGCCGGCTGGAAAACTCTCTGCCAAATAGTTTCTTTCGCTCATGAAAAACAAAAACTAAATGGTGCTCATAAAAAATCAGTCGGCATTGGTCGGCGTATGCTCTCTGAGCTTTTAGCAAATTCCAACTGCACGCTACTGCTTGGTCCAGATAGTGATGTCGGCCGTCAGGTGGTGGCCGGTAATCGAGCTGAGGCAGAGCTACTGCTAGAAAACTGGCACGGTTTATTTCAGCAGCCGGGAAGTTTTGGAATAGAAATTGTTAGCCACCTAACAAAACCAGGAACTGCATTTTCTACCCTTCAGGCCAGACGCATGCTTGAGCTTGCCGATCAAAAAAGTATTCCCACCGTGCTAACTAATGCGGTGCGCTATCTGGAGCCAGATGATGCGCTAACCGCTGATGTCCTTGATGCGGCCAGGCATCTTGAAGCGCTTGGCTTATTTGAAGAGCAGCCAAATGCTCAGGCCTGGATGAAGCCAACTGAGAAAATGTTGGCACTGGCCATAGAGATAACTGAAGATCGAAACCGCGCACTAGAGCTTTTTGATGTCACTGCAAAACTTGCTGAGCGCTGCCGGTTAGAACCAGTAAGCGATTGTGGCTGGGGAAAGCCTAAAACCCCGGAGCAATCAGCTCTTGGTATTACTGGAAATCCATTTGAGGTGCTTTGGCAAAAAGCACACTCAGAAATTGAACGCTACTACCCAAGAGAAAATAAAAGACTCATCCAGCAGGTGCAGCACCGTTTAGGCCAAGAGCTAATCACCATAAACAAACTTGGTTTTGCCACCTACTTTCTAACAGTTGCCGATGTAGCGCAAATGATTCGGGATATGAAGATTAGGAGCCAAGCTCGCGGTTCCGGTGCTGGCTCACTGGTGAATTACCTACTGGGAATCAGTGGAGTAGATCCGATTGAGCACGATCTACTCTTTGAGCGCTTTCTAAGCACCGAGCGATCAAGCCTTCCTGATATTGATATCGATGTTGAATCAGCTAGGCGGCACGATATCTACCGGGCAATTTTCAAACGCTACGGTAGTCAAAGAGTGACCCTGCTATCGATGCAGAGCACATATCGAGGTCGTGGGGCTATGCGAGAATCAGGTTTAGCACTGGGCTTAGCCGAGGATGAAATTGATGACATCGCTAAAAACATGTGGCGCTTTAGTGCCGGAAGTTTTCGCGGTGCACTAGCAATTAAGCCTGAGCTGGCTCAATTTGCTGCCGCGGTAGAAGAAGATCGCCGAATGAATCTATTGGTGGATATGACCGAAAGGTTAGATCGGCTCCCCCGATATATTTCCATGCATCCGTGCGGAGTAATTCTTGGAGATTCAACGCTTCTAAATTTGACCCCGGTTGAGCCATCCGGTGCGGGGCTGCCGATGAGTCAATTTGATAAAGATGATATGGATCCAATGGGTTTTCTGAAACTCGATGTGCTTGGGGTGCGAATGCAAAGCACCATGGCTTATGCCATTCAAGAAATTTCCCGGGTGCGCGGTGAAAATGTTGACCTCGATAGAGTCCCCCGAGATGACGCTGAAACTTTCAAAGCTATCCGGACCACTAATACCCTGGGTGTTTTTCAGATAGAAAGCCCAGGCCAGCGTGAGCTAACCGGAAAGCACCAGCCCACTCAATTCAATGATCTAACCATTCAAATTTCGCTGTTTAGGCCAGGTCCGATGAAGGGCAATATGATTGCGCCCTACCTTGATGGCCGCCATGGTTTTGCTAAGCCAGATTTCATTCATCCAGACCTGGAGCCAATTCTTCGCGAGAGCTGGGGGGTAGTTATCTTTCATGAACACGTTATTCGCATTCTCAATGTGATGACTGGTTGCACTCTGGCAAAAGCTGATGAACTACGCCGTTCTCTAGAAAACCCAAGAGCCAATCAAATGGTCAAGCAGTTTTTCAAAAAAGAAGCTGCTGCCAGAAAATATCCAGCAGCGGTAATTGAAAAAGTTTGGAAAATTCTTGAAGGCTTCAGTAGTTTTGGTTTTTGCAAGGCGCACGGTGCTGCCTTTGCGCTACCCACCTATCAGAGCGCCTGGCTAAAAACCCACTACCCAACTGAGTTTATGGCTGGGCTATTTACCCATGACCCGGGTATGTATCCAAAGCGTCTGCTACTAAGCGAGGCTCGTCGACTTGGGGTAAACCTGCTACCAATTGATGTGAACTGCTCAACTAATGAATATCGCGTAGAAAAAATAAAGCGTAAAACCATTGATCATCAAATAATCAAATCCGACGAATCAGATATCGGTGTTCGAATGGCGCTCAATGAAATTCAAGGAATAAGTGAAGCTGAGATTGAGCGAATCATAAATGAACAGCCCTTTGTGGATGTGGCTGATTTTTATCTACGAGCTAAGCCCTCTAGGCGCAGCCTAGAAAGATTGGCGCTGATTGGAGCGCTTGATCAGCTGGGTTACCAAAGTGGCGGTGAGGGCGTAACCCGAGGTGACATTGTGGCTCGGGTTAGACAGCTAAATGCTCTCAAAAAGCGCCCAATTCCAAATCAAGATCAACCAACCCTTGATTTTGAAATATTTGAGCAGCTACCAACTGGAAACTTAGAAATGAGCGTGGATCAAAAAGTGCAGCATGAACTAGAGATTATGAATCTAGATTTCAGCCAGCATGTGCTTGATCAATATCGCCCAATGCTTGATGAAATGGGCGTAGTCAACAGCAGCGAGCTGGTTAGCATGCGTGGCAAATCAGATGTCCTCGTTGCTGGGGTAAGAGTTGCCACTCAAACACCACCAATGAAATCAGGAAAGCGCGTTGTCTTTATAACTCTTGATGATGGCACCGGATGCAGTGACTCAACTTTTTTCAACGAAGCTCAGAGCCGCTGCAGCAATATTTTGTTCAACACAAAGCTATTAATAATCTCTGGCAAGATCAGGCGCACCGGGGTGCGCGGTGTTTCCCTGATGGCAGAAAATGCCTGGGATCTAAAAGAGCTTTGGGATCAGTGGCTAGTTGCGGTTGAAAATCGAGAGCAAGCGCAGAATTTCTACGTATAGCCAGATCAATGAAGCAACCAAACCAAAAGCGGCACGCCACTCGTTTTCAACTGGTAGGCCCTCACGGCTACCAACAGTGATTGCCTCAAAATCAAGATTTAAAGTAAATGCAGCTAGACCAACACCGGCCAGAGCGATTAACCAACCAAAGCTTGAGCCATAGGCACCAGCTGAGTTCGTGAACAGTGAGACCAATAGGTTAATTCCAGCAAATGCCAAGTAACCGATAAGGGCAAAGGTCATAACTCTGGTGAAACGAGCGTTTACTTTAATCCAACCAAAGCGATAAGCGGCAAACATTGCACCTGCAGTGCAAAGAGTTGCAAGAACTGCTTGCTGGGCAATGCCTGGGTACATGGTTTCAAAAACTAGAGTGATGCCGCCAAGGAACACTCCCTGCACAGCCGCGTAGCCGATGATTACTCCAGGACGAACCTTCTTACCGAAGGCGGCCCATAGACCTAGACCTAGACCAACAATCATTGCTGGAAGAACTAGGCCGGTCAGCTGAAAGAACCAGGTAACTCCAGCGGTAGCAAGTAGAACCAAAAACATTCCAAAAACTTTGCCAGCGGTTCCCTCAATGGTCATCTTTGCTGAGGATGTAATTTTTGCAAACTCAGCATCTACTGCTGACTGCTCGGTGCGAGCTACAGCTACACCGGTTGACATCGCCTGGTTAAAGATTGGGTTGTGGGAAATAGCCATTTTTAGCCTTTCAGTAATTGGACTTCGAAGATGATACTAAGGGAAATCTCTGGGAATATGCTGGATGTTGACTGTTCTTTGGCTTTGGGGCCGTGCACTCCAGCAGCAATCTACTGAGCTTTGGCGACGAATTCTTCCAAGACTTGGGCTGTCGCCGAGCAGCCAGATCTAGTGACGCCAAGGTCCATATAATCCAGCAATTGATCGAGTGTTCTGACGCCACCGGAGGATTTTACTTTTAGGCGATCGCCAACGGTTTTCTTCATCAGGGCCACATTGTGACTGGTTGCTCCCTCACTACCAAAACCAGTAGAGGTCTTCACATAGTCAGCTCCGGCATTTTCAGTCAATTGGCAAGCCTTGATGATTTGCTCATCATTTAGAAAACAGGTCTCAAAAATCACCTTAACCGAGGCACCTTTTGCGTGGGCAACATCAACAACTGCCTTGATGTCTTTTTCCACGTAGTCAAAGTCGCCCGATAAAAGAGCAGAGACATTGATCACCATATCAATCTCAGTAGCCCCATTGGCTATAGCATCCTGAGTTTCAAATGCTTTGGTTGCAGTAGTGGTTGAGCCATGCGGAAACCCAATTACAGTGCAAACATTCACGGTGCTGCCAGCGAGAAGTTTGGCTGCCATGGCAACATCCATAGGCCTAATGCAGTAGGAAGCAGTGTTGAACTTGAGCGCTAATTCTGCTCCGGCCTGGACATCAGCATATGAAAAATCAGGCTTGAGAATTGAGTGATCTATTGTTTTTGCTACCTGATCCAAGCTGTAGCCACGGTAAGTCTTTGTCATATTGCAAGTCTAAGTTTCTTTATCTAGGGATTGGGCAATTGATAAGCCAAATAAATAATGGCCACCCCTGAGGGTGACCATTATTTGTAATACCTTGTGGACCTAAGGGGATTTGAACCCCTGACCCCCTGCATGCCATGCAGGTGCGCTACCAGCTGCGCCATAGGCCCAAGTGAAACTTTGCAACATTGGAAGTTTACACGAAACTAGGCCGCTGAGGCAGCGTCAAGTTTTATCACCGGGCAGTCCTTCCATAACCGCTCCAGTGAGTAGTACATGCGATCTTCCTCATGCATGATGTGGCAAACCAAATCACCAAAATCTAGAAGTATCCAGCGTCCAGTCTCTTTACCTTCGCGCCGAAGATACTTGACCCCAGATTCTAAAAGCTTGTCTTCGATTTCATCTGCAATAGCGGCCACCTGACGCTCACTTCGACCAGAGGCCAGAAGAAATATGTCAGTCAGCGGCATCGGTTCGGTGACATCCAGAGCCACTAGATTTTCAGCCAGCTTGTCGGCAGCAGCGGCAGCGGCGATGTTTGCTATCTTTATGGCTTTTGGGGTTGCAGGCACATTTTCCTTTGACTTACTTCAAGATTCCAAGCATAAATGCTCCGATGACTAATCCACCGATTGTTATCGAAACAATTGAAATAGTTAGCGCTGTGAAACCGCCACCTTCTCCCCTTGATCGCTTTGCAGGCATGATGCCAATTTTTCCCGAAGAGTTCACCACACCGCTGGCCCTGATTGGAGCAATTGTTGAGACGTAACCGGTCACACTGTCTAAGGCGGTAGCTTCATCCACCATCTCAGCGTCAAGAATTGTTGAAATTTCACCAGTATTTGTGGAAAGATTTGGCAGCGAGATAGAACCGGTCTTCAGCATTTCACCAGTTTCAGAAATAACTATTGCTGAATTCTCAAGTGGCTGGAAGTTATCGATAATGATCGAAGCTGTCTGAGGCTCAAGCGTCAGATTTGGTGAAACAGAGAAAATTGGAAACTCAGTTGTGATGGCTTCCTCGGCTTCGGCAAGCACCGGTTCGCGAGGTCTTAGTTCAGCGATCGGTGCTACTGGTTCTGCAATTGGTGCTATCGGTGCAGCTGGCCAAGATGGTGGAGCTTCAACAGGCGCTGCCGGTTGCACTGCAATCGGTGGTACAGGAGGCGCTGGTGCCACTGGAGCATAAGGATTAACTGCGCCGGTTGTTGAAATCTGCGGAGCGTATGGATTTACTACTCCCGTGGTGGCTATTTGCGCCGCGGATGGTTGAGTATTTGGCTGGACTGAGTCACCAGATTTTTCCGCATCGCGAAGCGAGCGTCGCGATACAAATTGATCGTCTGTCATCATGCCCCTTGATAAAGATTCTGGTCTTTGATGTATTGACTGACTGCCTCAGGCACCAGATCGTCAATTGATTCACCAGAGTTAACCTTGGCACGAATTCCGGTGGAAGACACCGACAATGCCGGAATTTCTAAAAGTTCTATCCGGGCTTCGGCATAAGCTGGTGCCTTTAGCGAATGTCCCGGCCTTGAAACTCCAACGAAAGTGGCTAGCGGCCAAAGTTTTTCAACCTGTTTCCAGCTCCCAATCCCAGAAAGAGAATCGGCGCCTGTGATGAAAAACAGTTCGGCCCCTGGCTCAAGGTTCCCTAATTCTTGCAATGTGTCGATTGTGTAGGTGGGGCCCGCTCTATCGATATCTATCGTGCTGATCTGAAAATTTGAATGACCTGCAACCGCCAACTTTGTCATCGCTAGACGATCTTGAGCAGATGCGTAGGTGGTTTTTTGCCATGGATCACCGGCTGGGATGAATATCACTGAATCCAAATTGAAGTGTTCTGCCGCTGCCTCTGCTGCGACTAAGTGACCAAGGTGAATTGGGTCAAAGGTTCCACCCATTACGCCGAGTCGAAGCATGCCCATAAAAGAGAAAGACTAGGGCAATTCCTAGTGACTGGCCTTGGAGTCGCTGACTTTGTGCTCGTGACGATTGGCGACATCACGATATGACCAGGTGACGTATGCCAATAGAACAAAAATAGACATTGCGATTACGCCGAAGATTACTGCTGGGAAAGGCAGTGCGTTCACGATTTCGTGTTCACCCTCGGTCGCGGCAAGTATTAGTGAGTTCATTTGTTTCTCCTTGTCCTCTAAGAATAACCCAGTCCGGCGACTAATGACCGCAGATTAGCTTCGGATCTGACCGTTGCCGCGGACCAGCCACTTTGTGGTGGTGAGTTCCGGTAGCCCCATTGGTCCTCGGGCATGCAATTTTTGAGTCGAAATTCCAACCTCAGCTCCAAAGCCAAACTCACCGCCGTCGGTGAATCGGGTTGACGCGTTGACCATAACAGTTGATGAGTCGACTTCCGCTAGGAATCTCTCAGCATTTTCAAGGTCCTCGGTAATTATTGACTCAGTGTGTTTTGTGGAATAACGCTTGATATGTGCCAAGGCCTCATCTAGCCCTGAGACAACCTTTACTGAGATATCCAGATCGTGATACTCGGTTGACCAGTCTTCCTCCGTTGCCGGAACAGCGGCAAAAAAGTTTTCTTGTGTTACTTGGTCACCGTGAATAGTTACACCAGACGCCGAGAGTTTATCTAGCACCGCAGGCAGGACTCGCTCAACCGCTCCTTGGTGAATCAAGAGCGTTTCAACGGCGTTGCAAACACTTGGCCGCTGCACCTTGGCATTGTGGACAATATCAACTGCC
>CAEZSZ010000022.1_pt1 | contig 10021 bp, 10 predicted proteins | sample 7264091 | NCBI WGS metagenome assembly CAEZSZ01 (sample SAMEA6813792, study PRJEB35770) | uncultured Rhodoluna sp. | biome: Freshwater; feature: Freshwater reservoir; material: water | place: Czech Republic | collected 2016-08-15 | depth 0.5m m
CTGATTGCAACATCTCCGGTGCCAGGTGGCATGTCTACCAGCAGAAAATCAAGCTCACCCCAGTAAACATCAACTAGGAATTGCTCTACCGCTCGGTGCAGCATCGGACCGCGCCAAGCAACGGGTTTGTTCGTCTCTAGAAACATTCCAATTGAAATAACTTTTACGCCGTGTGCAACTGGCGGCAAAATCATTTCATCAATTCTGGTCGGCTTAGCATCGATACCTAATTGGCCTGGAATTGAGAAACCAAATATGTCAGCATCAACCAAACCAACACGAAAGTTTTGCCTTGCTAGCTCAACTGCAAGATTTGCGGTGATTGTTGATTTACCAACCCCACCCTTTCCAGATCCAATCAAATAGACCCGAGTCAGGGTCGTTTCATCAAAAAGGTTCTGCCTAGGAGCTTTTCCGTTTCTGAGTTTTAGCTTTAGCGCATCTCTTTCTGATTTAGTCATCACTGTCATCTGCAGGTTGGTATCTAAACCAGAGAGAGCTTTACGAACATCGGCCTCAATGCTGACCGCGGCAGGACAGCCTGCAATTGTTAGCTTGACCGTTACCTCTTTACCTGAGATTTCAACCATGTCCAACTGCGTAATTGGAAGGCGCAGTTCAGGATCAATAACCGAGTCGAGCGCCTGTCTAATCAGACTTTCGCTCATCAACAATCTCTTTCAAAAGCGCACGTAGTTCATCGCGGACAAATTCCTTAGTTGCCAAATCTTCAATGGCCATGCGCAGTGCAACCACCTCGCGGGCCAGGTATTCGGTGTCATCAAGATTACGCTCAGCCATCTGGCGGTCTTGCTCAAACTTAACTCGGTCGCGATCATCTTGACGGTTTTGGGCCAGCAAAATAAGCGGCGCCGCATAAGAGGCCTGCATTGAAAGAATCAAAGTAAGTAGCGTGAAGTTGGTAGCTCTTGGATCAAATTGGGCATCGGCAGGAGCAAGTGTGTTCCAGGTAAGCCAAAGTGCAACCACAACGGTCATGGCAATTAGGAATGCACCAGTACCCATAGCGCGCGCGAAAGCCTCTGAGGCGCGACCAAATCTTTCCTGATCAATCGTCAGTCTTGGCATCAGCCGGGCGCGCTTGGAAATTGGACGGTCAAGTCTGATCTTCATCTTTGCCATTAGCTAACCTCCTCAATTGCTCGCCAGTCATCCGGTAACAGGTGATCTAGAACATCATCCACTGTTACAACACCGATAAGTCGATGCTCATCATCCACAACCGGTAGAGCCACCAAGTTGTAGTTTGCGAAGGTTCGGTGAATTACAGAAATGTGGGTATCGGCTTTTACCGGCTCCAACTCAACATCAAGCAGAACACTTAAGCGCTCGTGAGGTGGGTAGCGCAGCATCTTCTGAAAATGAACAGTTCCTAAATATCTTCCAGTTGCAGTTTCGTATGGCGGAAGTGTCACAAAAACTGAAGCAGCCAAAACCGGTGATACTTCTTTTTTGCGAATCAGCGCTAACGCTTCAGCAACTGTTGAATCGGCGGCACAGATAATTGGTTCAGTAGTCATCAAACCACCAGCAGTGAATTCATCAAAGCGCATAAGCATTCGAATGTCTTCTGCTTCTTCTTCATCCATTAGTTCAAGAATTGCCTCACTGCGCTCCTCTGGAAGATTCGCCATCAAGTCAGCGGCATCATCCGGCTCCATAAGATCCAGAACTTCGGCGGCACGTTCATCATCTAGTTCGGTAATGATGTCAATCTGCTCATCCTCAGGAAGTTCCTCAAGCACATCAGCAAGGCGCTCATCATCTAGTTCTTCGGCAACCTCGATCATTCGCTCATCTGGCAGATCCAAAAGCGCTGAGGCTAGATCGGCTGGGCGAAGTTCTGAGTAGGTGGCTAAAAGTGCGGTTGCGGTCTGAGCCTCATCTCCCTGGTGCTCCTCAGCGATTTGCTCCCAGGTGGCAAACAAAGTGGCACCGCGGGCAAATGGCGAAGCCGAAGTCTTTGGTCTTCTAAGAAAAAGTTCTGAAACCGTCCAGTCACGGTTCTTTCCTTGCTCAATGGCGATGTCCTCAATGTTTGCTGAACCTGAACCATCTTGCAGTTTGACCTTGCGGCCAAGCATTTGAGCGATCACCCGGGTTTCTTGCCCGTGCTGAGTAAAGCGACGAAGGTCGATTACACCGGTGGTAATAATTTGACCAGCTGAGATTGAAGTCACTCTGGCAATTGGCACGTAAACACGACGACGACCAGGAATTTCAATAAGCATGCCCAGAGCTTTAGGTGAGCCTGATGTACGGTGCGCCACAAGAACGTCAATGACTTTTCCAACTCGATCCCCGGCTGGGTCAAAGACGCCGCAGCCAGCTAATCTGGCGATAAATACTTTAGAAGCGCTCACCATACAACCTTAGGCCAGTCGATGGTGACGTGCCAGAATGGATTTTGTGAACAACTCTCGAACATCTAAGAATCAACCGCCTGCCGTCCCTCAGGGTGAGGTAATTGCAAATTTTAAGCAGTACCAAGATGCTCAGGACTTTGTTGACAACCTAGTAAAAAATGATTTTCCGGCCAGCTCGGTGGCAATTGTGGGATCTGATCTTAGAACTGTAGAGCGGGTCAGGGGAAAATTAAACTATGCCCGTCTTGCAGCAAGCGGTGCAGTAACCGGAGCTTGGCTGGGCCTTGCATTTGGGTTAATTTTTGGAAGTTCCCCAACAGAATCTGGAGCCGCACTTTTCCCGGGTATTGAAGCTCTGGCATCACCGATATTTATTGGCGCTGGAATGGGCATGATTTTCAACATCACCAGATTTGGTTTATCAAAAAACAAGCGTGGCTATATCAGCGCATCTAGTGTGGTTGCCGCTAAGTATCAGATTCAGGTTCCCGCATCGCTAGCTGAAAAGGCAAAAGCAATTCCTGCCAAGAGCGCAAAAAACTAGCGGTGCTTAGCTAGCCACTTTTCAATATCTTTTGTTTTTCTAGGTAGAGCCGCACTCAGATTCTCAACTCCAGTTTTAGTAATCAAGACATCGTCTTCAATTCGAACTCCAATGCCTCGGTATTCCTTGGGTACCGATAGATCATTGCTGTGAAAATATAGCCCGGGCTCAATTGTGAAAATCATTCCAGGCGTCAACTTGGCATCCAGGTACATCTCTTTTCTTGCCTGAGCGCAGTCGTGGACATCAAGGCCAAGGTGGTGGCTAGTTCCGTGCACCATCCAGCGGCGGTGTAATTGAAATTCTGGCTGCAGTGAAGTCTCTGCTGAAACCGACAGCAAGCCCCACTCTGCCGTGCGCTTGGCAATTACCTTCATAGCCGCATCATGGACATCCCTAAATCTTGCTCCCGGTTTAGCAACCTTGAAACCTGCATCGGCAGCTTCGAGTACGGCATCGTAAATCTTTTTCTGGATTGGTGAAAATTTTCCAGACACCGGCAAGGTGCGCGTTATATCTGCTGTGTAGAGTGAATCCATTTCTACGCCAGCATCTAAGAGAAGCAAGTCATTTTTTGCTACCGAGCCATCATTGTTAACCCAGTGCAAGGTACAAGCGTGCTCACCAGATGCCGCAATAGTGTCATAGCCCAAGCCGTTGCCAAAAATTCTTGCCTGGCTGAAAAAGGCAGTTTCAATAATTCGCTCACCTCTAGAATGACCAATAGCCTGCTTGAGATTACTAGCAACCGCTTCGAAACCCTTGATGGATGCAGCAACGGCTTTTCTCATCTGGTCTATTTCGTAAGAATCCTTCACCAGTCGCAACTCTGAGACAAATTGGATTAATCCGGCATCTTTATTTGAATTTAAAACTTTGGTTTTTGGCAATGAGCTAAGAAACTTTTTGTATTCAGAAAGCGACTTTGTCTCGAGTCCTAGTTCAGCAGCAACTTGATTAAGGCTTGGCCTTTTACCAACCCAAAACTCGCCGATGCTGGCATTGGCAAAGAACTCATCTTTATCCTGGCCCGCGCTTTCTCGGAAAAACAAAATAGAACTGGCGAGTTTTCCGCGGGCGTCAATTACCAAAACAGAGTCGGCAATAGCAGCAGAGCCCCAGCCGGTTAGGTGAGAGAAAGCAGAGTGAGCACGAAATAGATAATCGGTGTCATTTGAGCGAATCTTGGCAGCCCCTGCTTCAAACACGAGAACTTTGCCCTTGAAGGCCTTAGCAACCGCGCTTCTTCGGCGCTTGGCGAACTTGGCCACCTCGGCAGCTTTTGGTTTTGCTTCCTTTTGCTTCCCCCAGTTTGAGCCCATGTACTTCAAAAACTTAGCGCTGTGCGGGGTACGAGTTCTCATGGCTTTATTCTGGCACTATGTCAATAATTGATCTGCACTCTCACTCCAACCGATCAGACGGTAAAGAATCTCCAACCGAGGTCTTTGAGCATGCAGCAGCAGCCGGTGTGGAGATTCTGGCACTGACCGATCACGACACAACTAGCGGCTGGGCCGAGGCTACAGAAGCTGCGGCCAAACTTGGGCTTGGCTTTGTGCCCGGCATCGAGGTAACCACCCGCGCAACAGTATTAGTAGACGGTGCAAAAAGATTCATCAGTGTTCACATGTTGGCGTATTTGCCAGATCCTCAGCACAAAGAGCTGGCCGAGACAATGTATGAAACTGTGAATTCCCGTGAGATTCGGGCGATGAAAATTACCGATCTACTTTCTAGAGATTTTCCGATTACCAGGGATTTAGTTCTTGAGATGGTTGAGGATGGAGCAACAATTGGACGCCCAGCAATTGCCGATGCCATGGTTAAGCTCGGTATCGTTTCGGATCGCTCTGAAGCTTTTGCCGGAGCGTTAGATAAGCATGGACCTTATTACATTGCAACAGAAACGATCGACACTCTAGCTGCCATAAAACTTATTCTGGATGCCGGTGGTGTTCCTGTTATTGCTCATCCGCTCACCGATCTAAATCCCAATTCTTCTCGTGGAGATTTACCGGAGGAGCACTTTGAAATTCTGGTTGCGGCCGGTCTTGCCGGTTTTGAAATTTATCACCGTGAGGTGCCAGAAAATGCCAGGGAATGGCTTTTGCAGTTAGCTAAAAAACATGACCTGATTGTCACGGGCTCCAGTGACTATCACGGTATCCATGGCAAACCGAATCGCTTAGGTGAAAATACCACCAGTGCCGAAATGCTACAGAGAATAATTACAAGGGCATCTGGAACTGAAGCCAAACTTTAGGAGAAGAAATGGCTGAAAAAGTAAGTGGCCCAGCATCGTATTTTCCATCAATTGAAAAAACATATGGAAAGTCGATAGATCACTGGATGAAGCAGCTAAAGAAGACTAAAGACATGAAACACATGGACGCAGTCAACTGGCTAAAAACAGAGCACGGGATTGGCCATGGTCACGCTAACGCGCTGGTAGCTGTCTTCAGAAAAGAAAACGGACTTAGTTAGCCGCAGGCGACTGCCCGCCATTGCGGGTTCTGTTGCGCTGACGCGGTGGGCGCTTGTGCTCACCTTCGCCATGTCTTTCAGCACGAGGGGCATCGCTCTTAGCTTGAGGCTTGCGTTCCCCTGAAGGCTTTCGATCGCCGGAAGGCTTGCGAGAATTTCCCCCACGTGAATTATTTGGCCGGCCCTTATCGTCATCGCCCGGTTTCCATCCTTCGGGGCGCTTGCTCTTTGCAATACGTCCTTTAGTGCCCTTGGCAATTTCAAGATCTGTAAATAGGTGATCGGAGCTTGAGTATGTTTCGGTTGGTTCAGGTTGCCCTAGCTCAAGAGCTGTATTGATGTGCCCCCATCGAGTTAGATCTTCCCAGTCAACGAAAGTTACCGCGATACCGGTACGACCTGCTCTACCGGTTCGCCCAACGCGGTGTAGGTAAGCTTTCTCATCTTCTGGAATTGTGTAGTTGATTACGTGAGTTACATCATCAACATCAATACCTCGAGCAGCCACCTCGGTGGCAACCAAAATATCTTTTTTACCAGCTCGGAAAGCAGCCATCGATTTTTCACGCGCTTCTTGAGTCATGTCACCATGAAGGGCGCAGGCATTGAAACCGCGGTCAATTAGTTCTTCAGAAACCTTTGAGGCCTGACGCTTTGTTTTGGTAAAGATTACTGTTTTGCCTCTACCTTCAGCCTGCAGAATTCTGCCAACCACTTCATCTTTATCAAGTGAGTGCGCACGGTAAATAAATTGCTTTATGTCGGCTTTAGTGTGACCTTCATCGGGGTCATTAGTTCTAATGTGTACTGGTCGATTTTGATACTTACGAGCCATGCTCACGATGGTCCCTGGCATTGTTGCCGAGAACAGCATCGTTTGACGACCATCTGGAGTGTAGGCAAAGAGTTTTTCTACATCTGGCAAGAAACCTAAATCAAGCATTTCGTCGGCTTCATCCAAAACCATAAAACGAATATTGCTTAGGTCAAGAAGTTTTTGCTTAGACAAATCAATTAGGCGACCTGGGGTACCAACAATTACCTGCGCTCCGGCGTTGATTTCAGCAACCTGATCTTCGTAGGATTTTCCACCATAGATAGCAGCTACCTGAGTTGAGCGATTTGCTGAGGCAAGCTTTAGATCATCGGCAACCTGAATTGCTAGTTCTCGAGTTGGCACAACTACCAAGGCTTTAGCACCCGGTTCTGGATTGATGCCAAGGCTCTGCAGCAGTGGCAATCCAAAGCCAAGGGTTTTTCCGGTTCCGGTTTTTGCCTGACCAATAATGTCTTGGCCAGTTAGGGCTAGCGGAATAGCCTGCTCCTGAATCGGAAAGGGGCTTGTGATTCCCCGCGATTCCAAGGCATCGACAATGTCCTGGTCTATGCCTAATTCTTTGAAATTCAAATTACTCCTAAGTCCTGATAAGTCTACTGGGCGAGATTTTGCTGCAGAATGCGCATTCCTAGCCGAACTTGGACCAGTTCTAGAAGCAGAGGTTATCCTTATTGACGTGTTTGATTGGTTGAAACGACTTAGAGCCTCTGCCCGCAATTTCAGTTTGCCGGTGCGAGTTGAGAAAGCAGCTCGCAATACCGATAAGGTCAATCTGAAACCGTACACCCCAGAGCCAAAAGTTTTTCTTGGCCAATTGGCGTACCTGCAGTTGAGCCAATTTGAAATTCTTACCAATGAGCTTAAGTACTCACCTAACACAGCGTATAAAGCAGAACTCAGCGAAGCAGCGGCAAAAAACTTTGACAAGTACCGCGCCATCGCAACAAAAATTTCGGCCCTTGGAATTGATCCAACTGATGCCATGGACCCATTCGTTGAACGCATCGAAACTTTTCATTCCAGAACTAGCGCAATGGATTGGCACGAAACCATAATCAAGATTTATCTAGTGGCAGGTTTACTCGATGATTTTTATCGTCGACTAGCTAGCGGACTGGACTCATCACTTCGAGGTGATGTTGAAGCAGCGCTAAAGAATGATCAGTTCGCGACATTTGCAAAACAGGTGCTGGTGGAATCAATGGCCAAAGATAAGCAGCTCGGTGACCGCTTAGCTTTGTGGGGTCGTCGCATCATGGGGGATACCCTTTTGGAGCTGAGAGCAGCTTTTGACAACCGCAAACTTGCCGGCATTGCCAAGGGAAAGAAGCTCACTCTTGAAGAGGAGCGAAATGTAAATTTGGCTTCCTACTCAAAACTTGAGCCACTAATTACAGAACTTATCGGTGCTCACACCATGCGCATGGATGCGCTGGGACTAACTGCCTAGAATTACGATGTCGTCAGCGGTTTCGCTGGCTTTTTTCTTACCCTCTGGTTTCAAAGACCTACCGGCTTCGCGGCGCTTATCAATAAACTTTGCACCAAACCAGATTGCCACTGGCATACCCAGCATCACAATCAACCAGATCCAAACCTCGTCGTAGTGAAAGCCCAGCCAGGTGAACAGAATCCACATCGCGCTTCCGGAGGTTATGCCAAGTGCGGTTGGCACCAGGCTTCCGTATCTTTCGCTGGTTACTCCAACGTAGGGAGCAACTAATCCCAGGATTACCCCGTAGATAACGATAAAGAGAATGTTTAGAAGAGAAATTAGGTCCATTAGGCAATAAATCCAACTCGGCGGGTTTCTTCCTCACCTATTTCGATATAGGCAAGTGCGTCGGCTGGAACTATAAAAAGACGACCTTTATTATCGATGAGCTTTAGGAGCTTTGAACCTGCTTCTAAAACCTTTGCCACCTGCGCCTCAACCTCTGCGGCTGTTTGTGCTGATTCAAAACTGATCTCACGTGTGCTTTGGCGGATGCCGATTTTGATGTCCATTCCAGACCTTTCGTTTACCTGTATAGATTACGGCAATGTCACAACCACAGGGTATTTTTGAGGGCATGAGGGTGACTACTATATTCGCGTCTCCGGGCGCCGGTAAAACCACCCAAATCATTGAACGCTTTATGGCCGCCGTGCATAGCGGCACAAAACCGGGTGAAATTTTAGTCATCGCTGCTAGTCGTGAAGCGGCCAACTCACTCAGAGATAATCTGGCAATTGCTCTGCAGGGCGCAACCCCAGGTTCGCTGGCCAAAACAATCTCTTCTTTTGCCTATGGCGTTCTCAGGCACACAGCCCTAGCTCAGGGACAAAGTGCTCCGGAACTAATTAGCGGTAGTGAGCAAGATCAAATCCTTGAGCAAATTATTTCAGCGGCTCAGAATAATCCAGCAGTTGATAGCCAATGGCCTAAACATATAAACGCTCAGGTTTTATCACTAAGTGGCTTTAGGGCAGAACTTAGAGATCTAATTACTGTATGCCTTGAGCACGCGGTTACTCCGGAAGATCTAAAGCAATTTGGAATTACTCACAATAGGAGTGAGTGGGTGGCTGCGGCGGATATGTTTGAAAGCTACATAAAGCTGGTCACCGGTGCGAACTTCAACAATCGTTTTGATCCAACTCTTATTCTTCGAAGAGCTGCCGATGAGTTACGGGCGCTCGCCGAATGGCCAGAGTCGATAAAACTCATCTTGGTCGATGATGCTCAAGAGCTAACTCCAGCTGCGGCGAATTTACTGAAGGTAGCAACTTCTCGCGGTGCCGAGCTTGTGCTGATTGGAGATCCAGACGCATCAACCCTTGGCTTCCGTGCTGCTGACCCTAGAGCTATGAAGAATTTGGCCGAAGAAATTGCAGCTAGTCACTCAGTTAGCGTGGAAGAGATCTTTCTTCAGCCAAGCCATGCAATTCGAACACCAGCAATTTCAAGAGTTCTAGCTAATGTCAGTGCTCAAATTGACACCGCAAGAGCAGGTCGTCAACGCAAAGGGCTGAACCCCGATAAAAAACTTGTTGAACAAGATAGCGCCGGGCTTGAGGGACACCTTTTTACTCAACCAGGTGCTGAAGCAGCCTGGCTAGCTAGACGACTCAGGGAACTGCACCTCTACGACAAAATTGCCTGGAATCAAATGGCGGTGGTTGCAAGATCACGCGAGGCATTGGCTAAGTTAGCTTTGGATTTAGCGCACGAATCTGTGCCAATTGAAATTGCCGGTGCCAATGGGGCACTTCGCGATGAGTTTGGCTCAAAGATGCTGTTACGGGCCGCTGATCTAATTCTGGGAAATCAGAGCATCGATGCCAGTGTTGCCATAGGGCTTTTGACTTCTCCTCTTTGCGGTCTAGATTCACTAGGACTTAGAAGATTGCGGAGAGCTCTTAGACGTGAAGAGCTGCTAAGTGATGGAATCAGAAACAGCGATGAGTTACTTGCTGAACTTTTCAAGTCGCCAGGTTCTGCGACAACAATAAAGTCCAAAGAGGGTCTTCAGGTAGCAAAATTTCTGAAGAACTATTTTGAAGCACAGAAAATTGCAACCGATAAAAGCAACAGTATTGAGGATCTCTTATGGCATCTATGGGATTCGTCGGGGCTTGCAAAGAGTTGGCAAGAGTTATCTAGAGGTGTTGGTGAAGTTGCACTTCAAGCAAACAGAAACCTTGACGCAGTAGTTTCACTTTTTGCTGCTGCTAATCGTTTTGTGGAGCGTAATCCAGATGGTGAAGCAAAAGTTTTCATTA